>Ga0256406_1002703_pt1 | contig 24176 bp, 21 predicted proteins | sample RumenRJG_03DNA_FD_185986 | JGI IMG/M metagenome (GOLD analysis project Ga0256406, IMG submission 185986) | Bovine rumen microbial communities from Lethbridge, Alberta, Canada - RJG_03 | ecosystem: Host-associated > Mammals > Digestive system > Stomach > Rumen | place: Canada: Alberta | collected...
GCCGACTTCACCAATCTGAAAGCCGACATTGATATGATAAATCGTAGTGAAGCCGACTGGTTGCACTGCGATGTGATGGATGGTGTGTTTGTTCCCAACATTTCATTTGGCTTCCCCGTCTTGCAAGCCGTGCATAGTATATGCCGCAAGCCGCTCGATATGCACTTTATGATTGTGCAGCCCGAACGCTATGTCGATGCGGCGGCGAAGGCAGGTGCCATGATGATGACGGTGCATCAGGAAGCAGCCGTGCATCTCCACCGTCTGATCTATCAGATTCATGAGGCTGGCATGAAGGCCGGCGTGGCTCTCAATCCGTCGTCACCCGTGAGCTTGCTGGAGGATGTCATTGCCAACGTCGACATGGTGTTGGTCATGAGTGTCAACCCTGGGTTTGGCGGGCAGCAGTTCATTGAGAACACGCTCAATAAGGTGCGCCGGTTGCGTCGTCTCATTGCTGAGAGCGGATCGCATGCCCTCATCGAAGTGGATGGCGGTGTCAATGCCACTACTGCCCCGCGTTTGGTAGAGGCAGGGGTGGACGTGCTGGTGAGTGGAAGCTACGTGTTCAAGGCTGACAGTCCGGAAACCATCATCCATGAATTGAAACAACTGTAAGATAGACTTACAGCTGTAAATTAGACCAATTGCAGTTGCAGGTTATGGTCGCGTGCCATCTTACGCATGTTGAGCAATGCGTAACGCATGCGTCCTAAGGCGGTGTTGATGCTCACGTTGGTCACATCGGCAATCTCCTTAAACGACAGTTGCTGGTAGAAACGCATGTAGACCACCTCACGCTGAGGTGCAGGCAGCAGCCGCATCATTTTCTTCACATCGTCGAGCACCTGTTGATTGACGTAATCGTTCTCGATATTGGTCACTTCCATGTTCTCGCCACTGAGGTTCGACAAGTCGTTGTCCTCGGTCGGTTCTACGATGTGGCCGTTTCTGATGCCACGGTAGTGGTCCATGATGACATTATGCGCGATGCGCATGCACCAGGCACTGAACTTACCTGTTGGTGTATAAAGGCCTTTCTGCAACTTCGCAATGATCTTGATAAAGGTGTCTTGGAAGATGTCGTTCGCCCTGTCTTCGTCATGGACGACAAATAAAATATAAGAGAAGACCTTCGACTGATTATGCGCAAGCAACAGTTCAAAAGCCTTGTTATCGCCCTCCATGTAGCTAATGGCCAACTCTTCGTCGGTCAGCTCTGCAAGATTTCTCATTTTTTACTTACTTGATGATGAAGTAAAGTCTCCTCAATAGGCAAATGTGTTTTATAGGGGTGAATGATCTAACTTTTCTGCAAATGTAAAGGTTTTAATTCTTTTAGCCAAATTTTTAACATGAAAAATGCAATAAACACCGAAAATAAGTATTTGCGCCTTCGCTATCGCATCATTGTACCGTTTTCAGTTCGTGGCATCTCATCCTTTATCCCTCGCATCTCATTTCTGTTGTCTTTCCTTCTCCTAATTCTTATCTAGTCCGGTGACCGAAATAAATAAAAAGAGGTTGGCGCAGGACGCAGCCAACCTCAAGTGCGATTTCAAAAAAGGATGAAATCTTTAAACCCAATTGCAAATATAGGTTATCCTTACCAATAATACAAATATTTTCCGCCCTTTAACATTGTAAATCTTCATAAGTGTTAAAATATTGGCGCTTCGTTATTTTCTTGGCCAAAAAGTTTGCAGTTTAAAATAATAACGCTAACTTTGCTGTCGATTAGAACAAACATACAAGACTATGATGAATCAAGTATCTGCATATTGGTGGTGGCGTAACTCAAGATTGATAAAGTCGTGAGTCGCTGAGCCATGTAGATACTCCAAGAAGATATACCTGGGCCTGCCGTATTTCACGACAGGCCTTTTTTAATTTCTTCAAGGAGGTGCATCGGTCTCTTGGCAGTTGATAGCACAGACGTCTTGGCAACAGTTATTAGCTGTTCGTAAAAAGACAGATAATTTAAACAAGGTAATACTTATAAAAATATACGACTATGGACATTGTGAACATTTTCAATCGGTTGCTCAATCATGAAGAGCTGAAACGTGAGGAGACAAAGGAATTGCTGATTGCCATCACACGTGGTGAACTCTCTGATCCAGAAATCACGGCTTTGCTGACGGCCATTCAGATGCGCGGCATCTCTGTTGATGAACTTCTCGGCTTCCGTGACGGTATCTTGGAGACTGGCGTACCGGTGCCTCTCGACTGCGACCGTTACATCGACGTCGTTGGTACAGGCGGCGATCGTAAGAATACGTTTAACATCTCTACGACCGCGTGCTTCGTCATTGCCGGTGCCGGTTACAAGGTGGCCAAGCATGGCAACTATGCCGCCACAAGCGTGAGTGGTGCTTCGAATGTTATCAAGAACCATGGCGTGGTGTTTACCGACGATATCGACAAACTCAACCGATCCATCAACGAATGCGGCATCGTGTATCTTCATGCCCAGCTTTTTGCCAAGGCCATGAAGTTCGTGGGAGCCATTCGCAAAGCGCTGCCGTTCCCCACCTTCTTCAATCTTCTTGGCCCCATCATCAACCCCTCAAAGCCTCAGTGCCAGCTTCTTGGCACTGCCACTCTCAATCAGATGCGCCTCTATCAGCAAGTGTATCAGAAGATTGGCATCGATTATGGCATTGTCAACTCCATTGACGGCTACGACGAGATTTCATTGACCGGTGATTTCAAGGTCATCACCAATGACTATGAGAAAGTGTTCAAGCCTTCCGACCTTGGCTTTGCCGTGGCTAAGCCTGAGGAACTCGTGGGTGGTGCAACAGAGGAGGAAGCAAAGGATATCTTCGACCATGTACTGTCCAATACAGCACTGCCTGCACAGAAAAATATCGTGCTGGCCAATGCCGCCTTTGCCATCCAGGTGCTGGAACGTGGCAAGAAACCTATCGAGGAGTGCATCGACATCGCACGTGAGAGCATAGACAGCGGCGCAGCCCTGCGCACGTTCAAGAAGTTCGTGGAACTCAATAAGTAACCTTTCTTACACGCAAGCCCAATGGATATCTTAGAAGAAATCGTTGCTCACAAACGTGAGGAGATCGCTGAGCGTGAACGCTATGTGCCGTTGCAACAGTTCATAGGCGACGTGCAGCGCATGGTCGACGCAGGCAAACCGGCCTCCATGCGCAAGGCCCTCATGCAGTCACCGACAGGCATCATTGCCGAGTTTAAACGCAAGAGTCCCTCAAAAGGTTGGATCCATCGTGACGCACGTGTGGAAGAGGTCACACCCATGTATCAGGAAGGTGGAGCCAGCGCGCTGAGCATCCTCACAGACACTATGTACTTTGGCGGTTACGATGAGTTCATACAACAGGCCCGCAAGGCAGGGGTGACGATACCTATCTTATATAAGAACTTCATCATTACCGATTATCAACTCTTTCAGGCCCGCTTCTGTGGAGCTTCGGCTGTGTTGCTTATTGCTGCCACGCTGACCAAGGACGAGTGCAGGCATTTACAGGACATGGCTCATGCCTTAGGCTTGGAGACACTGCTTGAGATGCATGGTGACCGTGACTTCGAGTATGCGGAGCTGGAACCGGATATGTATGGCATCAACAACCGCAACCTTGGAACGTTTGTCACCGATGTAGACAATAGCTTCCGCTTGGCCGAGCGCCTGCCTGACGGCGTGTGCAAGGTGAGCGAGAGCGGCATCAGTGATCCCGAGGTGGTGAAGGCGCTGCGTAAGGCTGGATTCAATGGATTTCTCATGGGCGAGCATTTCATGAAGGCCGAACACCCCGGACTTGCCCTCAGACAATTTATCGAGGCTCTGTGATCAAGACGTAAGGCTCAAAGGTTTAAATCAAATGATTAAGGCATTATGATTATCAAGGTGTGTGGCATGCGCGATGCCAAGAATATTCGCGAGGTAGCGGGTTTGGACATAGATATGATGGGGTTTATCTTTTACCCCCGCAGTCCCCGTTTCGTGCAGATGATCTCATCCCAGGCCGGTATCATCCCTGATTACAGTCCAGAACGATACAATCTGGCCGTCAATGCCGACGGTACGCGCAACTATGTCTTTCCTGAGCACGTGAAGCGTGTGGGTGTGTTTGTCGACGAGATGCCGCAAACCATCATTACGTATGTCTACAACTATGCGCTTGACTACATCCAGTTGCACGGATCAGAGTCTCCGACGCTCATCGACAACCTGCGCCGCACACTGGTGCCCGACTTAGTGCCCGAAGTAAAGATCATCAAGGCCTTTGGCATCTCTTCGCCCGACGACCTTCGGCAATGTGAGGCCTACCAGGGGCATGCCGACCTATTCCTCTTCGACACTCGTTGTCCGACAAAGGGAGGAAGTGGCACGCAGTTCGACTGGGACGTGCTCAATGCCTACCATGGCAGTGTGCCATTCTTGCTGAGTGGTGGCATCGGACCGGACGATGCAGAGCGTGTGAAAGCGTTCAACCATCCCAGATGCGTGGGCATAGACCTGAACAGCAAGTTCGAGACGGCTCCTGCCATGAAGGATGTGGAGTTATTAAGAAAGTTTATAAAGCAAATCAAAGATGAATAAAATCAACCAAGTCTTTTCCAAGCGTGGCGACCGCAAGTTGCTGAGTCTGTACTTCTGTGCGGGCTGTCCCACGCTTGAGGGTACCGGCGACGTCATCAAATCCATGGAGCGTCACGGCATCGATTTCGTGGAGGTGGGCATCCCCTTCAGCGACCCCTTGGCCGACGGCCCGGTCATACAGTCGGCCGGTACGGTGGCATTGAAAAACGGCATGACCGTGCGTCATCTCTTTGCCCAGCTCAAGGCCATCAAGGATGATATTCATATCCCACTCATCCTCATGGGCTATCTCAATCCCATCATGCACTACGGCATTGAGCAGTTTTTTCAAAGCTGTGTGGAGAGTGGGGTGTCGGGCACCATCATCCCCGATCTGCCCTTCGTGGACTATCTGAATGTGGTGAAGCCCATTGCCGACAAATACGACATCCGCGTCATCATGATGATCACTCCCGAGACAAGCGACGACCGCATCCGCTTCATAGACAACAACACCGATGGCTTCATCTATATGGTGAGCTCGGCCAGCGTGACGGGAGCCCAGCAGAGCTTCAACGAAAAGAAGATTGCTTACTTCAACCATATCAATGCCATGAACCTTCGCAACCCCCGCATGATAGGCTTTGGCATCAGTAACAAACAGACGTTGGAAAGTGCGCAGGCCAATGCCGCCGGCGCGATTATTGGCAGTAAGTTTGTGACGCTGCTCAACGAGACCAAAGACCCTGACAAAGCACTTGACCAACTTCAGGAAGCATTAAAGAAATAACATCATGAAGAATTTGACCAATCCAACCAAAGACGGCTTCTTCGGACAATACGGTGGAGCCTATGTCCCCGAGATATTATATAAATGTGTACACGACTTGCAAGACGCCTACCTGCCAATCATTGAGAGCGAGGAGTTTAAGAAGGAGTATCGTTCACTGCTCAAGGACTATGTAGGCCGCCCGTCACCACTTTATTTCGCCAAGCGTATGAGCGAGCGCTATGGTTGTCAGCTCTATCTCAAACGAGAGGACCTTAATCATACCGGAGCCCATAAGATCAACAACGCCATCGGCCAGATTCTGTTGGCCCGCAAGATGGGCAAGACACGTATCATCGCCGAGACAGGCGCCGGGCAGCATGGTGTGGCTACTGCCACGGTGTGTGCGCTGTTCAATATGGAGTGCGAGATCTTCATGGGCAAGACCGACGTGGAGCGTCAGCATCCCAATGTGGAGCGCATGAAGATGCTGGGTGCCAAGGTGCATCCCGTCACCACAGGCAATATGACACTCAGTGATGCCTGCTCGGCCGCCATCCGCGACTGGTGCTGCCACCCCGAAAACACGTTCTATCTCGTTGGCTCGACGATGGGACCACACCCTTATCCCGACATCGTTGCCAAGATGCAGAGCATCATCAGTGAGGAAATCAAATGGCAGTTGCAAGAAAAGATCGGACGTGACTATCCCGACGTGCTCATTGCCTGCGTGGGTGGTGGCAGCAACGCGGCCGGCACCATCTATCACTATGTTGACGACCCGCGTGTGAAGATAGTCCTCGCTGAAGCTGGTGGTCACGGCATCGATACTGACTATACGGCAGCTACTATCCACTGTGGCACAGAGGGTATCATCCATGGAGCCCGCACCCTTGTCATGCAGACCGACGACGGTCAGATCAAGGAAGCCTTCACCATCTCGGCTGGCCTCGACTATCCCGGCATTGGCCCCATGCATGCCTATCTTGCAAAGACCGGACGGGAACAGGTGCTGGCCATCAACGACGATGAGGCCATTCATGCTGGCTATGAACTCACGCGCACTGAGGGCATCATTCCGGCCATTGAAAGCGCACATGCGTTGGCTGCGCTCAAAAAAGTGACTTTCAAGCCTGACGACGTCGTGGTGCTCACCGTGAGCGGACGTGGCGACAAGGATATGGCTACTTATCTCAAACATAAAGACATGGCTGGTGAATATGGCAACTTTTAATTATACAACAAACAGCAAGCGGATCTTAGGCGACTTGTTTACGCCCGTGTCGCTCTACATGCGTCTGCGCGACCTCTATCCTCAGTCGATGCTCATGGAGAGCTCTGACTACCACGGCAATGAGAATGCCAAGAGCTTTATCGGCATTCACCCAATGGCCTCCATTCAAGTCAATCATGGTGTCATCAGCATGCTCTTCCCTGATGGCAGCAGAGTGGACCGCAAGGTGCCGGTGGAGAACTCTGACAAGCCCAAGCGTGCGGTGGCAAATGCTTTCAACGATTTCATGAAGGCTTTCCACATTGAGGGCGAGGGTGGTGCTTATTATGGCATCTTCGGCTACACGGCTTCCAATGCCGTGCGCTACTTTGAGAATATTCCGGTGAAGGACACGACGATGGCCCGCAACGATGCGCCCGACATGCTCTACATCCTTTACAAGGATATCATCGTGTTCGACCATTTCAACAACATGATGGACTTTGTCACCTTGGGTTCGGACGACGATTTGCAACTGCTGTTGACGGCCGCCAACCGTTCCAATGTGAAGCCTTATGACTTCCGCGCCATTGGTGAGGCTACGTCGACGCTTACCGATGAGGAACACAAGGCCAACGTGCGTCGGTGCGTGAAGCACTGCCTGCGCGGCGACGTGTTCCAAATCGTCATCAGCCGCCGTTTTGTGCAGAAGTACGAGGGGGATGACTTCAAGCTTTATCGTGCGTTGCGTGCCATCAATCCCAGCCCATACCTGTTTTACTTTGACTTTGGTGGCTTCCGTATCTTCGGATCGTCACCGGAGACACACAACCGTGTAGTGGGCAACTATGCCTTCATCGATCCTATTGCCGGTACGACGAAGCGCACGGGCAATGTGGAACAGGACCGCAAGAATGCCGAGTTCCTTCGCAACGACCCGAAGGAGAATGCCGAACATGTGATGCTCGTTGATCTGGCCCGCAATGATCTGAGCCGCCATTGCCACAATGTGACGGTGGAGTACTACAAGGACATGCAGTTTTATAGCCATGTCATCCATTTGGTCAGTCGTGTACGTGGTGAGCTTGACAAGGGAGCCGACCGCATCATGGAGTTCATCGATACCTTCCCGGCCGGCACACTGAGCGGTGCGCCGAAGGTGAGGGCCTTGCAGCTTATTAACGACATGGAACCGCACAACCGTGGTGCCTATGGCGGTTGCATCGGTTGTTTCAACTTCAATGGTGACCTCAACCATGCCATCGTCATCCGTACCTTCATCAGCCGCAATGGTGAACTGTGGTTCCAGGCCGGCAGCGGCGTGACGGCGAAGAGCAACGACGAATACGAACTGCAGGAGAGCAACAACAAGCTCGGAGCATTGGTCAAAGCAATAAAAGAAGCAGAGAAGCTATGAAAATCATCATAATAGACAATTACGACTCATTTACCTACAACCTCGCACATCTTGTAAAACAGTTGGGTGCTGAGGTTGATGTGGTGCGCAACGACCAGTTTGCACTGCCTCTGTTGGAGGCTTACGATAAGATTATCCTCAGCCCGGGTCCAGGCATCCCGTCGGAAGCCGGTCTGTTGCTCGATGTGATCAAGACGTATGCCGGGAAGAAGCCCATACTCGGCGTCTGTCTTGGCCATCAGGCCATTGGCGAGGTCTTTGGCGCTAAGCTCACCAACCTCTCACAGGTTTACCATGGGGTAGCCACTGACTGTGAGCAGCTTGGCAATGACTACCTATTCGACGGTATGCCAAGCCACTTCGAGGTGGGCCGCTATCACAGTTGGGTGGTGAGCAAGGAGCAGTTTCCCGATTGTTTGGAAATCACAGCCATGAGTCCCGATGGTGAGATCATGGGATTGAAGCACCGCCAGTATGATGTACATGGCATCCAGTTCCATCCAGAGAGCGTGCTGACGCCAATGGGCAAAACAATCATGAAGAATTGGTTGGATCATCCGGCGTATTAACGGTGGTCTTGTATAATGCAGAAGGGGATGTATCAAAATTGGAGAAGTTCAGAAGCCCGGAAGTTAGGAAGTTCTGTCAAATGTATAAGTATCTGATAATAAGTTATCATCATAGTGATGGCGGAACTCCTGGACTTCTGAACTCCTGGACTTCTCCAATTTTGATACACCCTCTTTGTTATTTGTCAGCCGGATGGCTAAAACTCAGAAGTGAAGTGGAACTTGATGTGCTTGAAGTCTTGCTCTGCCATACTCAGCACGTAGCTGCTGTCGGCGAGGAAGACGTCGCGTCCTTCAATGTCCTTGGCCATGTACTGGTATTTGCGTTTCTTGAAGTTGTCGAGTTCGTCGGCATCGTCGCTCTCTATCCAGCATGCTTTATAGAGGTGGACAGGTTCCCACCGGCACTTGGCGTTGTACTCATGCTCAAGACGGTACTGGATGACCTCAAACTGCAGTTGGCCTACGGTACCGATGATGCGGCGGTTGTTGAACTGGTTGACGAACATCTGTGCTACACCCTCGTTCATTAGCTGTTCGATACCCTTCTGGAACTGTTTGCTCTTCATTGGGTCATCGTTTTCGATGTATTTGAAAAGCTCCGGAGAGAAGGAGGGCAGTCCGCGGAAGTGTAGCTGCTCGCCCTCGGTGAGCGTGTCGCCAATCTTGAAGATGCCGTTGTCGGGCAGTCCCACGATGTCGCCGGGCCATGCCTCGTCAACGGTGCTTTTGCGCTGTGCCATGAACTGCGTAGGCGACGAGAAGCGCACGGTCTTATCGAGGCGCACATGATAGTAAGGCTGGTTGCGCAGAAACTTGCCGGAGCACACTTTGCAGAAAGCGATGCACGAACGGTGGTTGGGGTCGATATTGGCAGTAATTTTGAAGATGAAGCCTGTGAACTTCGGATCATCTGGTTTCACCATCCGTTCCTCGGCCTTGGTGGGCTGTGGACTGGGCGCAATCTGCACAAAGCAATCGAGCAGCTCCTGCACACCGAAGTTGTTGAGAGCCGAACCGAAGAACACCGGAGCGACCTCTGCCTTGCGGTAGTCGTCAACATTGAACTCCGGATAGACACCATCGACGAGCTCGAGGTCATCGCGCAGCCGTTTGGCAAAGTCCTCTCCGACATGTTGCTCCAGGTCGGCCGACTGCACGTCTACCTCCACCTTCTGGGTCTTGCGTTGCTTGTCGGGGGTGAAGAGGTTGAGGTTGTTCTCATAGATGTTGTACACGCCTTTAAATTTCATACCTTGTCCGATAGGCCACGACAGGGGTCGCACATGGATGTGCAGTTCTTGCTCCAACTCATCGAGCAGGTCGAAGGGGTCACGGCCTTCACGGTCCATCTTGTTGATAAAGATGATGACGGGTGTGTTGCGCATGCGGCACACCTCCATGAGCTTACGGGTTTGAGCCTCCACGCCTTTGGCTGAGTCGACTACGATGATGGCAGAGTCTACGGCGGTCAGTGTGCGGTAGGTGTCCTCAGCGAAGTCCTGGTGACCCGGGGTGTCGAGGATGTTCACCTTGTAAGGCTCACCGCTCTGCCCCTCCGGCAGATAGTCAAACTCCATGACCGAAGTGGAGACAGAGATACCACGTTGCTTCTCTATGTCCATCCAGTCAGACGTGGCGGTCTTGCGTATCTTGTTGTTCTTCACCGCGCCGGCCACTTGTATCTGTCCACCGAAGAGCAGAAACTTCTCGGTGAGTGTGGTCTTACCGGCATCAGGGTGAGAGATGATGGCGAACGTGCGCCTTCTTTCTATTTGCTTGTTCATTTGTGTTTAATCATTGTCGCCGAAGTCAAGTCCCTCGTCGCGGTTTTTGATGTAATAATCACTTAGCATACCCACGAAAGTGGTGATTTCATTGATGGCGTGCTCTGTCTCTGGTGAGATTTCCTTGTTTTCCAATCGCAGCACCATCACGCCGTAGAGCGCATTGAGGCAGGTTTCTACCTCGCTCACCTCCCGGTTGCCTTTGTTGCGCAGTTCCACGATGTAAGGCAGCACCTTGTAGTACTCAGCGTTGTAGAAGGGAAAATGATTTGACTCGAGCAGTTGGTTGTGAAAGTCGTTGAGATCCTGCACCACCACAGCATTTATGTTCAGATGACCTTTCTCCCGTTTGCCTTCCTCATTCATCATGCGTATGAGGTTGCCAAACCAGTCGGTCTCGTCTTCCTTCTGTTCGTCAGTGTAGTCAAACTTGTTGATATACTCGTCGCGGATGCGCGACAGTGAACAGCCATAGGCACGGATGAGATCCTCTATCTGCCACATATATAAGACGTATTCGGCGATAGACTTCTTGCGTATTTCTTGAGCGATGTACATGATATAATGATAAAGCTGATGCCTTAGTGAAAGGAATAGAGGTTGAAGATCGTGCCGATGAGCACCACGATGGAGCACACCATGACGATGGAACCAATAATTTTGTTGATAAGCACGAGACTGGAGTCATTGAACCGGCCTCGCACTTTGTCGATAAGCCATGTCAGGGCAAACCACCAAAGCAGTGCACCACCGAAAATGGACATAAAGGCCAACAACATTTCGAGCGGCCGATGGGGAATGGCGAACGCAAGTTGCGCGTATGCCGCCATAAACAGGAAGATGATAAGTGGATTGGAAAAAGTAATGAGAAAGGCTGTAATGCCGTTGTGCCAATAAGTGCCTTTCCCTTTATTGGTATGGCTGAGATGGCGTTTCGGCTTTGAGCGGAAACAATAAACGCCGAAGAACAACAATACTGTGCTGCCGACGATCTGAAGCCAGAACTTGTTTGATGGGTTGGTGATAAGGTTCATGGCAAAACTCATGCCCAGACCTGTAATCAGCGCATAGATGATGTCGCTGCACGCAGCGCCAATGCCAGTAACTAACCCATACCAACGCCCCTTGTTGATGGTGCGCTGAATGCATAAGATACCCACGGGGCCCATTGGGGCCGAGGCGATAATGCCTATAAGCATACCCTTGAGAATAAGCTCAAACAGGTCTATATGGAAAAGATACGGCATAATACGAAGTGCAAAGGTACGCCTTTTATTTTATTTTGGATAATGCTTGCGCCCAAATTTTCTCGTTTTGGCGTTTTTTTATGGTCTATGTCCTAGCTTTTCGGTATTCGAGTGGTGACATTCCAGTATGTGCGATGAAATAACGTCGGAAGCTGCTCATGGAATTGAAGCCCGACTGCAGGGCAATGTCTTCCAACGGCAGACTGTTGGCACGAAGCAGCTCCTTGGCACGCCGAACGCGCCATTGGTTGACATATTCGTAAAAGGTAGTGTGCAACTGTTGGTTGAGATAGTTGGACAGATAGGTGCGGTTGGTACCGAGTTCGCGGGCCAGATCGTTGAGAGTGAGGGTGGCATTGAGATAAATCTTGCCTTTGCTGAAGACGGACTCCAACCGGTCGGCAAAGAGATAGTTAGGTTGGCTGTTGCTTTCCGCGCTGTCGGCAGAATTGTCTTCCGGCGAATTTGTTGGCTTGCGTGCCGCGTCTTCAGTATTAGAAGTGGCTAAGGCCTCAACCATATTCTCCTGCCGATAGACGAAGTAATAGAGCAGGGCAAAAATGACCACACACATCAGGTTGTATATTGTTGCCATGATGTGAGAGTCGTTGAACGTGGCCATAGTCCAGGTAACGGCAAGGCCAATATAGAGCAGGAGCATGTAGCGGAGCCAGTTGATCGAATATTGTCCGGCATTGGAAAAATTGTCCTGCAACTCCTTATTATAATGGTTGACAGCCACAAAGCCATAGCTGATAATACCTATGGCATGGATTCCGCCAAAGCCGATGATGCCGTAATAAGCTACGACCGAGTTGCTGGCAAGATAAACAGCCAAGGCGATGGCGTAGGGCAGAATGTTGGCCAAGACAATTTTCCACTGCATGAATCGGTCGTGCGTAACGGCGTAGATGACCATGAGGCACAAGGGAACGGCCGTAAGCTGCGGTATGTTGGTGACAGGCCGCAGCTGTGAGCCAAGGAAATTGTGGATGAAAAATACATAGAATTCGAAGCAGCTGACACCCAACAGACAGAGCATCAGCCAAAAGAGCACACGCTGCAAGCGGTGCGTGCGTCCTTTCAGATAGAGCATGAGAGTGCCCATGATTTGAAACATAAAGATAATCCCACAGGAAAAGTCCCTAAGGCGATGAAGGCTTGCAAAATCCATTATTTGAAGTTGATATGTAGGTTGTATATTGTCTCATGTTTATTTTTTGCAAAGTTAAACATTTCCCGACGCTTTCGGGCGGTCAAAGCGTAAATTTTCGGTCGATTGATAAAAACATAGGGTGTCAATGGGTAAATTCAACGTATTGACAGCCTTTGTGCGTGTTTCACACCTAAATTTGCGGAAACTGATAACAAAGATTAGCCATGAGTATTTTCAACAATGAAGAAATGACCAGGTTGCGCGACGATGTGCAGACGCTGCAAAAGCAAGTGCACGATTTGCGCGAGGTGCTTGACAAGGTATGCGAGCATCTTACTCCACCTTGTACGCCGTCTCCGTCTGAGGCGGAAGCTTCGCCCGCTATGGTGGAGAACGGCAGTGACCCCGAAACAGCCCCTACCGCTGAGGAACGGCAGACAACGGAAACCGCAGTGCCGCAGTCTCCGCTCTCAGACGGCAAAGTGGCCGATGCCCTGCAAGCATTGGCTGGTAAGATGGAGTCGCTTGGTGAGAAGATAGACACTGCAGCCTATCAGGAGAAGATTATTCGGGACATGCACCAGGAACTGGTGCAGCTAAAGAAGGGACTGATAGAAGACTTGAAGAAGGATTATCTGGCCGACATTCTCAGCATCTGCGAAAGAATGGGCGACACCGACAGGCATATTCAGCCGGATGCGCCCGACTATGACGCGCAGAAGGCAAAGCGGCTTGTCACCAACACCTATTTATATATACGCGACCATTTGGCTGATGAGTATTCGGTGGAGTATTTTGAGCCATCAGCGGGCGAATCCTACGACCCGAAGGCCCATCGCGCCATTCGCGTGGTAGAGACTGATGAGATCGACAAGGGCGGAACAGTGGCCGAATGCATTGCCGGCGGTTTCCGCAATTGCGAGACCAACCGGGTGCTGAGGCAGGCGCGAATTGCCGTCTATCGGAAAAAAGCCTGATTTCCTGTTTATATACGCTTATCATTTATTTTTCAATCATTAATCATCAACAGTTATGTCAACAACCGATAAAACACGTGCCGTTTATGGCATTGACTTAGGAACCACATACAGCTGCATCGCGCAGGTCGATCAATACGATCAGGCCATTGTGCTGACCAACTTCGAAGGAACCAACACTACGCCGTCCGTTGTATATTTTGAAGGTCCCGACAAAATTATTGTGGGTCAGGAAGCAAAGGGCATGCTTGCCACTGAACCGCAGAACACCGTGAGTTTTGTCAAGCGCTCGATGGGTATTGATGCCGACTTCGACAAGGCTACCAATAAATTTCCCTACCATTTTGACCCATCGGAGATTTCGGCCCTTATTCTGAAGAAACTCGTTCAGGACGCCAACGATTTGGGCGACAATCCCGAGCCGGTGAAGGATGTGGTCATTACTTGCCCCGCATACTTCGGCACCAAGGAGCGCATGCAGACCAAGCAGGCGGGCGAGATAGCCGGTCTCAACGTGTTGGCTATCATCAACGAGCCCACGGCGGCTGCCATAGCCTACGGCATGAAGACCACTGAGCGCAAAACCGTCTTAGTGTATGACTTGGGCGGCGGCACCTTCGACGTGACCATTATCAATGTCAATGGTGGTGCCATTAAGGTAATTGCCACGGGTGGTGACCACCATCTTGGCGGTGTGGATTGGGACACCGAACTGGCTAATTACATGCTTGACCAGTTTAACCAGCAAACGGGCTGCAGCTACACAATGGATAATGAGGAACTGAAATACACGCTGTTGCTTGAGGCTGAAATGAAGAAAAAACAGCTCACGGGCAAGGATGTCGTGAAGTGCAACGTGCAGTATGACGGTCAGTCGGCGCGCTTCGAGGTGACACGCGAAATTTTTGACACATTGACAAAAGCCCATCTTGACGAGACGATTGATGCCACGCATAAGGTCATCGACATTGCACGCGAGAAGGGCTACAATACAGATTTTGAGTTCCTGCTTGTTGGCGGGTCGAGCAGAATGCCACAGGTCAAACAGCGGCTTGACGCTGAATTCGGATGCGATGCCAAACTCAGCGACCCTGACCAGTGTGTGGCTAAGGGTGCGGCTATCTATGCCATGAACGAGGCTTACCGCAAGGCTGTGGAAGAGGTGGAAAATGGTGACAGTGACAAGCCTTTGCCAAAGACGCTCAGAGGACCCAAGGCGAGGGTGGTCAACGTGACGAGCAAGACCTACGGCACCGACTTCACTACGCCCGAAGGCCAGGCAATGGTGGGCAACCTTATTTTCGCCAACTCTTCGCTGCCCGCAAGGATGGAACAGGAGTTCGAGACCATGTGCGACAACCAACATACTGTTCCGATGAAGGTGTTTGAAAGTGATTTCACCAACCCGGAGACCGACAGGGCTGTTGAGGAGCGCTTCTGCACGCTGCTTGAAGACCGGTCGCTCGAAATCAAACGCAATTGGCCGAAGGGCACGCCCATTACTGTGATATTCGACGTGGATAGCGAGGGCATCTTGAGCGTTCACGCCAATGTGGGCGATGAGGCCATCGACTTTACACTGCGCATACAGGGGGTCAAGTCGGGAGAGGAACTGTCACAGTCCATCGACACCATCAGTAAGGCTATGGTAGAATAGTGTGATGACGCTTAAAAGTACTACACGATGCTGGAAACGATATTCAAAATGCGCCTCAAGAAATGGACTGACGCCATTGCCATTCTTGATGCCAATACCGACAATCTTCATTCGGATGAGTTGGAAGCTATTGGAGCGCTGAAGAATTTGTGGCGTACGGTGAGCTTCGGGCCGTCGTGCACGCAGCGCGTGGAGCGTATGGTGAAGGTGCTGAGTGATGCCGACAAGCTGCACGGCAACAATCGAGACATCATTCAGGCCAGTAAGGATTTCCGTGGTGTGGCCAAGGAGATGTACACTGCTGATGCCGAGACGCTTGAGCAGTTTCGTACGGCCATGCAGCAGACTATGGGCGGCCCGCGGCGGACGGCCCAACAGCAACAACGGCGCAATGAGCGGCCACGGCAACAGCAAACAACGCAAAATTTTCAGCCGAGACCACATATTAACCGGCCTCAGTCACAGCAGTCGCGCCCCCAGCGGCAACAACCACAGCCCCAACGACAGGCTATGCCGTACGCTGGCAGACCGACAGCAACGGGACGACAGCAGGATGCTAACCCTCCGTCCCGTTCCCCACATTGGTTAGAACCAATTGGCCGGTGGTTTGGTCGGTATGGTCTTAGTATAGGTGTAGGCGCAGGTCTGACAGCACTAATTGCTTTTGGATGTTTCCTACTTTTCCAAACTTATACGAATGTGGCTTTGGCTGACGGACAGAAACTGTTTGGCGGCAACTGGCACGGAGAGTTGAACGGCAATCCGGCTACGCTCATCGTTGATACGGTGAATGGCGATACGATGCAGGGAAGGCTCTTTGTTAAGGATGGTCAATTGCGGCAGTCGGCAGTCGGCGGTAGTATTACCTCTGCGCGTGAGGGCTATTATCTCTTTCTGACTGAGATGGACAGCCTGCGAGCTGAAGCGGCTCAGACACAGGCCGACAGTACTGTCCCTCGCTACCGGCTTTTTGTGGGGAAGCAAGGACATCGCCTTTCCGGTCTTGTCGTCAGAGGCGCGTCAACCGCCGCTATAGACCTTCACAAAGAAGGAGCCGATAGCCTTGGCGGACCGCGACACCATGCCACGCTTAGTCCTTCCGGATTGTCGCAATATGTCGTTAGCCCGACAATCAAAGACAGCGTCTTTTGTACGCGGGTGGTAAGAGACAAAAAGGAAGCGAGTGGGTGGAAGCCCAAGGCAAATGCTAACGGAATTTATCTTGCCAAAGGAGAACTTATCGACTCAGTGCCGCAATCCTATGACAAGCACTATTTTGTTTTTATGAGCCACGGCAAGTATTATCGCCTCAGTCGCGACTATCTGATATGGAGTCAGACCAACAATCCGGTTGTGACGCATATGCTTAGCAATCGCGAACGGCAATATAGCAATGCTACTTCAGCATTCTTTGCTTCTATGGGCCCCTGCTGGACTATCGTCGGGTTGTTGGTCATGGTCTTCGCTATCAGTATTACTGGCATGCGGTTGGGCGTTAGGTCGGTGCGCGAGGCCGGGCTGGTTGTTGTTCCACTCTGTTTGCTCGCTGTAGCCGTCATCGAAATATACTGGTACAGACTCATGGGCGCAGGTGCTTTCTGGTGGTGCGATTACAACCGCTACGGCTTCTTGGGCACATTGCTGCGTGTCATTCCCTTCTTAGTGGTGGTAGCCGTGCAACTGTTCTCCATCAAGATGTATGAGTTGCTGCTGTGCTGCGACGGTTCCGTTGACGGCGAAATACATGTTAAGCCAGCCGTAATTGGGATTCTTGTCAGTTTCCCCACACTGATTGTTTATTTCCTTGTAACGCAGTTGGGCTTCCATTGGAAAGGCGAGACGGCTGAGATGGTGGGCGTTTTCATCTTCCTGCTCATCATCCTCGTGGGCATTGTCAGGACCTTTATGCTCAATATAAAGGATTTTGGTGCATTGCGAGGCAGCTTGATATCAGTCTTCATCCTGGTTTATGCCGTGAGCTGCATTGTAGCTGTGACAGCACTCATCTTCGTTATTGTGCGCATTCTTCTCGTTGTGCTGGCAGCCTTGTTCGCCTTGGCAGTGCTTGGCGGTACGGGCGGTCACACGCTTTATCGTGACAAATATGGTAATCTCTACAGACGTGTTTGAACTATGGCTATAAAACTTTTGACTCAACCATCCGCCAAGCCGCTCATTGGAAAAAGCCACTGGTGGGGAGCACCCGACCTGCTGGATGATGTGCCTTATCCTACAGTGGACGTGCATGAAGACAGTGAGGTATATGCCGAGCCCCTTACTTTTATCTGTCAGATACGGTGCGACGAGATAGCTCCTTTCGATACTGCCCACCTGCTGCCTCATGAGGGTATGTTGTGGTTCTTTGCCCCACTTGACTATTTCCTTGGTGACAGAGACAGTCCGCTCGACTATCATATGCCGCCAAAGGTAATCTATTCGCGACGGACAGAGAATTTAAAGCCATACGATTTGCATTGGGAAGATACGGGAGAAAGTGTTTTTCGGCCGGCTGAGAAAATAGTTTTTACCGTGGCCGAGGATCCTTGTTCTGATGGCATAATGATGCTCGGAACGCCTTATCAGGAAGAAGTCAGCAGCCTGCATGAGCGCGATGTGTGTTTGTTGCAGGTGGATGAGGATGACCGTTGGGGTTTACGTTTCTACGACTGTGGCATGTATTATTTCTTCGTACCGGCGCGCGACTTGTGCCGTATGAAGTTTGACAATGCCTCGGGCGAATTGTTTTATTATTAAAAGAAAGTGATATATGGAAAATAATCTTTCTGTCAGAAAGGCATTTAACGATGCTTTGAACCAATGCAAAGGGTTGCCGCTCGCGAGCGATGCAACGTCGCTTGAGCTATATAACGATATTTGCTGTGGCTGTGTGCTGCTTGCTGAGGATAACCTAAAGGAACAACGTCGCATTTGGGAAATATCGGGCTTGACCGAGATTTTTCTGCATTATGGCAACTATCTTGAGGGCTTCGACCACATGTTGAATAATCTGTATCTCGCCGTACGGCGAATGACGGACTGCGTGTATGAACATAAGCGGCTGCGGTTGCGCCTTTTGCGTATGAAGTTGACGGTGATACACCGCATAGAGGCTGTTCAAGGCCATGAACTCTCCTTAGATGAGGAAGTGGAGGCGGAGATTGTGAGGTATGAAAGAAACATTCAACTGGCTGACGAGAAACGCTTTGACGAGATAGTCAACACGGGTCATCTTAAACACGACCCAATAGAATGGAGTCTGGCTTACGAAAATCTTATTGACGATGTAGAACGGGAAACTGATGTGCAGTTGGCCGCCATTCCAAGGGGAATGGGGTTTTGTCACGCTTATTGGCATGCCAAGACATTGGTTCTTAGGTGTCATAACTTGGAATGGAAAAGCCCCAGCGTAATGAATCCCCGTGTCATGTTCGATTAAAGTTATTGCCTTATCAAATTTCTTTTATTATAATAACACACTTGCATTATGAATCCAATACAACAACTTATCATCAATTATCAGACACGCGAAGCCTTTTGGGCGGCAGCCGAAAATGTGGAACAAGACCATCAACGCCAAGATTATTTTCTTCGGATATTGCGGGCTCGTAACAACGTGGCATTGCTATTTGAGGATTTGGACAAGATTCAGCGAATGGCTGATAATGGAAACCCTTACATGCAATATGCCTTGGCGCGGTTGCACGATTGTCTTCAGTTCCGATCAGACTCAAATGATGAGAAGTTGCATTACTATTCATCGGCTTATCTCTTAGGTCATATCGCTGATGCACGCGCCTTTTTAGCGCTGGCCTATCGAGACGGTGACTTTGGCGAGGCCGATGTTACGCTCTATCGGAGGCTTATTGAAAAGAGCGCCGCGGAGGGCAGTGAGAAAGCCCGGCAGCAGGAAATACGGGATGCCATTTATGGACAATTTGGAAAGGAAGAGAATGTTTCGGCTGCATACGATACATTAGAACAAATCATCGAAAAGGCGCGAAGGGACAAGCACGACATTGATCCGCAATTTATTAGTCTTTTGGCAGATGCTGACTTAAGGATGGGGAGGGTGAGCAATGCACTTGACAACTATGAGAAAGCAGCCCGATTGGGCTGCAGCGCAGCTTATTTCTGGTCGGCTTTTTATGGTTGTTGCGATGAGCATGGATTTGTAGAAGACCGTGAGGGATTCATCAAAGTCATGGAACGGGCGCGTGAGGTCTTTGCCTCGGAAGGTTTTCTTGAATATGCCATGCTCGTGGATGAGGACTTGTTTGATTCATTATCTGATGAAGATATGACTGAGATACACAAGGCCCTTGATGAAGATCTGCAATATGCGTGTATGCTTGGTGAGAGTATCGGTGCACTCTATCTCGGTGGTTATTACGAAGGTGGGAATTACGGATTTCCTCAGGATTACACAGAGGCTTGGCGTTGGTATTCTGCCGGTGCCAATCTTCGCGATTCTGCTTGTTATGCTGCTCTGGCACGGATGGTACTTGACGATCATACGGCTCCCAAAGAATACGATGAGGCTTATGCCTATGAGTGTGCCTACAAATCGCTCTTGCTGGGCGGCGACACGCTCGCTACCGTAGTGCAAGGTTATCGCAATGGCTTCCTCACTTCACACGCGGCAGCCATCGAGCAAACTTATTTGCCGCGTTATGAACAGGAAATGACGGAGCAGCTTGAGCGAATGCAGGAAATGGAAGACAATTACAATGACGACCACGAATACTTGGGCGATGCTGACTGATATAAGCCTTTGGTCAGTGCGATATAAAAGTCGCATCGCCCGAATTCTATTATTCTGCAGAATAGTCAGCAACCATTTTGCGATAGACACTGTACATTCTAAGCCGAGAGATATAGCCTATAAGATGGTTGTTAATATCGACTACAGGCAGTGCGTTGGCATTGGTCGTTTCAAATTTCTTCATCACGTCCTCCATTGGCTCATTGTTGTAAAGGAAACTGGCCACAGGGGTCATGAGCTGTGAGGCATTGTAGCGCTGGTAGAGCTCGGTTCGGAAGACAATGTGGCGTATCTTTGTGATGTCAATCTCGCCTAAGAGACGGCCGGAATCATCCACTACGGGCAGAAAGTCGTAGTCACTGTTTGACAGTACGTTGACCAGTTTGCCCAATGGCAGGTCGGGCCTGACGCTTGTCACGTGTTTCTCAATTACCGACTCCATGCTCATCAGGGTGAGCACGCTGCGGTCGGTGTGGTGGGTGACGAGTTTGCCCTCACGTGCCAGACGCATGGCATAGATGCTGTGAGGCTCGAAGATGCTGATGACCATCACGCTGACCACAGCCACGATGAGCAGGGGCACAAACAACTGATAGCCTCCTGTGATCTCGGCAATGAGGAAGATGCCGGTGAGCGGTGCGTGCATCACGCCGGCCATCACGCCGGCCATTCCGAGCAGCACGAAGTTCTTCTCCGGCAGGTAGACACCAATCTGCTCCATGTTCCAGATGCGGGAGAAGAAGAAGCCTGCGAAGCCGCCCACGAACAGCGATGGCGCAAAGGTACCACCGCAACCGCCGGCGCCGTTGGTCGATGAGGTGGCGACGATCTTCGTGAGGATGACCAGTCCTATATACACGACCAGTAGTTCGGAGTGCCCGTAGAAGAGCGATCCGTTCATGATCTGGTCCCAGTCGGCTTGCGTCTTGCCGTCGAGCAGGACACTCAGACTGTTCCAGCCCTCACCATAGAGCGAGGGAAAGAAAAAGATGAGCACGCTCAGCAGCAGACCGCCTGTGATGAGTCTGACATAAGGCTTTTGCCGCAGTTTGGAGTACTGACTCTCGCACCAGTTCATGCCCCGCATGAAGTATAGACTTACGAAGCCGCAGAAGATGCCCAGCATCACCGTTCCTGGTATGCGTTCCACGCTCCAGGCAGCGTCCATCTGAAAGTTGAACATCGTCGCGGTGCCCGCAAGCATGTAGCTCACCACGTCGGCCGTGATAGTGGCAATGAGGATGGGCACGATAGAAGCCATGTTCATGTCGATCATCAGTACCTCAAGCGTGAATACCAGACCGGCGATGGGTGCCTTGTAGATACCTGCCACGGCAGCGGCGGCACCGCAGCCGACGAGCACCATCAGCTGGCGATTGCTCATCTTGAACAACTGTCCGAGATTGGAGCCAATGGCCGAGCCGGTCAGCACAATAGGAGCCTCGGCTCCCACCGATCCACCGAAACCGATGGTCAGGGCAGAGGCCACGATCGACGTCCAGCAGTTGTGCGCCTTCAGTCTCGACTGCTTGGTAGAGATGGCATACAGCACCCGCGTGATACCGTGGGAGATGTTGTCACGCACCACATACTTAATAAATATGGTGGTGAGGAAGATGCCGATGGCCGGGAACACCAGAAAGAGTCCATTGGCTGAGTTGGAGACAAAGTCGTCGGTGAGCAGATGCTGGATAACGCCGATGAGCGAGTGAAGGGCAAAGGCTGCCAACGACGCAAAGATGCCGATGGCAAACGCCAGCAGACTGGTCATTTGCCGGTCGGTCATATTGCGCTGCCGCCATACGAGTACCTTGTCAAATACGCTGTCGGACATGGGCTTATGCTCTGATGATCTTTACTTCGCCGTCGGGCTTAAGTTTGATGATTGAACTGGGAGTGTGGGGCTTGTGCTCTTGTCGGCGTGTCCAGCACACGTAGTCTACGCTGTCGAGCAACTCCTGGCTGATGTCACAGTAGTTCTGTGCAGCCGGTTCGCCGCTGATGTTGGCACTTGTCGACACCAGCGCTTTCTGGAAGCGATAGCACAGTTCCTTTGAGAATGGTTCCTTTGTGATGCGCAGGGCGATGCTCCCGTCCTCGGCAATGAGGTTGGGCGCGAGGTTGACGGCGTTGTCCAGAATAACGGTGGTGGGCTTGACGGCTGCGTCGAGCAGGTCCCAAGCCACGGCCGGTACGTTGCGCACGTATCGCTGCAGACGTGCGTCGGAATCGACAAGACAGATAAGCGCCTTGGAATCGTCGCGATGCTTGATCTTGTAAACCTTTGCCACGGCCTCCGGATTGGTGGCGTCGCAGCCGATGCCCCATACCGTGTCGGTGGGGTAGAGAATGACGCCGCCTTCCTTCAGAACCTTGACGGCATTCTTAATATCTTCTTCTTGTGTCATGATTTATATAACAATCTCAGGGCAAAGATACGAAAAGATTTATAGATGCACAAAAACTTTGTAAAAAAAACGTTTTTCTTTTTCTTTTCTAAAATGTTTTACTACCTTTGCAAGTGTACAATCATTTAATAAGATTATTACAAACTAAAAACATACAACATGGAAGAACCAATAATAAAGCCCTATGTCATTGGTCTTGACTTAGGAGGCACTAATTCGGTGTTTGGCATTGTTGACAGCCGTGGCGATATAAAGGCAACCACCGCTATTAAGACGCAGGCCTATGACGAGGTCGAGGATTACGTAAAGGCTTCTGTCGATGCGCTGCAGATTATCATTGATCAGGTGGGCGGCATTGATAAGATTAAGTCCATGGGTATCGGTGCGCCGAATGCCAATTACTACACGGGCAACATTGAGTTTGCTCCTAACTTGAAGTGGGGTCATTCCGGCATTGTGCCTTTGGCTGATATGTTCTCCGAGCGTCTGGGCATTCCCGTAGGCATCACCAATGATGCCAATGCGGCCGCCATCGGTGAGATGACCTATGGTGCTGCCCGTGGTATGAAGAATTTCATTGAGATTACTTTGGGCACGGGTGTAGGCTCGGGCATCGTAATCAATGGTCAGGTAGTGTATGGCAGCGACGGCTTTGCCGGAGAGCTGGGTCATGTCACCATGGTACGTGGTGAGAACGGCCGTCTGTGTGGTTGTGGCCGCACGGGCTGTCTGGAGGCTTATTGCTCGGCAACGGGTGTGGCTCGCACGGCACGTGAGATGCTGCAGAAGACCGACCGCCCGTCACTGCTCCGCGACCTGGAGCCTGATAAGATCACCTCGCTCGACGTGAGTCTGGCTGCTGCCAAGGGCGACGAGCTGTCGAAGGAGATCTATCAGTTTACGGGTGAGATGCTGGGTGAGGCCTGCGCTGATTTCGCAGCTTTCTGCTCTCCCGAAGCCTTTGTGTTCTTCGGTGGTCTGACCAAGGCCGGCGACCTGCTGATGGATCCTATCAAGAAGAGTTACGACGAGCATGTGCTTAAGATTTTCAAGGGCCATGCCAAGTTCCTCGTGAGCAGCCTCGACGGCAGCTCGGCTGCTGTGCTGGGTGCTTCGGCCATTGGCTGGGATCTATAATCATAAGGTTATCCTTTTCTCATCAATAATAAATGCGGAGATGTCTCAGACGTGAGTCTGTCGGCATCTCCTTTTTCTTGCCCGCTTATTTTAACATTATTCAACTTTTGTTGGTCACAAATGTTATCAGTCTGCTTGAAATAATTGTTTTGATGATAAGAAAAACTCGATTATCGTTGGAGGCTATGGATAAATTGACTAACTTTGAAGCAAACTAAATAAGTATTACTAGATGAAATCCAAACTGAATCTTTTGTGGGCCGTCCTCTTCTGGGGCAGCATCTGGGGTATTGTCGAAGCCTCGATGGGCTGGCTGATGCATGTCGCCCAAATCCATCACGGCACATCCAATATCCTCTATGCCTTTGGCATCGTGTGTATGTTTGCCGCCGCAACGCGTTCCGGCAAGGGCGCACAGGCCGTCATGCTGACCGCTGTCGTGGCCGCCGCCATCAAGCTGATCGACTTCGTGTTGCCCGGTTCTGCGCAGAGCGTGCTCCATCCTGCGTTCTTCAT
>Ga0256406_1002705_pt1 | contig 24154 bp, 22 predicted proteins | sample RumenRJG_03DNA_FD_185986 | JGI IMG/M metagenome (GOLD analysis project Ga0256406, IMG submission 185986) | Bovine rumen microbial communities from Lethbridge, Alberta, Canada - RJG_03 | ecosystem: Host-associated > Mammals > Digestive system > Stomach > Rumen | place: Canada: Alberta | collected...
TGTGCTTCCCCTTTTTCTGGTACTCTCTCCTTTTCTCGGAATGTGGAACCAATCCACAGGATTTGAGAACAAGAAGAAGGACTGTACCGAAAATGGCTTATTCAGCCATTTTGATACAGCCCCTTTTTTAGGACTGAATCGCCCACAATAACAAAAAGGACTGCACCGGAACGGAGAAACTCCGTCTTGGTACAGTCCTAAAATTTTCTCAGATTGGTTACTGGAACTTAAAAATCAGCTGTGCTATTCGCAGCGCAAACAGGACAAAGACGACCCACATGATGGGCGATACATCTTTGATTTTTCCGGTGCAGACCTTGCAGATGACCCAAGTCATAATGCCAAACATGATACCGTTTGCAATGGAGGAAGTCATGGGCATAGTTGCAATGGCCATGAAACCGCCGGCGGTATCAGCGACGTCGTCACTAAAGTTCATCTTGGTGACATTCGAGATCATAAGCATTCCGACGTACAGAAGTGCAGCAGAAGTTGCAAAGGACGGAATTGCCAGGAAGATGGGGCTTAAGAACAGTGCAAGAATGAACATACAACCGGTAGTGAACGAGGTCAGTCCAGTCTTGCCGCCCTCAGCGACACCGGCACTGGACTCGACGAAACTCGTTACGGTAGAAGTACCGAGACAGGCACCCACAGTGGTGCCAAGTGCGTCCGCCATAAGGACACGGCCGACACGGGGAAGATTGCCTTTTTCGTCAAGCAGGCCAGCCTTATCAGCAACGCCGATTACTGTGCCTACCGTATCAAACAGGTCGACATAGAGGAAGCTGATGACGATTGCAGCGAATTGAAGCAGATGGTGTCCTGCCCATGCAAAATTGAATTTGAAGGCCGTGTTGGCAAGGCCGCCAAGATGGAGACCCTGGGAGAAATCCGGGAATAGGCTAAGACCAGTATACCAGCCGCCAAGTTGTGCAAACATTCCGAGAACCCAGGTTGCAAGCATTCCGATAAGAACGGCACCCTTTACATTGTAGTGGGACAGAACAACAATCAGCAAGAAGCCAACGAGGCAAAGAACAACCTCCGGAGAGGCGAAGTTGCCAAGGCCCAGTATATTAGTTTTTTCTGCCACCACGATTTTGGCGTTCTTCAAACCAATGATTGTGATGAACAATCCGATTCCGGTGGTAATGCCGTATTTCAGATTCTGCGGGATACCGTTTACGATTTTCTCCCGGAATTTAAACACCGAGAGCAGGATAAAGATGAGACCCTCCACAAAGACCGCCGTGAGAGCGACTGTGAAGGCGTTGGGCACATCTTTCAAATCATTAAGGCAAACGGTATAGGCAAAGTAAGCATTCAGTCCCAGGCCTGCTGAGAGCGCGATAGGATAGTTTGCCAGAAATGCCATGATGAATGTGGCAATAGCGGATGCTAATGCAGTGGCAACAAACACTCCACTCGGATCCATGACACTCCCAAGAATTTGTGGGTTGACGGCCAGGATATACGCCATAGCCAGGAACGTCGTGAGTCCGGCGATGATCTCCGTCCTCACATTGGTCCCGTGTTCCTTCAGCTTGAATAGTTTCTCCATTCAAAGATCTCCTTCATCTTCAGTTCTTATTCAATGACGACAGTGCCGTCCTCTTTGACTGTGATCTTGTCCCCGTCTTTCACCGCCTCCAGGAACTCCTCTCCCAGGGAGTCCACGGTGGGCATGGAATTGTCAGTCCAGACATCGGCCAGGATGGCTCCGGCGGCCGCCAGTGAATCAATGGGCTCGGAGAACAGCAGACAGGCCGGGTTTTTCTCGAGCTTGGCTGAGGTGTAGAGCATCATTCCACCGGTAGTGGACCCGATGGTCTTGGGAAGACAGAGCGCCTTCCCCTGCAGCTCTTTTTTGTAGAGTTCCCGGTTGCTCTGGTCGTTGCAGATGGTCTTTTTCTGAATAAACATCATCTGCATGGAGGCCAGCGTGTTGAAGCCCTCATGGGTGACGACAGCCTCAGCTGTGCAGTTTCCGGGTATTACGACTCTCCCCTTGAACTCCTTCATGCAAGGTCACCTCCTGTGATCTGCGCGAGGATCTCGCTGTCGGTATAGTATCTGCTGGACGTGTAGGTCCGCAGTTTGTTGGAATTGGTGATAACGGGCTTGCGCGCACAGAGCGGGTTGTCCATATACATGAGTGGGCAGATATTGCTGACCACGACGCCATAGGACTTCAGTTTGCGGTACTCCTCCGATTTCTGAAAGACCTCCAGAACATCGGGCGATGTAGTGATGACCGTGGGAATGACGACTTTCTTCTTGCCATTCGCCGCGAGGGCCTCTCCAATATCCTCTGTCCACTGCTGCAGCTGACGGTAACTCATATGGGGACATCCCATAAAGCAGAGCTTGGGCTTTGCCTTTGGATTCTTCCAAATGCAGGGGTAGCTCTCCTTCACCCGTTCCAGTTCGGCGTCGTCAATGACATAGACCTTCGCGTCATCCGCAATAAGCGACTCCCCGAGCTCTACGGCCTCCGGAGTCAGGTTCTCAATGTGGTAAAGACCAACTGCTCCATTCGAAGCAGTGGCAGCGCCGAAATCCTTCAGGTAGTCCTTGGCCGCACCGTTCAACTCCGTGCCGATCCACTTGTCGAGACCCTTGACATACGGGACATCCTCCATGACCTTCATGCCGATGGCGGAACCCAGCACCTGGGCCTCCGGCTTCTTGGAGGTGCGGACCTCGACGACCCATTTGGCCTTTCTGCCCTCATCGGTCAGGAAACCATAATATGGGACAAACCCGAGGATGGAGCCGAAGAGCTCATAGATTCCGGAATTCCGGTTGCAGCGGGCACCGAGTACACTGTTGGCGTAGACGACAGCGGAAGATTCAGCCCAGGAGAGTACATCGCCCTTCTCCGGGATATTCCCGACCTCATCCATGTAGCAGGTACATGTGTAGGCGCGATCGTTCATGAGGCCCATCTTCTTCAGCTGTTTGTCATAGGGCTTCTGCTTCAGATAGATGGCTTTCCAGGTCAGGCGTTCCAGGGGCGATGCAGGGACGTTGGGATCCAGCGGATACGGGTCCACCGAAAACGGCTGCTTGGACACGACCCCTGCGTCCAGCAGCTCCTGTACTAGGTCAAAGACCGGCGTCAGAAACGAGAGACCAAAACTGGTGACCAGATGACCGTACTTTCCGGTGACCGGCACCATTTTTTCTGCCCCGAAGGCCTCACCGAACAGGACCAGAGACTTCATGATTTTTGCTCTCTCCGCTCCCTGTTCCCCATCATAAATGGCCTGCTGTTCCGGGGTCAGCTTCATTTTCATGGCATTCACTCCTTTTCGAGAAGATATTCCTCCGTATCATTACGGTTAAAATAGGCAATAATATTCTCTTTGGAGACGGTGCGCTCTGCGGCACCCTCCCCCTCCGGTTCCTTTTTCCAGTGGAAACCGTCCGCGCTGTAGAGTGTCAGTTCCTCAGGAAGGCTGTTATAGACAGAGAGCTCTTCCTCTGTCATGAGAGCCTCTGCCGTGGCGGCGTGGAGCATGGCATAGACCTTTTCCTCCGTTGTATGGGAGAAGGGGTTCTCCATCATGATCCAGGCCATTCCAAGGCAGTCCCCAAAGTCATACATGCTGAGACTCTTCTGGACTTTCTCCAGGAAGAGCATCCACCAGGAGCGGCGGATCATGAATGCCATAACGCTTTGAGGGTTCTTCATGTAGTGGAACTGTTCGAGATACTGTCCGGCAATCATGTCACGGGCTGCTCCGTTCTCCAGGATGTTCACCTGACCGGGATTTCCGTCCGGCATACGCACCGGAAGTACGGCACTCTCAAAAATAGGATGATTTACATGGTCCGGGGAGAACTCCGTCTCCTCAATATCTGAGCCCAATAGCTCAATGTAGACCCGCTTGACCTCCTGCATATCTGTCTCGGTCAACATGGTCACAACACTCCTGTCAGTAGTTTTTGATAATTTCACAAGTTCGGGCAATGTCGTCCTCGCTGTGGGCGTCGGAGACAAACATGGCCTCATACTGGGATGGCGCAACATAGACGCTATGCTCCAGCATATAGGAGAAATAGGCGGAAAAAGCAGTCTTGTCCGTCCGGTCGGCATCTGTGAAATTGCGGACCGGCCCATGCGTAAAGAAGGCGCTGAGCAGGGAACCCACGCGGTTTACGGTCACCTTTCCCGTCTCCGCATAAGCTTTTTCCAGTTTTTCCGCCTTCTCGTCAATGCGGCGATAGATATCCTTGTCCTTTAAGAGGAGCTGCAGCGTCGTGACGCCTGCAGCCGTGGCAACGGGGTTGCCGGACAGGGTTCCAGCCTGGTAAACCGGTCCAAGAGGCGATACACAATCCATGATGTCACGCTGCCCGCAATAGGCAGCCAGTGGCATTCCCCCTCCGACAATCTTTCCGTAGGTCACCATGTCCGGCTTCACCCCGTAGTATTCCGCGGCGCCGCCATAGGATAGGCGGAACCCGGTGATGACCTCGTCGAACAGCAGGACGGTTCCATGTTCCGCCGTGATGCGGCGCAGCGCGGAAAGGAAGCCCGGCTGCGGCGGCACGACGCCCATGTTGGCAGCAACGGGCTCCACGACGACACAGGCAATGCGGTCGCCATATTCCGAGAACAGATCCTCTACCTGAGAGACATTGTTGTACTCAGCAAGAAGCGTACAGTCCGTAAACGCCTTTGGCACGCCGGCACTGTCAGGCACAGCATTGGTCAGAAGACCAGAACCGGCTTTGACAAGAAGACCGTCGGAGTGTCCGTGATAACAGCCGACAAATTTCAGGATGAGGTCCCGGCCGGTGTAGCCGCGTGCCGCACGGACCGCGCTCATGACGGCCTCGGTGCCGCTGTTCACCAGGCGAATCTTCTCCGCTGCGGGGCTACCCGCTTGAATAAGTTCGGCGAGCTCCGACTCCCGTTTTGTAGGCGCCCCGAACGTGAGACCGCCGGCACAGGCTTTCTGTACCGCCTCTATGACCTCCGGGCGGGCGTGCCCCAGGATGCCCGGGCCCCAGGAGCAGACGTAGTCAATAAACTCATTGCCGTCCACGTCGAAGATCCGGTCGCCGGAGGCATGGTCAATGAACAGTGGTGTCCGGCCCACAGCGTTGAAGGCGCGAACCGGAGAGTTCACGCCTCCTGGCATGAGGCCCTTGGCCTCGGCAAACAGTTCTTCAGACCGCTCCGTGTTCAGACTCATGCCTGTTCCTCCTTCAGCCATTGTGCCACATCCAGTGCGTGGTAAGTGATGATGATGGAGGCCCCGGCCCGTTTCATGGCGGTGAGGTTCTCTGTGACAATGCGACGTTCGTCGATCCATCCGTTAGCCGATGCGGCCTTCACCATTGCATATTCTCCGCTTACATTATAGCAGGCAATGGGGTAATCGGTCATTTCCGATACCTCTTTTAATACGTCCAAAAAGGCAAGGGCGGGCTTGACCATGACAATATCGGCGCCCATCTCAATGTCGTTTTCGACCTCACGGATACCCTCTTTTCCGTTACGGGTATCCATCTGATAGGAACGACGGTCCCCAAAGCAGGGTGCTGACCCGGCTGCGTCGCGGAACGGTCCGTAATAGGCGGAGGCATACTTGGCACTGTAGCCCATGATGGGGGTCGACTCAAAGCCGGCGGCGTCGAGTCCTGCGCGGATAGCTGCTACATCGCCATCCATCATATCAGACGGGGCGACCATGTCAGCACCTGCCTGTACACAGGTGACGGCCATCTTCGTCAAAAGCGGGAGTGTCTCATCGTTGAGAATGGTGGCGTGATCCTCCCCAATCAGACCGCAGTGGCCATGGTCGGTGTATTCACAGAGGCAGATATCCGCAATGACAATGAGGTTCGGATATTTTGCCTTTATTTGACGAATGGCCCTCTGGACAATGCCGTCCGGGTCATAGGCACTGCTTCCCACGGCATCCTTTGTCCCGGGGATGCCAAACAGGAGGATTCCGGATATCCCGCTTGCGGCGACCTCGGAAAGAATCTCATCCATGCGGTCCAGGGACCACCGAAATACGCCGGGCATGGAGGGAATTGGCTCCTTGATGTCCTCCCCCTCAATGACAAACATGGGGTAGATGAGCTCCTTGACGCTTAAGCGCGTCTCGGCCACGAGGTCACGCAGGGCCTGGGTCTTTCGTAATCTGCGGAATCTGTTCATGAATTTTCAACCTCGATCAGAATGGTATGGACGAGACCCTCCACGGAGGAGGTCCCGGAGATGACGGTGTGCGCATCCGTATATTCCCGGAGCGAATCCGCCGTATATTTGCCGATGCAGACCGGCACCGTCTTTCCCGTGACCGATCCGCCGGCGGCAAAGTATTCCCGCACGCCTTCGGAACTTGCGAAGACAAGGTAGTCGGACTCCGGAAGAGCCGGAATTTTCGCTGCAATTTCCGGACTTGGGCCGGTATCATAGACCCGCGCCTCCGTGAAGTTTATTCCCTGTTCAGAGAGCCGCTCCGAGAGCACACGGTTGCCTTTAACCGCTCTGGGTATGAGGAGCCGGTCATGGGGACCAACGGTGCGGATAAGTTCCTCCGCGAGCCCGTCCGAGGTAAACGTCTTCGGGCAAAGATCTGGGGCGATGTGGTATTTTTTCAAATAAGCACCTGTGGCAGCGCCGATCACAGCAACTTTCAGCCCGCCCAGCTGCCGAATGTCCATCCCCCTGCGATAGAACTCCTCGAAGAACCGGTCAATGGCGTTTCGTCCGGTGAATACCACATAAGTGTAGTCGGAAAGGGAGTCCAACGCTTGTGAAAACGTCTCGTCTTCTACCGGAAGAATCTGCAGCAGCGGCAGAGGGGTAATAGCTCCCCCCTCTCGCTCAAGAGCAAGGGACATTTTTCGGCAGAACGAGGCCGTTCCACATACTGTAGTGCTGGTGCCCGCCAGTGGCAGAGCTTTCGGTGAAGTCATATCCAGTGCAGCACATTTCCCTATGACGATAGTAGCCGGTGTCACAATATGGGGGTCAGCCGCCGCAAGCGCTGGAAGCTCCGCCAACGTACTGCGAAGAACATACTGCCCGGAACGTGTCCCGTTGGAGATGACCGCTGCCGGTGTGCTTCCATCCATGCCGTTGGACTGCAGGGCATGGCAGATATTGGGAAGGGCATGGAGCCCCATCAGGAAAACAAGAGTGGAGTCCATACGGGCAAGCGTAGAGAAGTCTAAGTTGTCCGTGAGGGAGCCATCGGCAGAGTGTCCGGTAATGACCGAAAACATGTTGCTGACGCCCCGGTGGGTCACCGGAATACCGGCAGCCATGGGTACGGAGATGGCAGAGGTCACGCCTGGCACGACCTCATAGGGAATTCCGGCACTTTGCAGTGCCTGGCACTCCTCGCCGCCGCGGCCAAAGACAAATGGATCGCCCCCCTTGAGACGGACCACAGTCTTCCCCTCCTGTGCTTTTCTCAGGAGAAGCGCCGTGATTTCATCCTGTCGCATGGAGTGGTGACCTGCCCGCTTGCCGGCGTAGAGCTTTTCACAGTCCGGACGGCACAGGGAGAGCAGGGTCTCGTCGGCAAGGTAGTCGTAGATGACGACGTCGCAGTCTTTAAGAAGGTCCCGGGTACGCTTGGTGGTATAGTCAGGATTTCCCGGTCCCGCTCCGGCGAGATACACAAAAGGGTGTCCCTCCATCTTACGGGCCAGATTTTCCAGCTCCTGTTTCCGGTTTTCCAGAGAAAGCTCTGCCACAACAATGGAGGGCTTCCGATAAAATGCGGTAATTCTCACAGTCTTGGAATCAGTCCACTCCGCATGTACGCCGACCGCGTCATGGCAGTCCGCACCAAGCTGTTTCATGAGTTCCCGCTCCAAGTCAAAGAGAATATGGGTCTTGGGATGGTCAATTTGACGAAGCAGCTGCTCTGCCTCGGAACCCCTCAGGGCCTCGCAGGCAATAATCCCCTGGCAAGCCGCGGGCACGAACTCCGACGGCTGAAATTTTCGTACCGTCAAATCATCCAGTGGAATCCCCAATCGATTTACCCCGGCAGCGGCCAACAGGATGGCATCATATTCGCCATTCTGAAGCTTTTGGATTCTCGTCGGAACATTGCCCCGGAGAAGAGTCACTTTGCAGTCTGGGTAAAGGACATGGGCCATGGCCTCCCGCCTTGGGCTAGCGGTACCAATGACACCGGTTTCAAGATTGGAGTCCGGACGGCTGATCAGCAGGTCCGCCGGGTTCTCCCGCTCCGAGACTGCGGGAATACAGAACGGAGCACCCGTTGCCGATGGGAGATCCTTGGCACTATGGACCGCAAAGTCAATTTCCCTGCGCTCCATGGCACTCTCCAGTTCCCGGACAAACAGTCCTTTTCCACCGGCATCCGCAAGTGGGCGGTCCTGAATTCGGTCTCCGGAGGTCCGGATAATGACCGGCTCTACCGTGAGCTCCGGGTCCATTCTCTGAAGTTCTTCCGCTATCAATGCTGTCTGACGGAGCGCCAGCGCACTCCCCCGGGTTCCCGCCCGAAGCGTTTTCATAGGAGTTCCTCCAATTTCCGGCGCAGCATGGACGCCCTCTTCTTCTGATCCTCCGGTTCCTTCCCGGGGACCTCTTCCCGCACCTTTTTCCGGTACTCCCCCATCTCCCGGTTCACTTCACCGATATGGTCCGGGAGAACCGACTTTATGGTCTTTTTTACATGCTGAGTCACCAACGGGCTCTTTCCCCCGCTGGATACTCCCACGACCACATCGTCATCCTTTACAATGGCGGGGAAATAGAACGTACAGTTCTCCGGGTCATCCACCGAGTTCACGGGAATATGGCGTCTCTTGGCTTCCTCTGCTACTTGGCGATTCACCTCTGGGTCATCCGTTGCCGCTATGACCAGGGCTAAATCGCCCGAGAAAAATTCTTCCGAATATTCCCGTGCTATCAGCGTAATCGACGCATCTTCTTTTGCAAGTTCCAAAAGACTTGGGTCAAACTGTGGCGATACCACGACGACATCAGCGCCAAACTCCCGCAGTGTGCGTGTTTTTCGCAAAGCCGTGTCCCCGCCACCGACCACAAGAACCCGCCGATCTGCGAGGTCGATAAAGAGTGGAAAATATGCCATGTCTCCCCCTATTCGCCATATTCCCGCAAAAAGCCTATCAGCCAGCGGGAGACCGTCTCCACCTGTTCGCCATCCGCCAGATTGCGGAGGGAATAGATCAGGTTGTCAAATCCGTTTTTCTCCACGGTGCTCCGGAGCTCTGGAAGCTGCTCAATGAGGTCGTGCAGAGTAAGTTCCTTCTTGATCTCCTCGGCGTAAGATTTCGCCCGTTCCTCCGCCACCTGGGCCTGTTCCCGTTTGTAGCGGGTATTGCGGGCCGCCGTCTCTCGGAACCAGTCAATGTTATAGAGGGTAATCCCCTCCATGTCGGCGATGCAGTCGTCGATATCAGCGGGAACCGCCAAATCAATAAACAGCCGTGGCTTTTTCGTCTTCAGGTACTTTTCCAGTTCCTCCTGTGTGACGGTGTAATGGGGACTCGTCGTGGCGCTGATAACGGCATCCGCCTCATCCATATACCGATAGCGATCCTTGTAGGGCACCATATGGGCCCCCTCTGAGAAGACATCCCACTCCACATTGCCGTGCATGGAACGGGTCGTGCCGTACAAATTGATACCGGGATGGCTCAGAATGTTCTTTGCAGTAATTGAGCCGATCTTTCCTGTGGCACCGATGACCAGCACCGTTTTCTGCTCTCCTGGCATATGGAAGACCTCATTGGCCGCCAGTGTTCCAAAAGAGACCGGGGTCGTGGAGAGGCCAGTGTCCGTCTTGATATTTTTGGCCGCGGCAATGGCCATCTGAAAAATGGTGTTGAACTCTGAGGAGGTGGCACCATTTTCCAGGGCACGGCCATAGGCCTCCTTCAGTTGGCGGAGAATTTCATCCTCCCCCAGGACCATGGAGTCAATACCGCTGGCGACCCGGGTCAAGTGCAGGACTGCACCCCCGTCCTCATAGACGTTAAAGTACCGCAGAACTTCCCGGAGAGAAATCCCTCTGTTCTCGCAGACCAGCTTCTCCATGGGCTTTATATTCTCCCGCCCGCCGTCAAAATAGATCTCAAAGCGATTGCAGGTGCTGAGTATGACACACTGGCTCACACCGGGGAGCTTTACAAAGGCCTCTGGATAGAACCGCTCCTGCTCCTCTGCCGAGAAGGAAAATGCCTCCCGCACCGACTGTGGAGCCGTCTTATAACTGATGCTCAATGTGTTCATGCTGTATCTCTCCTAAAAGCACCGTTACCCGCGATGGATGACTGTAAACTCCCCGACTTTTTGCATGCCCGCTTTCTCATAAAACCGCTGTTTTTCGGGCATGCACATGAGATAGATGCGGCGGTCGGGGTACGCATCGGCAAAAAATTTTACGCCGGTATGGGCAAAGTGTCTTCCGCGGCAATCCGGATTTGTGGAGATTGCCCCGATGAAGACAGCCGGTTCCGTAATGGAGAGCGCCCCCGCCGTGGAGACAAATTTCCCGTCGGCCTCCAGAAGCAGAGAACGTGCGGTACCGTGCCGGACGCGGTGGGAAAAATCCACCAGCCAGTCCGGATAGGGCGCCGGAAAATAACCGGGATTGTTCTCTGCAAGAAGATCATAATAAGCTCGAAACTCTGTGTTCTCCACAAAACGCAGCGGCTCTTTCGAGGGGACCGCAATACAGTCGGAGCCCTTTGGGAACTCCATCTGCATTCCGGTGGGAGTTTCCTGAAAAAATTTTGCGTCGCCCGTCAGAGTCTGCCAGGAAATGACCTTCAGGAAGTCCAGCAGTTCCGTTCTCAGGGCAGAATCCATTGGGTCTGCGGTATAAATGACTAAATCGCCATAGGAGACAGAGAGAAAAGCGGTGAGGTTTTCGTCCTCGTCCCTCTGCTCGAAGCTTTGGACAAAGGAATAACCGGTCCCATAGGACAACAGCGGGCCAATGGCTTTTACGCCGAGCAGGCCGTCTGCGCAGAAGTCAACAAGTTCCGAGAGCTTTTCCCGGGACGGATTTTCCAAGAAGCGTATCATTGCAGGGCTCCAATCTCCGGCAGGAGGACTTTCAACAGTTCCAGGGTGTTCTCCACGTCGCTGCGGTCCATGACACAGACAGGGGAATGCAGATATCTGGTCGGCACAGAGACCGCCATTACGCGCGCTCCGCCGGCTGTCCGCTGGACCGAACCGGCATCATTTCCCCCGGCGACCAGAGTCTTGGTCTGACAGGGAATTCCATTCTTCTCTGCAATGTCCATGGCGAGGCGATACAGTTCCATATCGTATATGGTACGGCGATCCATATAGGAGACCACCGGTCCATCGCCCAGTACGCAGGCCCTCTTGCCGCCCTGAACGCCGCAGATGTCGCCAGCCGTCGTGGTCTCGAGGATAATGCCAATGTCCGGGCGGACACGGAATGCGGCGGCCTGAGCGCCAAATGTGCCAACCTCTTCCTGTACCGTGAAGACAAATGTCATATCCCAGGGGAGTTCGCTGTTGAGCAGATATAGCATGATGGCACAGCCGACGCGGTCGTCAAGTGCCTTGCTTTTCATACGTCCATCGCCAAATTCCTTAAAATCGGCGGGATAGGCTGCGAAACTGCCAAGGGGCGCCAGCTCCAGGGCCTCCTCCTTCGACGAGGCACCTATGTCCAATACCATGTCTGTCATGCCGGGGATTTTCTCCCTCTCCTCTTTGTCACAGAGGTGGAGGTGTTTCAACCCGATGATTCCTTGCCCCCCGTTCTCCAGGCCCACCGTTCTTCCGATGAGGACAGCGGGGTCAATGCCACCAATCTCATCAAAATGGAGGTATCCTTCCTCCGTTGCACTGGTAATGATAAGTCCCACCTCATCCATGTGGGCGCAGATCATGATGGAGTGCTTCGGAGCAGCAGCACCATGTTTTTTCACAATGAGATTTCCTAAGGGGTCCGTCATAGTCTCCACGTCATCCGGAAGCCGGGAGCAGATGGCCTCGCGGATACGGTTTTCCCGACCGGAGACCCCGGGGATTCCGCACAAAGTTTTAATGGTCTCTGTGTTCATACCGCTCTTCCCCCTTCATCCAGGATATAGTCGGCAAGAAGTCTGGCCGTGTTCTCCAAGTCCTCCGTTGCAATGACCTCCGCCGGTGTATGCATATATTTCAGCGGAATGGAGACAAGACCTGTTGTGACACCGCCAAGGGAAGTCGCAATTTCGTCAGCGTGGGTGCCGGTACGGCCATTCATGATTTCCAACTGATATGGAGTCCCGTGTTCCACGGCCGCCTGCTTTATGCCCTCAAAAACAGAATGAGAGAGAAGCGGAGAACAGCCGATCATAGGGCCCTTCCCAAGTTCAGCAGTCTCTTGACGGCTACAGCCAGGGGTCCAAGCAAAGCTGACATCCACGGCAATGGCGGTGTATGGAATGTCCCATTTTTCGGAGAGGACCTCATGGCCGAGTGCTGTTGCGGCTCCATTCCCTGCAACTTCCTCCTGGACAGAGAACGTGAGAGCCAAATTGGCACGGTGTTCCAGAATTTCAGCAGTTCGAATGAGGACGGCAACTCCGGCGCGGTCGTCGAGAGCTGCGGCAGATATCTGACCGTTTGGCAGCTCCAGAAAACGGGATAGGAAGGTGACTCGATCGCCCAATTTTGCCCGTTCCCGAAGATGCTGTTCCGAGAGGCCGGTATCTATGGCAAGTTCTGTGCAGGGCTTCGCCCTGCCTTTATCCTCAGGATTGCTCAGGTGGGGCGGCACCGTCTCAATGATGCCATAGACGTCCTCCGTCCCATGGATGACGACCTCCAGTCCGCCCAAGGTACGGATATCCACGCCGCCGCAGCGGTCAAAGCGGACAAACCCGTCGGGGCAGAGCTCGGTCACCACAAGGCCGATCTGGTCAATATGGGCATCCAACAGGAAAAGAGGCCCCGGGCCATTGATCCGTCCGAGGACACTGCCGCGGGCGTTGCAGCTCACCTCATCACAATAAGGCTTTAGAAGTTCTGCTGCGCTCTGCGCCGCCCCTGTCTCCCAACCGGATACGCCTGGAGCCTCTGTCAAAGTCCGGAGTACCGTCGAAAAATCCATGCTCTATCCCTCCGTCTTCCGATTCGTTCTAGAATAATAATTTTATCATACCGCCAGAGGAAATACAAAAACCGTCCCAAAGCGATTGCTTTGGAACGGCCTGGCAGGGATGGCTGGATTTGAACCAGCGGTGACGGAGTCAAAGTCCGTTGCCTTAACCCCTTGGCTACACCCCCGTGTTTGGTTTTGAAAAAACCGCCCAGAGTTTTCTGAGCGGTTTTCATAGATGGGGTGGAAGATGAGATTCGAACTCACGGTCTCCAGAGCCACAATCTGGCGCTTTAACCAGCTAAGCTACATCCACCACAGAGTCATGGCGCGCCTGGAGGGACTCGAACCCCCGACCCACTGCTTAGAAGGCAGTTGCTCTATCCAGCTGAGCTACAAGCGCAAAAAATTGGAGCGGGTGATGGGAATCGAACCCACGTAGCCAGCTTGGAAGGCTGGAATTCTACCGTTGAACTACACCCGCATCTCTGCGACGTTCACTATTATATCGAAGCGAACGCCGCATGTCAATAATTACTTTCCGAGATTGTTCAATTTTTGTGAAGGACGATCTCCCCGTCCTCCGAGGTGATGGAAATGGCCGTAACAGGCGCTCCATCGGCATCAATGATCATATCGGCAATCTTGTCCTCTATGCTGCGCCGGATGACGTTGCGGAGGTCACGGGCACCGCGGACATGGCTGTCCATGCGCTTGCGGATTTCCGCGGGAACGCCGTCGTCCCAGGTCAGGGTGATGCCCTTGTCGGCCAGCGGCTCCTTCAGCTCGCCGAGCATGAGCTCAGCAATCTTGTCATAGTTGTCATCGGTGAGATCGTTGAACACGACGACCTCATCTACACGGCCGATGAACTCCGGACGCAGGAATTCCCGCAGGGCCTTCATGGCGTGATCCTTGGATGCCGTCTCCGCATTCTTATTAAAGCCGAGAGTGGTATCCTTGGTGTTGCTGCCCGCATTGGAGGTCATGACGATGATGGTGTTCTCAAAGTTGACCGTCCGGCCCTGGGCGTCGTTGATTTTGCCCTCGTCCAGAATCTGGAGAAGGATATTCATGACGTCGGGATGGGCTTTCTCAATCTCGTCGAACAGGATGACCGAGTAGGGCTTTCTACGGACCTTCTCGGTGAGCTGGCCGGCCTCATCGTAACCCACATATCCGGGGGGCGATCCAATGATTCTCGAGACGCTGAACTTCTCCATGAATTCCGACATATCAAGCCGGATAAGGGTCTCCGGGGTGTCAAAGAGCTGATTTGCCAGCTGCTTGACCAGTTCGGTCTTTCCGACACCGGTGGGTCCCACAAAGATAAAGGATGCCGGGCGTCTTCTGGCATTGATCTGGATGCGGCTGCGCTTGACGGCCTGGGCAACGGCATGGATTGCGTCGTCCTGACCGATTACTTTCTTCTTGAGCTCACTCTCCAGATTGGCGAGCTTCTTCAGATCTGATTCAATGACTTTGGATGCCGGGACACCGGTCCAGAGCTGAATGACCTTGCCGATATCCTCCTCGGTAACCTGGTTGTCAGCAGCAGCCCGCTGCAATGCCGGCAGTTTATTTTGCAGAGTCAGAATATCCGACTTCAGCTTAGCTTGTCCTTCATAGTCCGGGTTGGAGGTGTCGGACTCCATATCCTGGAGCTCCTGCTTCAGGTCGGCGAGTTCCTTTTCCGCGAGCTCACACTCGCTGATGGCCTTGTTCCGGAGATTGGCCGAGGTGCAGGCCTCATCCAAAAGGTCGATGGCTTTGTCCGGAAGAAAACGGTCGGTGATATAGCGCTCGGAGAGCACCACAGCCTCATGGACCAGGTGATCCGAGATCTTTACACGGTGGAAGTCCTCATAGTAGCCCTTGATGCCGTTCAGGATCTCTGTGGTCTCGTCCACAGAGGGCTCCTCGACCTTGATGGGCTGAAAACGGCGTTCCAGGGCGGCATCCTTCTCGATATGCTTCCGATATTCATTGAACGTCGTTGCGCCGATGACCTGAATTTCCCCGCGGGAGAGGGCCGGCTTCATGATGTTGGCGGCATTCATGGTGCCGTCGGCGTCACCGGTTCCGACGAGGTTATGGATTTCATCAATAAACAGGATGATATTCTTCTCCCGTTCCACCTCTTCGAGGAGCCCTTTGACCCTGCTCTCAAACTGGCCGCGGAATTGAGTTCCTGCCACGAGGGCGGTCAGGTCCAAAAGATGGATCTCCTTGTCGGCGAGTTTTGCCGGGACATTGCCGGAGGCAATGCGCTCTGCCAGTCCCTCGGCGATAGCGGTCTTACCGACACCGGGCTCACCGATGAGACAGGGGTTGTTCTTGGAACGGCGGCAGAGAATCTGGATGGCACGCTCAATTTCGCGGTCTCTTCCGATGATACGGTCGAGTTCCCCTTTTCGGGCACGCTCTGTGAGGTCTGTACAGTAGAGGTTCAGGAAGCGGCGCTTTTTGCGATCTCCTTTTTGGCCTCTTTTTCGCGGACCATGTCTATGAGAGTTGTCATTCTCCTCCGTATCCGGGACAGACGGGTATTCTGAATTTTCTCCATTCCCCTGCCCTTCCGGGTTCTGGTTCTGTACGCCATTGTTTCCCAGAGCATTGAAAAGCGTCTCAAGGGAGGGCATGGTCGGAGCGCCACCCTCTTCGAAGTCGGAGTTCTCATCAAAGCCGAGCATGGCATTGATCTGATCCGAGATCTGATCCACATCGTCCTCGGATACGCCCATGTTGTCCATGATTTGGCGCACCGGTCCAATATTGAGTTCCATGGCGCACTTGATGCAGTAGCCCTGAGGCTCCTGCTTTTCTGTGTTCACCTGGGATATGAAAATGACTGCAGGGTTTTTATGGCACCTGCAGCAAAGCACTTGCTTCATGTTTCAGGCTCCTTTTCCTTAAGGGGTTTCATTCTTTCTGGTCTCCGCTTGCCTTTCCGGAGTCTTTCAACTGTCGGACCGCGGCGGGCGTATAGGAGATCAGGGCAAGGAGAGTGAGTACAACCGACAAACTTACCATGATGATGATCATAAGATCCGGCATGGACCACCATCTGCTGAAGAGACCGAACTCCGGCGCCACAAGCAGAAGGAGGATCATGACAATATAGTAATAGAATGTGGATACCTTACCGAACCAATTGGCAGCTGCTGGACGGAAGTCCTTGGCAAGAAGAATAATGGCCCCCACGACCATGAGTACCTCCTTGGCGACAAAGAACCAGAAGATCCAGCTGAAGCCGGAAAGCATTGGGTCCGGTGAGGCGTGAAAATGGAAGAAGAAAGCAATGGCAATGGTGATCTGCGTCAGCTTATCCGCCAGCGGATCCAACATCTTGCCGAGGTTGCTGATCTGGTTGAATTTCCGGGCGATTTTTCCGTCCAGAAAATCCGTTATACCGGAGGCAGCTACGGTGATGATTGCCCCAAGATAATGGTGCTGCAGAAACAGTACCAGAAAGACCGGGACCAGGATAATACGGATGAGTGACAGGAGGTTTGGAATAGTCCACATGCCCTCCCGCAGGCTCTTGGCCTGTTTTTCAAGATTGCTCATGATAGGTTCCCCTTCCCAAAAGCAGTAGTTGTATTGAAATTATAACGCAAGTCCGTAGGACTGCAAGAGCGGATTCAAGGATTGGAAGACGGAGGTGAGAATCCGCGATTCCGCCAGCTGCTCCGCGAGCCACTGGGACTGGATGATGCCATGTACCACCGAGAAATTGAGAAGCACAGCGGCGGTCAGATCCAAAACTGCACCCTCCAATAGACCGAACAGACCGCCTAATACAGAGTCAGCACCTCGCAAAGCCCCTGTGGTGCGCACCGCATTGGTGATCATTCGAAGGAGAAGGAACAGCAGCACGGAAAAAAGGACAAAGAGAACAGCGGTGACAATGGCTTGAACAACAGCATAGACGCCGGGGCCAATGACCTTGTCCACAAGGTATTCGGAGACTTTGCCGGGATCTGTGGTGACCTGCAGTACTTTCTGCATGGCGGTATGCCATTCGTAGGCCGGGTCGGTAGCTCTCCCAGTCAGAATCTCCTTCCGGACCCGATCCATAAGGGAGGGACGGACAAAGCTGGTGAAAATAAAGTCAGATACCACACTCTGTGTGCGAAAAGACAGATACCCTGCCCCGAGGAATGTCAAAAATCCCCTTAGCGCAAGGAGAACGCCCCTACGGTACTGGTACAGCAAAAAAAGTACCAGCACAGCGCACATTATGATGTCAATTATCATACCCTAATCCTCATGACTTTGCAAACCGGACAAGCTCCGGTCCGCTCAGGTCTTACGTGAGACGTGATGCGCCTTTTCAATGCTTCCCATCTCATAGACATAGACACGGTTCCCCACGATAAGCGCCTTCAGAGAATTGGAGTTGGCGCTGACTTTTTTATGCAGATAGCCGTTAAAACCGTAGAGATCCACGCTGTCCGAGGTCAGAACACCAATGCGGGAATCCGAGGTGGAGAGCCCTTTGATCTCCTCATCATAGGCCTTCCGGAAAGCCTCCTTGCCAGAGGGACGATAGCCAACCAGCGACTGGGAGTTCATACTCCCGTATTTTGCCTCCACAAGAACCGTCTCGCCGTTGCTGGCAAAGGCAAATGCCGAGAGGGTATTGTCACCATACTTGACGAGAGTGCTCTTACTCAGGCCACGAATAAAGGCAATGCCGGTGTCCCCAACCGCAACAACATCATTGTTGTCGGCAAAATGGACGCTCAGAATTGTGTTCCCGGGGAATTCGCCCTCATAGAGGGGTTCTTTATAGTCAAAGTCAAAAACAAATACTTTGGAGTATTCCACCGCCCCCTCGGACCCGATGACCGAGACCGCCGCGTATTTTCCATTGTCAGAGAGTGCCACCGAGTTCACGGTATAATTGGCACAGTCCCAGACAAAGACACGCTTCGAGGCCTTCTTGTTCAATACGACAAGGCGGGATGTTGCCCGGTCACAGAGGGTGCCAAAGGCCAGGTTGCCTTTCTTTCCCACAGCAGCAGTAATAATAGACTCATCCGCCTGTAGTTTCCCCGAGTGGAGGATCTTGGAACGGGTCTCGATGCGGTAGCGGACACCGCCGCGGTCATAGACCAGAGCCCGACTGCCGCAGATATTCATGGCGGGACGGCCATAACTGTGCTTTGCCGTCTTGATTTCCTTGGCTGTGGAGTTCAGAGTCAAAGTCTTATTGTCCTTCAGGACAAAGAGGTTCCCGTCGAGAACGCCAACAGCGTCCACTGTGCTGGAATCCAAGTCGTAAGGGTATCCCTTTCCCGGTCCAAGATGGGACCAGAACGACCCGGAACCTCCGCCCTGGGAGGCAATAGAGGCCTGACGGAAGCTGGATGCCGCAATAATGATCAGCAGGATGATGATAAGTGCCAGTGCTATGATGCGCAGCGCTGCTCGCCTGCTCTCCGACAGCCGGTAGGTCCGTGCTGTCCTGGCAGCCTGTCTCGCCCCGTCTCGCCGGGACTCAGCAGCCCTCCGGGCATTCGTTACTCTGCGATTCGCCAATATCTTCACCTCGGTAATAGACTCTGTTCAAGTACAGCCCGCAGGCCGGTGCAGTGGGTCCGGCTCTGCGCCGGTTCTCCGCCTGCAGGATCTCCGGTATGCTGCCGGGCGCCGCCTTCCCCTCGGAGAGGAACAGAAGGGTTCCGGCCATAATTCGTACCATATTGTAGAGAAAACCATCCGCCTCCACGAGAAATGTGACCATGTCTCCCTCCCGGGTGACCTCGGCCCGGCGGACTGTCCGGATATTTCCGTTGATTATCTCCGGGTTATTCGTAAAAGAAGTAAATGTATGAGTTCCAAGGAAATCCTTGGCCTCCCGATCCAGAAATTCCTCGTCCAGATGTCTTCGATAGTAGTATGCCCTTCCCTCATGAAACGGGTTCCGGGCCACACCATTACTGAACTGATAAATATATTGTTTTCCCTGGCTGTCATACCGGGGATGGAATTCAAGCGGTACATCCTGCGCCGAGTACACGGCAATATCCTGTGGCAGTTTGGCATTCAGTGCACCTATAAGGCGGTAACAGCTGATGGGTTTTTCTGTCCTCAGCGTACAGCAGTACATATTGGCATGGACGCCGCTGTCGGTGCGGGAGCAGCCGGTCACCTGTTCCCGAGAGCCCAGGATAGCACAGACAGCATCCTGCAGCACCTCTTGTACAGAGAGCGCGTTCTCCTGGACCTGCCAGCCGTGATAGTTGGTGCCGAGGAACCGGAGTTTCAGTAGGATATTTCTCACAGGACTCCCCTTTCGGTTCATACAAGATGCGGGAAAAAATGGTTTAGCAGGATGATCCCAGCTGTGACGGCAGCGACAAACAAGAGAGCAACGATGTCACGCGCACCGATTTTCATCTGGCGCATGCGGGTCCTGCCCTCATAGCCGTGATAGCACCGGCATTCCATGGCAAACGAGAGCTCATAGGCGCGCCGGAACGATGTGACAAACATGGGGATAAACACCGGGATCAGCGCCTTGGTCCGCTGCCCGACGCTTCCAGTCTCGAGGTCCGCACCCCTGGCTTTCTGCGCACTGGTGATCTTGTCAAACTCATCCACCAAGATGGGAATGTAGCGGAGCGCAATGGTCATCATCATGGCCACGGTGTGGATACTGCTCCGCATGAACTTCAGCGGAGACAGCAGCCGCTCCATTCCGTCGGTAATGAGCGTGGGCGATGTAGTGTACGTCAGCATAGAACTGGCCACTATAAGACAGATAACCCGGACCAGCATGAATGCAGCCGTGTAAACACCGCCGCTGTAGATATGCAGATGACTCATATTGACCCACGGCTTTCCGGTGCGGACAAAGAAGACGTTCAGCACAGCAGTCAGCAGCAGGATGATAAACAGTGGTTTCAACCCCCGCAATATCGTAGTGACGGGAATGCGGGAGATAGTGACGATGAGTGCCAAGGCACCCACCATAAGAAGCAGAGACCAGAAGTTCTTGCATACAAAAAGAATGACGATAAATACAAGTGAGAGGACCAGCTTCATGCGGGGGTCCATCTTGTGGACCATGGAGTTGCCGGGAAAATACTGGCCGAGTGTCATGTCCTTAACCATTCGTTGCCCCGCCTTTCTCCGCCTCTTTGCGAAGCCGCATGAGTTCGCGTCTCCCCTGCTCCGGCGTGTAGATATCCTCCCGTACCGGGTAGCCCATCTCCTTCAGCCTGAGGAAAACCTTGGTGATCTGCGGGACATCCAGACCGATGTCCAGCAGATGCCGGGATTCCCGGTAGACGTCTTTCACACTTCCATAGAGGTCTACCTTGTGGTCATTGATGACCAGGACTTTTGTGGCAATGCGCGCCACATCTTCCATACTGTGGGAGACGATCATGACCGTACAGCCGGTGCGGTCGCGGTAATTTCGAATGAGGTCGAGAATCTGGTCCCTTCCTCTGGGGTCAAGGCCAGCGGACGGCTCATCAAGGATGAGCACCTTTGGCTCCATGGCCATAACGCCAGCAATGGCGACTCGGCGCTTTTCACCGCCGGAGAGATCAAATGGTGATTTCTCCAGCATAGACTCTTTTAGCCCCACATATTCGGCCGCTCTGTGGACTCTCTGGTCAATTTCCTCTTCCGAGAGTTTCATATTTTTCGGTCCAAAGGAGATATCCTTGAAAACTGTCTCCTCAAACAGCTGATACTCGGGGTATTGGAAGCAGAGACCCACCGTGAAGCGGCTCTTGCGCAGCGACTCCTTGCTCTCCCAAATATCCTGACCGTCCACATAGACCTTGCCATCTGTGGGCTTGAGAAGGCCGTTGAAATGCTGGATCAACGTGCTTTTCCCGGAGCCGGTATGGCCGATGACAGCCACCAGTTCTCCCGGAGCAACCTCAAGGTTCACATCCTCCAGGGCGGTGACCTCAAAGGGCGTGCCCTTAGAGTAGCGATATGTCAGGTGTTCTGTCTTCAAAATTGCCATGTCAGACCACCTCCAATGCAGCAGCTACCGCATTAGCACACTCGTCGGCAGTCAGAATCTTATCGGAGAGATTCCAGCCGTCCTCTCGAAGCATGGCAGCAAATTCAGTAACCTGAGGCACGTCAAGGCCCACGGAACGGAGTCCCTCAATGTCTGAGAAGACCTCATAGGGGGTTCCATCATGGATGATCTTTCCCCCGTCCATGACCACGACTCGGTCGGCCGTGGCCGCCTCTTCCATATAATGGGTAATAAACACAACCGTCTTGCCAAACTCGTCGTGGAGCCGATGGATGGTCTCCATTACCTCCCGGCGTCCGCTGGGGTCCAGCATGGCTGTGGATTCGTCAAAGATAATGCACTCGGGGTCCATGGCGAGGATGCCGGCAATGGCCACCCTCTGCTTCTGGCCGCCCGAGAGTTTGTTGGGAGAGTGGAGACGATATTTCGTCATTCCGACCACTTCCAGTGCCCGGTCCACCCGCTCCCGGATCTCCTCTGGGGGAACCCCCAGGTTTTCCGGACCAAAGGCCACATCCTCCTCCACAACAGAGGCAATGAGCTGATTATCCGGGTTCTGGAACACCATTCCGACATGCTGTCGGAGTTCAAGAAGTTCATCCTCGCCTCGGGTGTTGATACCGAAACTGATGACGTCTCCCTGATCCGGTGCAAGGATCCCATTGCAGAGCTTTGCGAGGGTCGATTTACCAGAGCCGTTGTGGCCCAGCACCGCAAGACAGTCCCCGCGATGGATGGTCAGTGAGAGGTCTGAAATGGCCATATGCACGTCGGCACGGTCCTCGCCGGGGTCGGCAGGACCATCTCCCTCCTCCTCCGGCAGGTCGTCGTAGGTAAAGAAGACGTGCTGAAAATCTATGAGATCCTCACCGGTGAATACCGGTCGTTCCGACACCGCCGACTGAGGTTTTCCGTTGTCTTTCTTTTTCTTTCTGCGTTTTCCAAACAAAATTGCGTTTCGCTCCTGTTATTTCTTGCGCCAAATAGCGGATGCTCCACAGGGGAGACACATACCAGAGGCCGTCGTTGTCAGCCCGATCTCGTCACATTCAATGGTTCCGCCATATTTAGAACTTACGATGCTACCGAGAATATAGCTCATAACGGAGGGCGAGAGCCCGGTGGTATACGAATTGATCAAAAACATCAGCGGGTCGTCAGAGAGAACTTTGGAACAGGTCTCCACAAGATCATAGATCTTGTCCTCCAGCTTCCAGACCTCGCCGCCGGGTCCCCTTCCATAGGATGGCGGATCCATGATGATGATATCGTAGTGATGCCCGCGGCGGATTTCCCGCTCCACGAACTTGGTGCAGTCATCCACGAGCCAGCGGACATTTCCATCTGCCACACCGGACAGCTGGGCATTCTCCTTGGCATAGTTCACCATGCCCTTGGAGGCGTCGACATGCACCACAGAGGCGCCCTCTTTCAGAGCGGCTACTGTGGCTCCGCCGGTATAGGCAAAGAGGTTCAGGACTTTCACGTCGTCCCGGCCGGACTGCCGGATGACCTCGCGGGTGTAGTCCCAGTTTACAGCCTGCTCCGGAAATAGGCCGGTGTGCTTGAAGCCCATGGGACGGATGCGATAGGTGAGATCCCGGTAGTTAATCGTCCACTCCTGTGGATACGGCCGGTAGACCTCCCACTGGCCTCCCCCCTTGTGGCTCCTCTTGTAATGGGCATTTGCCTGTTTCCAAAGGGGATGCTTCTTCGGGGTCTTCCAGATGATCTGCGGGTCCGGGCGGATGAGGATGATGTCTCCCCACCGCTCCAGTTTCTCGCCGCAGGAGGTATCAATCAGTTCGTAGTCCTTCCAAAAATTGGTCGTTCGCATTCTCTATGCTGCTCCTCAAAGAAGACGTTCTCTGACCACCTCGGCAATAACCTCACCGAGATGCTGAATTTGTGCGGTATCCTTCCCCTCAAGCATGACACGGATAAGGGGCTCCGTTCCGGATGCCCGAACCAGCACTCTGCCTGTGTCGCCGAGTTCCGCCTCCGCATGGGCGATGGCCTTCTTGATTTCCACGTCGTCCGGGAACCGGACCTTGCCCTCTTGGGATACGCGGACATTGATAAGTACCTGGGGATAGATTTCCATGACCGAGGCCAGCTCAGAGAGTTTTTTACCCGAGCGCTTCATGGCCTTGAGTATCTGGATGGCGGTGAGCTCTCCATCGCCCGTGGTGGCGTAGTCCAGGAAAATGACGTGTCCGGACTGTTCGCCGCCGATATTGTAGCCGTTCTTGAGCATGTTCTCCAGAACATAGCGGTCACCGACTGCCGTCTTCTCGCAGTGGATGCCCTCGGATTCGGCAAATTTGAAAAAGCCCATATTGCTCATGACCGTGACAACAGCGGTGTCCTTGGCAAGGTTGCCGTTCTCCTTCATGTCCTTGGAGCAGAGGGCGATGATCTTGTCGCCATCCACAACATTGCCATTTTCGTCCACAGCGATGAGACGGTCGGCATCTCCGTCGAAGGCGAAGCCGACATCACAGTGGTTCTCCCGTACAAAATTCTGCAGGTTCTCAATGTGGGTGGAGCCACAGTTATCGTTGATGTTGAGTCCGTCCGGGTCGGCGCTCAGAACCGAGACGCTGCATCCGAGATACTGGAACAGTTTCTCGGCGGTCACACTCGAGGCACCGTTGGCACAGTCCAGAGCAACACTGAGTCCGTTGTGGCGAAATTCCGTGGTGCGGAGCAGATGGTTGATATAGTCCTTCACCGCAGTATCGGAACGGGTGATCCGCCCGACGTCGGCACCGACTTTGACCGGGGGCGTGCGCACCTCGTCGAGGATAATGGCCTCAATTTCCTCCTCCAGGGCATCCGGAAGCTTGAAGCCATCATTTTTGAAGATTTTGATGCCGTTATACTCAAATGGGTTGTGGGACGCGGAGATGACAACACCGGCGTCATATCCATATTCCTTGACAAGATAGGCCACCGCCGGAGTCGGAATAACACCCAGAAGAAGGACGTCAGCTCCCACAGAGCAAAGTCCTGCTGCAATGGC
>Ga0256406_1002706_pt1 | contig 24143 bp, 12 predicted proteins | sample RumenRJG_03DNA_FD_185986 | JGI IMG/M metagenome (GOLD analysis project Ga0256406, IMG submission 185986) | Bovine rumen microbial communities from Lethbridge, Alberta, Canada - RJG_03 | ecosystem: Host-associated > Mammals > Digestive system > Stomach > Rumen | place: Canada: Alberta | collected...
TAAAACGCAAGGTTAGCGATGAGGAAATGGATTCCATTTGTCTGGAGCGATGTGAACCTCTCGGCTATTGGAATTACATCATTCGTCCTCACAAAACTTGAAGTACTTGTTTCGTTACAGTTCCTAAGCACTTCTTTTGATCTTCGCTGCTCAATTGTTCGAAGCGAATCTTAACCTCCTCGATTCTCCCCTCGGAGATAATCTGATTTGCCTGCTTCTTCATCTTGTCAATCTGTGCTACAACCTGATCCGACAAGTACTCCGGTGGATACTCCACATTGCTTTCGAATTTCAGCGCATCTTCTACCGTTCCATTGCCGAGCGTGACGTTTTTATCAACCCACTTTTTCTCAGCTTGATCGAAGTTACGCATGATATCCTCGCAGGTGTTCTTAATGACGTCATCCGGTTCAAACTGTATATCCTCGAGATTTCTATATTTATTTAGTAACTTATCCTGCTTTAAGATAGCCTCCTTGCGCGTTGTGCACTCCGCTCTGTATATGGATAAGTCACTCTGAATAGCCGTCAGCTGCTCTTTTGCCTCCTGCAAACTGTTGCTATCGTTTTCATTCATTCCATACGCGGACACAGTGTTGATATCAGTAATGACCTGATTAACATCATCAAGAGTTTGAATATTATCAATGGCATCCCAGAGCTTTGTTATTTCTTGATCAATCTTTTGGCGGATACTCTTGACCACTGACTGCTTATTAAGCAGATTCTTCAGGAGGTCCGTGCCTTCGTGACCTATTTTCTCTTTGATATCAGCGACTTCCTTAATCGATTGGTTTAACTCCTTCTGTATCTTTAGCTGAATATCATAATGCGTGTAGAGCTCAACCTTCGTGTTTAGTACATCATTTGCACGCTGAATTACACCTTGCTGCTCATACAACGCTTCCTGAAGTTCTACCTGCTCCCCTTCCCGATTTCGAATCTGATCTGCAAACGTTGAATATCCGGCATCATCGAGCTTTTCAGCGATACTATCGCAATAACGTTTGAAACTGCCAATTTCATTATAGGAATGACAAATCAGTTTATTTTCGGCAAATAGCCTTGTGTATTTATTGAAATAGGTCAGCATCCTCCTTGTAAGGGTAGCCTTTCGATCCATATGTTCCTTATCAGGATCAAAACCTTTATTGATGTAGAGCTGCTCGATGTCTAAGTTATTAATATCTGTCGCTATATTGATAACATTTATATAATCATTTGTTCTCGCGGCACTCTCGAATTGGTCTTCTGATTCTTTTAATTTGTTCTCTACATGGAACTCAATTGAATTTGCTTTATCTGCGGAGAAGGATGCCAATCCATACTTTTTTTCAATGTTTTTAGGTACTTCATGCCTCTTTCTCAGTTGGCTCAACTGAGTACCGAGCTGAATTACTTCTCGTGCAGATCGAGTATTCATGATTTGATTGATGATGACGCTGTATTCCGATCCAACGATAGCCTCATCAACAAATATTAAGGTAGTTGCCTTTGCTGCTGCGACGACATCCGCTATTTTAATTGCCTTTTTTCTGCCATCGTTGCCAAAAAGCCACTCTGTCCATTCCGACGGTTTCAACTGCCTATTTGGCTCATCTTGTACTTGAAATGCTATTCTGTATCCATTGTTAGCTACAATTACACCAACAAGTAAAATCAACACCTCTTCTGAAATGCCAAATTGAGGTTGCGTATAGATTTCAAAGATCTTCTGAAAGCTGAGACTACCATGCTGCAACAGACTCAGAATTTCGTTGTAGACATTCAATACCTTTTCGTGTTGTGGCGGGCAGATTTGATATGTTTTCTTGTCGATGCATTGCCAGGAATAGTAGCTTCCTGTCATGAGTACCGCTTCCATACGATTTCGTATTTCCATTGAGCAGTTATGGTAAGAGTCCTCATTTACACTGCAGTTGTACAGCATCCGCAAAATCGTTCCATAATCACTGAAACTCTTGCCTACCAGGCGGCTTTGCTTCGTTAAAAAAGAATCAAAGTCAAACGGAATTACCTGCGGATAGATCCTTTGAAATGCGTCTGTAATTGAGACCATCAAACGTTTTGCAAACGCTTCTTTCCCCTTCGGGGTAGCATAGGTCCTCTTTCTCTTCAGGTCATCGAAATCAATTCGAATATTTTCCTTTATCTTTGCGCACTCCTCGTCATAGTGCTTCTGAAATCTCTGTACCTGATCGTCAGGTAGCTCAGATAATACCTGGAATCTGAGCATATCTGAGTACAGCTTATTCTCATAATCCTCGAGCAGCATTATAACGATCGGCATATTCTCAAACATTGCCGATATCTTATAAGCCTTGTTATACTCGTCCGGATCAGTCTCGTTGTTTGTGTAGACCCAGATAAGCTGCCCCTTGGGATCAGAGGCAGACCTTGCAGCTTTCCACTGCCTTATTGCATCATTTGCCTTGTCCGCTGTCAGGTCTTCGATTCGCATCAACTCCTGCGTGCAGCTCCATTCTGCAGTGCGAATACGATTCATGTTTCCATAGTTACTTTCTACAACGGTATCTAATTTACCGAGATTCTTGATCTGCTCATCGGAAAACAGTTTCGTGTCCAGCACAGCATTTGCTGTAAGCCGTTTGATCAGAATCTTAAAGTCATGCGCGCCGATGGATTCCACAAGGAAATCATAGCAATTCGCTCGCTCATCATAGGAAATGCAACCATATTCGTTTTCCAGGATGTTGATAATTTCCTTGATATGAGGAAGCGTAAAGTTTGTGCACATCTGGATAGCCTCTAGGGTATTATCCAGAGAAGTCGTTTTGAACTTCAGAATTCGCAGGATCAGATTTGCGCGCAGAATAGCACAGTCATCTGCAGACAGTTTATCCCCCTTTTTCGTGATAATTGCTGTGTACTTGAGGCAATAATCGGAAGTCTGGAAACCATTCTGTTCCGCAGAATACATCTCTTCAAACAGGTCACCACGCATCAAATACTCTGCATAGATCAACGGCGGTGTACGATCGATATCTTCCCCAGAGAGTCGATCAATGTACTCACGTATCATGGTCAGAGAGGATCTATTCTGGAAATAATCTGACAGGTGGGTCAGAACATACGTAGCCAGAGGGTGCATCGGGTAAATGCCCTCTACCACAACGCGGCGGAAAGAATCATAGTCCTGCCAGAGACCATCCATCGGAAGCCATTGTGTCATGTCCGCGTAAATTCTTCGCCATTCGGACTCCTTGGAATTCTGCCAGGAAATGATGTTGCTCTGAAATGCTTCGCGATCCGTCCGATAGATCAAATTGGCAAAAACCGTCTCCAGATTGGAAGACAGATATGCCAGCTCACTCGAGTGGAATCGTCCAACATAACGCTTCTGATTCTGGGCATTATCAACCGTGTTCAGGTAAGCACTGATGTCACGCTGAATAAAAGCCACCATTTGAATCCGACCATCAGCGTTCTGCTCCGCCTCAAAAATCTTCTGCAAAGCAGATTCGCCCGACTTTGCGTCATCATTGACGTTAGCTGAATACTCAAGATATCGTCCCAGCTCATCAAATAAAATAATGACATGCTGGAATGGTCCATTCGGCTCGCAATACTTATCCACAAGCAGATCAAGAACCGATGACGCAGTAATTCCCTCATCCCATTGAATTCGGCGTCCGGTAACCTGCTGATACACATTATCGACGATCTGATATGCTGTCGCGTCCGTCAGTAACGAACCGTCAATTCGACGTATGAGATCATCTCCACGTTCCGGCCAATCGTATTGCTGTGCCTCATTTTCGAAATATGCAAGCAGCGTGTTTTTATTGATGCGGAAGAAAGACGCAGCATTCTCCACGGAGCGATTGATAGAGGTTAAATCCTCCATCGGAAGACCATAGAGTTGAAAACTGCTCTGTACTGACTTGAGAATTTCCGCATTCAGATTAAAATCACGCATGCCGTTGAGCACGATGACAAAGTTCTTTTCGTCATAGAGCGCACGAATTCTCTGTGCCGCACCCTGATCAATCTTACCGATGTTCTCAATGACACGATTATAGGTATCCGGCATGTAATCCGGGCCTGAATAGAGCTGCGCAAGTGTCACCGCAAGATGTGACTTTCCTGTACCGTAATCCGCGATCGCAAGCATCTGCGGATTGACGTCAGTTGCTTTGAGTCTATCGCCCAGCTTTTCTGTAAACCCGATGGTATCAATTTGCTTGGACGCAAGGCCTGATTTCTCCTTGCTCTTGTATTTGCTTCCATGGAACATGAAGCTGCAAGCAACCTTGTCAGCTTTTCCTTGGTCATAGAACCAGTCCGCCTGAACTGCACCTTCAAAGTACAGGTCTTTTCTGAATTCCAGGATCTCCCCTAACTTCATTATCTCTTCCCCCTAGCAAAGCAGGCTGTAAAGGTTATCGATCAAATCGGATTTTGCACTAAGTCGTGCTATTGAAGGTGGTGTCAGCTGTCGGTTCATGCGTATTATGCCCATATCAGCCAAGTGCTCCAGTACCGACAACTCTGTTGACAGTGACCAACCAAATACATGCCGGAATCCAGTCTTCTCCAGCTGAGTCCTCAGGATTTCATTTTCCCCCGGGAAATCAGCATCCCAGAAGTCGTACAGGCAGTATGCGTACAGATATGCAAAATCCGGCTGATAATCGAGTGGCTGAAGGGCCAACGTATCATTTGATTTCTTCAGAATACCCGTTGTTCCAAAGAAACCATTTTCCGAGTACGATGTCAGAAGCGGCGATATCTGTTTGCGGATCGTCACCTCATTCGAATCAAATATCTTTGCCATCTCTCTGCAGCAGACATCTATACTGACTTCACCACGATATTTCGGCAAAATATTCAGGAACAACTGGCTCCACATTGGTGCACCACCATGCTCCCGCACGATCATACTGTGACAAAGAAGAGCTGTGAGCTCTTCCTGCATCCAAGGATCATCCTTTCTGACACATTCACCAAGATCTGTAAGTGCTACCGAGTATGTCCCGGATTGGTAACTGTAGTTCAGCAGCCCCATGTACTGTGCGTAAGAAAAATGTGGCCGTACTTTCCCGCTGCTTTCTCCCTGCGGTATGCCAGTGATCTGTGAAATTTTCAAAGCATCTTTATTCTGTATCGCCTCAGCATTCTGAAGCAGGTTTGAAAGATGCTGCTGTTCCGGTGGAAATGTCTGATGAAAATTCAAACTGTCTGTAGCCATGGCTTTAATCCCTATCTTCGAATGACGTCACATTGGTCACACACGGTGCTCCAGCCTTTAATGTGCCGTCCGCTTGTAACTGTCCACCAACTACAATGCACTGTCCCTTGCTTAAGCCAGAAACAGTTCTGATCATCTTTGAACCATCGGAAGGGTTCAGTATTTTCGAGATCTTCGGAATCTCCGTATCCGTCGGCCTGAAGTAGATCTTCATCGCTGCCTGGCTCAATCTGGTGACTTCATCATCACTGAGTACCTGCAACGACTGGGTTGCATACCATGCAGACCACCCGAACTTTCTTCCCTCTGTGAGGATCTTTGCACTCGGTGAATTTTCCTTATGCGACAGGTTCTGCGCCTCATCGAGCACCACTGCAAACGGCTTATCCTTATTGCCATTCTTTGTGGTGTAATACCACATATCCCAGAGCAAGATTTCTGTGATGATGACCTGAATCTGCTTCGTAAAATTGGTCAACTGGAAGATATAAACAGTAGACTCATCCGGGTACAGAATATCTCCCCAGTTGAAGTTTTCATCTGTCGTAAATGTGACAGAGTCCAGGAAAGGTGTCATCTTGGTCAACGCAGTCTTTGCTTGACTAATTTCCTGCTGTAGTTTCTGCAACTCTGTCCGGAAAATATTCCAGTTCATCTTGTCGCCATACTTGTCGATACCACGCTTTGTAGCCTGATATATGGCAGAGCTCTGCTGCTCACCGAAGTCGTAAACATGCGTGAAGATATCCGCAATACGTGTGGCAACATCTGATGCCTTTTCTGGCATCGTCTGTCCAAGCAGATTGATCTCCTGCCTACGGAACGGATTTACCGGAACGCCGTAAATATAAACGATGCGCTGCTTGAGCTTATCCTCTAGGCTGGTCCGGAATTTCTTCTCCAGCTGGTCGGTGCGGAATCCCTCCGTATAATCAAAGATAACCGCGGACACGTTGTACTTCGTAAGCTCATACAGCATAGTCTGGATGGAGTACGTCTTGCCCTGTCCAGATGTGCCGGTAATTAACATATGACGATTTGCAAGGTGTTTGTTCCCAAACTCCCAATAAACCTTCTGGCCGAATTTATCTGTTCCAATCAGAACTCTCGCATCACTCAGATTATGTGTAGCAGTTTCACGCTCTTTAGGTTTCACCTGCTGCCCAACGTCCTTTGTCTTCTCAGGATTTTCGATTGAAGGCGTATCGTCAGACTTTCCTGCAGGTTGTTTGTCGTCCGGCGCCTCACCTTCAACTTGAGTGTTTGTCCCAGAGTTTGAAGGTTGATGCTCAGTTACCACGTTTACACGATTCTCCCGTAATTGATTTCCCGCTGCTTCATCTGCTTCGTCCTCCAAAGCCTGCCTGCGCTCAACGATTGCTTTATTTTGGTTTTCATCATCCTGAATGACATCTGCATCCGTTGTGATAAACGAAATATCGGTATCGCGCTGCAGTAAAAGATGCTGAATCACAACCTGTGGAATATCTACGAGCTTGATCCCTTCGTTTGTAAATGAGCTGTTCTCAGCCGTATCATCATCGTCAATCCAGTATCCTAAAATTTCAGTGTCCCACTGAATTTCGTAATCTCCATTCAAAATGCCATACAGTTTTACAGACATCATCTGCGTGATGGAATCACTGAACGTTACCTGTGCATACGCCATTGCACGGTACAGCTGAGCATACCAATAACGTCTCCGGACAGATTTCGACTCCGGATTAAAAAGATTACTCAGGATTTCGACGCCATGCAGGACCTGGTTGCTGGCCTTCTCCAGTTCTGTGTTCTTACTAGAAAGCAGCGCAATCTTGCACTCTACAACCGTTGCATGAAGGATCAACTTTCCCTCATCAGTTACATCTGCCTGCAGAATCAGGAAATCTGGTCTGGAATTTGAATCTCTATCATTTTCACCGCTGTCTGTCCGGAACCAGTGGCGATAGGAATCGAGATGTACAATCGTCTTCAGCTTCGCAGTATTCGGAATCTCCTTCTCTCGAAGTGCGGTTAGCGTATACGCCAGAAATTCATTGATGTTCCGATCCTTCTGATTGATAGCAGAAAACAGACTGATACCATCTAGATGCCCCGCTTCTCTGATGCAGGTATCTTTCGCAGCCTCAAGGTCTTCATCCTTCCAATCCTTAAAAAGCCTTCCCAGACGCTGCTTCAGTCGAATTCCAAGTGTATTCAGCATGGACTGATTCGTCGTGATAGTGACGTTATACTGCCCATAGGCACCATTACCTGTACTGAATCCAATAACCGGATATTGATCATCTGAATTCTTCTGAAGAAGTGCCCCGTCCATGCCTCCATCGATACAGGCTACCCAATAGGCTTTCTCATGAAGATCTGCCACCATTCTCAGCGAATTTTCTTCAAGCTGTACGGAACGAACTGCCACATATCTGCTTTTTCCAAGTGCTTCCGACGTATAGTGGTAACGTACAACCTGCGTATGTGCCATCTCTGCGGAAAACTGCGGCTGCGATAAAACAATGGTTCTCCTTGTTCCTGCGGTGCTTGTGAGAGATGGTGTGAACACAATCGGAAAACGGCAATCCGTTGTGGCCATCGTACCAGCAGATGAATACCTGCTACTGGTTAAACTGACTGTCTTCAGGAAGTTGATCACAAAGATAATGTCATTGTTCCCCGTCAGAGACTCCGCAATGCCCTCCGGCTGTCCGTATCTGTTCACCTGGTATTCACTCAGATATGTTTTGACGTCAACATTTACATCCTGTGAGAAAAATTCATCCATCCAATAACGCAGGTAGTTCCGCCCACCCTTGTTCTTGGGGCTGACGAGAATGCGAATCTTGATATCAATCTTTTCACCTTCATGCGCCTTCTTCTGTTGCGACACATAGTGATAGATTGCAGACACAATCGGCTGCAAATCTGTCGGATCGATGAATACCAGATTGAGATGCTGATAACAATTCGGGAAAGCCTTTGTATAGTCCTCCAGTACGCTGGAGAACATCCTCGCATCATCGGTGTACTGCGTCAGTTCGCCCTTAGAAAAATCCTCATCAAAGATGGCATCCTTGTGGATATAGTCACGGAGTTTACTATCGTTCTTGAGATCACTCTTTCCGTAAATGGAGAAGGTTCCGTAGGTATGCAGTTCTCCATAGTTCGACCCATCTTTATTCGGGAAAATACTAACTGCACTCTGAAGCTCACACATCTGAAGCAATGCCTGAAACTGCTTTGCTGCGGATCTGTCGGGCTTCTCAATATCAATACAATTGTCCACGATCTCCTTGCAGCCATCGCGCAGGAAGTTCTTCTGGTCGCAGATTTTCTGTAACATTGCAGGATGCCAGCCGGGAACGATACAATATGGGGTGCTGCGATCCTTGATAAACGGTATGCTCTGGCCCTGCTTCCACTCCTCAATATTGAAAGCATGAATGTACAAATCGAGAATCACTTGCTTTTCAAAGAGCAGATCGGTCCCGCTGATTACCTCTCCGAGGTTCTTATAGGCCGTAATCAGTTCATCTGCAGAGGAATTCGCATTACAGATCAGTGTATAGAAGCCGTATTTCTTCAGTTCACGAACAAATTTCACGAAACACTCACCAAGTTTCGTGAATCCATTCTGAATCTGATAAATATCCCGCGTCACATAGTCAGCAACATCAGACAGAATATTCAGTGAATAATCAATAGCCGTCTCGTCGTAAATGTCATAGAACTCCTCCTCGCTCTTTGCAAAGATCAGTGATTTGAGATCATCACATCTTCCGACGGGCACAAAGGCAGACTCCCCTTTCGGATTAAAATCATCACAGAGAATGTCTGCAAATGTATGTAACCAGTCCGCACTTGAACTAAAGACCCAGCTGAAGTCGGTAATTGCTTTCGTGTCAATCTGGTGGTAGTCATCATCTGAGCCGGCGTATAAGTTGATACCAAAATCCAGTCGATCATAACGCTTCGATGCGCTCGCCATCGTAACCGTTCCGTCTGTAATCAAAGCTTGGCTTTGAGTCAGGGAAAAATACGAATCCTCGAATTCAACTTGTACTTCATTGTCATTGATGGTCCATCTCTTCTGGTTCAGATACTCCATCACGCCATTCGTGTGATAGCAGATCATCTCCCACGAATTTTTCAGAGCATCTTCCTCGTTGCTGTTTGTCGGATCCGTATTCACCACGCTGGCACCACGAAGTTCAAAGCTGATCTTCGTGATATCCTGTAATGGTTCTGGCGATGCACTTTTAATCATATCGAAGACATTTAACAGTGCTACTGCAAATGCTTCCAACGGTGCTCCATAAATCCTCTTCGGTGTTTTCACTACCGGTCCTGGTGCACGCACTTTTAGTTTAATTACGTCGTCGACAATACCATAGTCAAACCGCAGGAAGCGAGCCTGATATTCTTCAATATTTTCGCCCCTTGCCATCGCAAGATATGCATCTTCCAACTCCTGATAGCTCTTAAACTCCTGCTCACTCCAATTAGGCCAGTTCTCCCCATATGTGCCGTCGTTTTCGTTGTAAAAATCGAACTTCTGGATAATCTTCTTGTAGCCACTTTGTGTCAGTGTCTTGAAAGCATCACGAGAAAAGAAGGTGTATTCCTCCTTGAGAAAGTTTCCCTTCTTCCTCATGATTGCGTAGCGATCAATCTGATCGTGACGCGCAGGCAGTCCCCATTCCGGCAAATCCTGGAAAAAGTATTTGATGAACAGATCCTCATCACTGCACTCCGGTCCGATGCGGTCCGCGAATGCACTAAGCTTTACAATGTCCATCGGCACATATGCAAACAGATCCTTGTAAAGTTTGTCGATCAGCTGATTCTGTTCCGTATCATTTTCACTGCAGTCAAAGACTTCGTGATATTTGCCACGAAGATCCTGAGCAAGAGTTCCCGGTGTAATTGTATAAAAGTTCGTCAGGCCATCTCGATCCTCCTCATTCTCTGTAGCGAGCAACACGAGAATCTTGCTGTCATGAAGATTGCGATAATAGGTCAGACTGTTATCTTCCGCCACATATCCTTTCGACTTCAGAGAGTTGATGACAGTAGAATTCTCCGGCATCTTCATGCTCTCCCAAGCCTTTTTGCTCATCTTAATAGTGATCGTTTGATGGTGTTTATCCGCCAGCTCACATAATTTTCTAGCCAGCGTTTCATAGATTTCTGCATCATTAAAGCCGTCAATGCGAACCATGATTTCGTCATCTACAAGTGGAACTTTATTGATGACACTATCGACGATATAGTTCATTCCAACTTTCCCCCCTGCTGATCAATACTTCATTGCGACATATGGATTGACTACGATAGATGTTGCATCTGACAGCTCTCTCAACAGGCCAATCTCCTTCAAGAAATCCTGAAAAGCCTGCTGATTTTGCACAAAGCTGTTCACCAGTGACTTTGTGTGTGTATTCGTTGCTTCTACATATTTCTCATACTGCTCGGCACCAATCACGATATGGTAGTGCTTATAGAGTTCTTCCAGGAAAGCAGTAAGCGTCATCTTCTGCCCGGGTGCCAGTAATGAAAGAACCAGGAAGATAGCAACGTCTTCCGACATACTGAATCGCCCATACGGTCCCTGTGCAGGAATAATGCATCCGATTTCCTTTCCTTTGGAACGGAATACCATTAGCGAATTCTTTCTGCCCTTACTGACTACTTTCACGATATTCTCAGGGCTCTTCGATTCTCCTGTTTCTTCCAGTAATGTGACAGCTGCACGATTTAGCGCTGTCAGAAACTGATTCTCGAGTCTGTTGTAGGAGGCAACAGCCAGTTTCCTCACTGTTCCTGTAGTGTCTCCCTTCATGTCCATGATCCACGGCTCCCGTGTAGTTCCGAGATAATTCGTAACTGCTGTCTGCATCATGCGCATCACCTGCAGCATGACACCTTTTGCGAGAATGTCGATTCGCTTGATAGCATCCATATTGTTGGAGAGGTACATCGTTAACTCATCGACCGAAAGACGTCCATCAGATCCATATCGGCCTTCTGGATACCAACCAAGATACAGTGAGGATCTTCTGAGCGGATTAATGTCATAGCCCTGCCGCTGATCCCAGATCTTCTGAATATTGTCTGCAACAATCCCGATATCTTCGCAGGATCGAGTCATGATATAGCCCAGCTGCTCTTCAAGAAGTGCCTGCTTGTCCGGCTGATCCTTCAAAGCTTCAAGAAGGTGAAGATAATAGAGCTCGCCTCCTCGACTAAGGAAGTTCCGTTTATCAAAATCAAACTCCGTATCTACTCTGGGATCGTTAAGGGTTGTAAGTTCTGATCGTATCTTCGTTTTCGGCATCGCTTCGCAGAGAACAAGCTCCTTGCAAATCGGCAATGTAGACTGTGCGCACCAGCTCCTGTTCTTGACGATAATCGCAAAGCCGTGCAGCAGATCCTGCATCGATTCCACGATTTCCGGAGCTACATCGTGCCTGGTATCCACAAAATGTGCTTCCACCGCCTTGATTTCCGCTTGGTATGCTTCTCCGTCGATCTTCGCCACTTTCGTACGTTTGGAATTATCAAAGAAGATAAACCGTCGAAGTCCCATGCGAGGATCAGGCTGATACGAGAGAGTTCCTTTTACCCCCGGGCCTACATAATCGGATACGCTGTGAAAATGCATGCACTCATAGTCGTCTATTCCCTGTTTGGGCGAATTAAAAATGTTCAGGAACTCCACCAGGTACTCATACATTGTCTGATCAGAGTAAAACCGATTGCCAAAGATGTAATACGAAACATCTTTGCTCTTACTGGTTTTCTCCATCTCTGCGTCACTCGGAAAATATGTCATGGTCCAGCCCTCAACTTTCCCCCATTGTGTGGTCTTTCCGATTGATCCTTACCCTGTAGATCCGGTTCCCACTATTACGCAGCACATTCATGCTGATGGTGTAAACATCAGGATCATCTTTATCAGACATGTCTTCCTGTACGATCTGAGCAATCTGAGCCTTGATGTTTTCAACGCCGTGTGAGAGCTGCGGATCAACATTCGTTGGGATGATCCCCTGTCTGAGATCATTGAAGTAATCCATCAGCGGCAACGTCAGTTGCGTACGGAGTCGCTCTCCTTTGACTACGAGATACAGACGATATTTTTCCTCTCCGCCGCCAATTACGTTATCTGTCGTCTTCTCAGCGATCACTTCGATGTCTTCCCGCCGAAGTTTGCCAATAACCATCTGCACGTTCTGTAAAAGGCCTGATTCCCTGCTGAGCGTAATCGGGATATCTTTGTCCTCTTCGAGGATGGGTGTTCCTGTATAGAGCACGCAAAGTGCCTGAACAACCAATTGCCGCTCAAGATTATTGGGAACCATCTCTCCTCTCGTCAGCTGAAGATAGCGACCGAACTGTTCTGAAAAGACATCCTCGAGGTCCCGTTTCTTCTGTTCCTTATCAGCCACACAGTTGAGGAAAAAGTAGGTTCTGTGAAGAAATTCAGTCCATCCCTGTTGAGCCCAGTTTTTTGTCTCAGCACTTTCAATGATGGATGCCACGTCTTCCGTGAACAACGAGCGGTAATTTCTGTGGATCAGAAGTTCCTCGTCAGAACGAAGTTTCTTCGCGTCGTAATTGCATTCACAGGCTTCGTGAATCGATAACAGCTTTTGCGCTCTCCGCAGGGGGACCGTGCCGTAATAACCGAAAAAGAGGTTGCTGAACAGAAATGCATCCGGCTCTCTCTCGACAACATCCTCACAGTCATTACCCCCTGTCATCATGAAAGCAAGCTGCTCGGTAATGCTGCGTATCGTCAGTCGATTGTTGTATTCCGCAAGCCACGTGTAGTGTTCGCGAAGGAAACGTTCTACCTGCTGATGGTTTTCCTGAATCAGCTTGCAGTTCCGCAGGATATGGCAATAGGCCTTCTTCGGACAGTCTTCGCACACACTCCACAGAGATGGATCTGTAATCTTATCGAGAAACTGTGGTGCGAAATAGGTGTTATCGACAGTGGCAACATTAATGACACGAATCGGCCATCCATGTACTTCTGTGATTTCGCCTGAGCTCGCATCGATCGCATCAATAAGGTTCAGCTGTAATTCTTCACGATCATCTTCAGATACAAGGCTCGTAAATGTATTGATCAGAGGACCCGTGTTCGCGATCATGAACACAAATTTTCCCTGTTTCGGATAAGATACCGCCTGCGACAGGATTTCGTTCTTCCTGTTGTCGGAGAGCTCACTGAAATCCTTGACACAAAGGCAGTCTGTGCCAGTGGGCAATGTAATCTCTTTGGTATCTGCCTTCGGATCAAACTGCGCACCAAGTTTTTCAAGAACTTCATACATGATGCTCGTTTTTCCATCTCCGGCATGACCGGTGAGAATCAGAATGTGCGGCGCCTCATTTCCACTCAAGCAATCCTGCAGGTAATCCACAAGCCTTGAATGGACCATGACCTTTTCAAAATAGGCATCGGTCACATTGCTTTCTGCATATGCGTTCTGATTCTGAGCATTGAAGTTATGGAGTTTATTCAAGTACTTTACAAATCCGTTCTCCATCTTAGCGGCCCCCTGCGATTAAAGATTTGCTTCGATATCATCAAGTGCTGTTGTTAATTCGTCAAAATCCTGTTTACCTGTGAAATAACTGACACTGAATCTCAACGTACCCTCCGGATATGTTCCGATTGTCTTATGAGCAAGTGGAGCACACTGCAGCCCTGTGCGTATGGAAATATTTCGCTCATCAAAAATACTTCCCGCGGTGTCACTGCTGATACCATCCATCAAACAGGAAACAATCCCAACATATCGATTTTCCGGTACGTTACCGACGATATGCAGAAACGGATAGCCGGAAAGGATCTCGATCAACTTCTCCCGATGCGCTTGCTCGCGATTCCAGATATTCTCAATGCCTGTTTCCAACAGCCATCTGACCGCTGCATTCAGGCCCGCGATTCCGGAGGTATTCAATGTTCCAAACTCAAATTTTTGAGGAAGCGACTCTGGCATGTCCTGATTTGCGGATTCGTATCCTGTGCCACCAAATAGAACACTTGGCAGCCGGATCTCCGGGTTCATGACAAAACCGGAAATCCCGGTAGGTCCGTACATCGTTTTATGACCGGCAAAAACTGCAAAATCAAACGTCTGCAATCCGACATTACAGTCCACTAGACCGCAGGTCTGCGACATGTCCGCAACCGTAATCGCGTCATACTTCTTTGCCAATAAGAAGATTTCCTCAACGGGTGCAATAAGTCCTATAACATTACTTGCATGGGAGACAATGACGACTTCCGGCTTCAGATCATCAAACTGATAGCGGATCCGCTCGAGGTCATACTGTAGGTTTTCATTCACTGTGAGTGTCCGAACAATAATCTGACCGGCCTTCTCGAAGTGATGTAACGTCCTCGTAACTGCATTGTGCTCAAAGGGGCTAATATAGAAATTCCGTTTTCCGGCTGAAACCAGACCTTGCAGAATAATATTGAGCGAAATGGTAGCTGTCGGCTCAAACATGACCTGCTTTGCTTCACAGTGCAACAACTGCTGAATCTTTTTTCGCGTGTCATCAATTAATTGTCCAGTTTTTATCGAACCATGATAGTTGCCACGTCCAGCGCTCCCGGCGCTGCCACGATAAAACTGATCCATGTAATCATAGACACTGCCCGGCTTTGGATATGTTGTTGCCGCGTTATCAAAGTAAGCCAAGTCTGCCTCCTCAGCACATTTCCTTCAGTACGTCCATCAGAATTTGACGCTTCTCTTCTTCAGAAATTGACTCTCCCATCGAATCAATCTGATCTCGAATGGCATTGTAGAGAAGCTTAGACCGTGAGCTCTCCTGTACTCGATTGAACCGTTTCGTAACACTCATTCCGGCATCATCGGTAAAGGTGACCACGTATTCTCTAGAGGATCCGGTCTGTTCGGTTGCGTTCTCTTCCCGATGGTATTCCTGTGCGATATTCTGGCATTTCTGAACATCGTCAAGAAATGCCTTCTTGGTGTTATCATTCCAGTCTTCAATATGAAGGCCGGTCATAGGCTGTGCGAGGTTGTCGATGAAAAGGTGTTCGTCATTCGTGATGCCCTGACACAGTTTCAGGAATTGTGTCGTCTCAGCATCAAAGATCTGCTCGAACACAGCTGGATCAAGCTGCTCACACCAGTCGTGAATCACTGAGCTCAACGACATCTGCTCGCAGATGTTCGTGTTGGTCGTACAGAACATCACCTTCATCTGTGCTACAAGGTAATTCTTTAACTCGTCCACTGCAGAATCGAGATAATTTTTTGTATCCGCGAACTTTGCAGCTGTTTCCTCGTCCGTTCTTCCTTCTGCGAAAGTTTCCGGAAGCACTGTGAAAACAAGTTCATAACTTCCATTCTTCTTGCGCATCATGCGAAAAAACTGTGCACAATCCTCCGGGATCGCACTGCCATCAGCTCTGTACTTCAGCTCTCTCGTATATTTCGGTAGCGCCATGTACCAGCGATTGATGGCAAACGCGATGTTCTCGTAGTTCAGCACGGCATCTTCATCGCCTTCTATATGGAACAACTGTGAGAGATCTTTGAGATACTGCTCCTTGTGGTTATCCCATGCGATGCAGCGAACGCTGTACTCCTCCGGACGATTATTGATGAGATCAAGATTTGCCGCTGTGAGTGCAACCTGTTCCGGATCTCTGCCTGCCATCTTCTGATAGAGGATGATCTGCTTCCGGTACATATGCATTACCGCCGCAAGATAGATCGGCACGAGGCCTTTTCTCATTGCGATATGCTCTTTCACACCACAGATCTCATCGTAAAGATCCTTGCACTCCGCCGGTGCATCGACACTTGAGAGCAGAAAATCCTGAATCAAGTGGAGAACTTTTCGAAGTGCCGGATCTTGCGGCTGTAAATTAATGGTGCAGCTGTTCCCGTTCTGCTGCAGAACGCCGGTATTGATCAGCGTACTGCGCATGATGGAAATCTCCTGTCCTGTGCCGGAGAGTCCAAGATTTGGCTCTAGCTCTGCTCTAAGGAGCCCGGCCACAATCTTGCTTCTACTGTTGCAGGCAATAGAAGTAGGATTTTTCTTATTGATCACCTCATTGTTAATGACCGGTGTATCGCCATAAATGTCGTCGCAAATTTTGGACAGTTGTTCTGTCAAATCAGAGCGACGATAAATATTGATCAGTTCTCCTTTATAGACATACAGCGCCTGATTCCGTTCCGGTCTTGTATAGGCCGTAAGGAATTTCTTGATCGACTCCTGCATGTCGTCACGGATAAGTTCATAATCTTCATACAGGACCTTGTCGTCAGTCGCTGCATTCATCAGCGCATCAACTGCGGTGTACTCCCGTGCATACATTTCGATGTTTATGTAATATTTGGGCAATACAAAAAGACAGTCTCTGCACTCCGCACTTGTCCGCTCGAGCTTTTCAATCAGCAGCTCATCTTTTTCATCGATCTCCGGCAGAATGGCAAAAATGACGCCGTCCGCATCGATGTTCTCTCTTTTGACCTGCCAATTAATATCGTCTGTGATCTCTTTAGACTTGATGAACCGGACTTCAAAATAACGCGTCATATCCTTCTCATCGTTATAACGGGAAGGGTACATATAGTTATCGAAGATCACTTCTCCCAACGTCTTCTTTACATCGAAGGTGTTGGCTTGCTTCTGCATCATCTCAACGATGGTTTGCGCGATATTAACATCTGCCCGTTGTTTCAGCTTCAGGTACTGATTACTGTGCTGCAGATACAGGGAACGCTCGTCTTTGATCAGACGATCCACCGCATTTCGCACAGCCTCTGTCCCGGCAGTAATGTAGATGCCATTCAGTTCATCGACTGTCGGCTTCAGCTTCTCAAAGTGTTGCAGGATATAAATGAGCGCAATCGTCTTTACGATCTTCGCATCGATGCTATCCGGATCGATATCACGCAGAATCGTCGTCGCTAAGCCGTGCATCTTGTGAAGTTCACCGGCGTAGACTTCCTGTTTCATCAACGGATCGAAATAGTCGTATACCTGATCCGGCGTTACAAGTTCAAATGTTTCTTCTGAGTGTTTTTGCAGGAAATCCGACAGCGTAAACTGACCTGATGACGAGAGGAACGTAAACAGAGTTCGTTCATTCTGCGCCACAAGTTCAGAAATGCGAGGCAGAATATACGTTGTCACAGGATGTAATGGATATCCCTTATAAACGACATCTCTAAGCTCTGCGTCAGTCAGCTCACTGAATAGCGGGTGGTTCTTATACTGGTTGATCAGCGTATCAAACTGTGATTGGTACTTCTCGCGAAAAGCACTCCACTGCTCTTCGTCTTTCTCGATCGTCTGCTCAATGATCTTGTATGTCTGCGTTGAATTTTCATTGAGGTATATGTGACGAACTCGTTCCGACACACCTCTCCAACCATCAACAGTTTCCCTTGCTGCCGAATCGATATAGCTTGTGATGTCCTTGTGCGAGATCAGCATCAGATGAAGCTGATCGCTTCCACTTCTGCTGCATTTTTCAGCAAAACTCTGCAGAATTATGGTGTCATTCTTAGAAGCGTACTTAATGTGATTCTCAAGATACTTATTGAACTCATCGAATACGACATAGATTCCGGTATAGCCACGTTCCTTGAGAGCACTCAGAACCTTCTCATAGAGTTCAACAACATCGAATCCAACAAAAGGATTGAACTTGCTGCCGGAAGTCAACTCCGGATATAGAGCTTCGAACTCCTCATATGCGACGGGATCAAATCGATTCAGTCGATCTATGAATTCAGGGAGAGGGGTTCTGATACTCTCTTCAAACTTGCTATAGGTCTCCGGAAAGTTCGCCTTCCACTTATTCAAAGTTTTCACGGCCGCCTGATAGTTGGTTTCTGGCATCAGATCCGTGAGCTCGTTTTCCGACAGGGTGCGCTGCAATGCGAGAGAAAATGCCTGTGACAGGGAATTGCTGCCGCCCATGACAATAACAGGCAGGAATTTCTCGTTGCTCTGGTAGTAGTTCTTGATCAGCTGATACAACTGTGGCCGCTCTGCCTCTACAATCGGCATCATCTTTTTAAAGAGCGACAGGTCCTTCTTCAGAAGTACGGAAAGAATCATCAGTACAATATGGCTCTTTCCTTTTCCGTAGGCGCCGATCAGAATCCGTGCACGATCTGTTGAATCCTTCCTTGTGCTAAGCAGAACTTCTTCGAGCAGATTTAAGGCAGGGTTAGTCGGTATATAGTTATTCAGTTTGGTGTCATCGTTCAGATCGTAGGCAATGTTTACCGAGCTCTGAAATCCGGACGATAAGGAAATCATTCTCCCCATGCTAGCCTCTGCTCTCTTCTATGTTCTTGTAGTACTTTTCAACGCACTCGTTGAATGTATATTTCTTCAGCACCCGCACCGTATCTAGACCGGCCGTTCTGATGATCTTGATCGCTTCCGTTCGCTCTACACGCTGCAGCACATCAAGCATCGTGATGACATCCATGTTGAAGACTCTGCCAATATTGCATGGACTCGTCAGCAGCTCATTAAAGCTGAAGCTGAGTTCCTTTCTGCCATACAGGTTATCCATCATGACCGCTAGCACTACCCACGGATCAAGCGTATCGACTGACGGAGATGTTTTTCGGTAGACTTTTTTGACACGATCGATAACCGTAATCAAACCAAGCTCGCCGAGAGGACAATCAATGTTGTTCTCCGGCGAGACTTTACTAGGCTCAACCTGATACCGGGGTACGTAAGTCCCGATAATGCAGTTGAAGTCGTCCGTATATGAGCGCATTGCAGCGCCTTCTCCGTTTTTACTGATGACGTAGCCATTAAGGCTTGAAATGAAATCATCCTTCACCAGTTCAACAGGCTGATAGAGATTAAAAAGGTAATACCAAGAGGTTGCCTTCTCGGCATTGGAGATCAGCTTGTAATGAATCAAATACAATGTTCCGATCTCTTCCGTATATCTGTCATACTTCCGAACCAGGTTACCGAATTCAGTGAAGGTTTGAATCCTCTTTCCAGACTTCGGCTCCTTTGTCAGATCCGTTGCCTGCATCCAATAGCGAAGTGATTTCACCATATTCGCGCCGATTCCAAGAGCGTCCATCGGCATCGGTGCTTTCATAATAAAAACTTCCGGATTTTCCTCTACTGCCCTGATTCCTTTACTGAGCCACCCTTTTCTGATAAAGAATGTCTCATGGGCACGGAACTTCATGTCCATAAATACTATGTCCTCAATTCTTTGTTCTTAGATATTTATCCATCATGCAGCCGCCTCGCAAAATGCGCTGGTCAACACACTGCAGGCAATGAACGCACTTCTTTGGGTTGATGTAGTATTCATCTCCTACAATATTGATGGCGCCCGCCTTGCAGATGGATTCGCACTTCAGGCACTTACGGCAGGCGTTATATTTTCGGATCTGATACCCGGCCTTACGCTGCAGGTCGTCATGATCTGCCACATTCATGGTTCGAATCTTCACCGCATATTCGTAGCCATCTTCTTTGAATGGCTGAATCGACAGAATCGGCACATTCGATTTCGGATCTACTACGATCGTCTCATGAAGAAGCTTTCTACCGAATTCAGGAGCCAACCTGCCAAAGGGTACGAACATACCTACCAGTTCATCACTGAAAGGCCGTACTAAGCGGTAAATCTTTGCGTGATCTTCCGAAGTGCAATTGGTGAATTTGATTTTTACGTCATTTGCTGCTGCAAGGCCGTTCCCGCCCTGTCTTGCCTTCCACGCACCGGAATCGACATATTCCTCGGGATCTGCCTTGCCGATCTTTTTTGCGAATTCGATCAGGAAGTTACGCCATTCCTTTGATTGTTCCGGCATGTAAACATTCGAGAGGAAAATATCCCGCATGTTGTTATTCGGGCAAAGCCAGCATCCTACCCGTTCATATCCCTTACGGTAAGCATCGTTGAAATCTATTTTTTTCGAGAGAATATAGAGCCAAATGTCGATGTTGTACCAGTAGAAAATTGGTGATGCTACTGTCTGCTTATTGATCTTCTTTGACTTTGAGTTGTCCTCCACACGGTTGTACTTGCTTCGTGCAAGGGATTCCTCTTTTCGAATGCCATAAAACGTCAGTACCTGCTGATTCGGGTACATGCTATTCAGAACTCTTGTGATCGGTCCTGTTTTGAACATCGAGCAGCACCAACGCATCATTCTAGCTGGCGGTCCAATGTCTGCCGCAACGTCAAGGAACACCTGCTCCTTATTCATGGCCGTCTGAAATATGGCCTTCGGATGCGCCTTGCGAAATCTCTGCGCATACACAGTTGTCTCAGGGAATTCCAACGTAGTGTTCCCAAAGATATGAACGATGCTCGGATCGCTTAACGCGTTCACAACAAGGTCCGAGGTCACCGTAGAATCTTTGCCACCGGAAAAGGAGACAATCACATTCAGGCGGTCAAACTTAGACGCTGTATCCCGGATGAAATCGGAAGCCTCATTTACAATGTCATTCAGATGATCTGCATTTGCCTTGATGAAGAGCTCAATGTAGTGATTAAAGTACTCGTAGCTGTTCTGATCCCTGTACTGCACCACCTGTTGCGAGAGTTTCTCAACATCTGCGCTTCGCAACATTTTCGTAGAGAGCATCCGCGATTTACCGTTGATGTAATAACGAGATCCTGAAGCCCACACGGAATCCTTCAAATGCGTATTGGGCTCTTCATCGAAGATCAGTTCCATAAGAAGCCGTTCCTCGGGGAATACAGGCCGAAGATCCTTTGTCAACGAATGGATCTCATGACCACAGATTGGGCACACAGGTTTACTAAGATCATTCACCTTGCGTATCACCGGAATCTTGCAGTCATCGCACCAATAAATTTCAGTTGGAATGTCTACCTGTGTCGCGCCACCGCAAACCGGGCAAGTCTTTTCAGTTGTCTCGATATTGCACTTCGTGCACCACATGCAATCTGATTATCCTTTTCTATCAATACGAAAAGGAGACGTGCCGCCCAATGCGCGCATGTCTCCTCACAAATCATTAGATCGAACGTTCCTCTTCCACCGGAAGGTTCTTACTGTTGCTGTCCAAAAACTTCTCCATGATCCATTCCCCCCTGTGCCGGAACGCAACGGTCTTACTCTTGCCCGACAACTGTAAACCATTATAGCCCATTATCCCACTTCTGTGGGGCCCAGCTAGGACACCTTGCCAATGTGCCTAGTTGTAACACCCCCAATAGATGAATAGGTTTCAATAAGTCGCCTTTTCAACATCCTCTTTTGTGATCACTGTAAAGAAATCATACGGGATATTCCCATAGTTAAGTGCCTTAAGACATCTCTCCAAGTCCTCATCAGAAAAACTATTCCACTCGTCATAGCAGTCACTTCTATCAACAAAATGCTTGTGAAATTCCTCTTCTGAATCGAAGAACCTTTGTACAAAACAATGCTCGCCCCCATCGTCTTCGTCTCCGCAATAAAAATAATCTCCGGTGCAAGACCGAAGCGAGACAATATCTGACAAATGAGTCAACAGGTCTTCCTCATCTACCTCTTCGTGGTAATAAGCCATTTCGAAAAGGGAAGTTCCATCAATATCATCATATGTTATATGTCCAGCACGGATCTTCTCTTGAATTTCATGCAGCTTTTGATCTGAAATTCTATAAAGCTTAAAGTAAAAGCGCGGTTCATCACAGCAATAGTACCCCACGCCCTTATTATTGAACCAAACAGGGGATTCTGAATTTCCGCAAGGACAACGTGGGTCATCTGGCCACATTAGTCGATATGGCAGTTGTGAACAGATTTCCAGCATGTCTTTACGTGTCATTTGCCTCTCTCCTTTTACTGTTAATGAAGAGACATGTAGCATTTCCATCTCCTTAGATTCTCAGTTAAACTCACTGAATTTATTATAGACGATCGATTATTTTCGACGCGTGTCGTTTCTGCTCAGTTGTCCGGCAAAAATCGGCACATTTCAGATTCCTGCCTTAATCCTTCCGGAACCCGTCTTCCTTCTCCAGATCCTCCATCATGTAGTCGAAGCGCACCAGTTCCACCCTGTCGTCTATCTTCGGGGACCTTCGAACGCACTCGAACGTATACCCCGGTTTGTAAATGAGAAAGCAGCGGTCACTGTTTCTGCTTCTGCGGACTCTGCGGACCATGTTGAGATCCTCTCCCTTGGCCACATCTCCGTTCCAGCGGGTGAAGGCAATGAGGCTCTTTCCGTCCCCGTCTCGCCCTGCCACCGGGATATCGTACTTGAAGTTCCACCAGATTCCGTACTCCCCGCCAAAGCGGAAGCGCAGATAATCGGCAGCAAGGTCCGGAAAACGCTTTTCGAGGTACGCATTGAGACCTGCCATGATCTTCTCCGGTTCCTTCCGTTCGTAGTAGATCAGGTTGGTGAAGTAAAACCTCATCATGGGATCCGGGAAGCGGTACCTGGTGCGGTTTGTCGTCTCCGGATCCTCACCGAAGGGATAGTGCTTTTCGACAAGCTTCATCTCCATCAGCCGGTTCATGTTGGAATTGACGGTGGCCGGCGGCCACCCGGCCGCATCGGAGATGTCTTTCATGCTCGAGGTGCGGGCGGTTGCAATGGCATACAGCTGCGGCAAATAGCTGTCTCTTGCCCGCATGATGTCTGAAAGGTGGAGTCTCGGATCGAAGTACAGATCTGATCCGGGGGACGCCACCTTCTCCCGGATGTTGTCCCTTGCGGACAGCTTCGGATCCAGCTCCACAAGACGCCCCGGCCTTGTGCCGATCACCATGTAAAGGATGGCACGATCCTCCGGTGAAAAGTCGGAGAGCAGCTTCATGGCATGTTCGACAGGGAGGTCTCCCAGCTCGATGTCCTTCGTCTTTGCAAACTCGAACAGACCTTCCATATCTTCATCGATGAGGATCAGCATCAGATGGCAGGTCTTTTTATAGTCCCTGATGAGCTGATGCAGCATATCCACCAGGCCCGATCTTGAGCGAAACAGCCGGCAGTTATCAATGACAAAGATCAGCCGGACACGGGATGAACCGATAAACATCTGACGGAAGGCTGTCTCCATGTCCGGGAATGCGTCTGCTTTTCCCTCGATGCAGCGGCCGATGGCCTGAAGATCCTCATCTGCCCGAAGACCGGCCGGAGAATACCAGTAGACTGCATTCCCGTACTGCTTGGCAAAGCGGCGCACCAGCGTGCGCTTCCCGGTCCCCTTTGCTCCGCTTACCCGGACCAGTTCAAAGCGTCCGGTCTCATAGCACTCCTGCAGGTCCTTCATCTCCTTGTCTCTTCCGAAAAAGCGTTGTTCTCCCATTGCGCGCTCCTTTCGCCTCAGCCTGCCAGATGTCCGATGACAGATCCTGCGATCTTTACTGCTGCCACCCCTGCGGGCAATGCCAGGAAATACAGAAGACAGCTTCCCGTACCGCCGCCCTTCTTATCCTCATCCTCATCGCCTGCGGTCTCGTCGAACAGCATGAAATCCAGCAGATCATCGTGTCCGTTGTCTTTTTTCATACATCATTTTCTCCCAAGTCGGAGCTTTGACGCAACATATTGTTTTTGTTTCCCTTTTCAATCATTATAAAGGATCCGCGCATTTCTTGTGGGGCGGTTTTTGGCCAATTGAGGGTTGAAAATTGGGCATTTGCGGGGTTTTGAACTTAAAGCACGCAGGTAGCCTGTCCGAAACCGTCATCTGATCGGGCATTGAACGGCAAAGATCGAATGTTTCGCCCGGAACGCCGTAAAATTCTCCAATGAACCGTAAAATATCGAGCTGTCTGCTTGAAGCACTATTATAATTGATTCACAGAATTGCTAACCTATCTCTGATAGTTTAAGATAGACCTGTACCCATTTTAGGAGGTCTATCATGAGCAATCGCCGTCTTGTTATAACT
>Ga0256406_1002708_pt1 | contig 24120 bp, 19 predicted proteins | sample RumenRJG_03DNA_FD_185986 | JGI IMG/M metagenome (GOLD analysis project Ga0256406, IMG submission 185986) | Bovine rumen microbial communities from Lethbridge, Alberta, Canada - RJG_03 | ecosystem: Host-associated > Mammals > Digestive system > Stomach > Rumen | place: Canada: Alberta | collected...
TTCCAAAAATTGGTTCCAATAATAATTATTGGATAAAATTATCGTCAATTATTGGAAATTATTGTCCGAGAAAACAAGCCGCTTGCGGCGAAAAGAAGAGACATCATTGTATAAGATAATTTTGTGTGGTTACTTAATTTATGTTCAAACTAAACCATGAACCTTCAGCTCGGCGTAGCCAATTTCTCATGAATTTAATTATTTGTGGTTTTCGTCGAATCCACGTTAAATAAGCAGACAGCGGCGGGTGCCAGAAATTCTGGCACCCGCCGCTGTCTGCTGTTTCCATGACAATAGCCAACGGAATCATCAATCTGAGGAAACTGATAAAAAAACAAAAAAAATGAAATCCATCACGGACTTCACTTTCTTCGTCATTTTCATTACCATGAAAAAAAATGAACCAAAATCTTTTACTAACCTAAAACCTATTGTATAACCTATGTCTAATAACACTATTTCTTTTTATCCTATGTAAAACAATCTATTTTACCTAAACCAATTAACCTTATTGAGTTTCATCTCACCTTAACACTAATACCTATATATATAACCTATGAAATAAAATCCTCTGTTCTGTTCCGCACTCTTGCGGCGGCTTCACTGAGCCTCTTTTCTTTTGACGATGCAAAGTTACGGGCTTTTAGCGACATCGCATCAAGAAATGATTGAAAAACTTTCAAAAAAGGCTGTTTACTTGATATAAATCAATGTTTGTGTACGCACACACGTCCTTTTGCAGAGATTTTGGTCTCATTTCTTTTTCACAGGATCACAAGTAAGTCCGCAACCAAGACGTTTGAGGATTTTGCGGTCCACCTCACCCAGCATCACCGTCGTATGCATCTGACAACCACGCAACTTAGGCAGTTGCTCCAAGGCCTTGCGGCAGTTCTCGTCATGCTGGGAGAGCACAGAAATGGCAACAAGCACTTCGTCTGTGTGCAGACGCGGGTTATTGCCCAACAGATACTCAATCTTCGTCTTTTGGATAGGTTCAATCATGCTCTGCGGAATGAGTTTGACATCATGTCCTATGCCCGCAAGGTGCTTCATCACATTGAGCAGCAAAGCCGCACAACAGCCAAGCAAATCACCCGTTTTGGAGGTGATGATAGTACCATCCTCCATTTCCATCGCAGCACAGTGTACACCAGTCTGGTTTTTCCTTTCGTTGGCAGCCACGGTAACACGTCGATCGCCCGTCGTGATTTTCGCCTGATTGAACAGCATCTGAATCTTGCTCACCTCACTCTCGTTGCAAGCCCCTTCAGCCAATTTGTTGGTGGCATCGTAGTAGCGACGGATAATCTCATCCTTCGAGGCTTGACAGCACACATCATCATCGCTGATGCAGAACCCCACCATGTTCACGCCCATGTCAGTCGGTGACTTGTAGGGGTTCTCGCCATAGATGCCCTCAAAGAGCGCGTTCAGGACTGGGAAAATCTCAATGTCACGGTTATAGTTGATGGCCACCTTGCCATAAGCATCAAAATGGAAGGGGTCAATCATGTTCACATCATTCAAATCAGCAGTGGCAGCCTCATAGGCGATGTTCACAGGATGTTTCAGCGGCAGGTTCCACACAGGGAAAGTCTCGAACTTGGCATAACCAGCACGAATGCCACGTTTGTTCTCGCCGTAGAGTTGGCTCAGGCAAACCGCCATCTTGCCACTACCCGGGCCTGGAGCCGTCACGATGACCAACGGACGGGTGGTCTCCACGTAGTCGTTCTTGCCGAAACCATTGTCAGAAGCAATCAGTTCCACATTGTGAGGATACCCATCAATGAGATAATGACAATAGGACTTGATGCCCATACGTTCGAGACGATGGCGGAACTGGTCAGCAGCACGCTGACCGTCATAGTGAGTGATGACCACAGAGCCCACATAGAAGCCGCGACTCATAAACTCATCACGCAGACGCAAGGCATCTTCATCGTATGTGATGCCAAGGTCAGCCCTCATCTTGTTCTGTTCAATGTCTTCAGCACTAATCACAATCACAATCTCCAGACTGTCCCTCAACTGGGCAAACATACGTAGTTTCGAGTCAGGCTTAAAACCAGGCAGAACACGCGATGCGTGATGGTCATCGAAGAGTTTTCCGCCCAATTCGAGGTAAAGTTTCCCGTCAAACTGCGCAATGCGTTCACGAATGTGTTCCGACTGAATACGGAGATATTTCTCGTTGTCAAATCCTATCTTCATACATCTTCCTATATTTTGCAAATTTGGCTGCAAAGGTAAGAAAATTTCATTAGGAATGAGAAATCAGAAATAAGGAATTGTTACTTTCACACAAAAAAACACCTTCAATTGCAAAAAAAACCGAAATCCTGATTTCTAATTCCCAATTAAGTTATATCTTTGTGGCGAGTTTCAACCAAATCATTAAAACTATGTTAGAATTTTTAGATGCCATTGCGCCTTCGTCCAGCATGACGCTGTGGGAAAATTTTCAAAGCATGGACTCCTGGATGCAAGTGTTCTGGGGATGTGCCATCGTTGGTTCCGCCATCTTCGTTGTGCAGATGGTGCTGACCCTGATTGGTATGGACAGCAGCGACATGGACGTGGACTTCGATGGTGGCGACACGATGGACTTAGGTGGGGGTATCTCGCTTTTCAGCATCAAGAACTTCGTCAATTTCATCGTTGGTTTTGGTTGGGCAGGTGTCTGTTTCCATGAGGCCATCGAAAACAAATGGCTGCTCACACTTATTGCCGTAGTGGTTGGTGTGGCGTTCGTTCTCATGTTCTTCTTCATCAAAAAGCAGACCAAAAAGTTGGAACACAACGGTGCCTTCGTCATTAACGATTGCGTAGGCAAAACCGTAGATGTATATCTGCACATTCCCGCAGGCAAAAGCGGCAAGGGGAAAGTGCAAGTAAGCCTTAATGGTTCTGTGCAGGAATTTGACGCCATGACCGAAGGAGACAGTATCGCCACCGGCCAGAAAGTGGAGGTAATCAGCACGATTGACGGTTCGACCGTGCTGGTGAAATAACCTTCAGACTTCAATGCCCAAGTACCCTATTGTTCAACATACCATTCATCAATTCTTAATCGTTAATTATTAATCGTTAATTTATTCATTTTATCAATATGACTTATCTCATCATTGTAGCGGTGGTTGTAGCCATCGTGCTCTTGATTTCCATCATCAATCGTTACAGAAGATGTCCATCGGACAAGATTCTGGTAGTTTATGGAACCACAGGCAACAAAGGCTCTGCCAAGTGTGTGCATGGCGGCGGTACATTCGTATGGCCTATCATTCAGGACTATGCCTACCTGAGCCTCACCCCCATCAGCATTGACGCCAACCTCACCAACGCACTGTCACGTCAGAACATCCGCGTGGACGTGCCATGCCGATTCACCGTGGGTATCTCTACCGATACGGACAGCATGACAGCCGCAGCAGAGCGTCTGTTAGGCTTGACCGCTGGTCAGATTCAGGAACTGGCACGAGACATTCTCTTCGGTCAGTTGCGTCTGGTCATCGCCACCATGAGCATTGAGGAACTGAACAGCGACCGTGACAAGTTCCTCGAAGCCATCTCCAGCAACGTCGAGGTGGAACTGAAGAAAATCGGTCTGCGACTCATCAACGTGAACGTGACCGACATCAACGATGAGAGCGGCTACATTGAGGCACTCGGACAGGAAGCGGCAGCCAAGGCCATCAACGAAGCCAAGGTACGCGTGGCAGAACAAGAGAAATTCGGTGAAATCGGTAAGGCCGATGCCAACCGAGAGACCCGTATCCGTACCGCTGAAGCCAATGCACAGGCCGTGCAGGGTGAAAACGAAGCAAAGGTGCAGATTGCCAATTCTGACGCCGACCGTCGCGAACGTGAGGCAGAAGCACAGCGCAAGGCAATAGCAGCCGAGAAAGTGGCAGCAGCCAAGGCACTTGAAGAGGCTTATTCGGCAGAAGAGAAAGCCGAGGAAGCACGTGCAAACCGTGAACGCGCCACACAGAGTGCCAACGTGCTCGTCAGCCAAGAAATTGAGAAGAAACGTAAAATTATCGAGGCAGAAGCCGAGGCTGAAAAGATTCGTGTCAATGCCAAGGGTGAAGCCGATGCTGCCTATGCCAAGATGGAAGCAGAGGCACGCGGTCTCTTCGAGATTCTTTCGCGTCAGGCACAAGGCTACGACAAGATGGTGCAGGCCGCTGGTGGCGATGCCAACAAAGCCTACATGCTCCTTTTGCTTGAGAAGTTGCCAGAACTCGTCAAGACACAAGTGGAAGCCGTCAAGGGCATCAACATCGACCATGTCACCGTTTGGGATTCAGGCAATTCAGCCGACGGGAAAGGCAGTACAGCCAACTTCCTTAGCGGGCTGATGAAAAGCGTCCCCCCGCTCCACGAACTCTTCGACCAAGCAGGACTTGCCTTGCCTGAATATCTGGCAAAGAAGAAAGAGGAAAGCCCTGCCCCAACCCTCCCCGAAGGAGAGGAAACCGAAGAGGCATAAACAAAACAGAATGACAAAAAGAAAAAATCAGTGAAAAAATTACTCTATTCAGTGCTCGCGGCATGTGCCGTGAGCATTTCCGTATTCACCGCCACCAGTTGCAAAGATGGCGAAACCTATGCCGAGAAGAAAGAAAAAGAGGCAAAATCCATCGGGCAATTCCTTCTCGACAACGACTTCGTGGGTAAAATCACCCCCATCACCGAAGCCCAGTTCTATGCGCAAGACAGCATGACAGACCTCTCACGCAACGAGTTTGTCAGATTCAACGACGATGGCATCTACATGCAGATTGTCCGTAAAGGCGAAGGTCCCACCATGGTGGAACTGGCAAAACAGAGGAAAGACACCACCGTCACCCGTCCCATCCTCTGCAAATTCCTGGAATACGACATCCAGGGAGGCGACACCACCAACACCAACATGACCATCAACAAAGACAACACCAGCCGAATCGACGAAATGATGTGCACCTACGACCACTATGGTCGAACATACACAGCAGGATTCACCATTGGTGTCATGAAAGAGGCCTATGGCTCTGTCGTACCGAAAGGATGGCTCAAACCATTGGATTTCATCCGTCTGACCAAGACCGACGGCGAAGAAGCCAAGGTGCGCATCATCGTGCCGCATTCCTCAGGCACCAACAATGCCTCAGGTCACGTGCAGCCATTCTACTACGAAATCACTTACATGATTCCACCAAACTATTAAAATGAGAAATGGGCGCTGCGCTAAATGAGAAATGACAAATGATAAATGAGAAATGGTAAATAGTAAATGAACTTATGAGTTTAATTAAATCTATTTCCGGCATCCGCGGAACAATTGGCGGACGTGCCGGCGAGGGTTTGAATCCCCTCGACATTGTGAAATTCACGAGTGCATACGCAACACTGATCCGTCGCACCACCAAGATTGAGAGCAACAAGATTGTCGTGGGTCGCGATGCCCGCATCTCTGGCGAGATGGTCAGGAATGTCGTGTGTGGCACCCTCATGGGCATGGGCTTCGATGTGGTCAACATCGGACTTGCCTCAACCCCCACCACCGAAATTGCGGTAACGATGGAAGGCGCCTGTGGCGGCATCATCATCACCGCCAGCCACAACCCCCGTCATTGGAACGCCCTCAAACTCCTCAACGAGAAGGGCGAATTCCTCAACGCCGCTGAAGGCAACGAGGTGCTGAAGATTGCCGAAGCCGAAGACTTCGACTATGCCGATGTCGATGGACTCGGCCATTACACCGAAGACAACTCCTACGACCAGAAGCACATCGACATGGTGCTGGGTCTCGACCTCGTCGATGTGCCAGCCATCAAGAAACAAGGCTTCCGTGTGGCTTTCGACAGCATCAATTCCGTGGGAGGCATCATCCTGCCCAAACTCTTCAAGGCTTTAGGCGTAGAAGATGTGACTCCCCTCTACGGAGAACCTACAGGTGATTTCCAGCACAACCCAGAGCCACTGGAGAAGAACCTGGGCGACATCATGAGCCTCATGGCGAAAGGCGGCAAGGATGTCGGCTTCGTAGTTGACCCCGACGTGGACCGCCTCGCCTTCATTTGTGAAAACGGCAAGATGTACGGTGAGGAATACACCCTCGTCACTGTGGCAGACTACATCCTCAAGCACACCCCTGGCAACACCGTGAGCAACCTCTCTTCCACCCGCGCCCTGCGCGACGTGACCCGCAAGTACGGTCAGCAGTACAATGCTGCCGCTGTAGGCGAAGTGAACGTGGTGACAAAGATGAAGGAAACCAACACCGTCATCGGCGGTGAAGGCAACGGTGGAGTCATCTACCCCGCCGCCCACTATGGTCGTGATGCCCTCGTAGGCATTGCCCTCTTCCTCAGCCACTTGGCACACGAACGCGAGGCACAGCCCGGACTCACCGTTAGCCAACTCCGTGCCACCTACCCCAACTACGCCATCGCCAAGAACCGCATTGACCTCGATGCCTCCACCGACGTGGATGCCATCCTCGCCAAGGTGAAGGCTATGTACACAGGGCAACCCAGCATCGAAGTGAACGACATCGACGGTGTGAAGATTGATTTCCCCGACAAGTGGGTACACCTCCGCAAGTCCAATACCGAGCCCATCATCCGCGTCTATTCCGAGGCCGCCACAATGGAGACAGCCGACGAGATTGGCAAAAAGATTATGGACGTGGTGTATGCGATGAAATAAACCAACCACACATATATAAGAGGGTGTGTCAAAATACAGAGATTGTATAATAGACAACGGATTTCACGGATTAAACGGATTGAAGCCATGCTGATAGTCAGAGACTTACAAAACCCGTTTAATCCGTGAAATCCGTTTAATCCGTTTAATCCGTTGTGGTCAATTTGACACACCCTCTTGTACCCCCAAAAATCGACGTCGTCGATGTCGGTTGGTCGATGTCGTCGATGTCGACCAACCGATGTCGTCGACGTCGATTTAGATGCTGTTGAATAGTTTATTTTGACACAGCCTCATCGATTGGGTTACGACAGCACCCTCTCAGGAAACAGTCATCACGTCAAAACAGGGATGCGGCGTTGCATACGCTCAGTCCCACACCAATGCTGATGCACCGAGCACGGCAGCATTAGCATTCATCAGCCCACTGACGAGGAATTTCGCCTTGCCGCGATAGATGGGCATGACCGCTCGATTGTAGGATTCTTCGATAGGTTTCATGATGAGGTCACCCGCCTTGCAGAGACCACCGAAGAAGATATAGGCTTCGGGGGAGGAAAAAGCAGTGAAGTCAGCACAAGCCTCGCCCAACATCTTGCCAGTAAACCGGAAGATTTCGTTCGCCAACTCATCACCTTGGGAGGCGGCAATGGACACGTCAAGCGACTCAATCTGGTCGGCAGGCTTGTTGCGCAGGAGCGAAGGGCGGTCCGTGTTAGCAAGAATTTCGCGGGCAGTGCGTGCCACACCCGTAGCGGAACAGTAAGTTTCCAGACAACCTGTGCGACCGCATCCACAAGAGCGTCCTTCCTTGCCGCGCACCATGATGACGTGCCCAAGTTCACCCGCAAAACCATCATGTCCATAAACCAGTTGTCCGTTGATGACGATGCCCGAACCCACACCTGTTCCCAGCGTGATGACGATGAAGTTCTTCATGCCACGCGCCACACCGTATGCCATTTCACCCATGGCTGCTGCATTGGCATCGTTGGTGAGACGAACAGGAAAAGAAGACCCTTCAGACCCTCCCCTCACCCTCCCTACAAGGAGGGAGTGATTACCTTGTTCGTTTGTTCCCTCATCAGCAGAGATACTACTCCCTCCCTGTAGAGAGGGTGAGGGGAGGGTCTGGAGTTTTTCCGAAAACATCTGGGCAAGCGGCACGACCGTGTCGTGTGCCCAAGCAATATTGGGGGCTGTTTCGATGGCACCACTGTAGTAATTGGCATTAGGAGCCCCGATGCCCATACCAGCAACTTGCTCTATTCCACCCACTTGCGCAATGAGCGGCTGAAGGCGTTCCACCCCAGCTTCAACAAAGGCTTCAGCCGTATGATAGGCTTGCGTCTTGATAGAATCTTGTGCAACAATATTTCCCTTTGCATCAACGATGCCAAAGACGGTGTTAGTACCTCCTAGGTCAACACCTATGGCAAAAGCTTTTTGTGTCTTATCCATCCCTGTCTATTTTGAAAGATTTGCCGCAAAGGTACATCTTTTTCCAAGATAACACAAATAAACGCACATTTTTCCTTTTTCCACCAATTTTGTTACCTATTCTGTTACCAGGATGCTATATTTAATCTGTATCTTTGAGGAAAAATCGCTTATGAAAACCATCACACAACCTCAGGCAAAAGAGCCTGTCAGAATTCGATTCAAAAAGCTCGCCAACAACAATCTCTCCATCTACCTTGACACCTACATCAACGGCACGCGAACCTACGAATTCCTCCACCTCTATCTCATTCCGGAAGTCACACAAGATGCAAAAATCATCAATCGGCACGTTCTCTCTGCTGCCAACGCCATCAAGGCACGTCGCATCATCGACATCGTCAATGGTCAAGCAAGCGTCAGCCTCAACACCACACTTGCCCGCATGCGGCTCAGCCAATACGTGAAATACCACATCGAGCATAGCAACAACACCCACCGAGGATACAGTTATGTAAACACATGCAAAAACATGTATATCCATTTGGCAAACTACCTCGGAAATCGCGCCAACACCCTGCAGATGAGAGACATCGACGCTGAGCTCTGCAAAGGGTTCGCCGAGCACCTCAAGCATGCGCGCAGCAACACGGGCAAACGACTTTCAGGTGTCACAGCCTACCTCTATTTCTGCTCCTTCAAAAGCATGCTTGCTCAAGCCACTATTGACCAAGCCATCCTCACCAACCCCATCTCTCACATGCAACGCTACGAAATGCCTCAAAGACCCATAGTCATCAAGGCGTTTCTCCACGCTGATGAAATCATACGGCTCGCACAAACTCCCTGCCACAATCAACAGGTAAAACGCAGCTTCCTTTTCAGCTGTTTCACAGGGTTGCGACTCGGCGACATTCGCAACATCCGATGGGGCGATATCTACAAGATGGGTGACGACTACCACTACTCCATCATCATGCAGAAGACACAAGACCCCATCACCAACAAACTCAATGCCGACGCTCTACGATGGCTTCCCACACCAAAGGGTTATCCCAACCAACCCATCTTTTCCTTGCCATCTACCGCCACCATAGAGAAGGCACTCGCAAAATGGACACAAGATGCCCACATAAGCAAACATGTCACCTTCCACACCGCACGTCACAGCTTTGCCACTATGGCACTCATAGCAGGAGTGGACCTCTACACCATCTCAAAACTCCTCGGGCATCGCAACATCAAAAACACCACCATCTATGCCACGGTCATCGATACCGTACGCGACAATGCCACCGACAGCATCTCCCAGCTCTACCAAACAAGAAAAGCGTCAAAATGACAAATAGGCGCTCCATCCGTGTCATCCGTGCTATCCGTGTGAGCTTTTTTATTTCTCACAGATTTCACAGATTTTTGTTTGCTCCCCTTTATCATTTTTCATTTTTCATTTTTCATTTAGCGAAGCGACTATTGTTACCCCCTTGTTACCCATCCCCTCCAATCCCTTCATTTACAGCACTTTTACACCCCTTCAAAATTTAGCGGCCGCTAAATTTACATATATTTTATGATTTTGACAGGTAATTATCGTATATTTTAACTGCAAATGTATAGGTTTTGTACATTTCTTGCAAATTTTTAACGGTTTTTTTTCAATATTTTCGCTTTTAAATACAAAATGAACAAAAAATTGCAAAAAAGAGGCATTGTAGAGAGCAAGGGGCGCTACATTGCGCTGCACTAAATGATCAATGAGGTCAAACAAGAATCCGTGGAATCTGTGAAATCTGTGAGAAATAAAAAAGCTCACACGGATAGCACGGATGACACGGATGGAACGCCTCGCGCGGCATGGCGCTGCGCTAAATGATAAATGATAAATGACAAAGGGGAGCAAACAAAAATGTAGAGGCGAAAAAACAAAAATTCAACAATTTAACAATTTAACAATTTAACACCGAAGCAGGAGAGCAGAGTCAAGCTCGCTTAAACTATGCCTTGCGAGGGTTAATTCGCCGTTAGGCAATTTAACACCGAAGCCAGAGTCTAAATATTGCGAAAATAGTTAGACTTTTCTAATGTTTTTTCCTAAAACGTAGACTTTTCCACGTTTTGCAACTCGTTTGTGAGGGACACTTACGTTCGTTTACGGGCAAGACTTACGTTCGTTTGTGGGGAACACTTGCATGCGCTTGTGGAATACACTTGATTGCGCGAGTGAGGGTCTGTTCAAGTTGACAGGTGGTTACTCTCGCTCGGAAAAACTCAAATAAATTTGGTTTTTCCCTCACTTAATCGTAGCGTTGGCTACGTCGAAGTTACTCACGTTCGACAATAAAAATGAAAAAAAAAGTCTTTCATTTTGTATTGTGCTCACTTAATCGTAACTTTGCACTCTCAAATGATTCTTAAGGATTATATGTTTATACAAGCAATACCTCAGATGCCCGCGCTGAATTTCCAGGAATGGATGCAGAATGTGGGTGTTTTTGAGGAAATCATGAAGGGGTTTCTGATTGGTGTGCTGGCTTCGGCACCGATGGGGCCCGTGGGTATCCTGACTGTGCAGCGCACCCTGAACAAGGGGCGTTGGGAAGGTTTTGCCACTGGCATCGGGGCAAGCATCAGCGACATTCTGTATGCCATCATCACGGGTTACTTCATGTTTTTGGTGGTCGATATCATCGAAGACCCCATCATCGCGCTGTGGATTAAGGTGATTGGCTCAGTGCTGTTGTTCGCTTTCGGTGTTTACACGTTCAAGAGCATTCCGAAACAAAAGGTGGTCGATAGGGACTCACCCGTGGAAACAAAGAACAAACTGACAGGATTCATCATTTCGGGATTCGCCATTACAGTGTCTAATCCTTTGATTATATTATTGTTTGTGGCACTTTACGGTCAGTTCACCTTCATCTTGGCTGGTAACTGGATTGTACAGACTGTAGGATATCTTTTCATTGTGGTAGGTGCATTGACATGGTGGTTTGCGCTGACATGGTTGGTGGACAAGGTGAGAGCGCGGTTCAGCAATCAGGTGATTTGGCGGATTAACCGCATCATTGGCATCATCGTGATGGTAGTGAGTGCCATCATGATTGTGTATGCACTGACGGGACACACCTTCCATTACATCCCGTTCGGAGATGACCCTGGATTTGATTTGTTTGAGTGAGTTATGTATATAGCAGAGCAACTGAAGAAGAAGAGCGTGGCGGAATACCTGCTGTACATGTGGCAGGTGGAGGACACGTTGCGGGCATACGGATTGGATGCCGAAAAGATGGCGATGGAGTATATTCCACAGTTTGGATTGGACGAGGCAAAGAGTGAAACACTGAAGGGTTGGTATGAAAGCCTCATCCAAATGATGCGTGAGGAGGGGGTGACAGAGAGGGGGCATCTCCAAGTGAATAAAAACATCATCATTCTGCTCACAGACTTGCATGCCCAACTGCTCAAGTCGAGCAAGCATCCGTTCTATTCGGCGGCATACTATAAGGCGTTGCCGTTCATCGTGGAGTTGAGGGCGAAAAGCGTGGAAAGTCAGGAGAAGAACGAGATTGAGAATTGCTTCGACGCGCTCTATGGCACGATGCTGTTGCGGGCACAGAAGAAGGAAGTGTCGGCAGAGACTGCCACGGCGATGGACAACATCGCCAAGTTTATCGGCATGCTGAGCGACTACTACCAAAAGGACAAGGCTGGAGAAGTGGAGTTTTGAGAGATGAGAGACAGGTGAATCATTATTAAGGAATAGTTATAAATATGAAAATTTTGGTAACAGGATGCAACGGGCAACTCGGTAATGAGATGCAGTTGCTGGCAAAGAAGAACCCTCAGCATGAGTATTTCTTCACCGATGTGGTGATTCCAGAGGGTTCGGTGGCTCAGAAACTCGACATCACGAATGAAGCGGAGGTGGAGGCTTTCGTGGAGAAGAACAAGATTGACTGTATTGTGAATTGTGCCGCCTTCACCGCTGTGGATAAGGCGGAAAGCAATGAGGATTTGTGCAACCTGCTCAACAATATCGCACCGGGCTATCTGGCAAAGGCGGTGGAAAAACGTGGAGGGAGCATGGTACAGATCAGCACTGACTATGTGTTTGACGGCACGAGCCACAAACCTATGACTGAAGACCAACCCACCTGCCCTAATTCGGTGTATGGACGCACGAAACTGGCTGGCGAGGAAAGCGTGAAGGCGAACTGCAAGAACTACCTCATCATCCGCACGGCATGGCTCTACTCCACCTTTGGCAACAACTTTGTGAAGACGATGCTGCGGCTGGGCAAGGAGAAGACGGAACTGGGGGTCATCTTCGACCAAGTGGGCACACCAACATACGCCCGCGACTTGGCTGTGGCCATCTTTGCCGCCATCAACCAGGGCATTGTGCCTGGCATCTACCACTTCTCGAACGAAGGCGTCATTTCGTGGTACGACTTCACGAAGGCCATCCACCGCATTGCTGGCATCACCACCTGCAAGGTGAAGCCCCTGCACACAGCCGAGTACCCCACCCCGGCGGCACGTCCCCACTACTCGGTACTGGACAAGACGAAGATTAAGAATACATATAACATCGAAATTCCCTACTGGGAAGAGAGTTTGAGAGAGTGCATCGAGCGGCTTTGAGCCGTTCAGTGCGCCCTCTCTTTTTGATTGAACATGAACGAAATAGAAAGAAGACGAACATTTGCGATTATCTCGCACCCTGACGCCGGAAAGACGACGCTGACGGAGAAACTGCTGCTGTTTGGCGGCCAGATTCAGGTGGCTGGTGCGGTGAAGAGTAATAAGATTAAGAAAACAGCCACCTCCGACTGGATGGAGATTGAGAAACAGCGTGGTATCTCGGTAAGTACGTCGGTGATGGAGTTTGACTACAAGGACTATAAGGTGAACATCCTTGACACGCCCGGTCACCAAGACTTTGCTGAAGACACGTTCCGTACACTGACGGCAGTGGATTCTGCCATTATCGTGATTGACGGAGCGAAGGGTGTGGAGGCACAGACGAGAAAACTGATGACCGTCTGCCGCATGAGGAAGACCCCTGTCATCGTGTTTATCAACAAGATGGACCGCGAGGGAAAGGATCCGTTCGACCTCTTGGACGAAGTGGAGAGTGAACTGCAAATCAAGGTGCGGCCGCTCTCCTGGCCCATCAACCAGGGAGCACGGTTCAAGGGAGTCTATAATATATATGAGGAAAACCTCAACCTTTTCACACCCAATAAACAGGTGGTGACGGAGAAGGTGAACGTCGATATCCACTCCAATGAACTGGATGAACAAGTGGGCGAACAAGATGCTGAGAAACTGCGCGAAGATTTGGAGATGATTGACGGGGTGTATGACGCTTTTGACGTGAACACTTACCTGGAGGCAGAAGTTGCCCCCGTTTTCTTTGGCTCTGCCCTGAACAACTTCGGTGTGCAGGAACTGCTGGACTGCTTTGTGGAGATTGCGCCGAACCCACGTCCGACCACGGCTGAGGAACGCATAGTGCAGCCCGAAGAACCGAAATTTACGGGATTCATCTTTAAGATTACCGCCAATATCGACCCCAACCACCGCTCCTGCACGGCTTTCTGCAAGGTCTGCTCGGGCAAGTTTGTGAGGAATGCACCTTATCTGCACGTGAGGAACGGTAAGACAGTCCGTTTCTCCAGCCCCACCCAGTTCATGGCGCAACGCAAGAGCACCATTGACGAGGCTTATCCGGGCGACATCGTCGGTCTGCCCGACAACGGCATCTTCAAGATAGGCGACACGCTGACCGAGGGAGAGCAGTTGCACTTCAAAGGCTTACCCAGTTTCTCGCCCGAGATGTTCAAGTATATTGAGAATGCCGACCCGATGAAGACAAAGCAGTTGGAGAAAGGCATCAATCAGTTGATGGACGAGGGTGTAGCACAGTTGTTTGTCAACCAGTTCAACAACCGGAAAATCATCGGAACGGTGGGACAGTTGCAGTTTGAGGTGATTCAGTATCGCCTTGAGAACGAGTACAATGCCAAGTGCAAGTGGGAACCCATCAGCCTGTATAAAGCCTGCTGGATAGAGAGCGATGATGATGCCGAACTGGAGGCTTTCAAGAAACGGAAATACCAGTATATGGCAAAAGACAAAGAGGGAAGAGATGTCTTTCTTGCTGACAGCAACTACGTGTTGCAGATGGCACAGCAGGACTTCAAGCACATCAAATTCCACTTCACCAGCGAGTTTTAAGAAGACCCTCATTTATCATTTGTCATTTATCATTTATCATTTAGCGTAGCGCATCATTATGTTACAGGACGAAGTAAAGAAAGCCATTGAAGTGATGAAGGCGGGAGGGGTCATCCTCTACCCGACCGACACGGTGTGGGGCATCGGCTGCGATGCCACCAACGAGGAAGCCGTGAGAAAGGTGTTTGAAATCAAGAAACGCGAGGACAGCAAGGCACTCATCTGTCTGGTCGATAGCGATGTGCGTCTGCAACGCTATGTGCGGAACGTGGCCGATGTCACTTGGGACATGATAGAGTTGAGCGACAAGCCGCTCACGGTCATCTTCGACCATGTGACCGGGCTGGCTCCCAACGTGATAGCCGAAGACGGCAGTGCCGGCATCCGCATCACGAAGGAAGAGTTCAGCAAGGAACTCTGCTTCCGATTCCAGAAGCCCATCGTGAGCACCAGTGCCAACATCAGCGGCGAGCCTACACCACAGACTTTCGACGAAATCAGCGAGGAAATCAAGAATGCCGTTGACTATGTGGTGAAGTATAGCCGGCAGAGTCGCGAAAAGCATAAGCCGAGCAGCATCATCAAGATGAATGCCAACGGACAATTCACGATTATCAGGGAGTAACCCACCCACACGCCAGGCGGTTTTTCTTTCTCATATATCATTTATCATTTATCATTTAGCGAAGCGCATGAATTTCATCGGGCTCAGACGCAAGGAAATCAAACTGAACCATGCCATCACGGAATGGATTAAGGGTGACCATACAGAACGACAAATCGTGCTGATGATCAGCCTCATGGTGGGCGTATGCACAGGCTTGACCGCTTTCGTGCTGAAATCCTTGATTGCTGAAATCAAGCATCTGCTCACTTCTGGCTTTGCGGCAGAAGACACCAACCTCCTCTATCTCGTCTTTCCCGCAGTCGGTATCCTCATCTCCATGCTGTTTGTCAAGTATATTGTACGTGGCGACATCAGTCATGGCGTGACAAAGATACTCTACGCCATGTCGAGAGGACGGAGCCGCATCAAGTCCCACAATCGTTGGTCGAGCGTCATTGCCAGTGCCATCACCATTGGTTTTGGTGGTTCGGTGGGAGCCGAGGCACCGATTGTTCTGACTGGTGCCGCGTGGGGGTCCGACTTCGGCAAACGATTCCATCTGCAACCCAAAACCTTGATGCTGCTGGTGGGTTGTGGTGCTGCCGGTGCCGTTTCAGGTGTGTTCAAAGCACCCATCGCCGGACTGGTCTTTGTGCTTGAAGTGCTGATGCTGGACTTGAGTTTCTCGTCATTGTTGCCGCTGCTCGTCACCAGCATCACTTCGGTGTGTGTGTCTTATGCATTCTACGGCACAGCCCCCCTGTTCGATTTCAGCCTCAACAAGGCGTTCACCATCGACATCATCCCAGGCTGCATCGTGCTGGGCATCGCCTGCGGTCTTGTCAGCCTCTACTTCACCAGAGCCATGAACTGGATGGAGGAAATCTTTGGGAAAATCAAGAAGAAACGTTATAAATTCCTGCTCGGAGCCATTGTGCTGGGTGTCCTCATCTATTTCTTCCCTGCCATGTATGGTGAAGGTTATGATGTGATTAACCAACTCATCAACGAAGCCTCGGAAAAGGAAATCATGCACAACACCCTTTTCTACGACAATGACCGCAACCTGCTCATCTACCTCGGTTTGGTGCTTCTCTTGAAGGTGTTTGCCACCACAGCCACCAATGGCGGAGGCGGATGCGGTGGAGTGTTCGCCCCCAGCCTGTTCATGGGCTGCATAGCAGGTTTCCTTTTCGCCCACGTCTGGGACATGGGACTTGGGCTCGCCATGGGCAGCCCATGCTTCCTTTCGCCAAAAAACTGTGGACTCTACGGCATGGCAGGCCTCATGTCGGGTGTGATGCACGCTCCCCTCACAGGCATTTTCCTCATCGCCGAACTCACCGGCGGCTACGACCTGTTCGTGCCACTGATGATTGTGTCCGTCGTTTCTTATCTGACCATCAACATCTTTGAGCCACACAGCATCTATGCCATACGATTGGCTCGTCGCGGACAACTCATCACGCATGACAAGGACAATGCCATCCTGACCGTACTGAAACTACAATCAGTCATTGAACGTGACTACAAGACCGTGACAGCCGACATGCCTTTCAACAAGTTCGTTGTCACCATTGCCAAGTCACACCGCAACATCTTCCCTGTGGTGGATGCAAACGGAAAACTATTAGGTGTCGTTTCGCTTGACTCCGTACGGCTCTATATGTTCCGCCCTGAACTCTACCGCCAATACACTGTGGGGCAGTTCATGAAAGATCCGCCTGCCTTGCTGATGGTCAATGATTCCCTCAAAATCGTTGCTAAGAAATTTGAGGAAACTGGTGCATGGAACCTCCCTGTTGTCGATGAGAACAAAGTGTACATCGGCTTCATCTCACGCTCGGGACTCTTCACCAGTTACAGAGAGACGTTGCTTAAATTCAGTCAGGAATAGGAAGGTTGACAGTTGACAGTTGACAGTTGAGAGTTGAGAGTTTAGGGTTGAGAGTTGACAAACAAAAAAAGGATATTTATGACAAAAGAAGATTTAAGAATCGTATATATGGGCACTCCCGACTTTGCGGTGGAGAGCCTTCGCGCCTTGGTGGAAGGCGGTTACCATGTTGTGGCAGTTGTCACGATGCCAGATAAACCAGTCGGACGACATGGCAGTGTGCTTCAGCCCAGTCCAGTAAAGCAATATGCGGTGGAACACGGACTGAAAGTGATGCAACCCGAAAAGTTGAAAGATCCTGCATTCGTCGAAGAACTACGCTCACTGAAGGCTGACCTCCAAATTGTTGTTGCTTTCCGTATGCTCCCCGAAATCGTGTGGAGCATGCCACCGCTTGGCACCTTCAATGCACATGCCAGCCTCCTGCCCAAATATCGCGGTGCGGCACCCATCAACTGGGCTGTCATCAACGGGGAAACAGAAACGGGCATCACCACATTCTTTCTCAAGCATGAAATCGACACGGGCGACATTATCCAGCAGGTACACATCCCCATCGAGGAGACGGACAATGTGGAAGTAATACACGACAAACTGATGGTGCTGAGTGGAAAACTCGTCACCGAGACGGTCGATAACATCATTGCCGGCACAGTCACTTCCATCCCCCAAGACCAGTTTAAGGACGTGCCCCTCACCCCTGCCCCAAAGATTTTCCGCGACACCTGCCGCATCAACTGGAACCAGCCTACAAAACGCATCTACGACTTTATTCGCGGACTCTCCCCCTACCCTGCTGCATGGACGACTTTGGACGGAAAATCTGTCAAGATTTACGAAACGGAGAAAGAACTCCTCACTCCTCATCATGCCCCTGGGACTATCGCGACCGACGGGAGAAACTACTTGAAAGTCGCCACTGCTGACGGATGGCTCAACATCAAGACTTTGCAGTTCGAGGGAAAGAAGCGAATGCCCGTTGCCGACCTGCTCAGAGGCTTAAAACTCAAAGAAAATGCATTTTTTATGTAAAAAATTTGCAAAATAAAAATAAAAAACGTTACTTTGCATCACAAAATGATAAAAACCTCAGTATTAACATCTAAAAACTTATTGCCTATAGAAGAAACATTACGCTAAACCAAAGACAAAGAGCATAATGAAACAACTACGTGAACTGGCTGACGAGCAATTGGTTAGCCTGTATCAAGAAGGCAATAATAATGCATTCGACATCTTGTTGAAGCGTTATCAGCAGAGGGTTTTTTCATACCTCATCTATTCAGTAAAGAATCAAGAACTTGCAGAAGACCTCTTCCAAGATGTCTTCATCAAGATTGTTGTGCGCATCAAGAACAGGCAATATGCCGAGAATGGAAAGTTCTCGTCATGGATGATGCGCATTGTCCATAACCACCTCATTGACTACTACCGCACCTTGCCTGCAGAAAAGATCATCTCAAATGACGAATCGGAGATAGACCTCTTCAATAATGCAGACATTGCTGTCAACGAAAACCGCGAGCGAGAGATGATAGACCAACAAACGCTCAGCGAGGTCAGAAGTCTCATCGCCCTTCTTCCCGAGCCACAGCGTGAAGTGCTCCTCATGCGCGTTTACGATGAACTTTCTTTCAAGGAAATCGCCGAAAAGACTCATTGCAGCATCAATACGGCACTGGGTCGTATGCGCTATGCCATACTGAATCTCCGCCACATGGCATACGAGCGTGGCATCAGCATGGCATCGTAGAACATGCCAGCCTCTTCCTTCAAATAACCACACCCAAGGGGTACGCTTCATTACAACCGAGGGGTACGTCCTATGTTCAACAGGACGTACCCCTCATGGTTTCAAGAACAGATGACACAAAAAAACCTGCGAGACAAAGTCTTGCAGGTTCAATTCCCTTGGGGGATGATGACATCCCGAAAGTGGTGAATCGCTCTTGATTATTCAGCAACGATTGAATCAGCAGCAGCAACGATTGAATCAGCAGCAGAATCAACTACCTCCTCAACAACGTCAGCAGCAGAGTCAACGACAACAGTTGCAGCAGAATCAACTGCAGCAGCAGCCTTCTTGTCGCAAGATACGAATGAAACAGATGCCATGAGAGCGATTGCAGCAACAGCTGCGAAAACCAACTTCTTCATAATTTTCTTTTACTTTTAATTTGTTAAACAATTAATTTGCTTTCAAAACCGCTGCAAAGTTACGCACTTTTTAAGATACGTTGTTCCAAGAAACCTCTTTTTTTTATGTTTTTTATTAAAAAAACAATATTTAAAGCCAAAAAGGTGCACTTTTAAGGAGGAAATGTGCATTGTGTACGGACACACAATATATTTTCCAAAGAAAAGGATGCTTGTTTGAAAAAAAAAGATTATCTTTGCAGTTGAGTAGAGAGGAAGTTGAGCAGGGAAGCCGAACGATTAATCACTAAATAACTAAATGGAAAAATGAAAAGCAAATTATTCATGTTGCTGTCAACAGTGTTGATGTTGGCAGCCGCTTGTTCACCACAAAAGTCGGACAAAGCCTACACCATCACAGGTACAGCCGAAGGCACGCAAGACGGTGACACCGTATTCATCTGTGAGATGCAAGGGTATTTTGAAATGATTCCAGTGGACACAGCCATCATCAAAGACGGCAAGTTCACATTCGACGGTGAGTGTGAGGGTGCTGCCCTACGCTACCTCATGCCCATCCATGCAGGCGAGCCGACCACCATGGCAGAGTTCATCCTGGAGAAGGGCGACATCAAGGCAAACCTAATCAAAGGTGAAGGCAAAAGTAATATTGAAGGCGGTCCAAACAGCAAGTTATATGAAGAGTTTGAGGAGAAGTGCGGTGAGATTGGCCAGCAAATGGATGAGCCCTGGCGAATCAGTTCTGACTCAACAAAAAGCGAGGCTGAAAGACAGATAGCACAAGCAAAGCTGGATTCGCTGAACAAAGTGATGGTTGCTTATCAGAAAAAATTCATCATCGACCATGTGCCTTCAGCATGCAGCGACATGTTGTATGCTTTCTGTTCTTTCAGTTTCTCAAAGGAAGACCAGGAAGAAATCTTGAAACTCTTCGGAGAAAAGCAGCCCGATTTCCCCGTGTATAAAGCAATCATGGCTGAGCGCAAAGCACAGGAAGCAACCGCCATTGGGCACGCTTACACAGACTTGAAGATGGATGACCCGAACGGCAAGACCATGAAGGTGAGTGACTATGTGGGCAAGAACAAATATGTGCTGATTGACTTCTGGGCTTCGTGGTGCGGTCCCTGCCGTGCTGAAATGCCTACGGTGGTAGAGGCCTACACCAAGTACCACGGCAAAGGTTTCGAAGTGGTCGGCGTGTCGCTGGACAATGACAAGGGCGCATGGGTGAAAGCCATTGCAGACCTCAAGATGCCTTGGCCGCAAATGAGTGACCTAAAGGGTTGGGAAAGCGAAGCATGCGCAGTCTATCACGTGCAAGCCATTCCTGCCAATGTGCTCATTGACGAAAAGGGCGACATCATTGCCAAAGACTTGAGAGGCGAAGACCTCCTGAACAAGATGAAAGAGTTACTGCCGTAATTCTTCTTCATCAACCCACATGAGGTCGGACATGACCTCGTTGGAAATGAAAAGCCCACGACGGGTAAGACAAATGACGTCGCCCGCAAGCGACAAGAGACCTGCCTTCAGATGCTTCTGCGCATTCTGAAGGCAGTATTTTTTGAAAGGCGCACCAAAACGATGCTCCAAGTCTGTAAGGCTAAGCCCTTCAGAAGTGCGGAGCGAAGTAAAGACATACTCATCGTATCGTTCACCATCGGTCAATCGTTCTGTCACCAACGATGCAGGGGCTTTCAGATACTGTTCCAACGAGTCGGGATGAAAATATCGGTTGCTACCATCATAGGAATGCGCCCCCGCTCCAATCCCCAGATAGGGAATGCCATGCCAATAACTGGAATTATGGCGCGAACGCATGGAAGGCAATGCAAAATTGCTCAGTTCGTAATGCTCATAACCCGCCCCCGCCAAAGCATCCATCAAGTATTCATACATCTGCAAGGAAACCTCCTCATCCACCTCTTCAATCGTTCCAGAAGCCAACATCTTTTCTAACAATGTGCCCTCTTCATACATCAAAGAATAGGCGGAAAGGTGCTGAACCTGCAAAGAAAGAGCCATTTGCACATCCTGCTTCCAGTCTTCAAGAGTCTGCCGAGGAAATCCGAACATCAAGTCAATGCTGATGTTGGAAAAGCCTGCTGCCTGTGCATCACGAACGGCTTGAATGGCTTGCGATGCCGTATGACGACGATGAAGAAATTGCAGACGAGTCTCATCAAAGGTCTGCACTCCCATGCTAAGCCGATTGATTCCCAACGCTCGAAGATGGTGCAGAAACTCGGGAGTCAGATCATCAGGATTTCCCTCAAGAGTCACCTCCGCATTTTCGCGTACATTATATATATAATAAATTGCATTCAGCATCCGTTCCAACTCTTCAGGCGACAACTGCGATGGTGTTCCGCCCCCAAAATAGACCGTGTCAATGGAGGCGCCAGAAAGAAAGGAACGGCGTTGATGCAGTTCCTCCACCACCGCATCGACATAGGCATGACGCCTCTGAAGCGATGTGGTTGAGAAAAAGCCACAATAGATGCAACGCGACTTGCAGAAAGGAATATGTAGGTAAATACCAGCCATGTGAGGACAAATTTACTCAATATTTACTTAATAATCATGAAAAATGCTAAATAACATAAGTTTTTTTTGCTCCATGCCGATAAAAAGCAGTAATTTTATGCCGTTTTTGAAAAAAATACAAATAACAATAAATCTAACCTAACAATGAAAGTTTACCAAACCAACGAAATCAAGAACATTGCCTTGCTTGGCAATGATGGTGCAGGTAAGACCACTCTTACCGAAGCACTTTTGTATGAAGCAGGTATCATCAGCCGTCGCGGTCGCATCACGCAGAAGAACACCGTGAGTGACTACTTCCCAGTGGAACAGGAATATGGCTATAGTGTATTCTCCACTGTTTTCCATGTAGAATGGAACAACAAGAAACTGAATATCATCGACTGTCCAGGCGCCGATGACTTTGTGGGCGCTGCCATGACAGCCTTGAATGTGACAGACACTGCACTGTTGCTCATCAATGGGCAGTATGGTCCAGAGGTAGGCACACAGAATCACTTCCGCTATACCGAGAAACTGGGCAAACCTGTCATTTTCCTTGTAAATCAACTCGATTCTGAGAAGTGTGACTACCACCAAGTGCTCGACAGCCTCATCAATATATATGGTCCCAAGGTGATTCCGATCCAATACCCTCTGAACGAAGGTCCTGATTTCAACTCGCTCATCGACGTGTTGTTGATGAAGAAATACTCTTGGAAGCCAGAAGGCGGTGCCCCCATCATTGAAGACATCCCTGCTGAAGAAATGGACAAAGCAATGGAGATGCACCGCGCACTCGTAGAGGCTGCTGCCGAAAACGATGAAGAATTGATGGAGAAATTCTTTGACACTGAAGCATTGACGGAAGATGAACTTCGTTTAGGTATCCGTAGAGGATTGGCTACACGGAGCATGTTCCCTGTGTTCTGTGTATGCGCCACCAAAGATATGGGTGTACGCCGTCTGATGGAATTCCTCGGCAATGTCGTTCCATTCGTGGACGAAATGCCACAGGTACACAACACTCGTGGTGAGGAGGTGAAACCAGACCCCAACGCACCCACCTCACTTTATTTCTTCAAGACTGCCAACGAGCCACACATCGGCGGTGTGCAGTACTTCAAGGTGATGTCAGGTAAGGTACACGAAGGCGACGACCTGACCAATACCGACCGTGGCTCGAAAGAGCGCATAGCTCAGTTGTTCTGCTGTGCAGGTGCCAACCGCATCAAAGTGGAAGAATTGGTGGCAGGCGACATTGGTTGCACGGTGAAACTGAAGGATGTACGTACAGGCAACACCCTGGCAGGCAAGGACTGCGAGAACCGTTTCAACTTCGTGAAATATCCTGACCCCAAATACATCCGTGCCGTCAAGGCTGAGAACGAAGGCGACACTGAAAAGATGGTGGCAGCCATCCAGAAGATGGCACAAGAAGACCCAACTTGGATTCTAGAACAGTCGAAAGAACTGAGACAGACGCTCGTGAAGGGTCAGGGTGAGTTCCACCTCCGCACACTGAAGTGGCGCATGGAAAACAACGAGAAAATCAACATTCGATTCGAGGAACCCAAGATTCCATATCGCGAAACCATCACAAAGGCTGCCCGTGCCGACTACCGTCACAAGAAGCAGTCTGGTGGTGCAGGTCAGTTCGGAGAGGTACACCTGATTGTAGAGCCTTATTACGACGGCATGCCCGACCCAACAAGTTACAAGTTTGGCAACCAAGAGTTCAAGATTAATGCCAAGAGCAAGGAAGAGGTTGACCTCGAATGGGGCGGCAAACTCGTATTCATCAACTCCGTGGTGGGCGGTGCCATCGACACCCGTTTCATGCCAGCCATCTTGAAGGGTATCATGAGCCGCATGGAGCAAGGCCCGCTGACTGGTTCGTATGCACGCGATGTACGTGTCGTTGTTTACGATGGTAAAATGCACCCCGTTGACTCTAACGAACTTTCCTTCATGCTGGCAGGTCGCCACGCATTCTCCGACGCCTTCAAAGAGGCTGGTCCCAAACTGCTTGAACCTATCTACGATGTAGAAGTGTTCGTTCCTGGCGACAAGATGGGTGACGTGATGTCTGACCTCCAGGGCCGCCGAGGCATGATTATTGGCAGTGAAAGTGAGAATGGCTACGAGAAACTGATTGCTAAAGTGCCATTGAAGAGCCTCTCAAGCTACTCCACCACCCTCAGTTCCATCACAGGTGGCCGTGCAAGTTTCATCATGAAGTTTGCGTCTTACGAGCTCGTTCCTACCGACATCCAGCAGAAACTGATGAAGGAGTTCGAAGAGCAGAACAAGGACGAAGATTAAGCCTCTACTTTCTCTCTAAATGTGCACAGGAGGATGCATCCGCTGTGGGTGCATCCTCCTACTCTTTTTCCCCTTCCTCACCATCTAAAGAAAGACCTACATGAACGCCAGCATTCCCCCACCCCCACCAGCAATCACACCCACACCGCCAGTTCCACCTGCAGCCAGTGCATCAGCCACTCCGCCGCCACCACCATCCTCCACTCACTCCCCGTCCCCACAG
>Ga0256406_1002709_pt1 | contig 24119 bp, 11 predicted proteins | sample RumenRJG_03DNA_FD_185986 | JGI IMG/M metagenome (GOLD analysis project Ga0256406, IMG submission 185986) | Bovine rumen microbial communities from Lethbridge, Alberta, Canada - RJG_03 | ecosystem: Host-associated > Mammals > Digestive system > Stomach > Rumen | place: Canada: Alberta | collected...
TTTTGCTTGTCTTGATTTGCAGCACTAAGGTAAGTGAAAAATCTGACATGGCAAAATCCTGGGCAACTTTTTGTTGCTCAGGAACTTATAAAAATAGTTAAACTAAAGTGCTGCGGAATTAAGGTAGTACTCACAGTTGAATTTCCCTGTCTTCGCGTCTCTCTTCTTCAGGAATATCTTGCGCGCGCCCGTGATGCACCCCATCCACAGATATCCTTCACGGTCTATCACGGCACCTATGCACCCTCGGGTGTTGCGGTTGCCCTCGAAGGGCTCCTCCATCTTCTGCGTCTTCAGGTTATACAGGAACACTCCGTCGTTAGAGCCTATCCACAGCGCGTCGTTAATGGCGTCATACTTCAGCGCGCCCACATGCTGCGTCAGCCGCGCGTAGGTGGAGTCCAGCTGCAGCGGAGTGACGCTCTGCGGGTTGTCCGTGCTGATGCTGCACACTCCCCCGCCCCATGTACCTATCCACAGACGGCCGTACTTGTCGCCCTCCAGCATGCTCACGCTGTTGTGCGTCAGCGCAGAGTTAGAGGTGGTGAAATGACGGAACTGCTGTTCTCCCGCAGCGCGGCGGTTCAGCCCGCCTTCCACCGTTCCCACCCACAGCGTGCCGTTGCCCTCGGCGTAGATAGCGTTCACGGCATTCGGCGACAGGCTGCCCTCAGCCCCGCTGTTGCTGTAACTGTGCGTCAGCAGTTCGCGCGGCATCAGTTTCGATATTCCGTCGGTCTCGGTGCCCACCCATATCTGTCCGTTTGCCACCATTATATTGCTCACGAAGTCGCTGCTCAGCGGCAGTCCTGGCGTTCCCGTGTCCCAATGCTCGAAGGAGCCGTCGCGCTCGCTGAAGAAGTTCACGCCGCCCAGAGTTCCCGCCATCAGCGTTCCCTCGTCGCTCAGCGCCAGGCACGACACGAAGTCATGACTCAGCGATGTGACGTCGGCCGAGTGGGTGTAGTGCGTCATCTCGCGCGTCTGGTTGTTCAGGCGGAACAGTCCGTGGTCGGTGGCCACCCATGTGCTGTTGCCGCGCCGCATGAAGTCCGTGATGTAATACCCGTACAGCGGCTGCAGCATCTTGTCCACCTCGCGCTTCACCAGCCGTCCGCTCTCTGCCCACAGTTCATACAGTCCGCCGTCGATGGCAGCCCACACCTTGCCGTTCCCGTCCACATCGCGCAGCCTGACACTCGGGGTGTTGCTGCGGTACGGCATGTCCAGCATCCTCGATATGTTGCCCTCGCTGTCAAACTCTATATAATACATATATGCACGCGCGACAAGCCACATCGCGCCCTTGCTGTCCGAGAGGACACGCACCGAAGACATTCGCAGCACGCTGTCAAGACGCTCGTCGCCACGCGGAGTAACCTTCTGCATCGTGTTCAGCGCCACCACGTCAGTACCCTCCTCGTAACTTATCCAGAGCCGCTTGAACTTGTCCTCAGTCATATTGAGGCACGAGTTGCTCATAGGCGAGAACCCCATGTTATAAGTCATCGGAGAAAAGAACGTATAGCCGTCATAACGCGCTATGCCGCCGCCGATTGTGGACACCCATACGAAGCCGTTGCTGTCGGCGAAGATATCCGACACGTTATTGCTGGGCATGCCCGAGCGCATGTCCATCCGGTTCAGGATATACTTGTCCAGGAAATTGTCTGCAGCATCTGTCCAAGTAACGACGATTAGCAATAAAGCCGTTAGTAGTGTCCTCATAAAAGACCTTTGGTTAATATTTGTAGTTTTCAAGTAGTGCAAAATCGCATTTTGTTATTGCAAAGATAATAAAAAAACGCGAAATACAAAAATAGTTATATAAAAATATAGAGAATTATATAACTTTATGCCATTTCTATATAAAATTCTATATAGTTCTGGCTTCATAGAAATCGATAAAAATACATTTTCTGCTATGTCTTTTCTATTACTTAAACATCAAAATAGGTAAATTTCAGTCGTTATCTGCGCCAATTTCATGAAAATTACACCCCATTACCACGATTTTCCACCCCTGTAGAGGAGTGAAATTTTGTATATTGGCTTCATCAGGTGGCGGAGTTTCTACCAGACTTCAATATTGGCCATCACTCCGAAAGTCTTAATAAAACCACGATGTTTACATGGTTTGAGAAGGGTTATGACGTGCTTCGGTTTGTGCTGTTTTGGTGACAGTTGACAGATTACAGTTTTAAAGAAAGCCTATAGTGGTGACGGACAAGAAAAAAAAATGAATAAATATATGTATATATATTTATTATATATATAATATATATATTATATATATAATAAAATTTTTCGACAGGGTGAGGGGGGTACTTAAAATAAAACTGTAATCTGTCAACTGTCACACATCACCCTGTTGCGAGTAAAAAAGTACAACACTTTTTGCGCGTTTTTTGCACTAGTTTTACCCCTTAACAAACGCGTGTATCTACTTGACTGTTAGTGTGTTATGTCCTCAGCGAAAACCGCTTTCGTCACTTTTTTCGCATTTTTTTGCCCTGTTATTTGGAGCGCGTTGGTTTATTTTGTAACTTTGTGCAAAGAAAAACAAAGCCCAAAAGCCTCACAGTCCAAACCCATCCCCTCACAGCCCCCACCGCACCTCCCCCCATAGGGGAGGCTGAAAACACCAACAGAGTATGTGGTTTCTAGTATATTTCTCCCTCTTGGAAAGGGGGAGTTGAGGGGGATTGATAAACTGGCCTCTATTCCCGAGACAATCCCCTCCTGACCTCCCCCTGCTAGGAGGAGGAAGACACCTAACAAGCCCCATACCGTTAAATGCTGGCATGAGAAGGAGGAAAAAACAAAAGACAATCTGCACGATTATTCTGTAGGGGCGTACCTCTGCGGGCGCCCGTAAAAAAAAACAACGTGAGGCTCCATCGCGGGCGCACACGGGGGTACGCCCCTACAAATTAATGGTGGTGTGAGAATGAGGAGGAAATGTAACACATCGCAGCACGTTCAGCCCCCCAACCCCCTCGCTCGGCTCCGCCGCTTGCCAGAGCAAGAACTTAGGGGGCTATAGGGCGCACACGGGGGAGCGCCCCTACCGTTAAATGATGGAATGAGAAGGAGGATGAGAAGAAAACAAAACACAATCTGCACGATTATTCTGTAGGGGCGTACCTCTGCGTGCGCCCGTTAGAAAACAACGTGAGGCCGACATCGCGGGCGCACACGGGGGTACGCCCCTACAAATTAAGGTGATTATATACTGTTTGACCTACTATGGTTTGTATTCAGTAAAGTGCCCTGCAGACAGTTATTTCCCCCTTCGGCCTGGATCGTTGGTTCCCCGCCCCTGTAGGGGAGGAGCAGGGGTGGGGTCAGTAATTAAGGGAAGTAAATAAATAGAGTTATGTGCGGAAAGACTTTGACCTCACCCCCAGACCAATTTCTTTTCCCTTCGGCCAGCGACCGTTGGTTCCCCTGTAGGGACGGGAAGTCGTTTGCAATGGGGCTAATAGAATATAATTGCCCAAACTAATGATGGTGTGTGATTTCTACTCCCCTCCCTGCGGGGGAGGGGTCGGGGGAGAGGCCGTTAGGGGCTGGGGGAGAGGCTATTAGGGGCTTTTTGGAGACTAAAACATATACTTTCGGGAGCCAAAAGGTATATCAAACAGGGGATGAAAGGGCATCATCCATAGTGACTGTAAGGGCTCTTCCCATCGCCGCTCCCCCACCCGCTGGAAGTGTTTTGTCGGGGAATTATCAGTATTCCAGGATGAGTGTCTGGCGCGGCTTGAGATACATGGTGCCGCCGAACTTCACCTTTTCTCCTGTTATGACGTCGGTGGTTTCGAGGATTCTCGGGTGGTAAACGCCATAGGAGAAGAGTGTTTCTTGTCTTCTGCCGTCTTTATCGACCTTGTATTGTGTCATCTCGCGTGCAAACTCCCTGCGCTTGTCTTCGATGGGCTCCAAACGCATGTTCTCGTAGTCGGACTTCTTGTCCTTGCGCTTATAGAGTTCGCTGTAGCGGAGAGTGTTGACGGCCTGTCCCTCTGAGGTTCCGTTGAGAAGCACTATCACACCGTGTTCGCCCAGTTGTCGCGCGATGACATACACTCCCTTGTAAGGTATGAACTGCTTCATCGTTCCTCGTGTGATGATGTCGTTGCCCTTGCGCCAATGGAGGAGTCGCGAGAGCCAGTTGAACATCGAGTTCTCTGCCTGTGTGCGTCCTTCTGCGGTGAAGGCGTTGCGGGTGTCGCCCGGGAATCCTCCGGGGAAGTCCTTGCGCACGTTGCCGTCGGTGACCTCTTTGGTGCCGTTCATCAGTATCTCGGTGCCGTAATAGATTTGCGGCGTGCGCTTCACGGTGAGCAGCATTGCGAGTGCCTGCTTGAGCATCAGCGTGTCGCAGCCGTTGCCGAGGAAGCGGTCGGTGTCGTGGTTGTCGATGAACGCCATCACGTTATCGGGATTCTCGTAGAGGTAGTCGTAAACGAAGGAGTTGTAGATGCGGTTCAGTCCGTTCCACCAGGGGTCGGTCTCCTCGTTCTTTGCCTGTGAAAGTTTCTCGAAGAAGGAGAAGTCCATAACGCAGGGCAGGTAGGTGTTGGGCATCGGCTGCTGGCTCTTGAAGTCTTTCTGCCACGATGCGGTGTATGCCGGCTCTGTAACCCAAGTCTCGCCCACCACATTGAAGTGCGGATACTCGGTGTTGAGGGTTTTCATCCACTGGGCCATAGCGTCGCCGAAGGCGTAAGGATAGGTGTCCATGCGTATGCCGTCGATGCCTACTGTCTCTATCCACCAGATGCTGTTCTGAATGAGGTATTTTATCACATGCGGGTTATGGTGGTTGAGGTCGGGCATTGTAGGCACGAACCATCCCTCCACGGTCTCTTGCTTGTCAACCTCGGAGGCGTAGGGGTCGCGTGCGGGGGTGAGTTTATAACTTGTCTGCAAGAAGGTCTTGGCCTTGCCCACATAAGCATCGTCGAAATCGCCTGTTCCCATGCGGCTATCCTCTGCCTTGCCTGTCTGACTGGAGTGCTCTATGCGCTCGCTCATATCGGCCTCTGCTATTGCGTCGATGCTGTTGAACCAGTCTTTTGCGGGAACGTCCTGCACCCACGGATGGTTGAAGCCGCAGTGATTGAATATCATGTCCATCACCACTTTCAACCCTTTCTGGTGGGCCTCGTCGATGAGTTGGCGATAGTCGTCGTTGGAGCCGAAGCGCGGGTCAACGCGGTAGTAGTCGGTGGTTGCGTAGCCGTGATATGTGCTGTAGCCTGCGGCGTTGTCGGGCGCGTTGTTCTCAAGCACGGGAGTGAGCCAGAGGGCGGTAACACCCAGTTCGTTGAAGTAGTCGAGATGCTGGCGTATGCCCTCGAGGTTGCCTCCGTGACGCAAGGACGGCTGACTCCTGTCCACAACATAATGGTTGAGCCCCTTCAGGTCGAGCGAGGCTTTCTTTCCCTTCTTTGCGTTGAGGGGTCTCCCCTCTGCAAAGCGGTCGGGCATGAGCATATAAAGCACGTCGGCATTGGAGAATCCCACGCGCTTGTCGCCGCTCATCTCGCGCTCCTTAAGCACGAACGACACCGTCTGCGAGCCTTTCACCTCCTCTGTGGCGCCGCGTGAGAAATAGTCATACGACATGAGACTTTTGTCTGAAACTTCCTGCCCTTCCCTTGCGGTGAACTTCAGTTTCATGGTGCCTGGGGCGGCTCCCTCGATGTTAAGGTAAACGAGGAGGTAGTTAGGACTGTCGAGACGTGCCACGCTGTCGATGCGCACACCGGGATAATCGGTGGTGACGTCGGTCTCACGGATATTCTCGCCATAAACCATCAACTGCAGCGTGGGGTCTTTCATGCCCACATACCAGTTTGACGGCTCTATTCTCTTCACCTTCACGGGATTGGCGTTCGCCGTGATGAAAAATACCGAAAAGAATAATGATAATAATATACGATGTGTCATTGAGTTAGGAATTTGAAGTTTTCCGCTTCGCTATCAATCCCCTCCTGACCTCCCCTTTCTTTCTCCGCTTCGCTATGCGCTCGGCTACGCCGCTTATTCGAGCGATAGCGAGTCTTAAGAAAGCGGCAGAGCCGAGCGCCAAGGGGCGGAATTGTGGAGTGAAGGTCGAGCGAGGAGTTAATTATGAAAGATTAGTGCTGACTGCGGAGCAACGGTTACTTTGCCGCCCTGAAGGGCGCCGAGGCCCTGCTCGTTGATTGTTCCTTCACGGCACACTACGGTGTATGTGCCTTCGGGCACCTCTATCTCGCGCGGTTCAGTATTGCCGTTGAGCACCACATAGATGTCTTTCCACGCATCGCCGCCAGCATTGTCTGCGAGGCGATAGGCCACAAGACAGGGCTGCGTGGGCAGGAAGTGCAGATGCTTGCGCACGAGGTCTGCCTTAGCGAGACGGAACGCGGGATGGTTCTTGCGCAACTGTATGAGATTCTTGTAGTATGTGAACACCTCGGGATAGCGCTGAAGGTTGTTCCAGTCGAGACGGTTCACGCTGTCGGGCGACTCAAAAGAGTTGTGAACGCCCTTCTTGTCGCGCAGCATCTCCTCACCGCTGAGGATGAACGGCACGCCCTGTGACGTGAATACGGCTGTCTGTGCGAGGAGGTCGAGACGGATGAGTTCGTCCATCGCGATGCCTGGCAGTTCTGTCTTCAAACGGTCTACGAGACACATGTCATCGTGACACGAGACGTATGAAATCTGCTGCGTCGGCTCGTTTGCCCACGCCTCCTTGGAGTAGTTCACCTTGCTCATGTCCACCTGAGGGTGAGCGATAGCGCCTGCGATGCCGAACTTCAGGCTCTCCTCCTCGCCAGCGATGCCGGCAAGGAACGCTCCCTTGGTGTCGTCGGAGAAAGGTCCGCGCAGAGCGTCGCGCATGTCATCGGAGAAGGCGGCAATGCCGTTGAGACGCTTGGTGTTGGCCTTCGTTGCCAGTTTCTCGGCAGGATAGGCGCACTCGCCCGCACTCCAGCCCTCGCCATAGATGAAGATAGTGGGGTCTATCTTGTTCACCTCGTCGCGGATGATGTTCATCGTCTCGATGTCGTGAACGCCCATGAGGTCGAAGCGGAAGCCGTCGATATGGTATTCGTTAATCCAGTATTTCACCGACTCTATCATGAAGCGGCGCATCATAGGCCGGTCGGAGGCTGTCTCGTTGCCGCAGCCTGAGCCGTTGCTGTACTTGCCGTCGGCAGTCTTGCGATAATAGTAGTCGGGATAGGTCTTCTGGAAGTTCGAGTTCTCTATGTCGTAAGTATGGTTGTAAACGACATCAAGGATGACGCGGATACCCGCCTTGTGCAGCGCTTGCACCATCTGCTTGAACTCGCGGATGCGGCAAACAGCATTATAGGGATCTGTGGAGTAGGAGCCGTCGGGAACGTTGTAGTTCACGGGGTCGTAGCCCCAGTTGTATTTGTTGATGTCAAGGCGCGTCTCATCGATAGAGCCGAAGTCGTATGAAGGCAGGATATGTATGGCATTAACGCCTAAAGACTTCAGGTGGCTGATGGCTCGCGGTTCTGTCAGCGCCAGGAACTTGCCCTTATGCTCAAGTCCCGACGAAGCGTCGATGGAGAAGTCGCGGTGGTGCATCTCATAGATGACAAGGTCGGCAGGCGACGTCACTACAGGCCGACGGTCGTTCTCCCATCCCGGGGGATTCGTTTCCGACAAGTCGAGCACTAAGGCAAGCGAGCCGTTTGCACCGACTGCCTTAGCGAAGACGCCTACGGTATACTGGCCGTCAACACAAAAGCGGTATTCGTGATGATTGAGATCGCGCTTCACAACAGCACGCCAAATGCCATCCTTGCCGCACTTCATCTTCACGACCTTTTGCTTTCCAAGGGTGGCGGCGGTGTCGGGATGGACGTCGTACTCCACATTCACGCTCTTGGCATCACGGGGAGCAAAGAGTTTGAACGTCGTTGCCTTCGGAGTGTATGTCACCTCGTCGAAGCGGAAGTCTTGAGCCTGAGTGTTAAGTGTTGCCAAAGCCAATAATGATATGATTAAATGCTTTTTCATAATCGTGATGACAATGTGGGTGATGACATGTTACTTGTCGCGGTTGAGCATGTTGCGATAGTCCACAGGAGTCATTCCTATGGCGTCCTGAACGCGGCGCTGAAGGGTGCGCACGTTGCTGAAGCCTGCCTCCTCTGCCACCACCGCGATGTTGTACTGCGGTTTCTCACGCAGCAGACGCAGCGCTGCCAGCACGCGGAGATTATCGATATAAGCGTCGGGGGTGCGGTGTATCGTCTGATGACGGAACAACTGCACCAGCCTCTCGTGACTCACGTCGAGCAGACGCGCAAGGTCGGTAGAGTTGAAGTCGGGCTTGAGATGCGGGCGGTCGCTCTCCACACGAAGTTCGATGAGAGCCATCAACTGAGCATCGTCCTTAAGGTCGGCATTCAGTTGTCGCTGTATGTTGCCTTCGAGCAGTTCGCGCGCCACTTCGGTGCGGCGGCGCAGTTCCACATCATATTCGAGCCTTTCTGAAAGGTCAAGATTGCGGCTTACAAGTCGGATGAGCTCGTCTCTCAGACGTTCCACGTCTTTCTTCAGTTGCTCATTCTCTGCTTTTAGTTGTTTAAGTTCTTCTGACATAGAGGTTATGGGGTTAGAGGTTATGGGTTATGGGTTATAGGTTATTGGTTATAGGTTATTGGTTATAGGTTCTTTTAGTCGCTCCGCTGTTAAAAGCGCCCCTACGGGTCGAGCAACGCATTACGCATTATGCATTATAATTACGCATTATGCATTAAGCATTAAGCATTAAGCATTACGCATTACGCATTAAGCATTACGCATTATTCATTAAGTACTTTGAGACTGATGGCGAAGCCGCCGCCAGGAGCCTCGGTGAGTTTCAGCACATCACCTTTCTTCACCGTGCGCTTGGTGATGGTGTACGCCTTCGGGTTTGTCTCGTAGTGCGCATCCTTTGCGTCGGCATAGATGGTGCACTCGTATTTCTTACCGCTGTCGAGGAAGTCGAGTTTGAGGTTCACCTTATGACCGTTCTCGTCGCACTTTCCGCCAACGAACCAGTTGTCGGTGCCCTTTGCCTTGCGGGCAACTGTGATATAGTCGGCTGGCTCTGCCTCGAGATACTTAGAGTCGTCCCAGTCGCACGCCACATCCTTGATGAACTGGAAAGCGTCCATATACTTGGCATAGTGCTCGGGAAGGTCGGCAGCCATCTGCAGCGGACTGTACATCGTGACATAAAGCGCCAGCGAGCCGGCAATAGTTATGCGAGCCCACGAGGTGTTGTCGCTCCACGTGTTCAGCTTTGTCTCGAAGATTCCAGGGGTATAGTCCATCGGACCGCCTTGCAGACGGGTGAACGGCAGGATGCAGGTGTGGTCGGGACGCGAGCCTCCGAATGCCTCGTACTCTGTTCCGCGCGCGCTCTCGTTGCCCACGAGGTTTGGATAGGTGCGGCAGATGCCCGTAGGACGCGTCGCCTCATGCGCGTTAACCATGATGTGATGCTTCGCCGCCTCCTTGATGACATAGAGGTAATGGTTGTTCATCGACTGCGAGTAATGGTGGTCGCCACGCGGGATGATGTCGCCTACATAGCCTGTCTTCACGGCGTCATAACCGTACTTGTTCATCAGTTCGTACGCCTCCTTTATGTGACGCTCGTAGTTCTGCGATGACGATGATGTCTCGTGGTGCATCAGTATCTTCACGCCCTTTGAGTGTGCATACTCGTTGAGCATCTTGATGTCGAAGTCGGGGTATGGGGTCACAAAGTCGAACACGTCGCGTTTCCACATGTTGGCCCAGTCTTCCCATCCTACGTTCCATCCTTCTACGAGCACCTCGTCGAGACCGTTCTCGGCAGCGAAGTCGATGTAACGCTTCACCTTCTCGTTGTTGGCAGCATGACGGCCGTTGGGCTTCACGCTGCTCCAGTCTATCTGGTCGAGTTTTATAGAGGGGAACTCGTTGGTGTAGTTCCAACTGCTCTTGCCTACAATCATCTCCCACCACACACCGCAGTATTTCGTCGGGTGTATCCACGAGGTGTCGTCAAGAGCGCAAGGCTCGTTGAGGTTCAGAATGAGATTGCTTGAGAGCATGTCGCGGGCATCATCGCTCACCATCACCGTGCGCCAAGGAGTCTCGCAAGGTGTCTGCATGCAGCCCTTAAGTCCTGTAGCGTCGGGTGTGAGATGACTCACGAAGGTGAACGGTTTGGGCAGAGGGTAAGGTGACGGCTTGGGGTTGGGCGTATAAGCATTGCTTCCACCTCCAAGTTCCTCAGAGAGATGCTTTGTTTGGTTATCCACCAGTTCGAGGTGCATCGTGGCATAGTCTAAGCATGCTGCCTCATGAATATTGATGTAAAGGCCGTCGTCGCTCTTCATCTGAAGTGATGTCTGCACTCCCGTGGGAGAGAAAACAGCAACTGAAGAGTTGCCCCAGTTCACCGCCTCTTTCATTCTGCCGCGAATCTCCGACAGGCGCGACTGCTGTGTCTCCTGCTCTTGAGTGTCGTAGTCGCCAGGCAGCCACCACGCCGTGTGGTCGCCATTCATTGCGAACTCGCTGCGCTCCTCCTTGATGAGGAAATAGTTGAGGTTTGGCTGCTGCGGGAACTCATAACGGAAACCTATGCCGTCGTCATAAACGCGGAAACGAAGAATGACATAACGCATAAACACCGCTGGACGCTCCTGTATGTTAGGGTCTCTGGGACCACTGTGCTTCCTCAACGTCTCTTGCACTAATTTGACGCAAAGTTCGTTATAATGGTTGCGTATCGTGGCTGTCTCGCCCCACACAGGTCGCCACGTCTCGTCAAAGGTGGTTGTGTTAGTTTCGGCTATAGAGAAACCATCCATAAGATCTGTTTCCTCCAAGCCCATCGAGGCATGTTTGTCTTTCGCCAGTTCTAGTCCAAGATGGCTCTTGTTTATCACCGCCTTACCCTTATACGTCATTTCATAAGTAGGACGACCGTTGTCCGTCATCGAGAAAGTCAGCACAATGTTGCCGTTAGGCGATGTTACGGTCTGTGCCGATGCCATCAAAGGCAAGAGCATCAGCGAGAGTAGGAGTTTAGTTATTTTCATACAGGATAGTTTTTAAATGATAGCGCAAAGATAGTAATTTATTTTTAAAACTTATTCAACGACAGCACATTATTTTTTAAACGGCTGAGCAATCGATTGCAAATAGCGTCGCAGATGGGAAAAAGCAAGCAGTAGTCCTTTTGTCAAACTCTATAAAAATGCCGTTGTCCTGATGAACAACGGCACTTGTCTATTGTGTTATTTCCTACCACTACTCTGAATCAAATCCAGTATGTTCTCATTAAAATCCTTGCTTGCCTGCAAGTCCTCAATGTTGAGATGCATGCGGTAGCGCCAATAATGCTTGGGATTTGCTGGGATATTGATGCGCTCGGCATTCGCGTCTGCAAGGCGCAGTTTCTCGTCGATAGCAAGCCAGTCTTGAATAGAGAGGATGCAGAGCATCGAGGGCGATGTGAGGTGGCGCGAGATGATGTCGCCAGCCAGCCATCCCGGCAGCGGATGCGGTGCGTAACTCTCACGATGAAGCATCGTGCTGAAGTATTCCTGTGTGCGTGCCTCGTCCTCATCCCACCATTGGCGCAGCGTAGGCATGTCGTGACTTGATATAGTGCACACCGAGCGATAGGGGTTCTGTGACAGATGACCGAAACGCACATTCGGGTCTTTAGGCATCGACTGCAGTTCGAGAGACAGTATGCGCAGTTCGTTCATCACCCAAGGAACACAGTCGGGCACCATTCCAAGATCCTCAGCACATACCAGCATTCGTGTCGCCTGCACCAGAAGCGGCAGTTTCTTCATTGCCTCACGATACCAGAACTGGTTGTTGCGACGGTAGTAATAGTCGTTGTACAGTTTGTTGAACAGGAACTTGTCACTATCGAAAAGCGACTCATAGATGAAATCGAACTGCACAGAGATACGCGGGTGGAAGCGGTTCTCATCCTTATGGTCGCGCACGAAGAGCACATCGCTGATGAGCGCATAGAGTCCGTCGCGCACCGAGGCCAAAGGCATTTGGTACTCATGGGTGATAGATGATTGTTGTTGGGTGGCCACTTCCTCGTACCATTTCTCTATCTTGCGCTGAGTGTTGTACTGCTCCTTCATGCGGTAGCGGTCGTCGCCGATAGACTCCAGGAACTCGTTGCGTATGCGCTCAGCATCCTCGTGGAACACACGGTCGAGCACCCAGTCGGTAATGAACGGTTCGGTGAACAGTTTCTCCTGCCACTTCAGCCCGTATGCCTCAATCTCCTCGCGCGTCATTCCGAGTGCGGGTGAGAAATGTCCGAGCAGACCGTGAACCGACTCCACAGGAATCTCCCAGATACGGAAGAAGCCGAGAACGTGGTCTATGCGGTATGCGTCGAAGTATTTCGACATGTTCTGGAAACGGCGCACCCACCACTGACATCCGTCAGCGAGCATCTCATCCCAGTTGTATGTGGGGAATCCCCAGTTCTGACCGTTCACCGAGAAGTCATCTGGCGGCGCTCCTGCCTGACCGTTAAGGTTGAAGTAGCGCGGCTCCTGCCACACATCACATCCGGTGCGGTTCACTCCGATAGGGATGTCGCCCTTCAGCACCACTCCCTTGGAGCGTGCATACTCGTGGGCGCCACTCATCTGCTGGTTGAGCACAAACTGAACGTAATAGAAATATGACACGTCCTTGAATGCCTTGTTGCGGGGGTTGCTGAGTGCCTTGCGGTCTTCCTCGTTCCAGGAGGTGTTGCCTTTCCATGTGGTGAAGTCTGCTGTGCCGTTCTTGTCGCGCAGCATGCTGTACTGTGCGTATGGAACCAGCCACAGCTCTTCTTCTTTGAAGAATGTCTTGAACGCTGCTGACGCCAGCACTTCTTTTCCCTCCTGCTCAAAAAGGAGGCGCAGATACTCTTGCTTGGCAGCATTCACACGCTCGTAGTCTATCTGAGGCAGAGCGTTGAGTTCCTTGCGAAGTGCTTCCATACGCTTGCGCTCCTTTTCGTCCTTTAGTGCTGGAAGTTGCTTGAAGTCAACATACTGCGGATGAAGAGCGAAGATACTGATGCAAGAATATGGATAAGAGTCGGTCCATGTTTTGGTGGTTGTGGTGTCGTTGATAGGCAGCACCTGCAGCACGCGTTGTCCCGTCTTTGACACCCAGTCAACCATCTTGCGAAGGTCGCCGAAGTCGCCAACGCCGAAACTGTCCTTAGAACGAAGCGAGAATATAGGCACCAGAGTGCCGGCACACTTCACGTTATATATGGGGAAGAACGCCTGGTCGAGTTCATAGACCACCACATCACCTGCTCCCATCGGCGGCAGCGTGACGATGCGGTTGCCCTGAGTCTCCCACAACGGCATGATGTCATGATTCTCGTCGAGAGCAACAAACTTGAACTCAAGTGTCACGCCCGACATGTTAGATGCCTCGAAGTCGATAATCCACTCGTTGCACTGATGCTCAACCATAGGTTTTGCATCATGCAACTGCCAAGCACCAAGAAATTCCTGTGCTCCGACAACTGCAAGACGATGATTGCTGCGCAACTGTGGCGCACGCACCTTCAAACGAACCGTTACATTGTTTTTGTTCTGCACCACATCGCGACGGCGACGGCGGGCAACACACTCTGTAAATGCCGAACTATAGAGATAGCTGTCTTCCGGAATCTGAATCCAATGGTCGTATGTTATGTAGCGCTCGCCTTTATGACTCGATATCTCCAGCTTGTGCGGTTCTACCAGCCATTCGTGCTGTGTCTCCGAACCGTTACGCTCCACGCTGTAGTAATAAGTCAAGGCACTACCCAGTTTCTCCTCTCGGCGTAAATCACATGTCCACCGCATTCCGTCGAGAGTGTTCATTCTATACTTTGTTATTCCGTCTTTGGCATTTTTGTCAATGAGGTTGAGTATTAGGTCTTCTCCAAAACTCGTCTGATAATTGATATTAAATTGTAGATTCATAATAGCAATGGTTAGTATTTTGGTGTAAAATTACGAAAAAAGAAGCGTTGTTTATATTAAAAAAGGGCATTTAAGCACAAATAAGTTGTGCAAACGTTTGCATTATTGTAATGCAAACAAATAAAAGAAACGCCCATGACTCACGTCGCAGGCGTTTCGAACTACAATCTTACTTAACCTAATGTTTATTCAAGCATGTATCCTTTTTTATGTTGTACAGTGTTTCTTCTATAGAGTCAGGCGGGTCATTTCACGACCTTCTTGCCGTTCACGATGTATATTCCGCGCGGCAGCGAGTTGAGCGCGTCGCTCTCAGATGCTCCTGCAGGCATAGTGCGCACGAGGCGGCCGTCGATACTGTAAACGTTAAGCGCTGCACGCTGAGGGTTGAGTGTTGAGCGTAGGTAGTCGATGCCCGTTGTTGGTGTCACATCGTCAACATAATAGTGACCTGCGCCGTCCTTCTCATTGCGTATTACGAAGAACTTTGTCTCCTTAACGTTTTCGACATTAACCGACTGCGGAGAACCACCGCCGTTGCTGAACACGAAGTTAACATAGTCGTCCTCGCTGGTAAGCGTGTACTCCTTATAATACCATGTATATCCGTCAACCTGCTTTGTTGCTGTGATGCGGTCACCAGGCCAACTTCTGTTGGTCGGTTCATGACCGAAGTCACTCCAAGTCCAGTAGTTCATTGTTGTCCAACCGCTGACCCCAGCGCCCACACGGCAATAAACGGTAATGGTCTTCGGGTCGAAGGTGTTCTCTTCGATGGTGTAGTTGCGCTCAATGATACCCTTCACGGCACCTGCAACAAGCAGTCCCACCTTCAAAGTGCAACTCTCTGTGATGTCAATCTCAGCACCGCTTGATGCCTTCTTGCTGCTTGCTGTAGGTGTGGTACCATCGGTGGTGTAAACGAGTTGCGCACCACTGGTAGAACTTACAGCAGTCAGTTTCACTTTGAATGCATCGGTATATACGCCTGAAGCCTTATCTGCCCATGCTGTTTCAAGCGAGTTGGCAAGATAGTAACGATAATGATAACCCGAGAGGATAAGGGTGTACGAGCCACTTGACGGAACATAGCCATCGGGATTGCTTCCGACAACAACCATCAAACGGTTTTCACCATCAGTCTTCACAGCATTGGCATAGTAAGTTGCTGTGCTGCGCATGTTGGAATATGTGCTCTGGTTGTTTATACCTGCCAGTTTACGCGCTGCAACCATCGCCTTTATCTCATCCTTATAGGCGAGCCAGTGTGTATAGAACACACACGGGGTGCCTGGCATAGCGAGCAGGTAAGCATTTGCCGCCAAAGTGTCCTTCTTTATCGGGTCCTGCTCAGCATTTGCGCGCCTTTCCGTATCATGGTTCTCCACGAATGTCACAGCATACTGACGATAATTGCCGCTGTTGAAACTGCTGCTAACCAAAGGCCAGTTGCCTTCATTCTGCTTTCCTAATTGGCTCCAGTCTGCGCTGTTGATGGCATTGCGTACCGTGTAGCGGAACTGGAAATCAAAGGCAGCACTAGTTTTTTCTGTGGCATCTATCCAGTTCTTGATAGTGTTTGAACCATCCCAACATTCACCTACAGAGAACTGCGGCTTTGCGTAGTTGTTATAGTCTCTAACATAGGAACCCGAGAAACCCTTCACCATGTCGTAGCGGAAGCCTGTATAGCCGAGGTCATCGATGAGCATCTTTGTATAGGCCTTACAGATGTTCTGCACGTTTGTGCTGTGGTGGTCAAGGTCACGCATACCACCCCAGCCTTCGCCAGAGTCATTATTAGAACTGAGCGAGTAGCCGTTACTGTTGGCCCATTCCAATGTAGCACCGCCGTCATCGTCTTTGCAAATATCTGTGGACTTCATCTGGTAGGTAACCCCATTATAAGTCTCGATAGGGAAGTCAACCCAGTTGCTGACATTCTTACGATGGTTAACAACCACGTCGGCAATGACACCAATACCTTTGCTCTTGAAGGTGGAAATCATGTTTCGCAGCTCCACCTCAGTGCCGAAAGAACTGGTATAATGATTGCCTCCTGGGAACCAGTACAAGTCATCATAGCCCATAGAAGTACCTCCGCAGTTGCCACTTTGTGGCACCCAGATAAGATCGAACGTAGAGGCAAAATCCTCTGCCTGACTCTCCAACTTAGTCCATTTTGACTGTGCAAAAGAGTCCCAATAGAATCCCTGCAGCATGACGCCACCATAGTTTTCAGGCCATCCTTGAGCACTTGCTGTCTGAGAGCAAAGCACCAGCATAGCCGTCGCAATTACTGATTTCAGAAGGTATTTCATAATGTAGCAGTTTTATTGTTTACGTTTCTGAATGCAAAGATAGCATAAAAACAATCACAATGTTCATAAAATGTTGCTTTTCACTCATTTATAAAGTGCAAACGTTTGCACATTTCCATTGGTCTCCAGAGGAATATAAAAGCAAAAAGAGGGCACCCCGAAAACGGAGCGCCCTCTAGCTTATCAGTTATAAAGAGAACAATTAATGCACCTCTTCCATTGTTGCGTAGCAGTTACCCTTAGCATAGAAGCGTACCTTAACGTTTTCGCCACGCACTGTAGGTTCACAGTTGTCATTGCTACCGTTGATAAGGTCAGCGAGCGTGCCGCCCCAGTTGCCGTCGAAGTTATCCCATGTGCCGTTGCCACGGAACTTCACGGTGCCCTGCGCTGCTATAGATGTTATAACGCTGAAGCAACCCTCTGCATCATCCCAAGTGAGCACTGTACCGTTATTCCATCCTCCTGCTGTGGCATCGCCAATCATATCAACGAAGTCAATCTTTGAGATGGTGTAGGTAAGGTTTACAATGTCAACATCAATACGGTGGAGACCTGTTGCAGCAGGCACGTTGCCCTGACCGTTGACACTAATCTTGCCATCGCCGTCCCACTCCCAGTCGTCAGTCCAGTTGTCAGCATTAGGCTTGAACTTGAACTCGCCGTTGAGATAAACGAAACCGGTATATGTACCGTCACCATTGCTTGCCAGCGGATGACTCTCCTTCCAACCACTTTCATTACCGATCTCATAGATAAACGGTTCGAATGCGATATACTCGTAAGACCAAGTCTGGTCGAGCATGTTGAAGGTCAGTCGTAGATACTTAGCCTCTGCCGGTGGTGCGGGAACCCAGAAGTTACCACCCCGGTTGTTGTAGTTGAACTTGCCTTCCTCGTCGGCAGCGCAGAGGCACTTGCTCCAGTCGCCGCCAAGACCTGACTGTGGTGTAAGTTTGAACTCAAGCGCATTACCTTGAAGATCATCAACGTTGATGGTAATACCGAATGTTGGATTCTCGTAAGGATCGCTGCCGTCGTTGGTAACAACATAAGTCCTGTCAGAGTTGTTCCAGCCATTTAAAGAACCAGTGATGTAATAGTTAGACTCTATCTCTGGCGCCCTAGGTACTGCCTGGATAGTTATGGTTCCTGCATTTACCTTCACCACAGCACCATTCTGAACAGCATAGAGATACACTGTACCTGTGATTGAGCGTACTTGCGGGCGCAGTCCATAAAGAGAAGCGACATAATCAGAGAGTGCCTTGCCCGACACCTTACCATCGGTTGTTGCAGGAAGCACCGTACCGTCCTCAAAAACGATCTCTCCCTTTGATAGTTCGGTTCCGCCGGGAATAGTTGTCTCGGGCACTGTGAATACCTGCACGTCGAGATCGTCACTTATTTCCACAGCATTGAGATCGATAACACCCATTTCTCCGGCAGCGATACCCGGAATAACCACAGCGTCATCGGGGGTGGCTACCTTCAGGCCTGCGAACTCGTTATCCTCAGGACCGCACGAAGCCATGAACAAACCCGCGAAGGCGAGTGTCAGATATAATGATAACTTTTTCATTGTTCTGTACTTTTAATGAGTTAATTGTTGAATTTCATTTTACTGGAGTGATGAGCATCTTACCAGTAATATCGTTGATATAGAAGCGATAGGTGCCCTTGTTAACGGCAATGTTCTTTGCACCACCAGCACCAACACGTGCGAAGTCGTCGGCACTTACCGTCCACTCACCGTCGGCCGAACCAAAGCCCCAGTTGGTACCCCAATCGTGGTCTGCACGGAACTTCAATTGTACATCGCTACTTAAAGTATGCTCTACATACCAGTTGTGCGGTGTCACTTCGGTCATATCGATGTCTTCAGACCAATCGTCCGTCCAACTGCCGATAATAGATATGGAGGTATAAACAGTAGGCTCCTGATTCTCCAGTTTTATCCACGAGTAACTCATGTGATGCTTGTCGAAGGTGAAGGTGTAGTATTCTGCTGTAGGAGCCTTGATAGCACCTGCATCAGCCTGAATAATAGTTCCGGTTTCATCCTGAGTGCCGTCTTTGTCTTTTTCTACACAATATGCATTTGCCCAAACACCGAGATCTTCTTCTGCCCAAATCTTCAGGTTTGCAGGGTTGTCACCATCAACAAATTTGGAAGTATAAGTATATACATCAGCACCCTCGGGATAGAACATGGCCGTGATTGCACCTTCAGCCGACCATCCTGGCAGAGCACCTACCATGTAGAACTTAAGTGATGGAAGAGGAGGCAGAACATAAGACGTGGTAGCGTCGAACTGCACTTCATCAGAATAGATAGTTGTGGTCTCCTCAAGGCCAGGCAAGAAAGCACGCACGCGTGCCTTAACCTTTGCTGTCATCGGGAAGTCTGCCTCATCGCAACCCAATTCAGCCAATGCCGAGGTCACAGCACCTGCAACATCATTGGCAGGAACAGCGATGTTCAGTACATTATCGTTACTTGTTATGGCTGACTGCCAACCAGACCATGTAGAGCCGTCCTTTGATGCAGCGAACTCCATAATATAGGTAATATTTGCAGTATAACCATAGTTAGGCTGGTCTGCCTTGAAAACCATAGTCTCAGAATTGTCCAGATCAATGGTGTTTGATGCGATGCCAGGGGCATAGAGCGCGAAACTGCCGTTGGCAGGAACCTGCAGTACAGGGTTGTCATCACGGTCGGTAGAGCAAGCCGTGAAGGCTACTAATGCCATTAGCATTGATGCTAAAATATTTAATCTTTTCATTGTCTTTTCTTTTAGAAATGTTTTTTCTTTATTTTAGATGTAGCCGAGCGGCATCTGCCGCTCAGCATTGTCTTCTAATAGCCTTAATAACCAGGGTTTTGCTTCAGGTTCGGGTTTGCCACCAAGTCACTAGAAGGCAACGGGAACACCGAACGATAGGAAGCCAACGTACCACCGGCAGCAGTACCGCCAATCCATACACGAGTAGTGCCGGTAAAGTCGCCAAAGCGAATCATGTCCATACGGCGGCGACCCTCGAAACCAAACTCACGGCTCCACTCATCCTCAATGTCCTGAAGAGAGAATACGCTGATGTTGCTGTTGGCGTGTGCGCGGTCGCGCAGTGCCTTAATGTATCCAAGGCCTGTGCTGCTCACATTGCCGCCATTTATACGGGCGTCAGCCTCAGCATAAGTAAGGTAAGCCTCTGCCAGACGGAAGAGAGGGAAGTCGTAGTCGGTGTGCTCGGCATTGTGCACCTCGCTGCCATCGGCATGAGTGTTGAGGAACTTGATATAGCCAAAGCCCTGCTCGAACTTGTCTTCTGCCTCGATTTGAAGTTGATGTCCCTTTGTCATGAGCAGACAACGATCGTCGCCGGCAGCCTCTTTCAGGTCGGTAGGAGTTCCTGATGGAGCGTCGTTTGCAGGGAACCATTTCTGGACAAAGTATGGTTTAGCGCGAATACCACCCCAGTTGCTTGGGATTCCTGTAGGATAAGCAGCGATGTCGTCAGCATTGACAGCACCAGCGCAAAGGAACACGCCGCCCCAACTCTGTGTCAACTCTCCATCGAAGAGAACTGGGAACACAATCTCGTTCTGGGCTCCGTTGGTGTCGTTGTCACCCATGAACAAGAGTTGATAGCCAGAGTAGCCATTCTTGCTTTCTGTGCTCAGTGAGTAGCCCGAGTTGATGGCCTTCTCTGCATAAGTACGGGCATCCTCCCAACGGGCTGTGCCAGTATATACTTCAGCATTAAGATACATTCGCATAAGCAGCATGTAGCCAGCAACCACATTAGCGCGACCATACTTCACACCCTTGACAGGAGCAAGCACGTCAGTGCCTTCGCCCTCGCCGATGATGTCCTTCACTTCACTTTCGATGAAGTCGAACACCTCCTGACGGCTGGCCTGCTGAGGAGCCTCGGCAGACACATGGGTGATGAATGGAGGATTGCCAAACATGTCCATCAGATAGAAGTAATACAAAGAACGCATGAAGCGCACCTCTGCCACCTTGTAACTGTACTCGTCTATTGAAGAAGGAGCATTGTCGAGGAAGTAGTTGCAGAGAGTGATGCCGAACATGCAGCGATAGTAGAGTCCGCGAAGCAGCGCATGGTTGTCGCCCCATGTACCACGGTTGAACTCAGGAACACCGGCATCGGTGAGCCATGCACAGAGCACCTCGTCGGAAGGAAGTTCGTTGGCATACCATACAACGCGCATGAACACCGACATACCTTCGTCTATGTCACTGGGAAGGTCGCTATTTCCATGAGGACCTGTAAGACCTGTCAGAGCAAGGTTGCCGTATATCTTATTCAGAATGGCATCATAGTCGGCTTCAGTTGTTTGCTGTGGGTTGGGATTGTCAGGATGCAACGATCCTCCCAAGATGTTTGCATCGTCGGCACATGCAGTGAAGCAGAGTGCGGCAACGCCCAAGAAGACCACAGCCATTTTATTTTTTATACTCTTGATATTCATAATAGTAATTCCTTTTTATTTTTCTATAGGATAAAAATTAGAAGTTCAGGTTTACACCGAGAATAGTAGTGAACGGACGAGGATAGATGTTGCTCTCTATGCCGTCTTGAATCTCCGGGTCGAGACCATCATACTTGGTGATGGTGAAGATGTTCTGTGCTGTAACATAGGCACGTCCGCTGATGTTATATCCAAAGAGTTTCTGGAACGAGTAGCCGACAGTGATGTTGTCGAGTTTGAAGAACGATGCATTCTGTATCCAGCAGTCGGATGCGGGCTGTGCCTCTGAAGCGTCGGTTAGACCGTATTTCAGTGCCAGCGTCGGGATGTTGTGCATGAAGTTCAGTGTTTGACCCAAGCCCTGGCTGCTGATATATGTGCCGTTGATGTTGGCATTGAACACGTGGTTTCCGAAACTTGCACGAGAGTTGAAACTGAAGTCCCAGTTCTTATAAGTAACCTTCGAGCCAAGACCCATCGTCACGTCAGGATCGGCATGATAGAAGAAGTAGCGGTCGTCGCTATCGAGAATACCATTGCCGTTGCGATCGACGAAGGTGTGAGGAACGATGTTTCCGTTCTGGTCGTAAACCTGACGATATACATAGAACGAAGATGCTGCGTGGCCTGTCTGGTAAGCCATACCATTCTTTGACAGTCCGATTCCACCATGCTCGATAAGGTCGGAAGCCAAGTCGTCAATCTTGTTCTTGTTATAAGTGAAGTTGTATGTGATTTCCCAGTTCAAGTCGTTTGTAACTATCGGGCGGACAGTTGTCATGAACTCAACACCAGTATTGTGAAGTTCACCGATGTTGCCCACTGTCTGTGCACCGAAGTTAGCACCTGCAGGAACATATATATTATTAATAAGGTCGGTGGTCTTGCGATAGTACCAGTCTGCCGACAACGTGAAGCGGCTGTTCCACATTGAAAGGTCGAAACCAACATCGTAAGTGGTAGTCTTCTCCCATGTCAGTTCGTCGTTATAAACACCAGGACGTACGGTCTTACCGTCACCGAAGAGAGGATAGTAAGCATGGTTATAGTTGGCAGTGAAAGTCGGCTGATAATAGAAGTCGTAACCAATGTTCTGCTGTCCTGTCTTACCGTAGGTCAGACGGAGTTTCAAGTCGTCAACTGTATCGACATTGCGTAGGAAAGATTCTTCCTTTACACGCCAAGCAAAAGCGGCTGCGGGGAAATAGCCCCACTCGTGTCCCTTTGCGAAACGTGAAGAACCGTCGGCACGCATAGTGAACGTGAAGAGATAACGGTTCAACAGAGTGTAGTTGACACGACCAATCCAAGAACGCAGACGGTTCTCCGTCTTCCATTCAGTGATACCTGTAGGCTCATTATATTTAGCGCCGGCATCCACAGATGCTGTCTGAGGAATAATACCATATCCGTAGTTGTCGCTCCAAGCATGGTAGCGCTGCCACTCATAACCTACCTGGGCGTCAATATTATGAACATTCTCCTGAAGTTCCTTTGTATATTGCAGGAAGATGTTGAAGAGGTTGTTATAGTTCTTGTTCTTGTTCCATCCGTTCCATCCGTAATAGTAACTTGAAGTGGTGTACGGGCTGTTACATGTTTCCTGCTTAGCCCTTGTGAGGTTGCCTGCGAGATTGGCAAGGATATGAAGGTCTTCAAATCCATGTATCGAGTAGTCCACTCCGATATTACCCTGGAACGTCCATGCATTCTGTGTGGTGCCGTTGTTCTCTGAGAGTGCCACAGGATTGGCGGTTGCGTTGCCGTCGAAAGCATATTCCCAAGTGTTATCGTTAGGGAATCCTGCAGCCTTTGCCCACTGATAGTAACCGCCGAAATAGTCATTATACAATGGCTGGTTCAGGCGAATTGGCTTGGTAGGATCCATGTATGCCGCTGCACCCACAGAACCGTTGTCCCATCTACGCTGTGCAGACATTATCTTACCTGTTATGTTCAGGCGCAAGTGGTCGTTCAGCAGCACCGGAGCAAGATTGAAACTTCCCGTGTAACGACGGAAGAATGTTGACTTAACGATACCTGGCTGATAGGTGAAACCTGCCGACACGCGGTATGGCATATTGGCAGTGCCGCCCGTAACGGTGATGTTATGGTCGGTTGACACAGCGGTGCGATATATCTCGTCCTGCCAGTCGGTGTTTGCAAACTTATGCTCGCCATTCTCATAGTAGCCAAGCAGAGCATACTCAGGACTGTCCTCGCCGAATCTCTCAGCCACAAACTTCTGGAAGCCAGGGCCGTCGAACACGTCAAGAGTTTTCTTCTTGGTAGAGATAGAAACGTTTCCGTTGTAAGAAACCTTTGCCTTCTGGCCAGCCCTACCCTTCTTTGTCGTGATAATGATGACACCATTAGAAGCACGCGAACCATAGATAGCCGTTGCCGAAGCGTCTTTCAGCACCGTGAAACTTTCTATATCGTTCGGGTTGATTGATGCCAAGGGGTTCATGCCAGAGATTCCGGCAGGGTCAACCTGCAGTCCATCAATAACATAAAGTGGGTCGTTAGAGGCAGAGAGTGACGAACCGCCACGAATGCGAATCTTCGAGCCAGCACCAGGAGCACCACCTTCGCTGACAATGTTCAAACCAGCTACCTTACCACTGAGCATATCGTCGGCACTAGTTTGCAGACCATGACTCAACTCGTCAGGCTTGATGGCTGTTACAGATCCCGTAAGGTCTGATTTCTTTGCACGTCCATAACCAATGACAACGACCTCGTTAAGACCCTGGGCACCATCTTCTTGCATCACCACCACCATGTGTGGCGCTGCAGTAGCCTTAGCATCCTGATAGCCGATATACGAAATCGTCAGAGTGGCTCCTGCTGGAGCTTCAATAGTGAAGTTACCATCGAAGTCGGTGATAGCACCGCCGTTCTGTCCGTCAATGCGGACAGTAGCGCCAATCACTGGTTCGCCGGTAGCATCCTTGACTTGACCTGTCACAGTGTTCGACTGTGCGAAGGCCCCGACAGATAGGAATAACCCTAACAAGAGGGAAAGAACTCGCATAGGAATTCTAATTTTTACCTGCTTCATCATTATACATTGTTTTTTAAGTTAGTGATATATTTATTAGTTATTATTCTACCCTTAATTCCGCAGCACTTTGATTTGAATTAATTTATAAGTTCCTGAGCAACAAAAAGTTGCTCAGGATTTTGCCTTGTCAGATTTTTCACTTATCTTAGTGCTGCAAAACAAACAAGATAAAAAAT
>Ga0256406_1002710_pt1 | contig 24101 bp, 22 predicted proteins | sample RumenRJG_03DNA_FD_185986 | JGI IMG/M metagenome (GOLD analysis project Ga0256406, IMG submission 185986) | Bovine rumen microbial communities from Lethbridge, Alberta, Canada - RJG_03 | ecosystem: Host-associated > Mammals > Digestive system > Stomach > Rumen | place: Canada: Alberta | collected...
GCATGGTTTCTACCAGGTCTCCCGCCATGAACCGATCCGCATTGAGGATCATGCGGTTCTCGGGGACGATGTCGTCGTCGGGCCAAACTCCATTGTCAAAGGTGTTGTCAGCGAAGATTCTCTCTATATCCGGAATAGGATTTTTAAAGAAACCGCTCAAGGCGAAGAGGAGCTAAGGAAGACCATCCTGACCCAAGATGTCCCTCTGCTCTGAGACGTCACTCCCGGATCGAAATAGCGCTCCTTTTCTCTTCCCTAGAAGGAAATGAAGGCAATCGCAAGAATGAGGAACAGCCCATAAAATCGGCGCTCCTCTTTTTCGTTGCAAGAAATGTATCGTATACGAACGCGCAGAAGTCCGGCGGGACGATATCCGTCCGAAGCAGGGAGGTCGGCGAGAAGAGGAACGAGCTTTCCGCGCTTCCGGGATTCCTCTCTTCCCAGAGCGTAGAGGGCAACGTCATCACCGTCGACGCCATCGGGACCCAGACGGCCTCAGCGAAGGCCGGGGGAGAATGGGAAACGACAGGCCGGGAGACGCTTTTTCTAGGAACGATTACTGCGTTCCGTGCCATCGGGCCGATTCAGGGCTATATTCTTGCGATTGTCCTACGAAATTCCCATTTCTTCTCACCCCTTGAAAAAGATTGCGTATAATGTAGGCTCGAGAATTTTGGGATTCCCGAACCAGACAAGAAATGCATAAAAGGGGGGCAGTTCGCGTATGGTCAATTTCGAAACGCAGGGTAAGACGTTAGAAGCGCTGGATTGGAACTTCGTCTCGAAGCGGGCGGAGGGCATCTTCGACAAGATCGACCGGAAGACCGGCGAAGGTTCGGACTTCCTCGGCTGGACGGACTACGCCAGCCGGATGCCGGAAGCCGAGATCGAGAAGATTGAAAACGCCGCCAAGAAGATTCGGAAGAACTTCGAGGCGCTCGTCGTCATCGGCATCGGCGGCTCCTATCTTGGCGCCCGTGCCGTCATCGAGGCCGTCAACGGCCTCTATCCCGACGACAAGTTCGAGATTCTTTACCTCGGCAATACCCTGAGCGCGAACTACACGACGCAGGTCATCAACCACCTGAAGGGAAAACGGTTTGCCATCAACGTGGTCAGCAAGTCCGGCACGACGACCGAGCCGAGCGTGGCCTTCCGTCTCCTCAAGGAGATGCTGATCGAGGAGTTCGGCCTCTCCTACCTGAAGGATGCCGTCTATGCGACGACCGACAAGGCGAAGGGCGCCCTGATCGAGGAAGCCAAGGACGAAGGCTTCGAGACCTTCGTCATTCCGGATGACATCGGCGGACGCTATTCCGTCATCACTCCGGTCGGCCTTCTTCCAATCGCCTGTGCCGGAATCGACATCCGGGCGTTCCTCGAAGGCGTCAAGGAAGGCGAGAAGGAGTACTCCGTCCGGGACCTCGAGAAGAACCCGGCGTACCGCTACGGCGCCGTCCGATACCTGATGAACGTTCAGCAGGAGATCCCCGCCGAGATGTTCGTCGCCTATGAGCCTCAGCTGAGAATGCTCGGCGAGTGGCTCAAGCAGCTCTTCGACGAGTCCGAGGGAAAGGACGACCAGGGCCTGTTATGCACCTCGGCGATCTTCACGACGGACCTCCACTCGATGGGGCAGTTCATCCAGCAGGGTTCCCCGGTCCTCTTCGAGACCGTCCTGTGGCCGAAGGCCGTGCGGCTTGACACCGTCGTCCCGAGTGACAAGGACAACCTTGACAACCTGAACTACCTCGCCGGGAAGCGGATGAGCGAGATCAACGAGAAGGCCTACCTGGCGACCCTGGATGCCCATACCAACGGACACACCCCGGCCAACGTCATCACCTTCGGCGGCCTCGACGCCAAGAGCATCGGCAACCTCGTCTACTTCTTCTTCCGGGCCTGCGCCTTCTCGGCCTACCTCCTCAACGTCAACCCGTTCAACCAGCCGGGCGTCGAGATCTACAAGTCGAACATGTTCAAGCTGCTCGGAAAGCCGATGAAAAAGTAGGTTCTCCGGCCGTCCGAAAAGGGGAAAGAGGCATTGCTTCTTTCCCCTTGAATGTCGGTTTGGACTTTGTTACAATAGCAAAGCGCTGGAAAGACGGATGCTTAGCTCAGCGGGTAGAGCATCGCCTTTACACGGCGGAGGTCAGGGGTCCGAGCCCCTTAGCATCCACCATTCTTCTTCCGCCCCTTCGATCCTTCAGCCAGCGTTGTCTTCCGACCTGGGCGAGTAGCGAAACGGCTAAACGCGGCAGACTGTAAATCTGTTCCTTCGGGTTCGGTGGTTCGAATCCACCCCCGCCCACCATTCGAAGAATGAACGCCCACGCTCGATTCCATCGTTCGTGGGCGTTTCTTCATCTTGGGGTATGGCCAAGTGGTAAGGCAACAGACTTTGACTCTGTTAGCGTTGGTTCGATCCCAACTACCCCAGCCATCTGTGATGCTTCCTGTCTCGTTAGCTCAGCCGGTAGAGCACTTGACTTTTAATCAAGGGGCCACGGGTTCGAACCCCGTACGAGACACCACTGCCCGAGTGGCGAAATCGGTAGACGCACAGGACTTAAAATCCTGCGGAGCAAAATCCATGCCGGTTCGATTCCGGCCTCGGGCACCACGACAAAAAGAGAGGGCGGTTCCCTGCTAAGGGGAGCCGCCCTTTTCCTTCTTCCGAAGAGACGTTCCTTCGAAATATCAGAATCCGAAGAGCGAGATCTGCTCGCTCTCGGGAAGGTCGTCGAGCGCCTTCAGGGAGCGGAGAATCTCCACCACCTTGTCCGACACGTGGCCCCGCTGCTTGAGGTCCTCGACCGAGGTGAAGGGATGCTCCTTGCGGGCCTGGACGATGGCCTCCCCAACGGAGGACCCGACGCCGTCGATGGCCTTGAACGGCGGGATGATGGCCTTTTTCTCTTCGTCGATCGTGAAGCGGGTCGCCTCGCTATGCTCGACGGAGAGGTTCTCGAACGAGTAGCCCCGGTCGTACATCTCGATCGTGCTCTCGTAGGCGTTGATCGTCGCCAGTTCCGTGTTGCTGACCTTCTCCCGGTTGGCCTGGCGCTGGAGGATGTCGTCCCGCTTCTTCAGGCAGGGGCCGATTCCCTGGACCATGGTCTTGATGTCGTAGGCGTCGCAGCGGAGGGTGAAGTAGGTGGCATAGTAGGCCAAAGGCTCGTGCACCTTGAACCAGGCGCAGCGGATGCAGTTGCTGACGTAGGCGACCGCATGTCCCTTCGGGAACATGTAGGCGATCTTATGGCAGGACTCGATGTACCAGTCCGGGACGTTGTGGTCCTTCATGATCTGGTCGTACTTGGCCTTCTTCTCGTCGTCCCCAGGCTTGGCAAACCGGCCCTTCCGGGTGAACTCCATGATGGCGAAGGCGTCCGAGTTCTCGAGTCCGTACTTCTCGTGGAGCACGGTCATGATGTCGTCACGGCAGGCGATGACGTCCCGAAGCTTGAAGCCCTTCTGCGTGATGAGGTCCTCGGCGTTCCCGGCGAAGACGTTGGTTCCGTGGCTGAGTCCCGAAATCCGGACGAGGTCGGCAAAGGAGCGCGGCTGGGTCTCGATGAGGACCCGCCGTCCGTTCTCGGTGCCGAACTCCGGAAGGCCGAGCGCGCCGGTCTCCTGCCTTAGGACGTTCCGCTTCAGGTGGAGCGCCTCGTTGCTCCAGAAGAGGGAGATAGCCTCCGGGTCGCTGATCGGGACCTTGGTCTTGAGGTCGAGGAAGTCGAAATGGCAGAAGTCGCACTGCATCTTGACGGCCTGCGGGTCGACATGCCCGAGCATGTCGAACTTCAGGACGTTGTCGTGGATCTTATGGAAGTCGTAATGCGTCGTCATCCAGGTGGAGTCCGGGTCGTCGGCCGGGTACTGGATTGGCGTGAAGTCGAAGGCCTCGTACCCCTTCGGGATGACGATGACGCCGCCCGGATGCTGACCGGTGGAGCGCTTGACGTCGAGGATGCCGGCGCCGAGGCAGTCCAGCTGGGCGCTCCGGACCTTGGCCGTGTCGATCCCGAGCGACTCGTAGTAGCCGAGGACGTATCCCCGGGCCTGCTTATCCTGGATCGTCTGGATGGTACCGGCCTTGTAGCAGGTGTTGCCGGTCCGGTTCAGGATCTGCTTCATATGCTCGTGGGCGATGGCCTGGAAGTCGGACGGGAAGTTGAGGTCGATGTCCGGCACCTTCTCGGCGTGGAAGCCGAGGAAGGTCGCAAACGGGATGTTCTGCCCGTCGCCGATGAGGTCGGCCCCGCAGCGGGGACACTTCTTCGGCGGGAGGTCGAAGCCGGACTCGAACTGGCTGGTGTCGGCCTTCTCCAGGTAGTGGCACTTCGGGCAGCGGTAATGGGGCGGAAGCGGGTTGACCTCCGTGATGCCGGTCATCGTCGCGACGAAGGAGGAGCCGACGGAGCCTCGGGAGCCGATGAGGTAGCCCTGGCTGTTGGACCAGCGGACGATTTCGGAGGAGAGCCAGTAAATGACGGAGTAGCCGTTGTCGATGATACCCTTCAGTTCGACGGCGAGACGGTCGGCGATCTCCGGCGGAAGGGGATCTCCGTACCATTCCTTGGCCGTCTTGTAGGCAAGGTCGGAGAGCATCTTGTCCGATCCCGGGATGGAAGGCGGGAAGAGGCCGCTCTTGGTCGGCCGGATGTCCCCTGAGATTGCGTCGGCGACGGCGTTGGGGTTGCCGATGACGATTTCCTCCTCGAGGGCCTTGTCGCCAAGGAAGGAGAAAGCCTCCATCATCTCGTCCGTCGTCCTCAGGTGCTGGTCCGGGTTCGGAAGCGGGTTGCTGTACCAGGCCTTCTTCTTCTCCTCGCTGGCGCTCTCCCGAGGGGCAAGGTTGAGCGGATGCATCACCCCGTGGAGTCCCTTGGCGGAGATCATCACGTCCCGGTAGATCTTGTCCTCCGGGTTCAGGTAGTGGACGTCCCCGGTGGCGCAGACGGGCTTCCCGAGGGACTTGGCTGTCGCGATGAGGTCCTTTAGGATGAGGCGGACCTCGTCAAAGGAGCGGATCTCGCCCCGGTAGATGAGATAGCGGTAGTTCTCCGGCGGCTGGACCTCGACGAAGTCGTAATAGGAGATCCGGCGGACCAGCTCCTCCTTCGACTTCTCCATGGCCCCTTCGAAGACTTCCCCGTTGAAACAGGCCGACCCCAGGAGGAGATGCTCCCGGTACTTCGTCAGGTAGGATCGTGGGACTAACGGCGTGCCGTCGTTTGCGATGTGCTTCGTGTTGCTTTCCGAGATAATTCGGTAGAGGTCCTTAAGTCCCTGAGCGTCCTTGCAGTAGGCCGTCAGATGGAACGGATGCAGGCTTAAAAGCATCTCGTCGCTGACGGGAAGATGGGCGAGGTCCTGATGGGTGATATCCGGATTCTTCTGAATCAAGGTGGAAAGCATCCCTTCAAAAATCAAGGAAAGATGTTCAGCATCGAAGTCCGCCCGGTGGGCCCCCTTCGTGTCGAAGTCGATGTTAAGCTTCCGGGCCAGAGCCTCCTCCCTATGGGAGCGCATCTCCGGATAGAGGTACCGGGAGAGCGGAAGGGTGTCGATGACCGGGTTGGCAATCGGCTTCATGCCGTTGTTCTTCAAGGCTTCGTTGAGGAAGCCGTAGTCGAAGGCGGCGTTATGGGCGACGAGGATGCTGTCGCCGAAGAACTCCAGGATGTCCTCTAGCGCCTTTCGGATCGGCTTGCCGTGGTCGACCTGCTCCTGGGTGATGTGGGAGACCTCGACGGAGAAGCCGGAGATCTTCATGTCTGGGTTGATGAAGAAGTCGATCCGGTCCACGGCCTGGCCGGCCGAGTTGATCTTCACGGCGCCGAACTCGATGAGCCGGTCGTAGCGGCAGGAAAGGCCGGTCGTCTCGGTATCGAAGACGACGTAGTCCGACTTGCCGAGCTTCCGGTCGCAGGGGTTATAGACGAAGTGCATCGCCTCGGGCGTGTCGTCCACGACGTAGAGCTCGCAGCCGTAGAGAATCTTGATGCCGCCGACCTTGTCGGCGCAGGCCTGGGCGTCCGGGAAGGCCTGGCAGACGCCGTGGTCCGTGATGGCGATGGCCTTATGGCCCCACTTCTTGGCGGTCTTGATGTAGCGATCGACCGGGCAGACGCCGTCGAAGGCGGACATCGTGGTATGGAGGTGAAGCTCGACCCGCTTGCGCTCGTAGGTGTCCGTCCGCTCCGGCGGCGGCGGAAGAACCTCGATGTGGTCCACGCTCAGCGTCAGCTCGCCGTGGTTCCACTCGTCGTGCTCCGGCCGGCCGAGGATCTTGACGTAGGTCCCCGGATTAAACTGGCTAAGCTGCTCGAGCGTCATTCTCTTCCCCTCGAAGAGGGTCGAGTAGATCGAGTCGCTTCCGTCGGAGTACTCGATGATCCGGAGGATCCGGTTCTTCTTCGTCTTCCGGTCCTCGGCCTTGAAGATCCGCCCGGTCACCTCGACCATCCGGAAGTTCTCCACGTCCTTCAGCTTCACCGGCTGGTACTGGGAGTCGATTTCCTTCTGCCGCTTGTAGGCCTCGTAGAAGTCCTTCGAGTTCTTCTCGTAGGCCTTCTGGCGGTCGAGCGAGAAGGTGGAGTCGGAATAGACCTTCTCCTGGGTCAGGATCTGGTAGCTGGAGAAGATGGAGTCGAGGAAGTTCCTCAGCCGCCTCGTCTCGTCGTTGATCGTCTTCACGCTGGCGTCCGACTCGTAATAAAAGAGAATCTTGTTCTCGTTCTCGAAGAACAGGACGTCGTTAAGGAGCGTCGCCTTGGTTCCCTCCTTGAACTCCTCGAGGAGGCGGGGAAAGTACGTCCGCTCGTCCAGGTACTCGAAGGAGAGCTGGATTCCGAAGCCGCCTTTGGCGACGAAGGAGGAGATGGTGTCGAACAGGAGGTTGTACGTCCCGTAGTCGAGATACTTCGGGAAGCGGATCGTCGCGAGGATGGCGTTGTTCTCCTTGTCGTTGTAGAGCTTGGTAAAGGAGCCCTCCGAGAAAGGAGAGAGGTCCTTGATGCCGATCTTCGTCAAGAAACGTTCCAGAAGCTTGTCCATGTTCTCCTCCTAACGGGCCCGCCTCGCCTTCTCCTCGGACCGGAACCGGTCCGGAAGCCGGGCGATGAGGAGGGTCGAAAGCAAAGCGGATAACGCCCCGGTCAGAAGGCTCAGCGGCCCGAGCAGGGCGAGGTAAGTGAAGATGTAGGGCGTATCGAAGAAGAGGGCGTAGACGAGAAGCTGCCCGATGGTATGGAGGGCGGAGGCCGGAAGGCTCGTCCCCCAGACGGAGTTACGGAAGACGTAGTAGCAGAGAAGGGAGATTCCCATTGCCAGGGCCGAGCCGGCGAGAGACATCAGGAAGGAGACGCCGAACCCGGAAAAAAGGCCGCCGAGCAGGACGCGGGCGAGGGTGACGAAGACGTAGCTCGGCCCGCCGTAGTAGAAGAGCGTGAACAGGCCGATGATGTTCGCCAGTCCGATCCGAAAGCCCGGAATCGGATACGGGATGAAAGACTCCACGTAGTGGAGGACGACGCTCAGGGCGGTGAGAAAGGCTAAGGATACGATTCTTCGGGTTTGCATGTCAGGCATCGAACTCCGGCAGAGATCCGGAGTCCGGGACGATCATCACCTGGATGTGGTTCGGCAGGCAGACGAGCGGGGAATAGGGGTCCTTCTCCTCGCCGAGGTTCGAGCAGATATGGCGAGGGGAGTCCTCCTTGGTGATGCGGACGGTGTGGCGGCTGGAGAGGGTGACCTCGACCTCGTCCCCGTAGAAGTCGAACTCGGTCAGGCTCGGGTCGAACTGGGGCGCGTCGGACTTCTCGAAGCGGATGACGCGCTCCCCGCTTTCGGGAAACTGGATCTTCGTCTTGTCCGGCGTGTCGGGATGCTCGAGGTCCCACAAAAGGAGGTTCCCGTACTTGATCTCGACGTGCTCCCCGCCGGTCGCCTTGGGGCGGAGAAAGAAGGTCGCTAGGCCGATCGCCGTGACGAGGACGGCGGAAAGGACGATCGACAGGGTATCGGAAAAAGGCCGGTACCGAAGTCGGCTTTTCTTCTCAGGGGCCTTGCTCGGCGCCGGATCCGTTTTCTTCTTCACGGGAAAAAGCCGGCGTTGCCGGGCTACTCCTCTTCCTTCCGGCAGTAGGACCAGTGGGCGCCGACCGGAGTGCCGTAGAAGTTCAGGCCGTTGATGTACTTGGAGAAGACCGGATAGCTGAAGCCGGACTCGAGCAGCTCCAGATAGCAGGCGTCCAAAAGGTCGTAGGCGCGCATATGGAGGTCAAGGAAGGACTCCCGGCGGACTTCCCCGGTGACCGGGTCCTTCCACGGTCTTCTCGACTCGTTCAGGACGCTGAGGTCGGGTTCCTTGGGTAAGACCATGCCGGCCAGGCGGGACTTGCCGAGCACCTTCCGCTGGAAGTCGGGATGGCGGTTGCTCGACGTCAGAAGGTCCCGGTAGTTCTTCACGGCATCGGAATAGAGATGCGCCGGAAGGCGCTTCAGTCCGAAGTACTGGGCCAGGACGGGGACGAAGTTGTCGTCGAGGACGGCCAGGAACTCCGGCGTGGTGCAGACGCTCTCGCCCGGATGGGCGCGGAAGTAGTTTGTCCGGTTCCGGCTCGCCAGGGCAGCGTCGATCTCGGACTCGAAATGGCTGTGGGCGTAGTGGTACTTTCCTTTGATCCTTCCCTCCTCGTCGAAGCCCGACTCGTAAAGGATGTAAGGATGGGCTTCCCGGTCGAGAAGATAGTGGGCGAACTGGCCGAGGACGAAGGTCTCGAACCTCGACTGGTTCCTCAGGTCGTTAAAGACGTAGCAGCGCTCGCAGAGTAAACGGAAGTACTTCTTCCCGTCGTCCTTGTGGATGCGGTTACCGAACTTCTTCCCGGCAAGGCCTAAGTGGAGGCCTCGCTGGGGAAGGATGCCGTAGAAAAACAGAGGGTCCGGGCCCAGGGCGCCGAGCATCAGGAAATCCTGATTCCCGGCCAGAAAAGAATCGGTATGGGCCGGTTCCTCCCGAAGGAAGAACCTCTTCGCCACGAGCTGATGGGCAAAAAGATTCGGCATCCGGAACCCTCAGAAGGTGGCTAGTACTGGATGTCGACGATCTCGCCGAAGACGCCCTTCGAGGCGCCGCCGAGGGCGTTGCTCTCGTCGGTGTCGATGTGCATCGCCAGGGCATAGCTCTTGCTGACCCGGATGACCGTGTCGCCGAGGATGCCCGAGCGGCCGTTCGCGGACTTGATTTTGACGGAGACGATGTCGCCGTTCTTGACGCCGAAGTTCTCGGCATCGGCCGGACTCATATGGATGTGGCGCTTGGCGATGATCATGCCGTAAGGAAGGTCGACCTTGTTCCCGTTGAGCGGGTTGACCAGAGTGACCGGAGCCGAGCCCTCGACGTCGCCGGACTCACGGATCGGAACGTTCGCCTTCAGGCCGCGGGCCTCCGTCATGGAGATCTCGACCTGGTTGTAGTTCCGGACCGGTCCGAGGATACGAAGGCCCTTCAGCGTGAAGTCCTTCTTCGTCTCCGCACCCGTCTTCTTGTCGACGATGGTCGCATGGTAGACGATGTCCAGACGGACGTCGGAAGCGAACATGCCCGGCTGGGAGAGATACTTGACCACGCCGAGCTGACTGTCCTTCTTGCCCATCAGCTGGTCCAGGACCTCCTGGGTCACATGGATGTGATGTGCGCTCGTCTCGACCATGAATGTTTTCTCTGCCATTGTTTTTTACCTCGGTTCCATTCTAACACGGTAAGGAGATTAAAGCCTTCAGCAACGAACGAAAAAGACGCCTTTCCGCCCGGACAAAAAAAGGAGGAAAGGCGCCGGGAAGAAGGTTCGGAAGCAAAGTGCCGGAAAGGAGCTAGGAAAGGAAAATCCGCGCCGTCTCCTCGCTGTTAAACATGGCGTAGCCGTCATGGTTGTAGACGTCCCTCCGGTTGTAGGTGAAGGGCCGTCCCTTCCCGTCGACGAAGACGCCGCCGGCCTCCCGGACGAGGAGGTCCGGCGCGGCGACGTCCCATTCCTTCGTCTGGTCCGTATGCCGGACGCTGACGTCCGCCTTGCCTTCGCTTAAGAGAACCGCCTTCGTGCACGCCCCGGCGGAAAGCACCTGGGCGATAAGGTCCTTATGCCGCCGAAGCAGGTCTTCGTCCTCCTTCAGCGGGTGGGTCCGACTCGTTAAGGCAGTCAGTCCCGTTCTCCGGTCGGAGACCCGGATCCGACGGGGCTCCTTTCCTTCTTCCTGAAGGTAGGAACCCTTCCCTTCCTCGGAAAAGGCGATAAGATGCTTCTCCGGGATACCGATGACGGAAAGAACAGGACGATGGTCTTCGATGTAGGCGACATTAATCCCGTAGCTTCCGTCGTGGAGAACGAAGTCGCTCGTCCCGTCCAGCGGGTCGACGATGAAGAGAGAGCGAAGGGAAAGGCGCGAGAAGTCGTCCTTCTCCTCTTCGCTCAGATAGCCGATTCCTGGGAGGGAAAGAAGCGACCGAAGGGTGCGGTCGCTGGCCAGGTCCGCCTCCGTCACCGGGGACCCGTCGTCCTTCGTCTCAACCTCAAAGCCGTGCCGGGCGATGTCCCGGATGGCCTTCGAAGCGAGAAGGACGGCCTCCTTCATCCCAGAAAGGATCTGCGCCCGCGTCATTTCTTCTCGAGAACGGGAGCCTTGTCGCAGTAGTCGACAATCTCCTGGATTTTCTTTTCGTCGTAGGAAGGAAGACGGCAGCCCGAGGCGCAGAGATGCCCTCCGCCGCCGAAGTGGGTCGCAATAGCCTGCATGTCCCGGCTTCCGTCGCCCCGGAACTCCACCCGGACCCGGTGGTCCTCCTGCTCGACGAAGAAGAGCCACATCGGCTTTCCGTCGAGAAGGGAGAGCAGGTTCACCCGCCCGCTGATCGCATTGGAGCTCAGGCCGGCCGCCTCGTACTCGCTCTGCTTCACCTGGAAGTAGGCGCAGTTCTCGCTCTCCTTGAAGTGGGCGTAGACGTAGGCCTTCATCTTGAGGTCGCTGCTCGTCTGGCGATAGAGCTCATGGTAGAGCTTCCGGTAGTCCGCCCCGTCCCGGACCATGCCTTCCGCCGCGGCGAAGGTCTCCGGGTCGGAGTCGAACTGGAACCGTCCGGTGTCCGTCACCATGCCCATGTAGAGCTCGGTCGCCACCGTCGGGGAGATCTTGCCGAAGGCCTTCTTGAAGATGCGGTACAGGATGAAGGTGCAGCTCGGCGCGTCCTCGTGCCGGTAGCAGAGGAAGGGATAGGTCTTCGTCGGGTCGGCCAGGTGGTGGTCGAAGCAGACGATCTCCTTCGCGTCGAGGATCCTCTGGTCCTCGACCCGGTTGAGGTCGCTAAGGTCGACCATGACGGCAAGGCTCTTACGGATCTCCTCGAGGCTCACTTCGTCGCTCTCCGGAAGGAAGGACGGCAGGAAGGACGGATGCGTCCCGACGCCGTAGATTTTCTTCTGCGGATAGAGTAGCCTCAGCTCGTCCCTCAGTCCCATCACGCTGCCGACGCAGTCGCCGTCCGGGTTCTCGTGCCCGAAGATGACGACGGAGTCATAGGCGGCAATCCGGTCCAGGATCTGCTGGGCGGTTTCCCAAGTGGATATCATTCTCTTTTTCTCCTTGTTCACGAAAGAAAAGGGCCCTAGCGGCTTCCGGAAGGGCTCTTTGAAGGCGTCTAGTTGTTCTCGTCCTCGTCCTCGTCGGCCGAGCTGTCCTCGGTCTGCGCTTCGTCGCTCTTCCCGTCCTCCTCGGCGCCGCCGTCGAGGTCCGAGTCGAGGTTCTTCTTCTCGCCGGAGTCCCCGTCTCCGTCCCCTTCCTCGCTGCCGTCCTCGTCGATGTACACCTCGTTCATGTCGATGTGCACGTTCTCGAACATCTCGTGCTCCCGGAGCACCCAGGTGTTGTTCTCCTTCATGACGAAGCGGCCGTCCAGCGTCAGGGCGGTATAGAACTTGCCGGCCAGGGCGAGGAGCTTCTCCTCGTCGGTCAGGCCGAGCTTCGCGAAGCTCTGCAGCATCAGGTCGGTGAACTTCATCGGGACCGACTTGTTCCCGTTCTTCTCGTATTCTTCCTTCAGAACGTCATAGGCGGCTTCGACATAGGACATTTCATTCGCCATAGTGTCTGTTCCCTTCTCTTGAAAACATTTCTAACTTAGCTTCTAGAGTATACACAACTAGAGGAAGAAACCCAAAGGAATCGCGTTCAATCCGGATTTTCTTCCGCGGACTCCTCTTCCTTCTTCAGGGAGACCATCCGCTCCGGGGCCGAGACGCCGATGAGTCCGAGGGCATCCTTCAGGACGATCTCGCAGGCCTCGACCAGAGCCAGCCGCTGCTGGCTGAGGAGAGGATTCTTCGGGTCGATGACCCGGCACTTGGTGTAGAACTCGTTGACGGCCGTCGCCAGGGCATGGACGTAGTTGGTGACCTTGTACGGCTCGATTTCCTTCACCGCCGCCTCGATTGCCTCCGGATAGCTCTTCAGCAGGATCATCAGGTCCTTCTCGGAGGGAGAGGTCAGAAGCGAGGTCTCATAGGAGAAGGGGGCGAAGTCTTTCCCGTTCTCCAGGATGGAGCAGAGACGGGCGTGCGTGTACTGGGCGTAGTAGACCGGATTCTCCGAGCCCAGCTTCGTCGCGAGGTCGATGTTGAAGTCGAGGTGCTGCTCGGCCGAGCGGCTGACGAAGAAGTAGCGGGCGGCATCGACGCCGACCTCGTCGATCAGCTCCTTCATCGAGATGGCGTTGCCGGTCCGCTTGCTCATCTTGAACTCTTCGCCGTTCTTGAAGAGACGGACCATCTGGACCAGGGCGACATGGAGCGCCTCCGGGTCATGTCCTAAGTCCTTCTGGCTCGACTTGAGCCGGGTGATGTAGCCGTGGTGGTCGGCCCCGAAGAGGTCGATCAGCAGGTCGAACCCACGGCTGAACTTGTCGTTGTGGTAGGCGATGTCCGGAAGGAGGTAAGTGTAGCTTCCGTCCTTCTTGACCAGAACCCGGTCCTTGTCGTCCCCGTCCTTGGTCGTGTTCAGCCACAGGGCACCGTCCTTCTCGTAGCAGAACGGCCGCAGTTTCTCGAGGACTTTCTCGACGTCCCCGCGCTGACGAATCGCTTTCTCGCTCGTATAGACGTCCTGGTCGACCCGGAACTCGTGGAGGTCCTTCTTGATCCGCTCTAAGAGCAGGTTCCCGGCGAAGGTCTTGATCTCGTCGTGATGGGCGTCGGGATCCTTTACGTAGGCATCCCCGACCTTGTCCTTCAGGGCCTTCGCCACCTCGACGATCTCCTCGCCGTGGTAGCCGTCCTCCGGAATCGGCCGCTCGACGTGGAAGAGCTCCAGATACCGGGAGATGACGCTGTCGGCCAGATGGTCCATCTGGACGCCGGCGTCGTTGATGTAATATTCCCGCGTCACGTCGTAGCCGGCCTTCTTGAACTGGCGGGCGATGGCGTCGCCTAAGGCGGCGCCCCGGGCATGGCCGAGGTGAAGAAGCCCGGTCGGGTTCGCCGAGACGTACTCGATGTCGACCTTGACGCCCTTACCGAGCGTGAGGTCGCCGTAATGCTCCTTCTCCGTCACGATCTTCCGGACGATGGAGCCTAAGGCATCCTGGGCCAGATAGAAGTTCAGGAAGCCCGGCATGGCGGCCTCGACCTTGTCGACGCCGTCGAGGGCAAAGGCGGCGGCGATCTTCTCCGCCAGCTCGATGGGCTTCATCTTCAGGCTCTTAGCCTTCCTCAAGGCGAGGTTCGACGCATAGTCGCCGTGGTCCCGGTTGTTCGACGGGTTCAGCTGGATCTCGGCATCCTGGACCTCGGCGCCGAGGCCGAGGAGGATCTTCTTCAGTTCGTCTTTAATGGCCTGCTGGATATCCATATCGCTAGAGGCTCCTTTCTTCGTCCTTCTCGAGAAGGACATTGGCGAGGCATTCGATGGCTTCCTTCCGTCCGACTTCCATGCACTTCTCCTTCGTGTTGGCGTGGACGCTGACGTCCTCCTCCGGGACTTCGAGAAGACGAGCCAGGGAGGAACGGATAGCTTCCTTATAGGGAGAAAGCCGCGGCTCCTCCGTGATCAGGATGACGACGGCGTTTGCGACATGGTAATGTCGCTTCTTCATTTCGTCGAGGCTAAAGAGGAGGATCCGGGCGCTATCCATCTTTTCCGTCGTGGAGGAAGTGTCCGGGAAGTACGTCCCGATGTCGCTAAGCCCGAGCGCCGAGAGAACGGCGTTGGACAAGGCATGGAAGACGAGGTCGCCGTCGGAATGGGCGACGACGCGCTTCGTCGAAGGAATGACGACGCCGCCCAGCTTCACCGAGGTTCCGTCGGCAAGCCGGTGAATGTCGTAGCCAAGCCCGGTACGCATGCGTTACTTCTTCTTGGCCGCGGCGGCATGGATGTAGAGGACGTCCCCGTCCTTGACCTTGTAGTCCTTGCCGACGGTCATCATCTTCCCGGCTTCCCGGACGGCAAGCTCGCTGCCTAAGGCCTTGATGTCGTCATAGCTGTAGACTTCCGCCTTGAGGAAGGTCTTCTGGAAGTCCGTGTGGATGACGCCGGCGCATTCCGGAGCGGTCATGCCGTCATGGAACGTCCAAGCCCGGACCTCGTCCTCGCCGCCCGTGAAGAACGTCCGCAGGCCGAGGATGTGGTAAGCGGCCATCGTGATCTTGTCGAGGCCGGTCTGCGTCGTCCCGATGGCCTCGAGGTATTCCGTCCGTTCCTCCGGAGAGATGCGGCTAAGCTCCTCCTCGAGGCGGGCGCAGATCGGAATGCACTCGGCGTGGTTCTCCTCGGCGAAGGCCTTCAGGGCCTTGAAGTAGGGATTCTGCATCGGATCCGCGTAGCTGTCCTCGTCGACGTTCGCCACGTAGATGACCGGCTTCAGCGTGATCAGGTTGAAGTTCCGGACGAAGGGCTTCTCCTCCTCGGAGAGGACGGCGGTCGAAGCCATCTTCTCGTTGTTGAGGACGTCCAGGATCTTATGAAGGGCGGAGACTTCCAGAAGCTTCTCCTTGTCCTTCGTCATGATGGCGGTCCGCTCGATCTTCTCCAGACGCTTATGGATGACGTCCGCGTCGGAGAGCATGAGTTCGAGGTTCACCTCCATCGCGTCGGTGACGGGATCGACCGGACGGCCGTTATAGGTCAGGATCTCCGCACTGTCGAAGCAGCGGACGACATGGATGATGGCGTCGGTGTCCCGGATGTTCGCCAGGAACTGGTTGCCTAAGCCTTCGCCTTTGCTGGCGCCCTTGACGAGTCCGGCGATGTCGGTGAACTCGAACGTGGCCCGGACCTGGCGCTTCGGCTGGAAGATCTTCACCAGCTCGTCGACCCGGGGATCCCGGACCTCGACGACTCCGGTGTTCGGCTGGATCGTGGCAAACGGATAGTTCGCCGCAAGGACATGAGCGTTGGTGATCGCGTTAAAAAGCGTGGACTTGCCGACGTTCGGAAGACCGACGATACCTGCAGTTAGACTCATGATTCATGGACTCCTTGTACACACAAAAAAGAAGGGCGTTTTGTGCGTTCCTATTATAGGAAACACCAACGGGGAAAGAAAGAGCCGGAACCCTCAACGTCACTCCCGGGAAGGGAGCGGCTCGGAAAGCCGGTCGGCGTCTCCCGTACGGAAGATTCGGGCGAGGCCCTCCTGGACGAGGTTCCGGTCCCCTTCGACGCCGGAGAGTCCGAAGCCGGGAAGGAGCGGTTCGACGTAGCTGGCATTGCCGCCGGTGAGGAGGGCCTTGGCCTGAGGAAGGGCGTACTCTTTCCGGATTTTCGCGACCATGCCGCTGAGGGCAGACGCCGTTCCGTTGAGCGCCCCGCTCGAGACGCATTCCTGGGTCTCGTAGGCCAGGTCGCGAGGCTTTAGAAGAAGCGGGTTCTTCCCGAGCAGGTCGGTATCCTGGTAGAGCATCACGGGGAAGGAAGGGATTCCTGGCATGATGAACCCGCCGAGAAAGCGTCCCTTCGGGTCGCAGGCCAGAATCTTCGTCGCGGTCCCGAGATCAAGGACAATCAGGCCGGAGGAAGAGGGGCGGCTGACGACGTCGCAGAACAGGTCCTGTCCAAGGAAAGAGAGGTTCGGAAAGTCGTATCCCGCTTCCTTGGCGTAGGAGGACATCCGTTCCAGGCTTAATACTTCATAAGAAAGATGGTTCCATTCAAGGCTTTTCAGCACATGCTCCGTCCCGGTCTTGTTCACGCTCGAGAGAAAAGCCTGAACCTTCGAATGTCCCTCCTTCAGGGAACGGACGGCAAGCTCAATTTCGTGTCCCCCGTTGACGTCCACTTTCCGGGAGGAGATGGCGTGGCCGTCCACTAGGACGAAGTCCACGGCCGTGTTTCCGATGTCCACGTATAGATCCGCGGTTTCCATGTCGGCTTCATTATATCCGGAACGAAGCACGAAAGGGGACCACAGGCAATGCAGATGCTCCCCTCGAGGTCTGTCCGCCGCACGGGAAGAGAAAGTTCCCGGCAGCTTTTCAGGACCTCGGCGTGAGGAAAGCCGTACGGGTTTCTCACCCCGCAGGAGAGGATGGCCGCCTTCGGGGAAACGGCCTTGAGGAAGGCCTTCGAGGAAGACGTCTTCGACCCGTGATGCCCCAGCTTCAGGTAGTCGGCCGTAATGTCCTTCTCCTTCTTAAGAATCTTCTCCTCCACGTGCTTCGGGGCATCGCCCATCACCAGAAAGCGGGTATCTCTCACCGTGAAAAGATAGACTCCGGACCCGTCGTTAGACTCCTTGGCGGCATAGTCCGGATTGAGGTTCCTCACCTTTAGGGTCCCTATCGTAAGCGAGTCGCCTCCGTCCTGGAAGAAGTCCTTCGCCCGGTAGACGTGGCGGACGGAGAAAAGGGAGGTGAGGGATTCCAGGGCACCGCTATGGTCGTAGTCTTCGTGGGTGAGGATGACGGCATCGAGACCCTTGACCTTGTTCCTGTGGAAGAAGGGAACCAGGCTGTTCTTGGCAAGGTCTTCTCCGACCAGGCCCCCGGTGTCGATAAGGACGTTCGTCCTCCCGCTCTGGACCAACGTGCTGTCTCCCTGCCCAACGTCGAGGAAAGTGACCCGGTAGACGGGGAAAGGACGCGGAAGAAGCGAAAAGAACAGAAGGAAGGCAAGGGCCGCCTGCACCTTTCTCTCCTCCTTCGGCTTGAAGTAGGTCCGGAGGGTCAGGGAGAGGAGGAACAAGGCGTAGTAGAGAGCGAGGAAGAGAAAGGACGGGGAGCCGGTGGCAAGGAAGGGGGAGATGCGCTCGGCGCTCTCCGAAAACCGGAGCAGCCGTTCCGAAAGGAACGAGAAGGCCAGTCCGAAGGACGGAAAGGGAAAGAGGAGGAACGAGGAGAGGAAAAGCAGGGAGAAGCCGGGGAGGAGAAGGAACTGCAGGAGCGGGGAAAGAAGGGAGATCCCGCCTTCCGCGCAAAGCCGGTAGGGAAGGAAGAACAGGGTAAGACGAAGAAAGAAAGAACCCCTTGCTTCCTCCTTCCGGAAGGGAAAGACCCGGTTCAGGAAAAGGAACGGAAAAGGATAATAAAACGACGGGGAGAGGATCGAGAAAGGCTCAAGGACCAAGAGAACTCCGGAAAGGAGGCTTAGTTCCTCTAGCGGGCTTAGCCTCCAAGGAAGACGCTTTCGAAGGGCCCGGAAGAGAAAGAAGAGGAGGATCCTACGGACGGTGTAGCGGAACCCGGAGAGAAGCAGGAGGAGAACCAGAAGGAAACAAGGGACACCGAAGGAAAGCTTCGGATACCGCCTTCCGAAGCACGCTTGGAGAGAGCGGACGAGAACGCCCATCTGGACGCCGGAGAGGGAGAGCGAAGACGTCAGTCCGAGGGAAACGAGGGAAGAAAAACGCTCTGAGGAAGAAAAGCTCTCCCCGCAGAGAAGGGAGGAAGCGAGGATCTTACCCTCCTCGCTAAGCTGAGCGAAGGCCCGTTTACGGAAGAAGGACCCAAGATTGAAGGGCCTGAACCTCAGGTCAGTCTTCTTCGCCACGAACTGAAGGAAGACGCCCTGGCTCTTCAGGTATTCGTCGAAACGGAAACCCGATTCGTAATGACGGGAAAGAAGCGGTTCGGTCTTTCCTTCCAGGGAAAGGAAGGAAAAAAGAGGAACACTTCCTTCGGTGTCATAGACGAGATACTTCCCGCTTCCCGTCAGAAGGAGATAGTAGGAGCTTCGCCGGGCGATGACTAGTCCAGTCAGGTACGTAGCCTGACTGTCTCCCCGGGGAAGAAAGGAGGCTAGAAGGAATCCTGGAACGGCGGACAGAAGGAAGAGAAACTTTTTTCTCTCTTTCCGGGCTAGCAGGTAGCAAAACGGGAGAAGAAGCAGGAGAAGGAACAGGGGATGGAAAAGGGCCCCAAGAAGCCCGATCACGTAGGAAAGAAAGAGGACGAACATCAACGGAGGCAGATCTTATTCTTCACCTTCTGGAACGTGCCCTCCCCGATTCCGGGGACTTGAAGGATGTCCTCCAAGGCCAGGAAGGACCCGTTCTGCTTCCGGTAGGAAATCAGGTTCGTGGCCTGGCTTGCGTTGAAGCCGACCCCGGTCAGTTCGCTGCTGGTCGCCGTGTTGATGTTGACTTTCTGGATCGTCTCTTCGAGGCACGTCTTCTCCTTCTCCGTCGCCGGCGGGACATAGAAGCTCGTCCTCGCGCCGATGACTAAGGAAGGGTCGTAGGCCGTCGAGTCGGCCTTGCTGGTCACGCCCCCGGCCATGGTCAGAAGGTCGGCGAGCGTCGCCGTGGTTTCGATGTAGTAGTCACCGGGATGGCTGACCTCCCCGCTGACGGCGACCTTCGCCTTCTTAGCATCCTCCTCACCTTCCCGCTCGACCAAAGACGTTGGCGTGTCCGTGGACGGGTCCGAATGGATGGAGCGGTCCACCGCGGCCAACGCAAAAAGGCCGACCACCGTTATGACAATGCCGACAACAATCATCTGGAACATTGTGCGTTTTCCTCCTCGCTCCCTCTTTCGGGAGGGGAAGGAAAAATAACGGAGCCGGCCTAAGACGGCCTTCGGAATCGGGGCTTAGTCGCCGATCTTGAGAATCTCCATCTCGTAGGGGTTCGCCACCCGGACCTCAACCTTCTCGCCGACGGAGTGGCCTAAGACAGCCTGGGCGACCGGCGACGTGTTCGAGATCTTGCCCTCGGAAGGGTTGGCCTCGATTTCGCCGACGATGAAGAAGGAGTAGTCCTTCCCGGTGGAAAGGTTGCGGACCGTGACCTTCTCGCCGCCGAGCTTGGCGAACTGGCTGTTGACCTGCTCGTTATCGATGATGAGGGCGTGGTCCAGCGTATAGCGGATGCGGTTGATCTCGTTCTCGATCTCCTGGGCCTTGGCCAGCGCCGCGTCATAATCGGCGTTCTCGCTTAAGTCGCCCTGGGACCGGGCAAGGTTCAGGTCGGAGAGGATCTTCGGCTTCTCGACGTTCACCAGCTCGTCGAGCCGCTTCAGAAGGTCTTCCTTGCCCTTGCGGGTCAATACTTCCTGGTTTTCTGCCATTTGAATTCTGCCTCCGGTAAAAATCGCAATTAATTATAGCAAATCCCGCCTTCCCTAGGCCGGGGAGAAAAGAGAACGGAGGAGGATTCTTCTTTTTCCAAAGGAAGCGCCGTTTGGCTTAGAATAAACCGGTACGAAGAAGGAGAACGAAACATGAGTGAGAACTATGTGCCGGTGAAGGTCCGGGAGGACCGCTATTCCCAGCTAATCCAGCCCTACGTCCAGCCGGCTTTCGAAGCCTTGAAGAAGTATGTCGCCATCGATTCCGTCTACGACGAAGCAACCCGGAGCGAGACCATGCCTTTCGGCGCCGGGGTCGAGAAGGCCCTCGCCTTCACGGCCGAGCTTGGGAAGGAGCTCGGCTTTAAGGTCGACCGCTGCGACAACTACATCACGGAACTGACCGCCGGGGAAGGCGAGAAGGTCTTCGACATCTATGCCCATGCGGACACCGTCCCGGTCAACCGGAAGAACTGGACCCGCGATCCTTTCGCCCTGACGCAGGAAGGGGACGTCCTCTATGGCCGAGGAACGAACGACGACAAGGGGCCGGGCATCGCCTGCCTCTTCGCCGTCAAGGCGCTGATGGACCTCGGGAAGGTCCATGGCTTCAAGCTCCGCTTCCTCTTCGGCGGGAACGAGGAGCGGGACTCCTTAGGCCTGCACCATTACTTCCATGTCCTGAAGAAGGGATATCCGACCTACGGCATCTCGCCGGACGCCGACTATCCGGTCATCTATGCGGAGAAGTCGATCTATGCCTACGAGGAGAGGATTCCCTTCTCCGACCCGAGGATTGAGCCTTTTGAGATCGGCTCCGCTCTGAACATCGTTCCGGACGAGGCGAAGGTCCGGATCCAGGCGGACGGAACGAACGTCGAAGAGGCCGTCGCGGCCTACCAGTCGCTCTACCCCCGGCTGAAGATCCGCTTCGAGGACGGCGTCCTCTCCGTCAAGGGAATCAGCGCCCATGGCTCCTTGCCGTGGCTCGGCGAGAACGCCGGGCTTCATCTGCTGAACCTGCTCGGAAAGATCTATGGCCTTCCGGTCCTGGAGGAAGTCGCCCATGGCTACGAAGGCGGGAAGGGCGAGAACCGGAACGTCAACTTCAAGGACAAGACCTTCGACGGTTCTTCCTACAACGTCGGAAAGATTCGCTACGACGGGAAGGTGCTGTCCCTGGACGTCAATTTCCGTTTCCCCTGCTCCTATTCCGTCCAGGACGTCGTGGAGGCCGTCCGGAAAGCGAGCCAGCATGAGATCCTCCTCCTCGGCGGCAGCGACGGTTTCGTCCAGGATAAGGACAGCGACTTCGTCCAGATTCTGGTCGGCGCCTACCGGGAAGAGACCGGAGACGAGAAGAGTGAGCCTTTAGCCATCGGCGGAGGCACCTACGCCCGGGAAAGCCGGAACTCGGTCGCCTTCGGTGCCGCCTTCCCGGGGCGGTCCATGCGGATGCACGGCGACGACGAGTTCTTCCCCTATAGCGACTTCGTCGACAACATCCAAATCTATGCCCGTGCCTTAGATGAGATGTTCGACTACCTCCGGACCGGAAAGAGGAAGGCCTGACCTATGGGCATGCGCCTTCGCCACCGGAAGTGGACCGAGCCGGTCCTAAAGGCCCATAAGGACATCGGGATGGACCTGACCGAAGCCGACCCGTCGTTCCTGAAGACGTTTCCGAACGTCGAGATCGGAGCCGGGGAGGGAGGCTTCCTTCTCGCCCTGAGCCAAGAGCATCCCGACGAGAGGTTCCTCGGCGTCGAGATCAACCGCAACGCCTTTGCTATGGCCGTCAAGCACGGCGCAGAGGCCGTCGAGAAGGGGCAGGCGAAGAACTTCTTCTTCCTCCAGGCCCCGATCCAGCGGATCTTCAGCCTGTTCCCGGATGCCTCCCTCGATCATCTCTACATCAACTTCCCGGATCCCTGGCCGAAGAAGAAGCATCACCGGAGGCGGCTTAGCTATCCGCCCTACCTGAAGGAGTACTACCGGATGCTCAAGCCGGGCGGCGTTCTGTACTTCCGGACCGACAACAGCGAGCTCTTCGAGGACAGCCAAGGATACTTCCAGGAGGACGGCGAGTTTGACGTCGAGGTCGTCTCCCCCTTCGACAGCACCTTAAATCCCATCCTCCCGACCACCGAGTACGAGACCAAGTTCCGAGCCCGGGGCGTCACCATCCATCTGCTGATCGCCCGGAAGAAGGCGAATCCGTAGGAGCGAACCGAAAAAGTCTCTCCGCCGGGATGCAGGAATCCGGATAGACGGTCGCCTTCCCATCCACCTGCCTACTTGGTCCAAATAGAGGGGTTCACTACAGAAGCGGTCAGCGACGACCGCTTTTTTTCTATGAAACAATCGACTATCGAGACGAATCAAATTGCGAATAGTCGAGTGTTTTACGAATAAAAAGAGGAAAAACATATGGCCATTAACGAAACTGAAGAAGAGGTTGTTGAAGAAATTCCAGAAGTAGTCGAAGCCGAAACGTTGACCCAAAAAGAAATCGAGGCAATTGCCGGAGAACTTATCGAAGCAAATCCGGAAAAGCAGAGGTGGTATGGATTTTGAGGCAATGCCACCATTGCTTTTCCTAGGGCTTTGCCTTACTTCCTCACAGACTCGTCCCAAATTGCGACAATCTTCAGATAGGCACGAGTGGCAGCCTCAATCGAGCTAATCAAGGCTTCTTCTGACGTAGATGACAGTTTGGTGCCCCTTATCGCCGTCGTACCAGCTTGCTGCATCCTTTTTTTGCCCCAATTCGCCTTGAAAATCTCTCCGCCATTCTCGCTGATCGTTTGACGAAGGAGATTGAAAGCTTCAGCGTCGATGTTTTTCCCGTATTTCAGGATCCTCCCGGCGAATCTGCCTCCGAGAAGGTCGCGGCTGCGGATTTCCAGATATGGCGTAAAGTCGTCGCGGCGCCCCTTGGGGTAGACGTTGATGTACACGTATCCGTATCGAGTCGTCGCAACGTGGAACTGCGCGCTCTCGACATCATTAGCAATACGCGGCAAAAGAATCTTCTTCATGTAGGAGTCCCAAGCTATGAGATCATTGGTTAACGGCATGGCGACCGCTACCGAGGACTCGCCTATCTTAAGGATGTGCTCGGCATATGACGACACGATAAGGTTTGGGTGAGACTTATATTTCTTCCAGAAGCCGACGATTTCAGGCAATTGGAACATGCGCCATCCGGCGTCTTTGACCCTGGCGATTTCTTCTTCGTCCGAAGGGGAAGTTTTGTAGAAAACCTTGATGGCGCGCTCCCTTTTGTACGGCGCGTCCCATCGCTGCAAAACCTTGTTATAGGTTTTCAATTGGTTGTGTTCCCAACTGGTTGTCTTGTCCTCGACGACGAGGTAATACCTCGAATATCTGTCGCTTTCCGCATAGAAGAAATCGCAGCCAAGGTCCATGTGGTTCACTTGGGACCACGTGTTAAGGAAACGGAATTCCGGATCGTCTATGTCTACCTTCCCGTCAGTTAAGAAAAGGATGAAGTCTTTGACTAGTTCTTTGAGTTCTGGCTCCCTGTAGTTTGCGCATACCCATCGGATGAAACCGTCTTGCGTAAGTTCTTTCGGCGCGTAATCGAATAAGTTTTCCATTTTTAGCGAACCCCTTTCACAGCTTCGGCAAAACGGACCTTCAGATTATTTTCGTATTTCCCCAGATTCTCTTTGGTGAGAGTCCCGCTAAACAGCTCTGTAATGATTTTCATGAAAAGGAGCTGATCTGTAGCATCTAGCGGGAGTTTTATGCGATAGACCCCCTCGATCATGGAGGGTTTGAACCACTGCTTCTTTGATTCAATTTCCTTGAGTAAATCAGGAACGAATGAGATCTCGGAGTTGGATGGACCCCTGAATTCGTCGCCGAATTCTTTAATAGCCTTGTAGGCACAGACCCCGCTAAGGTCGATTCTTAGGACGGTTAGCAAATCGATAAGCGCCCTCTCGTGGTCTTCCCTTTTCTCGAAGATACCAGACCTTGAGTAATAGGCATTGCGGCCAACAGCATGGACTCAATCAGCCTTGCGATGGCGAGCCATTCCGAGAGCCGGACGCGTCCCCGGAATCCCTTGCCTTGGCGGAGCTCGTCGACGATCCTTGCCTTGTCGACGTTCCTGACCCTTTTCTCGTCTCCGCCAAGGCATGCAGCTTTTTTAGGTAGTCTATCTCCGCCTTCTGAAGGAGCACCGTGTGCTCCAGCGCCTCTATCCTCGCCTTCAGGGCGTCCACGGACTCCTCCCCGTCTTCCGCCGCCTTCCTTCTCCCATCCTTGGCCTGCTGTTCCATGTTCCTGGGTCTCCTTCCCCTTCTGGAGCATTCTAGCCCATGCTTGCCCTTATCGCCATAGCGCCTGATTCATGTGCACAGCGTGCCGGCATGGACGCCCAGCGTCTTTGACTGGGCCTTCAAGCTGATTTTGCCGTTTATGACCGGCAGGATTGCGGCCAGCTTCTGCCCGGCGGTGAACTTCCTGTTCTTTCCGTGGCGCAGGGCATCCTCCCCGCCT
>Ga0256406_1002712_pt1 | contig 24089 bp, 16 predicted proteins | sample RumenRJG_03DNA_FD_185986 | JGI IMG/M metagenome (GOLD analysis project Ga0256406, IMG submission 185986) | Bovine rumen microbial communities from Lethbridge, Alberta, Canada - RJG_03 | ecosystem: Host-associated > Mammals > Digestive system > Stomach > Rumen | place: Canada: Alberta | collected...
GTAATTCGGACAGTCTAGAAAAAAGGCCTACCCCAAAAGATTGCCTCCGATTACGCTTTAATCGGAGGTTTTCTTATGGCCGGCATACGCTTCACGGACGAGCAGGTTTCGCTGCTTCGGTCCAACCCCTGGGTCAAATCAGTCACGCCCAAGTACATATCCTTCACCAAGGAGTTCATGGAGGAGTTCATAGACCAGCATTCCAAGGGGCGAACGAGGTACGAGATCTTCGAGTCGCACGGGCTGCCCGTGGAAGTCATCGGGAAGAAAAGGATAAAGAATGCCACGGGCAACTGGATCGCCAAATCGAACTCCGGGGCAGAGCTCTCCGACGAGAAGAGGGGCCGGCCGAGGACCCGAGAGCTGACCAAGGACGAGATCATCGCCAGGCAACAAGCCAAGATAGAGATGCTGCGGCAGGAGAACGACTTCCTCCGCCAAATACGGAGGCTGGAACGACGTCACCAGCCATCAAAATCCCCGTCGAAGAAAAATTCGAGATAATCTACAGGACCAAGGAGAGATACGCCGGGAGGCTCAGGCCCAACGTCGCCTGGATGTGCGGGGAGCTCGGCGTCTCCAGGTCCGGCTACTACGCATACGAAGCCAGGAAGAGGGACGGCCTCGCCGATCCCCGCGAAGCCAAGGACTGCGCCGATTTCCTCGCCGTCAAGGAAGTCCATGGCTTCAAAGGCAGGCCGAAGGGGTCGAGGCAGATCGCGATGCTGATGCCGAAGCTCTTCGGGACGTCGATGAACAGGAAGAAAATCCAAAGGCTCATGAGGAAATACGGCCTGGAATGCCCGATAAGGAGGGCCAACCCGCTGAGGAAGATCGCCAAGGCGCTGCAGACGAACTCCGTGTTCTCGAACAAGCTCAACCGCCAATTCGCCATCGGCAGGCCCGGCGAGCACCTGCTCACCGACATAAGCTACCTCTATTACGGGCCCCATGGCGAGAGGAGGTGCTGCCTGTCCGCGATCAAGGACGCCTCCACGAACGAGATCGTCGTCTGGACGCTCTCCGAGACGATAGACATGCCCTTCGTGATCGAGATGCTTCGGAAGCTCGACTCGGTCGATTGGCTCCCCGGCACGTTCCTCCTCCATTCCGACCAGGGATGCCATTACACGTCGCGGGAATACAGGAAGTATCTCTCCGACCGGGACATATGCCAATCCATGTCGAGGAGGGGGAACTGCTGGGACAACGCCCCGATGGAGAGTTTCTTCGGCCACGCGAAGGACGAGCTGCATCTGAGAAGGTGCTTGACGTTCGGCGAAGTCGTCACGGAAATCGCCGACTATATCGACTACTACAACAACTGGAGGCCGCAGGCCGGCCTGGGGAAGATGGCGCCCGTGGAATTCAGGGAATATCTCCTGGCCAAGCCGGTTGGCCTTCCCGTGCCCCTCAACGCGGCGAGAGAAAACGGGAATCCCTCGCTTGGGATTCCCGTTTCTCAATAGGTTAGCCTTTTCTTAATGTGTCCTTGACAAGGGGTCCACATTATATCCCTTCTAGGATGGGGGCCGTTTTGTTTCCTTTGGTGCAGGTAACTGGGTTTGAGCCCATACGGATTCCTCCAATCGATCCTAAGCCCCACGCATCAAATCGTTTTGCTATGTCCGCGTTCCAGCTACCGATTTTTTCGTTTCGCGAAAACGAAGAGTCTTTCAGCAAACGGGCTTCTCGAAATCACCATTCTCAAACAGCCGAGTAAAGCAATTTACTAGATAGAAAATAATATACTTTAAAGTAAATTACTACAAAGTATATAAATTAGGCTAATTATATTTCAAACATATCCTCGATCGTCAGCAGTTTGATCGGATATTGGAAAGCCTCTTTTTTCACGGCTTCCGTATAAGAAGACTTGACGATGACCAGGTAGTATTTTTCTTTTATGTCCGTGAAGATCTCGCTGGCGTCGAGGAGATTATGAAACTCTTTCAAATCAAACGGCTCGTTCCGGAATTTGCATTCGACAAAGAGCCCCCGCTTTCCGTCCCTCCCGAGGATATCCACATCATCCTGTTTCTTCTGAATCGGATTGTTGCCCCACCAACGACCGATGCCGTTCGGAATAAAGGGCAGTTTCCCGTTTTGAGCTAACTTCTGAATATACTGTTCGCAGGTCTTCTCAAAAGCGTGGCCTAAGAAGGCATCGAGTGTCTCCATAATCTTATTCGCATAGGCTTCCGGACCCATGAATTGGATTTGTCCTTGATGGGCGAAGATATACCGGAACCAGAAGGCGAAATAGTTATCGGAGATGGTATAGACGCCTTTTCGGCTCTTCTCTTTCTCGCCGTAAGGAAGGATTCGTTCCACGATATGAACCTTTCTTAAGCTCTCTAAATACTTCCCGACTTTGGAAGTTTCTTCCTGGACTTTGGTCGCAATTTCATTCAACGTCGAAGCGCCCGATGCGATGGCCGAGAGCAGGGAGTTATAGAAATACGGCTCTTGGAATTCCGCCTTCAGGAGATTGATCGGTTCCTCAAAGAGGACGGAGCCGTCCTCTAAGAGGGCTTCTTGGATATTCTCTTTTAAGGAAAGGCCGTCTTGGAACTGTGCAAGATAAAGTGGGACCCCACCTAAGATGCCGTAAGTCGCGATTCTCTCCTCATTTGACATATGGGGAAAGAAGTCTTTGGTGACGGAGTAATCAAAGGGGAGAACCTCAAACTGCTTGGTCTGTCTCGCGTATAAGGGCGCCTTCTCGCTCAGCACTTCATCCTGCATGAAAGAAAGGCTGCTCCCGCATAAAATCAGCTTCAGCCTCTTGTTCTCCTGCCAGACCTTGTCGATCCGGTTTTGCAGGATGCTGGAAAGAGAAGGATTCGCCTTGGCCGCATACGGATATTCATCCAGGATCAAGAGGAACTTTCGTCCGCTGCTATCTTTTTCCATCAGAGAATCGAAAAAATCAAAAGCGGAGGACCAATCATCGAACTTTAAAGAGGAAGGATAACCGAAATAGGAACAGACCGAGTCGATAAACATCCTTCGATTCAACTCGTCGTTCTGCTCGACACAGGAAAGGAAGATGGCTGGGTTCTTCTTCACAAACTCATTCAGAAGGCTCGTTTTACCGACTCGTCTTCTACCATAGATCACAATATATTCGAATTTTTCGGAATCGCAGGCCTTCTGCAAAATCCCTAATTCCTTTTCTCTCCCGAAGAACATACCCGCCTCCATAATTAATATACTTCAAAGTAATTTACTTGAAAGTATATTAGCATAAAAAGCCTTGTATTCCAATTTGCTTTTCCCCATTTCTAAGCTGAAATAACGGCAAAAATCAAGGTTGCTGTTTTCTGCTCCATGTTTCCTCATCCGGTTTCTCTTCCTATGGGATTGGAAAGAAGATCCACTGGCCGTCTTGCGCGTTGAATCGCCTTAGGGAAAAGAAACCTAAAAATTCAATTCATTGAGGTTTGATGTGTATCTAAGGAATTTTTAAACGCCTTGCTCTTTCGAAGAAACGGGTTTGGCGTTTTTCTTTTCTCGTATCGATTCTAAGAGATAGGCGATTCCAAGACCGATTAACCCCGCGACAAGCTTTCCTACCATCATGGGAAGAACGGCAGTAGGTGCTTCGGCAATCGCGAAGGCGACGTGATCGCATAATACGTAACTTGCCCCAACGGCAAACGCGGCATTAAGCACTTGCTCTTTCTTGGTCATCTTATGGAAGACATCGTAAGTCATTAAGAGATTCGCCGCGGATAACAACGGCCCAATTAATCCTTCTTTGGTGCCATGCACCCGTTCGGCAAGCCTGTTTAAAGGGCGGTCAAGCCAACGAAGTAATAATGTTAAGAAGGGATAAAGGCCGCATAAGATCAAGCCAATGTTGCCAGAAACCTGAATTCCTTCGGATAACGGCGCGAGATAACGGAAGAAGGGGAGCCCCATCGCGTCAAAGCCCACTTCTTTTCCAATGGGGACCAACACCAAATCTCTTACAAGAGTGACGCCAAAGGCGAGCAACGAGATGGTTTCGACGATTTTGCTAATGATTTTGAAACCGCGTAGAGTTCCTTTGGGAAAGAGAAGCAGCAAAACGAACAAGATGGTGAAGAACACGCAGGGGAAAATGAGGTTATAAAGCATCTTCACAGGATCAACCCCTAACAGGCAGCCACCGATCAACGTTCCTACCGGAATCCCCCATAAGCCGATAAGCAATCCCCTTCCAAAGGCGGGTAAGTCTTCTTCCTTTAAGAACGTGGAAACCGTAGGAAGAATGAATAAAAAGGTAACGCCGCTCATCGAAGCGTACACAATGCCAGTAGCCAAAGACATGGGAACATCGTCCGTGGTCAGTGCAGCGGCATGATATCCCCCCATGTCAATCGGCAAGAACGTCGTTAAAGGAACGCTTGGATCCATACCCATCTTGATAAACAGAGGGCCTAACGTTTTCGAATTGACAAACGAAATCATCGGAGCCAACGAAATCATGCCAGCCATGGTTAATACTAAGACGCCAATGGTTTTGACGCCCTTTTGGAAGGATTTTCCGATGCCGAAACGATTTTTTAAAAAGCAAAGGTCCACGATGCCAAGTAGGGCAAATAACGTGGAGAAGGATACGATTGCAATATTAAACCAAGCCATATTAGAACCGATGGCAATACGTTCCTTCTATCCAATCTCCGTCGTCTTGGCGTAGTGCGAAACCGAAGCCAAAAACGGCGTACGGATGACGCCGTTTCTTCGCGAGTTGAATTGCGTTCTCTGATATATCGGCCATGGCTTCAGGAATTTTAAGCCGAAATCAGGGAATTAGGCAACGTTCCCAGCAGGGAAGGTGACGGATAGGTCGGCCTTTTGAACACCGCGCTAGATTTCGTTTTGGGGTAGTTCGAAGCGGTCTTTCTAATGGCCAGGGTCATCTTCTTCGGCCTGCCGTATTGAAATAGGCCATCGTGCCTAAGATAGTTTCAAAGGCGATGGTTTGCTCCTTGGCTTTCTCGTCATCGGTGGCGGGAATTGCCCTATAACGATATCGAAGGAATCTCAAAGCTGGTGATGGTTGTTTTTGCCGTTTGCCAGTTAATCCGCCAAAGAATCAGCATCCGTAACCTTCCTGTGTCTATAGGTCCCTCCTCCAATGCCTGATCGGCAGCGGCCCCATCAAAGGTCTTGCCGGTAGTGACGGATTCGACGACGTTCCGAAGAGGTTCCGCTTCTACGCCCACACCCTTCCCGGAACCGCGGGGGTGTTTCTCTCCTTCACGGGCGGTGCGCCTGCTCTGCGGGGCTGGAATTCCGGATGCATCGATTCGCCTGGGTGGAGAAAAGAAAATGGCCCCGCGCATCTCTTCCGGGGGACAGGAGACCGCTTGATCTTCAATGGCACCACCAGGTAGGCTTCAGCCCGCATGGTTCACCCCCAAATACCTCAGGCATATCGATTCGGCGTTTGTTTTGATTAGGCCTCTTTTAAAAAGTTATTAGAAGTTACAATATTTTTGAAAGTTATAAGAGGTTACAACAATTATTAGAAGTTACAGTTTTATTTGAGGTTATTAGAAGTTACAATATTTCCGGAGATGAAGAAAGATGCGGAAAGAAAATCCCTTTACGATATCCTTTGGGGAGGAACCGAAATTGATGATTCCTCGCGAAAGGGCGGTGAATCAAGTGGTTTCCGCTTTTACGAGCGAGTCACCATCCACGCGCGTTTTCATTATTACGGGAGTACGTGGCTGCGGGAAAACCGTGCTCCTTTCTTATCTCGAAGATGTGTTCAGCGCGAAAGAGGATTGGGTCGTCGTTGAATTGAACCCAAACCTGAATCTGTTAGAAAGCTTGGCCTCCCTGCTCTATGAAAAGAGCAAGGCGAAATTCCATTTCGCGCAGAAATCGTTCAGTTTCTCCTTCAAGGGGTTAACCTTTTCCTTAAAGGGAGACAAGCCGATTTCCAACATCGAATCCTTGCTGGAAGAGCTTTTTTCTTCGCTAGCAAAAAGCAAGAAAAAGGTCCTGATCACGATCGACGAAGTGACCAACAGTTCGTCCATGCGCGCTTTCACCCAGGAATTCCAGATTCTGGTGCGCAAGCATTTCCCGGTGTTTTTGCTGATGACCGGCCTTTATGAGAACGTCCGCTCTTTGAAAAATGAAAAAAGTCTTACCTTCCTGTATCGGGCGATGCCGTTGGATTTAACGGCATTGAACCTTAACAACATCAAGGCATCCTTCCAGAAAGAGTTATCTTTGCCCGAAGAGCAAGCCATCGAATTCAGCAAATTGACAAAAGGTTATGCCTTCGCCTATCAGCTTTTGGGCTACTTGGCGTTTGACGCAAACGCCAAAAAAGTCGATGAGGAATTGCTTCATAAGTTCGATTACTACCTTTCCGACTTCGTCTATCAAAAGATCTACGAGGATTTGTCAGGTCGTGCGAAAGAAGTAGTGAAGGCGATGAGCCAGGCGGAAGATGACAGAACCGAAACGATCCGTTGCCTCGTAGACATGAAGTCCAATATTTTTTCCTATTATCGCGACTTGTTGCTTCGCAGCGGCGTCTGTGAATCGCCCTCCTACGGCCATCTTTCTTTCCGCCTCCCGCGTTTCAAGGAATTTGTGCTGACCCAGATGCAGTTCGAATAAGGATCTCAGGATTCGTTCTCCTTTGGTTCTTTCCGATCATGCGCGCTCGTTTTGTCTTTTGCTGTTTTCGTCTTTCCCGCCGCAGACACGCTTTTTCTTCATGCCAGCACCCTCGTTCCAAAGGGCTTGAATTCCGGATTCGTCGATTCGCCTGGACGGAGAAAAGAAAAACGGCCTTCGCGCATCCCTTTGGGAGCAAGAGGCCGCCTATTTTCTTTTGGTGCGGGCAACAGGATTTGAACCTGCACGGATTTCTCCAATAGATCCTAAGTCTATCGCGGCTACCATTACGCCATGCCCGCCTATGCCCTAAGGGCTTTCCCCAAGGCCCACCTATTGTAAGCCTTTCGGCTTTCTAGAAAACAGGATTTCTTTCTCCTTTTGCCCCCTCTTTACGTCATATCCCTGCTGTCTTATAGTGATTCCGCCATAGAGAGAAGGGGAGAGACAAGCTCTTTGATCCTTCGACAACCTATCTCATGAGGAGACAAGGTGCCAAAGCTTGGATGATGGAACACCGCTTGCTTCGTAGGCCTCCACCATCGCGTGGGGCTTTTTTCTAAGGTAGAAAAGGAAATCGCCATGGAAGAAGAGGGAGAGAAGAGCCGTTTATCGAAGAGGAACGAAAGCATCGTCAAGGCGGCCTTCGCCTTCCTCGTGCTCATGTCGGTCATGTCCTTGTTCAACGACATGACCTTCGAAGGGGCCAACTCCGCCTTAGGCGCCTTCGAATCGTATTTGGGAGCCCCGACTGTCGCCATCGCCGCGATTGGGGGAATCGGCACCTTGCTGGGTTGCTCCCTCCGCCTTTTAAGCGGCTTCTTGGCCGATAAGACGAAGAAGTATTGGCTCTTCACGATTTTGGGCTACTGCATCGACGTCCTCTCCGTCCCCCTGCTCGCCTTGGTCCCCGAGGGATGGTGGCAGCTGGCCATCTTCTTCGTCCTCACTGAGAAGATAGGCAAGGCCATCAAAAAGCCAGCGAAAAGCTCGCTGGTTTCTTTCGCCGCGAAGCAAACGGGCGAGGGGAAGTCGTTTGCCTTTGCCGAGGCGTTAGACCAAATCGGCGCCTGCCTAGGCCCCATGATCCTGACTTTGGTGTATACAATTGGCTCTTCTTTGACCACTTACCAGAAATACGTGATTGGCTTCGCCGCCTTGGGGGTGCCTGCTCTCATCTGCATCGCCTTGCTCCTCATCGCCCGACATAAATTCCCTACGCCGGAGAACTTTGAGCCCAAAAGCCAAGACAAGTCCCGTTCCATCTGGACCTCGAAGGCCTATTTGGTGTTCGTGGCCGCCGGATTCTTCTTCGCCGCGGGGTATTTGGACTCCTTCTCCCTCATCGATAAGCATTTGGCTGACCTTGCCCTCATCAACGCGGACTATCTGCCCCTTCTTTATTCGTATGCGATGTTCATCGACGCCCTATCCGCGGTGGCCTTCGGCTTCCTATTCGACAAAATCGGCTTCCTCTCCGTGGGCATCGCTTCGCTTCTTTCAGCCCCCTACGCCTTCTTTTTCTTCGCGTCTAAGGCGAACCTCACCACGGTTTTCCTCGGCCTCACGTCTTGGGGCATCGGCATGGGGGCGATTGAATCCATCCTCCAGGCGGGGGTGGCCAAGCTATCCCCGAAGGAGCAACGGGCCAGGGCGTTTGGCTTCTTTGAACTCTTCTATGGGCTATCCTCCTTTGCCTTCTCCTTCTTGATCGCCTACCTCTACGACCATAACCGCGAACTGCTTTGCTATCTATCCCTCCTCTTCGTGGGCATCGGGACGATCCTCTTCTTCCTCTGCCAACCCCTTTACCTTAAGGAAAGAAAGAAGGCCGAGGCTTAAAAAAGGGCGGCTTGAAGCCGCCCCATCCACATGTTGATGCGTTTTACTCGTCGATGACGTCTGCGTCGTCACTTTGCTCAATCTCTTTGGGGGCGTCGCTTTCTTCGATCGCCCCATCACCTGTTCCGATCTCCTCGGGACGCGCGCCGGAGATGAGGCGGAACTTGTTGTCGATCTTGTTGACCGTCTTGTTGAACTGATCGCTGGAGGAGGTCAAACGACCGATTTGTTTGTTCAGGGTCTCCCAACGCGGGATGAAACGATCAAATTCCTTCGCTAGTCCATCGATGGCCTCGCTGATCTTGTCGACCTTGCTCCTTCTCTCGTAATCCACCTGGATGACGCGGAAGGAGGCGATGAGGGGTTGCAGGATCGTCGGGGAAGCGATGACGACCCTCTTCTTATCGGCATATTCCCGGATTTCGGGGAATTGCTGCTGAATGTAGGCGAAGATGCCGTCGCTGGGGATGAACATGATCGCGTTGGCGACGGTCTTCCCCTTGATGACGTACTTCGCGGTCTCATCAATCCTCTTCTTGAGGGCGGCCTTAAATTCCTCATTGGCCTTTTTCTCCTCCTCGGGGCTTAAGGTCTTGCTCCGGTCGAAGAGCTCTTCATAGCCCGTCAAAGAGAACTTGGAGTCGATGCAGATGATCTGCTTCTTTTCCGCCCCATCGAGAAAGATGACCGCGTCCGGCTTTAAGGTGTGTTCCTCGTCCGCCCCCTTCTGCAGGATGAACTGGGTGTCGTATAAGGTGCCCTTGCCCCCTTCGAACATGCTTTGGAGGATGAGCTCCAACTGCCATTCGCCATATTTGCCCCGTTCCTGGTTGCTGGAGAGGATGCCGTTTAGATTGGTGATTTGATTCTGCAAATCCTGGACGTTCTTTTGGGCGGCCTCCAAGGCGCCTAACTCTTTCTTGAGGTTGGCCATCGTCTCCGAGGTGTTTTGGAAGCCAGCCTCAAGGCCGCTTCCGACCTTTTCGTTGATCGCGGCCATCTTCTCGTCGATGCGCTTATTGATCGCATCGATGGAGGTTTTCAGCTGAATCTCCATCCCGTTTTGGAAATCGTTGATGCGCTTGGTGTCGCTTTCGCTTTGTTCCTTCAAGGCCTTGTTCATGGAGTCGAGGCGGTTATTGATCGACTCTTGGAAGGAGTTCAGCACCTGCGCGTTGGCGTCCTTTTGCTTGCCGAAGGAGTCGCTTAAGGAAAGCTTCTGGGCATCGTTGAAGGAAGCCAGCCTATTCTCTAAGCTGGTATTGAATCCTTCTTGGAGGGTGGCGATCTTCAAGCTGGTGGCCGTCTCGCTTTTGATGAGGGCGTCCCTCACGTCCTGGATGTTCTTTTTTAACTCCTCAATCGCTTGGGGGTCAACGGAAGGGACTTTTGCTTCCTTTTCCTTCCTCAAAACGAGGAAGAGAACCACCAAGGAAAGCAAAAGGGAGGCAATCGAAATGATCAAGATGGCATAAAGCATGAGAGAACCCTCTTTCTATCTGTCTGTATTATAAAGCCGCCTCGAGGAATGGAGGCCCAAACAAAAAGGAGAAGCGGCCGTTCCCGTTATGGGTAGAAAGAAGAGGGAAGAAAGGCTAAAATCAAGCGCATGGAACGTTTAGCCATCCTCATCCCCTGCTACAACGAGGAAATCACCATCGCCAAGGTGGTGAAAGACGCCCGTAACGCTTTCCCTGATGCGATGGTTTACGTTTACGACAACAACTCCACCGACAAAACCGCCGAACTCGCCAAAGAAGCCGGCGCGGTCGTCCGTAAGGAATCCAAGCAAGGCAAGGGCAACGTCATTCGCGCGATGTTCGCGCAGATCGACGCGCTTTGCTATTTGATGGTCGATGGGGACGACACCTATCCCATGGAAGAGGGGGCAAAGCTGGTTGATCAAGTTTTGAACCAAGGGGCGGCGATGGCCATTGGGGATCGGCTCTCCGCGAATTACAATCAAACCAAAGAGAAGCTCTTCCATAAATCCGGCAACTCCTTCGTCTTGTGGCAGATCAACCACCTATTCGGAGGGGATCTCACGGATGCGATGACGGGCTTCCGCGCCTTCTCCTACGCCTTCGCCAAAAGCTTCCCCTGCCGTTATGGGGGCTTCCAGACGGAGACGGAGATGAGCATCTTCTCCTTGACCCACCACCTCGAGGTGACGCATCTCCCCGTGACCTACCGCGAACGCCCGGCCGGCAGCCATTCCAAGTTAAGCACAGTCAAAGACGGGATTCGGGTATTAAGGGCGATTCAGTCGCTCCACCGTCAATACCATCCAGGCGCCTATTTCGGCATCCGCGCCGCCTGCTTCGGCGTTTTGGGGGCTGCTTTGTTCATTCCCTTCCTTTTGCTCTATCTCCCCTATCCTTCTTGGGGGTTCTTGGTCGGCCTAATCTTCGGCGGGGTTTTCCTATTTGCCTGCGTTGGCCTACTGATTACGGCCCTCTACCTAAGCAAGAAGGCCAAGGCTGAGGAAGCCGCCTTCCAAAGCCGCTGGAAGGAACTTTCCGAAGGGCAGAAATGATTTATCTCGTCTCCCTTTTCTGTGCATTAGGCGCTTCCGGCGTCTTTTTTCTCGTTCATCTCATCCACGATCGGAAAAAAGAGAAGGTAGGCGCTTTATTTTGCCTATTCGAAGCCCTTCCCGATCTAATCGGCTCCTCGATCCTCGGCTTATTGTTCGCCCTAGCCATCGATTTATGCTTCGTCCATTACCGCCTTTCCAACCTCGTCCCCTTCTTCGCCTTCGAGAGCTTGCTCTGCGCCTGGCTTAGGCCGCATGAGAGGGTCTTCGTCGCCCTCCGCCAGAAGGAAAATCCCTTCACCCCCGAAGCCAGCCCCCGCTTTTGGAGGGACTTATCCTTATTGACGGTCCTTTTGCTGGAGGTATTCGCCTTCCATACCTCCTCCTACGGGAACAAATCCCAGGAAAGCGTCGCCTCCCTCTCTTACGTTTCGGGGAACGAGCAAGCGGCGGGCACCACCTCCGCCTCCTTGGACTATGCCGGCAGCGTCGAAATCAAAGACATTCCTAAAGACGAGACCTACTTCTTCTTGGACTTCGCCCCCGAAAACCTCGCCGTCCAAGTCCGTTACCGCGTGAAAGAAAGCGGGGAAAGCGCGAAGGATTGGCTGGATTTCTCCACCTACACGATCAACCTAGCCTATCCCGAGGATGCCTATTTGCCTTTCTGGAACAAAGAGAAGATTGGAACCGACACCTTTGATTTACAAGTCGTCGTCTTCTATAGCACGGCCGAGCAAGCCTCGCCCCACCCCCTAAAGCTAAACGCCGTCCGTTTGGGGGCGCCCGTCTACTTCATGATTTCCTACCTCCGCCTCTTTTTGCTCACGGGGGCGATCTTCCTTTTATTCGACGCGCCGCGCTTCCTGGCGAAGCGAAAGGGCGCGGACGCCCTCTTAGAAAAGAAAAAGAGATGGTCACCCTTCCAAAAGAGCCTGCTCGTCGCGGGGTGCCTCTCGTTATCCGCCCTCGCGGTATTCTTGGCCATCTCCTTCCGTTATTCGGGGAGATACTTCACCTCATACCCACTGGATTCGAGTTTATTGCCCACCTCGGGAGACGGCTATTACTACTATCACCTCTTCGACGCGATTCAGCACGGCCAGTTCGCCCTCCGCGTGACCCCCGATTCCAAATTGGTCGCCCTGGCCAACCCTTATTCCATCCGCGAAAGGAACGCCGCCGGGGCCAAATATCTTTGGGACTGTGCCTACTACCAAGGGCATTACTACTGCTACTTCGGCATCGGTCCCCTTTTGTTCGTCATGTACCCCGTCTATTTCCTCTCCGGGGGCAATTACCTGCCCACGGGTGCCTTCGTTTTGCAGTTCGCCATCGTCGTTCTCGCCATCGAATTCCTCTTCTTGGGGATTCTCTTCAACAAGATGATGGGTGAAAGGATCTCTTACCCCATCGCGGGGGTTTTGGGCCTATTGGGTTTCTTCGCGGGCGCCTTCCCCTTGATGTTCAAGGACAACATGACCGATTGGCAATATTGGGTGGCCATGAACTGGGGGGTCACTTCCTTAATCGGCTTCTTGGGCCTCACCCTATCCGCCTACGCCTTCCCCAAAACGAGGACGGCCCTCTTCCCCTGCATCGGCCTTTCCTACGTCATGATTCTGCTTTCTCGGCCAGATCTATGCTTCTCGGTCTTGGTGCTCGCCCCCCTCTTCTTCAAGATGATGTTTGACCATGACGTGAGGGTTTCTCATCGCGTCATCCAATTCGTTTCGATGTTCTTCCTCTTGGGCGTGGGCTTTGCCTTTGCCTTCTATTACAACTACGCGCGTTTTGGCCGCATCTTCGAATTCGGCTCAAGCTATCAGCTCACCGTGATGGATCAAACAAATCTCCACCTCACTTGGAAGGGCATTTGGGCAGGTGCTTTCGCCTTCTTGCTGGAGCCTTGGGGCATCGATGGATCCTACCCCTTCCTCGTCAGCCAAGAGATCGTCACCCCCATCTCCTACCATGACTACACCCTCGGCACGGTCGGCTTATTCACCAACCTCTTCTCTTGGGTGATTCTGGTCATTCCCTTCACCTTGAAGGGCCTCCCTTGGGAAAAGAAGACGGCCTATATTGCCTTCTTCCCCGTCCTTTTGCTTTACGCGGGGCTCGTCTACTCCTATTCGGGAAGCTGCCCCCGTTATTGTTTGTCCTTCTGGATGATTGGCTCCTTCTTGTCTCTGCTCACCTTCTTCCGGCTTTTTGACCGGGCTTCCTCCCATCCCTTCGTGGCCGCGAACTTATTCCGAGCAGCCGCCTTCTCCGCCTTCTTCGCAGGTTTCATTGGGCTCTTCCTCCCCTTAAGCGGATATAGCAACGGGCGCTTTGGCTATTCGGGGCTATACGGTGGCCAAATGTGGGGCTATCCCGAGATGATCCGCCGGATGATGGGCACATGGTTTATTTAAGCGGGGATAAAATTTCTTTATGAGTGGTTCCGTGGCTCAAAACAAACGTAAATCCATGCCCGTTCCTTCTTTTCGGCCTTTACCCCCTATCTCATTCTTTTCCTTGCTGGGCTAATCCCCTTCTGGTATTGGTGGCTTCACCCTGGCCTCATCACCGTCGGCGATGACATCACCTGCCACCTCGTTTGGATTTATGACCTCCTCTATGGCTTTGACCATGGCTTTTTCTTCTCCACCGACCACACGATTGAGGGGATATTCGCCACGAACAGCCGGCTTTTCTACGCCCCGCTTCCCCATTACGTCGCGGCGATCAACGTCTACCTGCTCCGCGGAACGGGGATCACCATCGTCGACGGGATTAAGCTAACCACCGTCGAATTAGGCTATGTGGGTGCCCTATTTTCCTATTGGCTTGGCAAAAGGATCGGCGAAAGCCGGGAGTTCGGCCTTGGCTTAGGACTAGCCTTCCTCTTCTTCCCCTACCGCTTATTCGACATTTTGTACCGCTTCGCCTTCGCGGAAGCCTGCGCGATGGATTTCCTCCCCCTCGTCTTCTATGGCCTCTACCGCATCCTCCACGACGAAGAGCTTCGGGTGATGCCCTTCCTCTCCGTCGTCGTCGGGGCGAGCTGCCTCATCTTGTCCCACCCCTTAACCGCCTTCGTGACGGCGCTAGCCTGCTTGGTCTTCCTCTTGGCCAGCATCTACCGCCTCGTCCAAGCCCAAAAGAGAAACCACCTCTTCCTCGTCTATTTCGGGGTAATGGTCGTCCTCATCGTGATGAACGTCTCCTTCTTCGTCTTCCCCATGATCTCCATCACTTCCAGCGGCACCTTCCATATCAGCGACCCCGTCGCCTTCTGGGCGACCTACGAAAGGATGGTCAAGGTGACGCATGATGGAGCGAAGAGCTTCTCCGGCATCATCAACTACGATTGGCGTAACAGCTACATCGGTAACGTAGCCGGCCCCGACAGCGCCCTCCACTGGACCCTGGGCTTATGCCTATTCCCCCTTTCCTGCGCCTTCATCATCGTGATCGACAAACTCACCCTCAAATACCTCGGCGAGAAGGAATGGTGGCAGCTATTGGAGATCCCTGCCGGGCTTTTGCTCGCCTACCTCCCGATGATCCTCAGCCGGCAAAGGTTGGAGATTTACCTCGCCCTTTCCCTCTTTGCCCTCTCCTTCTACACGATGCGCTTCCTCCGTTATGGCCTCCACCCCCGAGAACATGAGGAGGCGGAACGGGAGAAATTCTCGCCCAAGGAATACTACGCGAACCCCGATTTATACGTCACGGCCATCCTCTTTTTGGTGGGGATGCTCTTCATCTTCGTCCCCCAGCTATGGAAGCGTCTGCCCGCGAAGGCCTATTACATCCAGTTCCCCTGGCGGCTTTACGCGGTCGTCCAGTTCCTCTTCTTCCTCTTGGTTGCCTTCCTCCTCAAGCCATTCCGGAAGAGGCAGTGGGCCAAAGGGGCGGCGGTCGCCTTAGCTTGCTACGTCCTCTGCCTTGCCCAGATGCCCATCGATAAGCGCATCTGGTCGTACGAAAAGGGGAATGGCTGGTATGGCGATCCTACCCTAGAAAGCGTTCTCAACACCTCCCGTTGGACGTGGAATGGGGAGTACATCCCTGAGATTTACTTCGACTCCTCCTATGAATCGGCTTATGGGGATAAGTCGCTTTATGGGACGGTGAAGAAATACCAGATGGGCGCCTTCAACCGGACGAGGAGCGCCCCTTATTGGTTCGTGGACAAGGAACATTACATCGCCCCCGCCGTATTGGAAGGGGAGGCGGAGATCACGGTCTCCTACCTCAACACCCCCAGCGTCGATTTCGCGGTGACGGCAAGCGAGGATTCTTTGATCCAAATCCCCCAGTATTACTTCTCGGGCTATCGGGCGACCGCGGTGTTCGAAGGAGGCAAGAAAGTGGATTGCCCCACCGCCAACGTCGACGCCCTATTGGCCATCAAGGCGCCTAAGGGAACCTACACCCTGAAGGTCCGTTACGTCGGAAGCAAAGGGCAAAGGATCGGCTACGTCCTCTTTTTCTTCGGGATCGCGGGGACCATCAGCTTTGGGGTCACCTCCTACGTTCGGAGAAAACGGAAAGAAAAGAAAGAGAAGCCTTTGACGGCTTAAGGCGATATATCTCCCTTATTTTTTCTTCTTCAGCGAGGCGAGGTCGTTGGAACGGCCTTGCTTTAACAGCCTTTGATAGGTCTCGTTCAGCACCTCTTGGTACTTGGAGGCGTTCGAAGGAACGTAGAAACGCATCTTCTCATAGCCGTCGGGGAGATATTGGATCTTCTCCCAAAGGTCGGGACGGTCATAGGGGTATTTGTCTTGCTCCGCCATGTTGACGGGGGTGTACTTGAGATAATCCTGAACCAAGAAGGGCCTTTCTTGGGCGAAGGACATCGCCTTCTGCATCGATTCGTCCCCCGAACGGCTATGGGGCGATAGGCAAAGGTCGATCACCGCATCCCCCAGAGGGATGACGGCCTCGGGGAAGCCCACCCGTTCGGCGGCCTCGATCGCCATCTGGGCGCGCATGACCGCGTTGGGGTTGCCTAGGCCGATGTCTTCGTAGGCCGTGACGAGGAGGCGGCGGGCGATGCTGCCGAGATCGCCGGCGATGCATAGCTTAGCTAGGTAATAAAGGGCCGCGTCCACGTCTTTGCCGCGGATCGACTTCTGAAGGGCCGAGACGGCGTCGTAATGCTCCTCCTCATCTTGGTCGATGGCGAGGTTGGGCACCCGTTCGATGGCCTCGATGTCTTCTTTCTCGATGGGGCGTTCCCCATATTGGACGTAGGCTTCCTCGAGGACGTTTAAGGCGAAGCGTAGGTCTCCCCCGGAAAGCCGGGCGATGCTTTTTAAGGCGTCCAGGGAGAAGTTGGCCTTGCCCGCGAAGCCTTGGGGGTGGGCGATGGCCCTTTGTAGGCCCTCCACCACTTCCTCGTCTTTCAAAGGCTTCACCTCCAGGAGGCGGCAACGGGAACGCACAGCCCGGTTTAGGGCGATGTAGGGGCTCGCCGTCGTGGCCCCGATCAGGGCGAAGAGGCCACTTTCGAGGTAAGGGAGCAAATAATCCTGCTTCGCCTTATCGAGGCGGTGCACCTCGTCGAGGATGAGGATGCAGGGGTGATAGAGTTTGGCCTCGGCCACCGCCGACTCAAGCTCTTTCTTGCTCGAAGTGACGGCGTTGCGCTTGATGAAATGGACTTTAAGGGACGTGGCGTAAGCCTCGGCGATCGTCGTCTTCCCCGTTCCCGGCGGGCCGAAGAGGATCAAAGAAAAGAGGGCCTTCTTTTCCACGCTTTTGCGAAGAAAGCCATCGGGGCCCACCAATTGCTTTTGCCCGATTACTTCGTCTAAGGTCTTGGGCCTCACGCGGAAGGCCAAGGGTTCGTAGAGATCCATACGCGGAGATATGATAGCAAAGAAGCGAAAAGGAAGGCGCGACGTTTTGCCAGATAGAAAAAGGGGCGCGGCCAAGGATAGAAGAAAAAACACCGATCGTTCGGTGACTGCGATTAATTGGTGCCGCCTGCCGGAATCGAACCAGCAACCTACTGATTACAAATCAGTTGCTCTGCCAATTGAGCTAAGGCGGCGGACCGCTTGCCCCGTTAGGGCAAGCCGTATTTGCATCATACTCTCCCCATCCCCCTTTAGAAAGAAAGAGGGGTCTTGAACAAAAGGGCCAATCCTTCAAAATATTCTTATGCACATCCAAGATATCCACCTCAAAGACTTTTATCCCCTAAAGGGGGACCCCCTGCTCCAAATCATCGGGATGAACCTGAACGAAGAATGGACCCCCGTCATCGGGCACACCCCCATCGCCTTGATCCTCCCCGGCGGCGGATACTCCATGGTCTCCAAGCGGGAGGGCGATCCTATCGCCGGCGCCTTCCTCGCCCGCGGCTATCTTGCCGCGGTGCTCTATTACACCACCCCCTCCTCCTATCCCGAGGTGTTCCAAGAGGCCCTTGCCGCGGTTAGCTACTTAAGAAGGCACGCGGGAGAGTGGAAGGCCAACAAAGACGCCTTGGCTGCCGTCGGCTTCTCCGCCGGGGGGCATTTGGCCGCTTCCTTGGGCTATCTTGGGGCAATCCCCGACGTCGCCGAGCCGATTGGGGTGCCCTATGAAGAGGGGAAGCCCAACGCCTTGGTCCTCGGCTATCCCGTCATCACGACCAAACCGGAATTTGCCGAAAAGGGAACCGCCCACCAAATCACCCAAGAAGACCCGAAACTAAAAGAGCTTCTTTCGATTGATCACCACGTCGGAAGCGATTATCCCCCCACCTTCATCTGGAACACGAAGGACGACCCCGTGGTCCCTGCCCTCAATGGGGATTTGCTTTATGAGGCTTGCCAGAAGGCGGGCGTTCCCGCGAAGTACATCCAATATCCAACGGGGCCGCATGGCCTTTCTTTGGCCTATCCCTACCTAGAATGGGAAGGGGCCAAATACCCTAAAGCCGGCCAATGGACGGGGCACGCCTTCGCCTTCTTGGAGAAGCATCTCCCGCCCTTCCGAGGAAAGTGAGACAAAAGGCGGAGAAAAACCCTCCGCCTTTTCCTTTGCCAGAGAAACAAATAAGGGGCACATGCCCCTTATCTTTTTTCATATCAAACGGGATAAGACCGTAAAAAGAGAAGCTGGTGGGTGTTATTGGGATCGAACCAATGACCTCTTCCGTGTGAAGGAAGCGCTCTCCCGCTGAGCTAAACACCCGGCAAGGGGAATCATACGCCTTTTCTTTCCCTCACGCATTAGCACTTTCTCTTTTTTCTTCGACGAGCGATAAAGCCCCCACTTTCTTCTTCATCGCCCTTTGGAGGAAAAGGAAGGAGAAGGCATCGGTGAAAACCTCGGCCAAAAAGAAGGACCACCATACGGTTTCCACGGGGTTTCCCACGTGGAGAAATAAAGCGGTCAAGGGGAAGCTAAAGACCGCTAAACGGAGAGCGGACAAAATCAAGGGGGCCCATACCTCCCTCATCCCCTGGAGGATGCCCTGAATCGAGACCGTGTAGGCCATGAAGAGGAAGCCAGGCGAGGCGATCAATAGGGCGCGCCGGCAGGCGGATACCACCTCGCCCCCTTTTTCTCCGGCGCTTAACCCGAACAAACGGGAGATCGGCCCGCGCGCCGATTCGAAGAGGATGACGAGGGCGAGGGCGACGATCAAAGAGTCCATGATGCCCCAGAAGACGATTTCGCAAAGCCTTTGCCTATCCCTCCTCCCATAGTTATAGGCGACTAGGGAAATGAGGGCGTTGCTCATGCCAAAGCAAGCGAACAGGGCGATTTGCTGGATCTTGTAATAGATGCCAAACGCCCCTTGGAGGGTGACCGATTCCGAAGAGGTGCCCAAGATCAAGTTGGTGCCAAACATCATGAGGGAAAGGAGGGCCTGCATGATCATCGCGGGTAAGCCAATCCGGAAAATCTCCCCGATGACCTGCTTCTTCGGCGCCACATAGGAGAAGCGGTTTGGGATTTCCTTGTCCATCGCATAATGGAAGGCCATGTCGAGGAAGAGGGAGACGAACTGCCCAATCACCGTCGCGTAGGCCGCCCCCGCGACGCCTAAGCCCGCGGGATAGATGAGGACGTAGTCCAAGGCGATGTTGACCGCGGCCCCAGAAATCTGCCCGATCATCGAAGGAAGGGTCCTCCCCGTGCTTTGGAGGAACCTCTCGTAAACCGTGAAGAGCATCTGCCCCAAAGAGAGGCAGCAGCATATCCTCAAATAGGAGGCGCCGTCCTCGATGACGAGGCTACGGGTCGCCTCATCGGGGATCGAATGGGCCATCATGCTCAAAAAGGGCTTGGCCCCAAATAGGCCGAAGAGCAAGAAGATGAGGTAGAAAAGGAAGCCGAGGAAGATGCCGTTTCCTGCCGCCCTCCCCGCGCCTTCTTTGTCCCCTTCGCCGAGGCTCTTGCTGATTAAGGCGTTGATGCCGATGCCTAGCCCCACCCCGAAGGCGATCATGAGGATTTGGACGGGAAAGTTGTAGGTCAAGGCGAGGTTGGCCTCGCTTCCCTCCTCGGGCATGTTGATGACGAACACCGTGTCGACCACGTTATAAAGGGCCTGAAGGATCATCGAGATGATCATCGGGATGCCCATCTCCCAGACGAGGAGGGAGACTTTCTTGCTCACCATCTTGTTCGCTTTGGCTTCTTTCATACGCTACCTCCAAGAAAAAAGGCGTAAGCCCTAGGTAAACTGGACTTACGCCGAAGAGGCAACGCGTTTACGAGCAATAAGGTAGGCGCTCGGGCGACGAATTTCAAAGGGGAAACCGCTTTCTTGTCTTCCCTTAGAAGCCTTTTTTCTTGAGGTAGGCGGCTAACTGCTCCCCAATCATCCGATGGCCCTTGTCGTTGGGGTGGAGGCCGTCGATGGTGAGTTCGCTGGGCTTAGTCAAAGGCTTGCTGAAGCCCTGAAGCTCAATCACGTCGATCCCAAATTGGGGGACGACCTCCTGGATGGCTTTGATGTAGGCCGAAAGATGGGGCCACTTATGGCGGTTATCCTTCTGCCCATCGCCGTTATCGGAATCCTGGTCGATGCGCGGGGTCGGCAAGATGAAGGCGAGCTGATCTTTGGAGTAGCCGCGGTTCTCTAGGAAGAACTGGCAAAGGCAGTAGACGGCCCCATAGAACGTCCAGGGGGTCTTATCGCCCAGTTGTCCTAATTCCGCATCGCCATGCCCGAAGTCGTTGGTGCCACCGAAAATAAAGACGAAGTCGAGGTCCTTCGGCATCCAGCGGGCGCGCAAGAGGTAATCTTCATCGGGGTCGCAGGCGCGGTCGGCCACCCTTTGCCTCGCCATGCGGGAGCCGGAGAGGCCATAGTTGAACTCCTCTGCCCCCAAAAGGCGGCAGCAGACGGTGCTATAGACGTGCGCGGGGTCGCTCGCCCCGGCGCCTTCGGTGATCGAGTCGCCCAAAAAGCCAATCTTCTTCATTTTCTATCCTCCACCACGCGAGCAATCCAGGAAGAGCCGTAATAAAAGGGCTTAGCCATAAAGGAGGTGCGGTCTTTCAAGGCCACCTTCTCTCCATTATCCACGTAACGGGGCGAATGGAATTTTTCGCCCTCCCCCAAACGAACCACGCCGGTCTCTTGGATCCTCGCCACGTTGGCATCCGAGGCCATCGGGACGTCCTTGAGGATGAAGTAACGGCGCTTCTCGTTTTCGAGAACCATGGCGTTCTCCGCCTTCCAAGAAGAGGGTTCGGCGTTTAGGATCACCGACTTGTTCTTCTTGAGCCAACGCCCCACCGCGTAAAGGGTTTCCTTCTCCATCGTGGAGATAGAGCCGTCGGGTTTGGGGCCGACGTTCAGCAAGAGGTTGCAGCCAGCCGCCCTGGCATCGATCAACTCCTCCAGGACATAGGGGACGCTTTTGAAGTGGATGTCGTCCTTCGCGTATCCCCAGTGGTCAGTCAAAGAGTCGCACACCTCCCCCGCGATTGGGCGGTCGGGGTTATTGACCGGGAAGGGCTTGCCGCGTTCGAAGGTGACGCAGTCGAGGAGGTCGCTCCCCTGCTGCCCCAAGGCGCTTAACCCCGTGTTGTTAGTGATGATCGCCGTGGGCTGCAAAGAACGGATCATCTCATAGATGCGCGAAGGGAAGTTAACGCCTTTGGGGAGCCCCCAGGTGCCGTCGAACCAGAAGCCTCCGATGGGGCCGTAGTTCGTGCAAAGGAGGCGGATCGATTTCTCTAGGTAATCGAAATAGGCGGGGAAGTCGCCCTTTAAGAAATCGGGGTTCCACCAGTCGATGACCGTGTGGTAAAGGAAGGGGACGAGGCCGAATTCGTGGCAGGCGTCGATGAATTCTTTGACCAAGTCACGGCCCAAATAATGGGGGGCGTCATATTCGTTTAGCCCCTTGGTGTCGTAAAGGGAGAAGCCCTCGTGATGCCTGGAGGTGAGGCAGGCGTAACGCATGCCCGCCTTCTTGGCCATCCGGCAGATGTCCCTGGCCCAATTCTTCTTGGGGGCGAAATCCTTCTTCGCACCTTCTAGATACTGATCGAAGGTGATGGGATCCCAAGGGTGGCCTTCCCCATCTTGCTTATGCGCCGACCAATACCATTCGCCGGCCTCGTAGGCGCTATAAAGGCCGAAGTGAATGAAGAGCCCGTAGCCGAGCTTTTTGAAGTCTTGCACGTAGGAATAGTCCATGGCGTTCCCCTTTTTGACCTCGTTGAATATATCGCCTCCGCCCCTCACGCGAAAGGGGAGGCGGGGAAGAAACGCAAAAAAGCGATACAAAGTCGCCTTTCCCCTAAAAAGTGGAATCTCGTTTCAAAAGGAGCTTTAAGCAAGCGTTCTCTCAACGCTTTTCGTCCTCTTCCAAAAGAACGCCGACGTAGGAGGAAACCGCGTGGTTAAGGGAATTCGTTTCCTCAAAGGTCTCCCAAAGCGTTCCCGTCCTCTTTGCCATCGGGGCATAACACGCCTTAATCTCCCTCCTAAGGGCCTCTTCCGCTCCATGGGAATGGAGGACGTCTAAGCGTAGCAAAAAGCCGATGAAGGGGGCGCAGGGATCGATTTTCCCTTTCTTCGCGCCTAAGGGGCCGAAGTCATGAGCCATCTTCTCAAAGAAGCCTTCCTCCCCCTCAAAGCCGAAGAAGAGGGCGTAATACTGGCAAGCCTCGCTGACGTGCTCCTTCACAGGGATTAACGCCCCGCTTTCGTTTCGCCTTGCGTGGTCGTGGTAAAAGTGGTCGAAGAAGGAAAACGATTGGACCTTCTCACGAATGCGCCTGGCCTTTTGAAGGGCCCCTTCCTCTTGATACATCCTGCCATAGGCCTCTAAGCAAGCGGCATAAAGCATATTCGTGGGGAAGTTGACCCCATCCACGTAGGCGGCCGCGTTGCTCCATTCGATGAAGGCCCAAGTTTCGGAATCCTTCACCTTGTGGGCGAAGATGTCCCAAATGGAGGAGCCTAGGTTCTCCAATAGCCCCTCTTGCTTCTCATAGGCGGCGCAGAAGGATAAGAAGTCCTCGATTTTCGCTCTTCCTTTGCCAATCAGGCTACGATCGCCCGTCCTTTTGGCATAATCCTCCATCTCCAAGACGAACCACATGGCCCAGTTGGGGATAAACATGTGGGTGATCTCCTCGGAGGGGAAGCACATGGGAATCATCCCCGGGCGGATCTCCTTCGCCTTGCCGACGAGGAAATTCTCCAAGAAGTCCCTTTCCCGATCGGCTTTCCCGGTGAAATGGCTTTCGGCGCGGCCCGTGAAGAAAGAGTCGCAAAGCCACCCCGTCCTTTCCCTTCCCGGGCAATCGGTCAAAATGTCGTAGGCGTTTTCGGCGAAGCTCTTCCTCGCCGCCTTTTGGACCAAGGCGAGGTCTTCGTCCTCGTCTTTCGAATACGGAAGGAGGTCTTGGTTTTCCAAAAGGAAGAGGGATATCGTGGCTTTTAAGGGGGAGGCGAAGATGAGCCTGGCATAACGGAGGCAATACGGCGCGGCGGAGATAACCTCGTTTTCCCCTTTCCTCAGCCGAAGGCACATCAGGTCTTGCGCGCCGCTTCGGCGGAAGCACCAGCCCTTCTTCGTCTTGGCTTCATCAAAGACGAGGAAGGCGTCTTGTTCCTTCGGGGAATCGATGATCAAATGGAAGATGCCCGCCTGGTTGACGCCGAAATCCCATTCGAGGAAGGAATGCCCGCTTTTTACCACGTCCAAGAATTCCTTCTGCACGTCGAAACGATTCACCGCCTCGAACACCTTGTCGGCGCATAACCCGGGCCCCATATCCGCCTCAAAACCAGAAAAAGGGGTGATGGGTGAGGCGGAAAGGGGGAAGGCCTCGCTGGTCCTTCCCGCGTCGAAGCTTCCCAAAATCGTTGGGGGTTCGACTTCCTTCATGGCAAGGGAAACGGTTTCTTCTTTGCTTTCGTCATAACGTTCAACGAAGCCCCGGCGGTAAGAATAACGGCAGCTTCGCCTTTGATAGCCAGGCGTCAAAGAGAAGGAGAAAGAGGCGGCGTCGAGCAAAACGCTTTTCCCCTCGTCGAGGAACTCCGCCTCAAAATAAGGATCAAAGAGGTCGACTTCCCCCGCCGGGAAGCCATAGGAGAGCACGCGGACGATGATCTCTTTGCCCCACGTCTCTTCCCCCAAGGGGACAAACGACTCCCGGGCGAACCCCTCAGGGGCACGCGATGGGCCATAGGCCAATAGACGCCCCCCATAAATCACTTCGAAGAGGGGGCCAACCCGCAAGCGCAAGGAAATCGCCCCGAAGGGGATCTTCGCCCTGCCCTCGAAAAGGAGGTTGACGGGGTCTTCAACCACGGGGCTGAGGCAGACTCGTTTTTTCGTTTTTCTCATGAAAAAACGATATGTTTTTGGACTCCTTTCGTCAAATGAACCATGCCAAGGCGCCGCCAGATTCGAATGAAGACGAAAAAAATTCGGATTTTGCCGAAACCTCGCTGGAGGCATCATCTTAAGAGGCAACGAAAATAGGATAAGTCTTGTCAACGGGTTTTCTCTTTTTGGCCTTTCTCTTTTCGGGCGCATCGAAAAAGAGGCATCATTAAAAATGCCTTTTAAAACGCTGGCTTTTTGCTACACTATCTATC
>Ga0256406_1002713_pt1 | contig 24088 bp, 22 predicted proteins | sample RumenRJG_03DNA_FD_185986 | JGI IMG/M metagenome (GOLD analysis project Ga0256406, IMG submission 185986) | Bovine rumen microbial communities from Lethbridge, Alberta, Canada - RJG_03 | ecosystem: Host-associated > Mammals > Digestive system > Stomach > Rumen | place: Canada: Alberta | collected...
AGGCCGCCTGCATGCCTCTTCGCCATCTCTTCCTCCGCCCTTCCGGATGCATCATCTCTGCATCCTCATTGTGCGGTTCGGAGGCGACAGGAATTCCTGCGGTTATGCCGGAGGTCCTCAGTCATTTTCTTGAATTTCTGGCCTCTCCGCACTACATGGTTGTTGGCAGGCATCATTCAAAGAAGGAGCGTTTCTCGACTCATATCGATATCGGTCCTATACTATTAGGTCCAACTATTGATATGAAAGACTGTGGGGTGGCAGATATGAGGATTCTCCTGATGATGGCAGTGCTTCCTGCTGCCTTCCTTATGGTCTACATCTGGCAGATGGATCCTGTCGACAAGGAGCCGCTGCCCCTTCTCGCAAAGCTCTTCCTTTTCGGCATGCTCTCCACCCTTCCCGCCATCCTGATCGAGACAGCAGGGTCTGATGCCCTGCTTGGAGGTGGCATGCCTCAGGACCTCGATTCCCTCCTCCTCATGAACTTCGGTGTCGTCGCCGTGACAGAGGAATGCTCGAAATATGTGTTCCTGCGTCTTGCCTCCTGGCATGACCGGAACTTCGACTATGTCTTTGACGGAATCGTCTATGCCGTGTTCTGCGGCCTTGGCTTCGCTGTGGCAGAGAATACCAGCTACGTCTTCACCTTCGGTCCCGGTGCCGCTGTCGTGCGTGCCTTCACTGCCATTCCCGGCCACTGCGTCTTCGCTGTCTTCATGGGCTCGTTCTATGGCAGGACGAAGCTTGCACAGGTACAGCAGCGGCATATCCCTCGCCTCTGGAATGGCCTTCTCTCCCTGGCAGTGCCCATCTTCTGCCACGGTGTCTATGACACGCTCGCAGGCATCGAGGGTGCAGATGCCGTCTTCTTCGTGTTCCTCCTCATCCTTGTGCTCATCGCCTCTGCTGTCGTGAAGCATGTCTCACAGCGTGCCGAGCGCATATCTGTCTGGTACTAGCGCAGGCTCAAGACCGCTTGTCTGCCCCTTCCTGCCATCCCTCAAGTTTTCGTTCAGCCTCTTTCTGAGCAGCGCCACAATAGATACTTCGCAGATAGATCTGCTGAGCGAAGAAGGCTGGATATCATGGCTGAGAAGTTCCATACAGGAGATGCCGTACTCGCAGAGGATGGCACGCACAAAGGCTCTTTCGGCATTGTTATGGACACCCACAAGAAGCAGGTGCTCGTCGACTTCACCTGCACGCAGGACCGCACGAAGGCAGAGGCTGTCCCCGCCTCCGAGCTCTCGCTCGTGCCGCCGGTCCTTCTGAGCGAAGATGAGCTCCGTCAGCTCTGCCGCTTCGAGCTCATGCCAAAGGCGCTCCGCGGAGGCGTTGCGTGGACAAAGCTCGAGACGAAGGTCACCTACGAGATGACGCTCGACGACTTCGAGGCGGCCTTCACAAACATCCTTGCAGCAGGCTCTCCGGACTCTGCCGATGCAAAGGACTGGTACGAGACGGCAATCGAGGGCTTTGCCGATGAGCTCTGCCTCATCGATACCTATGCCTTCCTCGATCCGGAAGGAGCTCCCGCCTCTGCCTCCACACCCGGCCTCCCCTCGGCTGATTCTGTTGAGCGCGACATCCTCGACGAGCTCTATCTCCGCTACGAGGCAGGACAGCCCACGAAGAGCCTCGAGGACCTCATCGCGGAGATCGAGAGCTTCAAGAAGGAGGAGGGAAAGCCTCTCTGCGAGCGCACCTTCACGACGCAGGAGATGGAGGATTTCCTCGCCGTCTGGGACATGGACAAGGTCGAGCGTGAGGCAACGCCTGAGATCCGCGCTCTCTATGTCCGCTTCGTCAATGCCCTTGCAGATGCCGGAGATCCTGCTGGCCTCTACCAGAAGGCCTATGCCTGCTACGGAAACGGCTCCGCCGGCTTCTCCCAGGACTGGGCCGCATCGCGCGACTGCCTCCTGAAGCTTGAAAAGATCGCTCCCGATCCAGGCTATGCCAACACCCTGGGCTACATCTACTACTACGGACGCACGACCGACGGCGTGCCCGACTACCAGGAAGCCTTCAAGTGGTTCTCCATCGGTGCTGCCGGCGGCATCATCGAGTCGCGCTACAAGCTCGCCGACATGTTCGTGCGCGGACGTGCCTGCCCGAAGGACCCGCAGACCGCCCACAGCATCGTGGCCGAGCTCTTCAACGACTCCGCCATCCCCTTTAGCCATGGACAGGCAGAGACGAAGTTCGCCGATGTGTGCCTGCGCGAAGCGGGACTTCTGTGCGACGGGACAGGATGCATAGCGTATCCAGACGACGCCTATGCGCTTGCCCTCCTTGCGAAGTGTGCCATCCGCATGAGAAGGCTTGCTGCAGACTGGTACGGCGATGCATCGGTCGAGCGCAACATCGACGATATGATTTCTGAACTCCAGCCCAAGACGGCCTATGCGGAGGCACAGGAGGAAATTGAGTTCGACGAGAGGCGCATCCCGGAGCTTCTGAGCTTTGCTTTGATGGATGGACGCCATGTCGCTGCCGACTACGAATGGGACGAGCATAAGAAGCTCTCGCTCTCCTTCCATATCAAGAGGCGCGGCGATGCCACACGTGACGAGAAGTTCCCCGTGGCTGTTCCGGAGGCGCACTTCGGCGGCTTTGTCGAGGAGCTTACGCTCGAAGGCACCGTGAAGCCGAAGCATGCGCCGGGCTTTGCGAAGACGCATGGCACGATCGTCTTCGACGAGATCGGCATGGACCCCTCAGGCGCCATTGCCTTCCTCCTCTACGGCGAGACCCAGGCCTGCCTTGAAGGCACGTTCACGCTCGCATGCACAAAGCTCTCAGGCAAGAAGCGCCGCTATGCTGCTGTTATCACGGACTGCGATACAAGAGCCTTCATCTATCTTGCACCCGACGACGGCATCCAGAAGGGCGACCACGTCCTTGTTCCTTGGGGCGACGGCGCGATAGAAGGCATCTGCGCCCGCACGGCTCAGCGCTATGACAGCGAGATGGGGCTTCCCAAGAGCTCCTACCGCAAGGTCCTGAAGAAGGTCGAAGCTTAAGCACCGCAAACAAGAAGATCCCCCGGAGAAGCTGTTTCTCCGGGGGATCTTGCATATCGCTCAGGAGAGTCTCCTACAGAGCCGCGAGTGCCTGGTCGAGATCGGCGATGATGTCGTCTGCGTCCTCGAGGCCGAGCGACAGCCTCACCATGGACGGGCTGATGCCTGCTGCCACGAGCTCCTCGTCTGTCATCTGCCGGTGCGTCGAGCTTGCCGGATGAAGGCAGCAGGTGTGGGAGTCTGCGACATGCGTCTCGATGTTGCAGAGCACAAGTCCTGCCATGAACTTCTCTGCCTCCTTGCGCCCTCCTGCCACATCGAAGGAGACGACACCGCAGCTGCCACATGGCAGATACTTCTCAGCAAGTGCATGGTAGCGATCGCCCGGAAGGCCGGGATAGCGGACCGAAGAGATCTTTGGATGCTGGGAGAGGAATTCTGCTGCCTTCTGGGCATTCGCGCAGTGCCTTGGCATGCGCACATGCAGGCTCTCGAGGCCAAGGTTCAGATAGAACGCATTCTGCGGGCTCTGGATGGAGCCGAAGTCGCGCATGAGCTGGCTCGTTGCCTTCGTGATGAAGGCGCCTTCCTGCCCAAACTTCTCTGCATAGACGATGCCGTGATAGGACTCATCGGGCTTCGTGAGGCCCGGGAACCTGTCAGCATGCGCCATCCAGTCGAACCTGCCGGCGTCGACGATGGCCCCGCCGACAGTCGCGGCATGGCCATCCATGTACTTCGTCGTCGAGTGCGTCACGATATCGGCACCCCACTCGATAGGACGGCACATGATGGGCGTCGCGAACGTGTTGTCGACGATCAGCGGCACGCCGTGAGCATGTGCGGCCTCTGCAAACATCTCGATATCGAGCACGGCAAGCGCCGGATTTGCGATGGTCTCGCCGACGACGCACTTCGTGTTCGGACGGAAGGCAGCGTCGAGCTCCTCCCTCGTGCAGGTCGGAGAGACGAACGTACACTCGATGCCCATCTTCCTGAGCGTATGGGCAAGGAGGTTGAACGTTCCGCCGTAGATGGCAGAGCTTGCCACGACGTGGTCTCCGCACTCGGCGATGTTGAAGACAGCAAAGAAGTTCGCAGCCTGGCCGGAGCTTGTGAGCATGCCGGCACATCCTCCCTCGAGGTCTGCAATCTTCGCAGCGACGGCGTCGTTCGTGGGGTTCTGGAGCCTCGTATAGAAGTAGCCTGACTCCTCGAGGTCGAAGAGACGCCCCATCTGCTCCGAGGTGTCGTACTTGAATGTCGTGGACTGGACAATGGGAAGCTGGCGCGGCTCGCCGTTCTTCGGCGTATAGCCTGCCTGGACGCAGCGCGTTCCGAGAGAGGTCATGAGGTCTCCAATCTAGAGATAGGACCGGACAAACAAGAATCAGTTTTGCTCATTCTGCCTCTCCCCTCTCCGATCTTTCAGCAAGCGTCTGCATGCATCGGTGCAAAGCATCTCTCCCTTTTCCCCGAGCGGAGAAAGGGCCGCTCCTGCATCAGGAAGCGGCCCAAAGAGCATCTCTATATCTCTATATGAATGTGCTAGGCAGCAAACTCCATATCCTTCGACTCCTTGATCATGAGGAGGGCAACGAAGGCGACGACGGACATGGCAACAAGGTACCAGCCCACACCCTGGATGCCGAAGGCAGCGACAAGAGCCGTAGCGATCGTCGGGGCGAAGGCGCCACCCAGGATCGAGGCGAGGTTGTACGCAAGGCCGGAGCCGGAGTAGCGCACGTTTGCCGGGAAGAGCTCAGGCAGGTAGGCACCGCAGGGACCGAACAGGCCGCCCATGAGGGCAAAGCCGACTGCGAGGAAGACATAGACGGCAAGGGAGTTCTGGGTGGTCAGAAGCTGGGGTGCGAAGAAGCTGAAGACGACCGTCAGAAAGGTAGCGAGCAGAAGCACCGGACGGCGTCCGCGCTTGTCTGCCTCGACGCAGCCGACGACGATGAAGACAGCGAAGAAGACGATAGCGGCAAGCTCGAGCTTGAGGAAGTCGGTCTGCGCAAAGCCCAGGGTCTTGACGCCGTAGGAAAGTGACCAGGTGCCGAGCAGATAGAAGAGCGTGTAGGTGATGCCCATGGCACAGGTGCCAAGAACGACCTGCTTCCAGTACTTGCGGAGCTCCTTGAGCGGGCTTTTGACGACACGATCCTCCTTCACGGCCTTCTGGAAGACCGGCGTCTCGCTCATGCGGTTCCTGACAACGAGGCCCACGACGACAAGCACGGCAGAGAGCAGGAACGGGATGCGCCAGCCCCAGGCGACCATCTGGTCGTTCGTGAGGTTCGACTCGAGCACGAGGTTCACGCCGTAGGCGAAGAAGAAGCCAAGCGGAGCGCCGAGATTCGGGAAGGATCCCCAGAGGGCGCGCTTGTTGGCAGGAGCGTTCTCCGTTGCCACAAGGGCAGCTCCCGACCACTCGCCAGCAAGGCCCAGGCCCTGGCAGGCACGGCAGATGCAGAGCAGGACGACAGCCAGGGGGCCAAGCACGTCGTAGCCCGGCAGCACGCCGACGACAAACGTCGCCGTTCCCATCATCATGAGAGCCATGACAAGGGTCTGCTTGCGGCCGAGGCGGTCGCCGAAGTGACCGAAGAGAAGCGAGCCGAAGGGACGTGCCAGGAAGGAGACTGCGAAGGTCACGAACGACAGGAGCGTCGCCAGGAACGGATTGGACTTCGCGACATCCGTGAAGAAGACGAGGCCGAAATAGCTTGCAGCAGCGATCGAGTAGCAGTAGTTGTCATAGAACTCGATGGCGGTACCGATCATGGAGGCTGCCATCACTTCGAGGACGGAGTCGCGGTGCGGCTCTTCTGTATCTGCGGCCGGATTCACGGCCATTGCGTCTGATGCCATCTTTTTTCCTTTCGATAGATATAGCAGGAGGCCCGGAACTGCAGATATGCAGCCCCGGGCCTCCTCAACCGTGGCTGCCTGCAAGGGTGCAGGCAGCCAATGCATGGCAGCCTGCACCTAGATAATCACGATGCTGGTAATCAGGCGTGCCATGGTGAAAGATCCTTTCGGGTGTGCGTGCGCCCTGTGCGCTCGCGTTGAGTGAGACTATGACGGTCAGGAGAGGAAAACTTGGTCAGATTGAAGCCTGCGTAATATGCATGAAACACTATTCGTCAGGATGCATCATTTTGTCGGCAAGCGGTATGCAGATGAGCTGGGAAAACGTTACTTTCTGCATGAAATGCGCTTTTTATTTAGCAAATACAGGTATATGGAGAAGCTGTTGTCTGCATTCATGCAGCGCAATCAGGCATGGACTGTCGTGCCGGAGAGCCCGTCGATCACATCCGGGGCCTTCGCAAGCGAGCCTATGACGCAGGTACGGCCCGGGCGGCTCCGCACGAACTTGATGGCAGCACGCACTTTGGGCTCCATCGAACCCTTCCCGAACTCTCCTGCATCGGCGAGGCGCTCTGCCTCATCCGCCGCGATGTCCTCTATCTCCTTCTGCTCCGGCGTGCCGAAGCCGGTGCAGGCATGCTCGACCGCCGTAAGCAGGATGAGCCGCTCGGCGTAGCAGTCCTCCGCCAGAAGCTCTGCGCCCATATCCTTGTCGATCACCGCGGCAACGCCCTTGTAGGCGCCCTTGTCCGAGTAGTCGCGTATGACGGGGATGCCGCCGCCTCCGCAGGCGATAGGGATGAATTCATTGTCGAGGAGGTTCAGGATGCTTGGCGCCTCGACAATCTTCTTCGGCTCTGGGCTGGCGACGACCCTTCTCCAGCCTCTCCCAGAGTCCTCCATGAAGGACATGTCGGGATGCTTTGCTTTGAGCGCATCTGCCTGCTCCTTCGTGAGGAAGGGTCCGATCGGCTTGGTCGGATGCGCGAAGGCAGGATCGTCCGGATCCACCTCCATCTGTGTCACGACGGTCGCGACATGCCAGCGCTTGTACGCCTTGTGCATAGCGACACCAAGGGCCTGCTGGAGGTGGTAGCCGATATATCCCTGGCTCATGGCACAGCACTCAGGCAGCCCCATGGCAGGAGCCATGCCCGCCTCGGAGGCATAGCTGAACGTGTCCTGGATCATGCCAATCTGGGGACCATTGCCGTGGGTGATGATGATCTCGTTGCCGTGGGAGATCATCTCGACAAGAGACGGCGTGATGGCGCGCAGGCGCGCCATCTGCTCTTCCGGCGTATCTCCGAGGGCATTGCCGCCCAGAGCGATGACCACACGCTGATCGGTATTGATACGCATGAAGAGCCTCCCTGCCGAGCCTGCCAGGACATGTGCCAGATTAGCGCAGGCAGAGCCGGCATCTCCCAGACCTGGAAAACCGTCACCCCCTAGCAACGTCTTGGCCATTGAGCAGAAAAAGTTGCTCGGGCCTGCCATCTGCTGCCATCCAATCCGCGTAGCATAGAGGACGGAAGACAGCAATGCGCCAGAAGGGATACCCGCATGTACAGGCTTGTGGCAAGCGATATGGACGAGACGTTCCTCGATTCCGGCCATGAGGTGCCGGAAACGAATATCGAGGCAATACGCGAGCTCAGGAAGCTTGGCTGCCTCTTCGTCCCGGCATCGGGCAGAGCCTATGGCTCTGTCATGGAATCCCTCCATGCGATTCCCCCCGAGCTCCTCGAAGGCTCCTATCTCATCAGCTACAACGGCGGATGCCTGAACCGCATAGGAGACGCAGAACCTCTCTCCTACCACACGCTTCCCCACCAGAAGGCAGAAGCGCTCTATGTGTACGGCATCAAGCTCGGCTGCGTGAGCATGCACGTCTATGAGGTATCGGGCAAGGTCTGGGGCTGGAATCTCCAGCCTGAGGAAGTGGGCTATCTTGCAGGCCACATGGATATCGAGCCGACAGATGCCACCTCGCTCGACTTCCTCGAGGATGTGCCCATTGCAAAGATGCTCTACTGCATCCCTGACGAGACAGAGGAACTGCAGAGAATCGAGCGCGAGATGCCCGAAGAGCTCAAGCAGGGCACCTCGACGACCTTCAGCTCGGGGCGCTACCTCGAGTTCAACCCCGAAGGCGTCGACAAGGGCCAGGGTCTTCGCAATCTCGCCAAGCTCCTCCATATCGATCTTGCCGAGACGATAGCCGTGGGCGATGCCGCAAACGATGCAAGCATGGTGGATGCCGCAGGCGTAGGCGTCTGCGTCGCAAATGCACGCGACGGCCTCGACAGGATTGCAGACTATAGGGCTGCATCGACAAACGATGACGGGGTCATGAAAGAAATCCTGGAGAAGATTGTCCGCCCCGCAAACGAGGCATAGGCCATCTCTGGCAGCCGCCTCTCCCCTCCTGCATCCTGGCCTTACTGCATCCTTACGCGCTGCAGATGCCCCGCATAAGCAGGTCAGCTATCTTGAGGGCAGGACAGGTCTCAGATGATGGGGCGCCTATGCACAAGACGTCCGTCATTCCCTGCAGTCCCCATGCTGACAGGATGGCAGAAGCAATCGAGCAGAAGGCGAACAATCTCGAGCAGGATGGCTACGACGTGGTCTCTTTTACTGTCTCTGCCAAGGCCATCATCCTGGCCAGGAAACGTGATTCCAGGGAGGCATGACCATGGAAAGCATCTCGAAAGCACTTGCAGTCATCGGCACCATCGGCGTTGCCTGCGGCATCATGGGCTGCATCGGCCTTTTTGCAGGCGGCCCCTTCGGCGATTTCATGCAGGGAGCCACGCCTGGCATCGTGATCGGGCTTTCCGCCCTTCTCCTTATCATCCGCCCCAAGGCTGACTAGGCATCTCAAAACGAAGCTTCGGACCTTGCAAGCAAGATCGAGGCATCCCCCATGAACGAAGTCCCTCCCCGGCAATGTCCGGAAAGGGGCTTCAATCTTTCTCGGTTCTTCCCCTATCTCCAGATGCCGCGCCTGTGGCGGATCGTGTAGTAGAGGTCGTTCTCCATTGCCAGGACCTCAGGGATGGGGACAGGCTTCAGCGGAGCCATGTGCATCTTCTTCTTGATCCAGATCCAGGAGTAGATGCCGAGCACAAGGAAGCAGGCAGCCGAGAGCAGCCAGATTGCAAGGGCTTCGTCCGGGTCGGACGATATGTTTGCAATCATGAAGATCGTGCCCAGGATGCCAATGACGGGAATGAGAGGGCCGCCCGGGACCTTGAAGGCACGCGGTGCCTTCGGAAAGCGCTTCCTCAGGACCAGCACGTCGATATCCGCAAAGATGTAGGACACGAGCCAGAGCACCGTCACGACGAGGATCAAAAACGAGATCGCATCGGACGAGTCGCCCGAGAAGAAGGCAATGACACAGATGGAGATCGTGACGAAGAGGATGGCCACAGCAGGCGCACCATGCCTGTTCTTCTTCGCAAAGAAGTGCGGCATCATGTTCACCTTTGTCATCCCGTCGGTGATCTGGGAAAGCCCATTCACGGTCGAGTTCTGAGACCCCGTGAAGGCAAGCGCAGAGACGACGCACATCCAGATCTTCCCGAAGCTGCCCAGAAGGTCTTCGCCGTACAGCAGATGCGGCGTGGCGGATTCGGAAAGGTCTGCCCAGGGCACGTAGTTCGAGAAGCCGACAACGACGATGGAATCCATTACGAAGATGAGGCAGAGCGAAAGGGCCATGCCAAGCGGGATGTTGCGCTTTGCATTGCGCACATCCTTCGAGATGGGGATAGCATACTCTGCGCCGACGAAGAGCCATGAGGCCGTGCCGACGGCAGCGACGACGGATGCGGGGTCAGTCGCGACGGCAGCCTCCTGCACGACAATCTGGCCCGTGCCGAGCCTGAAGGCGCCGATGAGGCCGATCACGATCATCGAGATCAGAAGCAGGTAGGACACGAAGTCCTGGAGCTTTGCGAAGACATCGACACCCATGAGGGCACAGATTGCGATGACCGCCGAGACGAGCGTCGGCCAGAGCGCAGCCGGAATCGGGATCGGCAGCGTCCCTGCCATGACGGAACCGAAGATGGCAGCCTCGACGCCACCACAGAGGATGTTGCAGACAAGATAACCGCCGACCATCGTGACGAGCGTCGGAAGAGGTCCGAGTCCTGCAAGCGTGTACTGCACAAGTCCGCCTGTTGCATTGGGCATGAGGCTGTTGAGCTCTGCCATGCAGGCAGCCGAGCACAGGTTCAGGACGAGCGCGATTGCCATTGCGGGGATGAACATGAGGCCCGCCTCGCCTGCGCCCTGCCCGAGCGACACGAGGCAGCTCATCGAGACGATGAGGCCCATCGAGACAGAGACGACATTCCTGAGCCCGAGCGGCTTGTCCGTGTCGTTAGCCATGTTCCCTCCTAGATAGCGTCAATACCCTCATCGCCGGTACGGACGCGCACGACCTGTGCAAGGTCGCTCACAAAGATCTTGCCGTCGCCGATGTGGCCCGTATAGAGCTCCTTCTCGATCAGGTCGACAAGCTCGGGCACGCGCTTCGTCTCCACGACGACAGAGATCATGGTCTTCGGCAGAAGCTCCATCTCGTAGTTCTCATCGACCTCGTATTCCTTCGTGCCCTTCTCGACGCCGCAGCCAAGTACCTGCATCACGGTCATGCCGCGCACATGCGCCTTGCTGAGCGTACGGCGCAGCCCGTCGAACTTCTCCATGCCGGTGATGATGTCGATCTTCGATACGTCAGACATTGAAGCCTCCTTCAGGCGCAGAAGCGCCCTCGTCTGGGACACGCCGTGCCCTGCTTTTAGGTTGGTTGATTGGATTCCTGGAGATGCCAGGCTGGAAGAGTCTAGGCTGCCGGAGAGACGGTCAGGCGGAACTGCCCTGGCGTCATGCCGGCGAACTCGTTGAACTCATGCACGAGATGCGACTGGTCCGCATAGCCGCAGGCAAGGGCGATCTCGGGAGCGTTCTGGATATCCTTCTCGCCGGAGATGAGCTCCATTGCACGCTGGAAGCGCACGAAGCGCGCATAGAGCTTCGGAGAGAAGCCGTGCACCTCGGCGAACGCCTTCCTGAGATAGCGCGGAGAGACGCCTGCAGCTGCTGCAACAGAGGAGATCGGAGCAGATCCGCCCGTGCGCAGGATCTCGTGGCGGGCGAAGCGCTCGAGCTCGCGCACCTTGGAGGTGCCAGGCTTTGCTGCAGGAATGCTTTCGTCCTGTTCCCAGGTCACGATGGCAGAGGCAAGCACCTGCATGCGCGCCTTCTGGTCCGGGGCCCCGAAGAGAAGGTCTGCGAGCCTGCCCTCCGAAACATCCTTGTCGAGCACGATATCGGCGTCGACGAGGTCTTCAGGAGAGAGCCCCTTCGGAAGCGGTGCCTCACCTGAACGGAAGCGGCAGCCCACCCAGGAACGCCCTTCCGTGAAGGCCCAGGTACGGGCAGAGGAGACCGTGCCGCCAATCACAGCAACGATATCGGAAGAACCGATGCCGAAGGAAAGGTCGACGCAGCCGTCGGGCACCGCAAAGGAGCGCGCTGCCTCAGGACCGGTCAGAAACGAATAGACGAGAGAGGCCGAGCCGCCATGCAGCACCTCTTCATGGTAGTCAAGGACACCAGACGGAAGATACGGCTGATGCGTCCGCTCGAGTGCCGAAGCGTCTTCCGGCACCTCGCCTGCGCTTCTGAGCGATCCTGCCTGCCTGGACACATTCTGCCTGCATACAGCGTTTCCAGCCATAGCTGCCTCCCACAACGTGTCGGAAAGCAGCGTCTCCCTGTTGGCGCGGCTTTCCCCATTGCCTCAAAGGTACAAGCCGCGCTTTGCAGGGATTTGCGGGGGCGGTTACAGGCCTGTTGCCCGACCGTTTCGATTGCCGCCCCCGCAGACCTTCAGAACATCTCCGGCTTGTCCCAGAGATTGAGCTTCACGCCGATGCCGAGCTCCTTGGCCTTGCGGTAGACATCTCCGCCCCAGGCGATGTCCTCGACCGGCATGCCGCCGACGGAGTAGACGATCGTCTGGTCGTCGCTCACGCGGCCCGGCACCTTGCCGGTGATCACATCGGCGATGTTCACGATCGAGGAGCGCTCGATCTTGCCCTCATGCGCAAGGTCGGTGAAGGCGCAGCCGATGATGCCCATCTTCGGATACGTGGGATACGGATACTCCTCTTCCCAGGCATCGTAGAGGCCCATGTTGTCGACGACAAGGCGGCTCGAAAGCAGGAAGTCCTCGTCGAAGAGGGCAGCGGACGGCATGGACACAAGGGCGCCCGGTTTGATCCACTCGCCCTTCACCTTCGGGAAGGTGGAGATGTCGTCTGCCACGGTCGTCGTGAACGAGACGATGTCGGCACCCTTCACGGCCTCCTCGATCGTATCGACGACCTCGATCGTCTTGATGCTCGGAAGCTCTTCCTTCACGAAGGAGACGAAGGAGTCAAGCGAGCGCTTGCCACGGCCCTTGATGCGGATCGTATCGAGCGTGGGGCAGGCTGCCACGAAGGCAGCAGCAGAGGTCTTGCCCATGACGCCAGGGCCGACGATAGCGGCGATTCTGGCATCCTTCGGTGCCAGATAGCGGGCGCCGACGCCGGGGATGCCGCCCGTACGGTAGGCGGAGAGGAGGTTTGCCGACATGAGGGCAAGAGGGGCGCCGGTATCCTTGTCGTTCAGCATCATCATCAGGATGGAGCGCGGCAGGCCCTTGGCCTTGTTCTCCATGTTGGAGCCGTACCACTTCATGCCCGCCATCTGCCAGCGGCCGCCGAGGTAGGCAGGCATTGCCATGAACCTTCTATCCTCGCCGTTTTTCGGCATGCCCGGGAACTTCGGGTCGTCCGGGAACATGATCATCGTGCCATGCGAGTTGTGGTTCTCGCCACCCATCACGTAGTCGCCCTTCGCAAGCGTGACGAGGAGCTCCTCCATGCAGTCGACGCAGGCAGGCATGTTCTTGACGCCGGCCTTGATCATGTCAGGCTCGCTGAGGTACAGGAAATCGATACGGGTATCCATCTGATGGTCCTTTCTGTCAGGCGGCAGCACCGCACGTGAAAGCTGGAAATACCTGCCGTCTAGGCACGGGCACAGAAGCGGTCGTAGCGGAAGGCCGAGATGTCGAGCGTCGTCTTCTCGCCCAGGGCCACTTCGGAGAGAAGTGTGCCGACAATCGGGGAGATGCCGAAGCCGTGTCCTGTGAAGGCGCAGCCGACAACAAGTCCCGGCACTTCATCAATGGCACCGAGCACGGGCACGCCGTCGATGCAGACGTCCTCGTAGCCGCCCCAGGTGCGCACGATCTTTGCATCGGCGAGCTTCGGGATGTAGCGCAGGATGCCACGGCAGATGGCAGGAGCCGTGATGGACGACGTCGCGTCATGGCCGTTGTCCTTGTTCACGTCCTCGAAGCCGGAGTCGCCGCCGAAGACGAACGAGCCGTGCTTCGTCTGGTGTCCGTAGAAGTCGGCGTCTGCCGTGCCGAGCATCTGCGGGAACATCTTCGGCTCCATCTCGGTCACGAGCGCCTCGATGAGGACATTCGACATCGGGACATCGATGCCGACGGTGCCGAGGATCTTGCGGGAGGCATAGCCTGCGCAGACGATCACACGGTCGGCCTCGAACGTGGCTTCGGGGCAGACGACCTTGCGGACAGCGCCGTGCACCTTCCTGAGCTCCGTGACCGGCATGCCGGAATAGAAGCGGACACCGAGGCGGCGCGCTGCCATGTAGTAGGCATAGGTGGCCTTCAAGGGGTTTGCATGGCCATCCGTCGGGCACCAGGAGGCGCCTATGACCTCGTCGGAGAGATAGGGGTTGATCTCGCGGACCTCGTCTCCCGAGATCATGCGCATGTCGAGGCCCTGGGCCACGGCCTTGTCGCGCAGGCCCTCGAGAATCTTGATATGGCGGTCGGTCTTGCCGAGACGGAGGTTTCCGCCCTGGCAGTACTCGACATCGGCACCGAGCTCCTCGGAAAGGGTCGGCCAGAGGTTCTTCACGGCATACATCGCAAGCGGAAGCTCGCGCGGGTCGCGGCCGGACTGGCGGACGCCGCCGCCATTCCTCGTCGATCCGCCATTGCCGATGATGTCAGAGGCCTCGAGCACGATGACAGAGGTGCCCTTCTTTGCCAGATAGTAGGCCGTTGCGCAGCCAATGATGCCAGCGCCGACGACGATCACGTCAGCCGTGCGCTCGGGGATGTCGGCCGTCGTTCCCTTTGCCATCTCACTCGCCATCCCTTCCACCTTCCTTCGCGAATACGCTCATCTCGATCGGACGCATGGGAGCACGCGAGCTTGCAGGCTCGAGCTCGTCAGGCGAGACAGCGAGCTCCCGGGCAACGATGCCCTTCACGAGACGTGCGCAGGTCTGTCCCTGGCAGAGGCCCATGCCGCAGCGCAGATACCTTCTGATCTCTGCGATCGTGAAGAGGCCCTCATGCACGGCCTTCCTGATCTCGCCCTGCGTGACCTCCTCGCAGCGGCAGACAATCATGTCATCTCCTGGCTTCGGCTCGAAGGGGCCGAGGTCCCGTGTGCGGTCATTGATATCCTTCATCTGGAACACTCCCCCTCTAGGCTTCTGCGACAGCGTCTGCTGCCTTGAAGAACCGTGCCTTCATGGCCATGTCACGAGGCACCTTGACCGTGACGATCGCGGTATGGTCGAAGGCCTTCGTGCGCTTGACACCGGTGACCTCTGCCTCGCAGACAGGCTCGCCGGAACGTCCGAGCGCCATGCCCTTCTGGCCTTTCGCAGGCAGCGGCAGGAACTCATAGGGGAACGTGACCTCGGCATATCCCGGCTCCGTCTCCTCGTTCACGAGGAAGATGGCCTGGCCCGGACAGGACGCGACGCAGAGTCCGCATCCGATGCAGGAAGCATCCGGCTCAAGCTGCGGCAGTGCGGTGATGTGGTCGCCGACCTTGATGCAGTGCTTCGGGCACACGTCCTGGCAGGGGTTGCACGGGATGTTCTGCGTGCACTCGATGACAGGATGGATGCCGACACGGTGCGTGACGCCCGGGAAGCGCTCGATCTCGGCGTCTGCCACATAGCCGTGAAGCAGGAGGCTCTTCGAGACGGGGATGCCCTCTTCGGTCTCCTCAATCTTCTTGCCGCGGTTCTTCGGGGCGAACATGCCCTGGCGCAGGCCATCGAGCGCCTTCTCGTTGGCGGCAACGCCCTCTTCCATCTCGTCTTCGGAGATGTAGCCAAGGTAGGAGGCGGCAGCAAGTCCAGCGATTCTGCCCTCGATCATGGCAGAGGAGGCTTCCTCGATGCCAGAGACATCGCCTGCAGCAAAGATGCCCGGAATGCTCGTCTCGCCGAGGTCGTCCACGACCGGCACCTGGCCGCCGCGCTTCCTGTCATCCACGACATTGCAGCCATCCATCTTGAAGAGCTGCGACATCGGGGAGAGGCCGACAGCGACGCAGATCGTATCGACGTCGAAATGCTTCTCGGTGCCAGGGATGAACTGGAAGTGCGAGTCGACCTCGGCAATCGTGACGCCGGTCACGTGGTCCGTGCCCTCGGCACGCTTGATCGTGTGGGAGAGGTAGAACGGGACGCCCGTGCGGGCGACCTTTGCGGCATGCACGCCGTAGCCACCGACATGGGGAGCTGCATCGACGAGCGCCACGACGTCGCAGCCTGCCTGTTTGAGCTGATAGCTGACGACGAGGCCGACATTGCCGGTGCCAAGCATGAGGACACGCTCGCCCGGCTTCACGCCGTGCAGGTTCATCATCGTCTGGGCAGCGCCGGCGCCGATGACACCAGGAAGCGTCCAGCCCTCGAACGTGACCATGTTCTCGGCTGCGCCCGTGGCGACGACGATTGCATCGCCCTTGTAGTGGTTGACCTCAGAGCCCTGGCGGACAACGACTTCCTTGTCCTGGTAGAGGCCGATGACCGTGGAGTCAAGCTCGACCTCGACACCGAGCTTCGCTGCCTCGTCCAGGAGCTCCTGGCCGATCACGAAGCCACGGACCTTGGCGCGGTGCTCCTTCGAGCCGAAGAACTTGTGGATCTGCTTGAAGAGCTGGCCGCCCGGACGAGCGTTCTCGTCGAAGACGACGACGGAGACGCCGTGCTTTGCCGCCTCGATGGCAGCGGACATGCCGGCGGGGCCGGCACCGACAACGATCAGATCGTAGCGCTTCATGCCGCACCGCCTTCCTTTCCGTCCGTCTCATCGAAGGGGACATCCGTGACGCCGTACTGGGTCTCGACCTTCATGCCTTCCACCAGAGGCGTCATGCAGGTCCTCACGTTGGGAACGCCATCGACGACCATCACGCAGTCCGTGCAGCGGCCGATAGCGCAGAAGATGCCGCGGGGCTGGTGCTTCTTGGCCGTATAGCGGTGCACCATCACGCCCGCTGCCTTGAGAGCCATAGCGACCGGCTCCCCTTCATAGCCCTGGAGCGTACGTCCGTCATAGGTGAAGCTCACGAGCTTTCCCTTCTCGGGCACGCCGAGTATCGGATGTTCAGCAATGCGCGTTCCCATGGTCCCCTCCCTGATCTTGTATGCAGAAGGCTTCCTGCCTTCTGCATTGCACTTGCTCTTTTCGCCTCTCTGAGGCCCTCCCTGGAGGCCTCCTCAAGGCTTGAGACTGTAATACGGCAGGTCAGAAGGCGGGTATTGTAAAAAAGGGACCTCTCGGCATCTTGAAACAGTGGTTTTGCGAGCGCGCAATCTTCGGAAACAAGCAGGAAATCCCGCCGGGAAAAGCCTGCAACAAGCGGTTCCTGCATGCCAGAAGGCATCCCGCAGAAGACAGGAGCCAGCCATCACCTGCTATCTGCGCACTCTCTGGGTCTTGCCAGGCAAGCCCCGATATCTGCCACCCATCAGCTACACTTTCCATTCGGCAGATGGCACGATTTTCCAGAAAGCAGCAGATACACGATGGCAGAGACATCCCAGAAGGCGGCCGTGAGCCCCAAGACGCAGAAGATATTCGGTTCCTGGGCAGGCATGCTTGCAGCCTGCCTCATTGCCTGCTTCCTCTGGGGATCGGCCTTTCCCTGCGTGAAGATAGGCTATGCCCTCTTCGGAATCGCCGCCTCCGATACCGCCTCGATCATCATGTTTGCAGGCGTGCGCTTCACGCTCGCAGGACTCCTCGTCGTGGCCGCCCTCTCGATTGCAAGACGCAAGCCGTTCCTGCCCGAGAAGCGCGACCTCAAGGTCATTGGCATCCTGTCGCTCTTCCAGACGATCCTCCAGTACCTCTTCTTCTATGTGGGCCTTGCGCATGCCACAGGCGTCACGAGCTCCATCATTGAGGCCACAAACACATTCTTCTCTGTCCTTCTGGCAGCGCTTGTCTTCAGAAACGAGCGCCTCACGACGAGAAAGGTTCTGGGCTGCATCGTCGGCTTTGCCGGCGTCGCCCTGGTCGACCTCGCCGGACAGACCGGTGCCGGCTTCACATTCACGCTCGCAGGCGAAGGCCTCGTCCTTGCCTCGACGATCGCTGCCGCCACCTCGAGCAACCTTGCAAAGCGCTTCTCTGAGGAGCACGATCCAGTGCTCCTGAGTGCCTGGCAGTTCGTCTTCGGCGGCCTCGTGATGCTCATTGTCGGCGCGGCGGCAGGCGGACACGTCGCGCCTGCTCCTGCATCGGATCCTGTCGCCTCGAACCTTCTGCTCCTCTATCTGGCCTTCATCTCTGCTGCCGCCTACTCGCTCTGGTCTGTCGCCCTTGCCTGCAACCCGCTCTCGCGTGTCGCCGTCTTCGGCTTCATGAACCCGGTCTTCGGCGTCATCCTCTCGGCGCTCCTGCTGAACGAAGGCAGCGTCCTCGATCCTGCGACAGCCATCATCTCGCTTGTCCTCGTGAGTGCCGGCATCATCATCGTGAATCGTCCTGCAGAAGAGCCGAAGCCAGCAAAGGCCTAAAAGGCAGGAAACAGGCTATCCTGCGGCGCATCGAGCTGCCTCATCCCGTCATAGAGGTATTCCTGGGCGCTCGTCTGCGAATGCTCGTAGCCATCCACCACGAGATAGACGAGGTTCGCGGCAAGCGTGCCATCTGCATCCGCAAAGCCATCATCGCTCGTGCTGAAGGCATCGGTGCGCTCCTTCAGGCGGTCGACCATCACGCTCATGTTCTCGTACGTGATATCGGCTGTGCCATCTGCTGCAAAGACGAGATAGTCCTCCTTCGGCATCCCCGATGCCACAGCAGCATCAGCCACGGAGTCTGCCTGCGCGATGCACTCATCGTCGGCCGATTCGTACCTCATGTTGCCGCAGAGCGGCAGGTAGTACTTGAACCAGGGCAGGTAGTGGATGAGCACATACCACGTCTCGTAGGCTCCCATGGAGAAGCCGCCGAAGTAGCGGCGCTCGCGCGATGCCGCAAAGCCTGCATCGTCTGCCGTTGCGGCAAACGTGCGGTAGTGCGTCTCGACTGCCGGCATGAGATCTCGGCCAAGCTCATAGATGTAGGACGTGAACTCTGATGCCCAATGGTCATTCCCCTCAGGGATGGAAGGCGTCACGACGATGGTCGGCCGCACGAGCCCGTCTGCCATCAGATGGTCCAGGATCCTCTTTGCATCCGAACCAGACGTATGGGGCTCGCCAAGCCACGAGCTCTCATCCCCGCCTGCTCCATGCTGGAGATAGAGGATATCGAAGGGCTTATTGCCGCTTGCACTGTAGCCATAGGGCAGATAGACATTGCAGGTCTTCGTGAACGTCTTGCCATCCCCTGCCCCGTCATCCCCGTAGGTCTGAGTCTCATACTCGAAGGCCTCGATGGTTCCTGGATGGTCGCAGTCCTCGAAATAGCTCTCCGGCACCGGCTGGATATCGGCATGCACCGCCTTCGTCATCAGATCGGCATCTTCGATGCTGCGCTCGGCAAAGCCATGCGCATCGAAAGCAGAATCATCGCCGCTCTCTGTGCCCACGCCTGCATCCGCTGCTGCATCTTCCTCGACTGAGACTCCGGAATCGGAAGATGTGCCACCTGCAGCTGAGCAGGCAGAGATGAGGGCCGTGCCTGCCAAGAGGCCTGAAGCCTCGACAAAGCCTCTCCTCGAAATCGTCCATCCTGCGTTCCTTGTGCCAGTCTTCATCTCGGAGCCTCCTGTCTCTGAGCTGATTCTAGGCCGAAAGCAGAGATGCCGCCTGCTGCATGCTTTGCCGCACTGCCGCGCATTCCCGAATCTTTCCGCTCCTGAAGCCATACAGCAATCCCTGCCTCTGCTGACTGGCCCGGACCTATACTTCAGGCAGCAGCAAACGGCAGAAGAAAGGGGCTTCATGAAGGCAGAAGACATCAAATGTGCCGCATCGGTCTGTGCAGGCGTCATCGGCTACAGCTATGCGCTCAAGTTCGCAATGGGAGGGCTCGAGGTCTGGGCACAGAACAGGACCGAAGAGTCGAGCGCCCGTGCTAAGGGCCGCGTCGAGGAGAGCCTCTCCTCGCTCGTGAAGAACGGCGTCTACACCGAGGATGAGGCAAAGGAGGTTGCGGGGCGCATCCACTACACGACATCCATCGCAGAAGCCGTGAAGGAGGCCCAGTTCATCCAGGAGAGCTCGGCTGAGCACTACGACGTCAAGTGGCAGATCGTGGACGAGATCGAGGCCGCGGCCGCCCCTGATGCCATCATCGCAAGCTCCACCTCAGGCCTGCTTGTGACAGAGATTGCCAAGAATGCGAAGCACCCCGAGCGCTTCTGCGGCGGACACCCCTACAATCCGCCCCATCTCATCCCGCTCGTCGAGATCACCCGCGGTGAGAAGACAACGGAAGAGACCGTAGAATGCGCCAAGGCCTTCTACCAGAAGCTCGGCATGGAGCCCGTCGTGCTCAAGAAGGAAGCGCTCGGCTTCATCTGCAACCGTCTCCAGATGGCCCTCTACCGCGAGGTCGCGAACCTTGTCATGTCCGGTGTCTGCACCGTCGAGGATGCAGACAAGGCCGTCACGTTCGGCCCAGGCATCCGCTGGGGCATCATGGGACCGTCGCTAGTCTTCGAGCTCGGAGGAGGTGCAGGCGGCGTCTCTGGCCTCATGAACCATCTGCATGACTCGACGACGCTCTGGCTCCAGGACATGGCAGACTGGAAGGAGTTCCCTGCCGAGTGGGCAGACATCGCGCAGAAGGGTGTCGACGAGGAGCTGGCACATCGTCCTGCAGAGGTCGGCAACACCCCTGAGACCCTGGCAGAATGGCGCGACAAGATGCTCATCGAGGAGCTGAAGCTGCACCACAAGCTGTAGAGACAATCGTTTCCCTGCAATGAAAGAGTGCCGACCCGCGGACTGCAGGGCGGCACTCGGCTTTTCTGGGTGCAGCAGATCTATCCAAGCATCTCTTCGAGCTCTTCAGGTGCGAAGACATAGTTTGCGCCGCAGAAGTGGCAGTGGACATCGGCAGACCCGACCTTCGCGATCAAGTCGCACGGTACGGTACATGCTCCTAAAACCAGAGACCTAGAACAGGCACGCAGCCCTTCAATCCTGTCGGTCCGGCATCTTATAATTCAAAACAACTCGCTTCATTCGCCAGCAAGGAGGGAAGACAGCATGGACGTGAAAGAAGCCGTCAAGATCGCTGCCGCCTATGTAGCCAATTTGGAAGGCATGGCAGCAGACGAACAGGGAGAAACAGACCAGGACAAGGTTCTCCGGGACATTCGGTTTGCTATCGAAGGCACCCGCTACGACGACGAGCACAAGCTCTGGGATATCACTGTTGGATTTGCTCGCAAGTGGGACCAGGCAAGCGCTTCTCCTCTGGCAGGCCTTTCCGCAGCCCTGCAGCCTCCCCGAGACAACCGCACGTTCAAGACAGTTTGCATCGACGACGTATCCGGAAAAGTCGTTTCATATGGTGATAAATAGACCAAGAAGAGTCGTGCTCGATGCGAATATGCTTGTGCTGCTTGCCTACGGCACAATCGATCGCAATGCGCTTGGCAGAAAGCGCAGGGTACGTGCCTACATGCCGGAAGACATCGATATAGTGCATTCGGTTATTGCACGGTTCAGCCAGATGGTCGTGACGCCGAATGTGGTCACCGAATGTTCCGATCTTATGCCTGACAAAGGCGATGAAGCCGAGAAGACATGGCTCAGATTGTTTCTCCAGGCAAGTCCTGAAGTGAGCATCGAAGAATATGTTCCAAGCAGGACCATTGCAGATCGAGATGAATATCTTTGGCTCGGGATTGCGGACTGCTCGCTACTCTCGCTCATAGATAGCGATACTGTATTGTTCACTGCGGATGGCAGGCTGCATGATGTCGCAGCACGCATCAATCCGCTCTGTATCAACTTCAATCACCTGAGAAACTTTGCATAAACGTCGCCGGCGCATGCTATAGAAGCATGACAGAGCGCTCCGCGGTCCAGCGCCCGACGAAATACAGCTTAGCGTTTCGCAAGAGAGCACTTCGCCGGGTCGCATCTGTTCTATCTAAGGCAGGCAGCTCTATCCGAGCATCTCTTCGAGCTCTTCAGGAGCGAAGATGTAGTTCGCGCCGCAGAAGTGGCAGTGGACATCGGCAGGCTCGCCCTTCGCAATCATGTCACGCATCTCATGCTCCCCCAAAGCCATCACGCACCGGGCTGCGCTCGAGCGGTCGCAGCCGCAGTGGAACTCGGCAGGCATGACAGAAAGCTCCTGGAAGTCCATGCCACGCAGCAGATGGTCAAGCATGTCAGTGGGGCTCATGCCGCTCTCGAGCATGTCCGTGACCGACTTCACGCCACGCATATTGCTCTCGAGGTCCTCAAGCACATAGTCGTAGCAGCCCGGCATTGCCTGGATAAGGAAGCCGCCCGCCTGGCGCACGGAGAAGTCCATATCCACAAGGACACCGACGCCGAGCGTGGTGGGAATCTGTTCGCTCACGGCGAAGTAGTATGTGAGATCGTCTCCGATCTCCCCCGTCACGAGGCCGACTGTGCTCGAGTAGGGGTCCATCCCCGGTATGTCATGCACGACAGAGAGCGTGCCCGGTGCCAGGGAGCGTCCTACATCGAGATGTCCATCCTGCCTGAGGGGCAGCCAGACATTGGGATGGTTCGCAAATCCCTTGACCTGGCCCCTGTTGTTGGCCGTGACCGTGAGGCCTCCGACCGGACCATCGCCGCGTATGCTCAGCGTCACGAGCTCGTCGTCCACCTTCGACATTGCGCCGATCATCTGTGCGGCCATCATGAGACGTCCGAGCGCTGCTGTCACGACGTTGCTCGTATGGTGATGGTCGCTTGCTGCCTGCACGGTCTCGCGTCCGGTGATAGCGAAGGCACGGAGCTGCCCGTCTGCTGCCGTGCCGCGGACGATATGGTCATGGGCGCGGATCTTTGCATCCGCAAAATCGATGATGGTATCTGCCATGGAACTCTCCTCTGCCTGCGTGCCATAAGGCACCTCTTCATTGCATTGTGTGATACCCAAAGCCGCCTTCCTGGATATGCAGGATTTGTGACCTCACAGGTCGCACATCCCGCCTCGGCATAAGGGATGCTCCCCCGAAAAGCAAGGCCTTCAGGAGGGCTTCCCGATCGGGTGCTGTCTTCGCCGTGCATGAGATCTCTTGCTCCGGACACGGCTCCGCTTTCTAGCCCGCTGCACGCACGGGCAGGAAAACAGGTCATGCATCCGGTCCGGATATCAAGCGGAAGCGGAAGATGCCTTGCGGCGCATCCTTCATAGCTGTCCAGCGTCATGCCCGCGTGCTCCAGGCAGCTCGGCGCGGTGCGGAGAGCGCGGCCGAGCGCGACCATCATGGTGGCGATGGGACGACGCAGGTTACGGAACGTGCAGCCGAATCCGTTCGCCCCGCAGAGCACGAGGGGCCCTTGCCAAGCATCGTGGCGCCTCCAGGCCCTCCCGGTACGGGCCAACGCGCGGGGCCAGCTGAACAATCCCCAGGGGTTGCCACCGCCGTGGGCAGCGGCGATATCCTCTGCAGCCCAGGCAGCAGTCACCGTGGCGGCACGCACCGTGTAGGACAATTGGAAAAAGTGGCTAATCTGCCCTTGTGCTGTCGCTCTGCCCCAGACGCTCAATGATACTCATAGCCTGTAGCATCACACAATCCAAGCCACCGCGCTCGAGCAGGTCTTCCTTGGTCACCGGAAGCACCGACAGTCCCTGCACCAGTAGGTCGCGGTCTCGGTGCTTGTCGGCCACAATCGCCGCACGCAAAGGACCAATCGCGGTGACACCGTTCTGCTGGAAATCAGGCTCCGCATCTTCATCGAAGTCTTCGCCAAAATGCGGCCCGCCATGATAGTTGAAACCAACGGAAGTGCCCACCACCAGGGTATTTGGAACTCGGCTACGTTTGGCGACGAGCAATTCCGCATCGCCACCGGCCATGACGCGAGGGTTAAGCCGCAGCTCACCAAGCTCGTATCCCAGCTCGTGGAGCGGCATTCTCGCCAGCGCATCAACAACAGACTCCTGTGGCGACCACGCCTCATCCATGAGCCACTCGGCAATCCTGCGGCTTTGCTCGAGCCCGGCGACATCGTTCGCATTCGCAAGGTACGCCCGAATCTTCTTTGCCGTAGTTACCTGCTTGACGCCAAACGTCACCGGGCCGTTGCGCGGTTCCGTGCCACAGCGCGAGAACCTGCCGCACAGCTCCAGCCCAACAAGCAGCTGAACCACAGGGGACATTATGGTGCCGAGTTCAATAAATAGCAGCTCAGGACAGGAAATCTGCACCCCATCCGCCACTTCAATCACGTGATTTGCGGGCAGCCCGTGGGTGTAGATGGTGTTCCAGGCGGCATTCGAACGGATGCGTGCGTTCTGCTCGGGCACCATGACCTGGAACTTGCCGCGTAAGTCGGCGGGGTCTACTCCGGCAGTGACAAGCGCGTTGCTCAGAGGGCGCGCGATCCAGCGGGCGTACAGCTCCGGGTGGGTGCAAGGAGGCTCTTCCTGCTCGGCGTGAGTGTGCGCCGAGTAGAGCGCAGGGCACGCAGGATGAGCAGCGCGGTGAGCTTGTTGAACGTGACTCGCATGGCACCCATTACAGTGAGAGACAGTCCCTAGGGGCCTCTCCAAGCTTTGGGGTTTTCGATAATGCATTGCCTGCGGATTCCCTAACCTTGTATATGGCCCCTGGAAGGGGCTGCTGGCCGACCGCCCCTGG
>Ga0256406_1002714_pt1 | contig 24080 bp, 23 predicted proteins | sample RumenRJG_03DNA_FD_185986 | JGI IMG/M metagenome (GOLD analysis project Ga0256406, IMG submission 185986) | Bovine rumen microbial communities from Lethbridge, Alberta, Canada - RJG_03 | ecosystem: Host-associated > Mammals > Digestive system > Stomach > Rumen | place: Canada: Alberta | collected...
GCAAAATTATAAACTCTGTCATACATACTTTTTTACTCCTTATGACGCCATAAAATTTGTTTTCTGATTGTTAAATATTTATAAGCCCAAGATAATGTTCAATCGGTATTCCCGCATTCTTATCGATGTCACCTTTTAGCACATTAAATATTTGTGGCAACTCATCACACTTTGTCAAGTCAAAAAATCGAATTTAGAATCCGTCTCCTATGCCACCCTCAAAAACCGCTCAATTCCTGACCTTGTTTGACCTTGGACACCGCTTAAAATAAGGGTTTGTCCTCATCTCGACTTTTTACCGACTTTTGCATTAAAGGACAATTCACTATGCATCCATCAAAGCAAATCATCGCATTCTTAAAAAAGAGCCGCTGCATTCATCGCCAAAATCCTGCTGGAAGCAAAAAATTGGCTGGAAGCAGAATTTTTCCAACCGATGCAAAATCCACATAAACTGAATGTAACCATCAAAATCGGCTCAATTCACCTCTCTGGGAATCCTTGATGCATTTCCTCTCTCCATGCTTTTTTCGGCTGAATCCCGAAGCGATCTTCCGTCAATGCACAAATTACCTTTAACAAATGCATTTTCAATTCCGCTGCAGTCACTGCAAATACCCGTTTTTCCATCTTCTCAAATAAGCCATTCTGTGCTATACTATCGGCTGAGGAAAACTAATCAAAGCAAAATGCCTGGCGCGTCACCTTCTCAGTGATCACCAGGCATTTGTTTTTTATTGCTGTATTCCGGGCAGCATATCCTCCAAAATTATTACTGGCTCTTCTTTCTGCCCGTCGCAGTAGGAGCTGCTGTATCCGCTGCCGCCCCTTCAGCGACATCCACCTCAGCTTTCGACTCACCTGCTTCGGCTTCCTGTGCTGTCTTCCGTTTTGCACGACGTTTGATCGGCTCACCAGTGGTCAGGTCATATACAATGGCCTTGTCCTCTGCAAGAAGCTTCCCTCGGAAAGTCAGGGAAGCATTCTCTTCCAGATCCGGTATCAGCTTGCGGATCGCCACCACAATCGCAGGAACCTTTACTGTGATCGCATAGACCTGCTTTCCCTCACCCTTACTAAAGATCACAGCGTTTCTGGTTTTCTCAGTGCAGGCCTGAATTGCTGCCTGCTTATTCTCCGCATCGATCAGCATTCTCACATAGGTTGGATGCATCAGCTCCGTGGCTGTGGCCTTATTGAACTTCAGCATGTTACCCATAACCGTCATAACAGAGTCACTTCTTCCGATCTCGATATCAATGACTTCAAACCCTTTTAATGCATCTGACATAATAAAATCCTCGCTTTCGTTTGTTCTATCTTCGACCAGCTCCACAAGCTGGCCGCCTTCATTGTTCAGTACTTTTACAGTCGCCTGCCGCAGCCTCGTAACGGATACGTCCTTCCACGTCGGGCTGATGGATATAAATCCCTTCAGATTCCCCTTTTCCAGCGGAATAAGCCGTTGCTGAGCATCCTGCTTCCAGCTCTTGTAGTTCATCTTGTCCAGGATCTTTTGTGCCTTATCCCAGACTTCTCTTGACACGATGGCATCATGGTGGTCAGCAATATAAAACTGATCCCTTTCGCCTTCATTTTTCTTGGTCTTATGCGTCAGATAATCCACGGTAAAGGTTTTCTGCATCAGCACATCGCCGCAGTATTTCTCATTCCGCAGAATATTTCTGACACTGTAACCCGTCCAGTCATTTCCCATCACCGTCGTACTGCCTTTTTTATTCAACCTGGCTGCAATGGTATTCGGATGATCGCCCTTGATGAAACACTTATAAATGTATTTCACTGTCTCTGCCTCTTCCTCTACGATCACAAGGTTTCCGTCCTCATCGCTGGCATAGCCCAGCAGGCAGGCTGTCGGAATCTTTTGTGTGCCGTTTTCCATCCTCTTCCGGATTGCCCAGCTGATATTGGCTGAAATACTTCTGGACTCTTCTTGAGCTATGGAAGCCATCAGGCTTAAGACCATATCTGTTTTGTCATCCAAAGAGGAAAGCCGCTCCTTCTCGAAGTAAACTTCAACAGGCGGAGTCAGCGCCTTGAGCTCGCGGATCATTGTAAGGCAATCCACAACATTACGAGAAAGTCTGCTGATTGATTTAGTCAAAATCATATCGACCTTCCCTGCCTTACAATCTTCTACAAGCTTCAGAAGTTTCTCCCGGTGCTTCATCTGAGTGCCGCTGATTCCCTCATCAGCGTAGATTCCTGCCAGAACCCAACCTTCTTTTGCTCCAATATATTCAGTGTAATACTGACATTGAAGTTCATAGCTGGTGCTCTGAGCTTCCTGATCCGTACTGACACGGCAATATGCAGCCACTCTTCTGATCGGTGCGTCCACTCCTTCGGGAGTAACACCTACCGTTGCTTTGATGACTTCTACTTCAAAGCTTCGGGTTTCCTGCTTCTTTCTGGATTTTTTCTTCGCCCGCCGCACAATAACGGGCTTTGTTCTCTGTGGATCCGACTCAAAGAGCGCATCCACTTCTTCCTGTGGTAACTCTTCAGAATTCACTCGTTTTCACCCCCTTCCTTTGTGTATTACCATCGCTAAATGGTAGGTATATTTTACCTTATAGATTATTTTTCAGAAATGATTTCCTTACTATAATGCTGTAAAACATACCAAATAGCGATGGGGAGGAATCACTGAATGGATTCAAAGATATTAGGAGCAAATATAAGAAAATACAGGACCGGCAAAGGCCTTACTCAGGAAGCCGTATCAGAACTGACCGGTCTGTCAGTCAATTACTATCGCCAGATTGAGTTAGGCAACAAAACTCCGCAGCTCAAAACCTTTATAACGATTGCTGAAGTTCTGGAAGCGCCGGCAGACAAACTGCTTGAAGGGATCCTTAAGATTGAGGACGCTGAGCACACCAAAGATCTACTCTCATCCATCAATGAACTTCCTGCTACAAAACGTAAGCTCGTATTAGCTCAGATCGAGTCCCTTCTGAACTCTCTCGAAACACTATAAAAAAAAAGAGCCACCGTCTTCTACAACAGCAGCTCTGCAATACAACTCCCCATATTCATCTGTTTCTGTATCTGCAATAGTGGTTCACTTCATCGAATGTTTCCTGATCGATGATTGGTATCCTCTCGCAGTGCCTGCCCATTTCCATGCATTTTTCATAATGTCGGCAGTGCTGTACGTAACCTTCCTGCTTGATCACGCCCCAGGCTTTTTCACTGGTCCATTTAGGATGTTTCTCTTCTTTTGATTCCCGTCCATGTTCAATAAAGAAAGCCTGACTGGTAGGCACCCTTTCCTTATTCAGCCACCGGACGGCCTGACGCAGGCTATGGTTTTCTTTGCACATCCGGAAGATAATTTTTACAATATCAATCACTTCCGGCACTGCATAACATCCATCGTCTCCTGCATAATATCCGTACAGCCTTGCACAGTAGATTACCTGCTTCGGCTTGCGAATACCGGCTTTCCGCTCAATTGCCCGATATCGTGTCAGATCCCCATTCCTGACTCCCTTGTATTTTTCAAACATTTCCCGGTAATCCATATCTGCCGCAGTGCCGGTATCAAACCCATCATCTACTGCAATCAGCCTGCAGTTAAGTTTTGGAAGGATCCAGAACATCAGATCATTCATCTGTTGGTTGGATAGGTACAGATCCCGGAATGACCGGATCAGAAGAATATTTGCCCTTCCCACTCTAGCAGCGTCAATGAATTTCATATAGCCTTCACGAAAAAAGAGCGAATCATCCTCTTTGGAATCATAAAAGAAAGATACATCAGAGCCGCACACTCCAAGCGCCTCTTCCGCATACTTGCAAAGAGATTCCCGAACCGAAGCAGAATCGTCTTCTTCATCCGTGGGTACAAGGAACATATCGGAAGTATATATTGCCACCTTCAGCTTTCTACCATCCGGTTCCGATGTAACTGTTTCAGCCTCAACAGCGGCAGCAGTCTCATTTTTCTTCCCGAACTCGGACTCAAAATTCCAGTGGATCTTGATATGTCCGTCATTGAAAGCCTCCACCTTTGAAATCAAGCTGTTTACGATATCATGATCGTAGTTCTTAAGTAGCTCATATTCACGGTATTTATCGGCGTGTTCTTCATGGAAATCATGCTCTCTTTGGATACCATCCAGTTTTGCCTGAGCCGCCTCTAATTCAGACAGGCACTCTTCTTCCTGCTTCAATACTGCGGTCTTCTGCTGAAGGAACGAATCCTTTTCAATCTGACCAGCCCGATACTGCTTATACAGCTCCATCCTTTTATCCCGATAGGTTTGCTTTTCTGCGGATAGCCGGTTAATCTGCTTTTCAATCGTCCGTTCGTCCTTACCGGAAAGCTTTGTTTTCTTCGACTGATCAAGCAATACCTTTGCCTGAGTATTAATAGCCTTCAGAAGGATTTCTTCCAGCTTATCTCTGCGGATCTCAATCTGACCGCAGGCATCCGCGGGGATCCTGCTGCCATGATCACAAGTGAAAGTATCTTCATTTCTTGTCGTAATGTGAAGCTTGCCACCGCAATGCCCACAATAAAGCGGATAAATCCTTTTTTCTTTTGACTCTCCCCCTCGCGGTCTCTTGGAGAGTCTTTTTTTCGCCTTTTCATATTCCTCACAGCTGATGATTGCTTCATGGTTATTCGGAAACTTCAACCATTCGGAAGGATCATTTTCTACACAGACATCTGCCTTGAACTCCTTCACTGCCCACCGATTCAGAATCAGCGTACCCGTGTACATTTCATTTTTCAGGATCCTGCCGACTATATTATTCGACCAGATACCTCTGTCAATCACAACTTTGTCATAACAATGTGAATCCCCCTTTGCCATTGCCGGTGTCGGAATGCCTTCATCTGTCAGGATTTTCGCGATGTTTCCGATTTTCTCACCGGAGTTATATAGAGTAAAAACCCTTCTTACCACCGGAGCGCACTCTTCATCAATAACAATGGAATGTGCATCGCCCGGTATCTTCTTATAGCCATAAGGTACATAGGCTCCAATAAAGGTTCCGTTATTATTCCTTGCCTTATTCGCGCTTTTCCTCTTTACGGAAAGATCACGGCTGTACATCTCATAAATAATCGTTCGGAATGAAGCGTCCAATTCCAACGTTTCTCCGATATGTTCATCGCTGTCCCAATTATCATTGATGGAAATGATCCGAACATTGTGAAGCGGAAAAAACTGCTCCACATATTCTCCAACACCGATATAATCTCGCCCAAGTCTGGAAAAATCTTTCACCATTACTGTCTGGATCTTTCCTGCCTCAATGTCTACAATCATCTGCTCAAATGCAGGTCTCCGGAAATTAGTACCGGTATGTCCGTCATCGACATACTCAACAATCTGCTCTTTGCGAAAGCCCTTCGTCAGGGCATTCTCATACAGATACTTTCTCTGATTGGCAATCGTATCCGATTCGTCAGGATTCTTAGCATTGCGGAGGTTTTCATCCTGCTCCAGGGAACTTCTCATATAAATGGCTACCTTTTGTTCCATCGCTTGATCTCCCCTCTGTATAATTTTTCTCTGGCGTCCAGTGCCTTATCAAAAATCTCCTGTGAAACAATTGCCGGATTCACGTTCTCATAAACCACCCAGTTCTTACGTCTCTCTTTGGAAGCCCTCTGTCCCAGGTACTGTTTTTCTTTGAATTTACCGTGAACCATATGCCCCAGATAGACTGGATTCAGAGTCATTGTGCGTACCGTATCCGGCTTCCAGCCGCCCACCGTCTCAGGCTCAACGCCTTTTTTCTTCAGATCATGATACTGCCGTGGAGTCATGATTCCTTCACTATCCAGTCTCCTGCAGATATCCGGATCAGACAATCCCGTTATTTTCATGTCGAAAATGTACCGTACAACCGCAGCGGCTTCTTCATCAATAAGGAAATATCCTTTATCCTCGGGATTTCTCTTATATCCATATGGCACCGGACCGCCCAACATCTCTCCACGCTTGGCTCTTTCCCGGAAACTGCCTTTTATCTTCTTTGAAATATCCTCTGCAAATTGCTGATTCATGATGTTTTTCAGTCCTACCAGAATGGAATCGATCTGCGATACATCTGAATCAATATGGTCTGTAACTGATATAAATCTGCAACCGTAAAGTGGCAGTTCCATCTCCAACAGATCGCTGGTTTCAAGATAGCTTCTGCCAAGACGGCTCAGGTCTTTTACAACCATGCACTTATACTTTCCTTCACGGATGCCATCCATCATTTCCTCAAACTGCGGTCTGTTGTAATTGGTTCCGGTAAAACCGTCATCCGTAAATTCTGCAACGATTTCAAGTTCGTCTTTTGATGATACAAACTGCCGAATAATTTCAAGCTGACTGTCCATTGCATCTCTGCCGGTTACTTCATCTGCCTTTGACAATCTACAGTAAACCGCAGTAGGTATTTTCTGCTCTTCCGGTGCTATTACCGGTACATCAACTGCGGTCTCCTTACGACAGGTTTTACGTGATTTTCTAGCCATTTACAGCCACCTGCCTTTCCTCTGCGAGATCATTTTCAGATTCCTTTTTTAGGTTCCGTAGGACTCTTTTATATTCATCCCCAAATCGAAAGCTGATCCGTACATGATCCGCATCCTTAACCTCAATACGGTCAATGAACGTCACAACATCTCTTCTGGAAAGCTCCTTCAACTCTCCAATATCACGGTATTTGCGAATCCATGCCATATTGCTCTGCTCCGCTACCACCTGATTCTGTTTCTGAAGCTCCAGATCTGCTGCATCAGATTCAATCTCTGCAATCTGCTTCTCATAATCCGCCTTCAGTTCCAGGTATTCCTCTTCCAACAAAATACCCTCTTTATAGTCTGTCAGAAGGTGCTTTACTTGCTCCGTCAGCCTGTACTTTTCTTCCAGCATCTTCCCGATTCGGATCTGCAGTTTTTCGATCTCAGGCTGCGCCACGATTTTCAGATCCTTATCATGAAAGACTTCCTCCATCTTTACCAGAGTCTTCAAATGTATATTTAAAGCATCCAGCACGATTGCTGTCAGTTTCTCATAGGAAATAGTATGTGTACTGCAAAGCTTCCTATCACGCTTATTCTCACCACAAACATAATATCTGTAGTGCCTGCCCTTGGAATACGTCGTTTTCACCACCATGCTGCCGCCGCAGTCAGCGCAAAAGACATATCCAACCAACGGATAAACCTGAGCATAAGAAGAACCGTTTTTAGTTGACACTCGGCAGTCTCTGGAAAGCAGGTCCTGCATCAGGTCAAATTCATTCTTCGGAATGATTGCTTCATGATTATCATGGAAAACATACTGTTCTTCTTCCGGCTTGTGGATTATTTTCTTCACCTTATAATTCGGTGTAGTAGTTTTCCCAAGCCGCAAGGTTCCGGTATACACATCATTTCGGAGGATTCGATAAATCTGATAGATATTCCACTTGTGATCACCAGGGACATATTTAGACCCAAGCTTCTTTTTCCGTTTATGCTCTGATGGAGAGGGAATGTGCATCGTTTCAAGTCTTCTCACAATTTCCGTACTGCCAAGGCCATCAAAAGTCCAACGGTAAATCTTTCGAACCACATCAGCTGCTTCCGGATCAATAACATAATGGTTCTTATCGTCCGGATTGATCTCATATCCGTATACATAGAAGCCTCCGCCAAAGTCACCCTCTGCGTTTTTTACAGCGCGGGCAGAACGGATCTTCATGGAAATATCTCTGGAATAACTGTCGTTCAGCAAATCCTTGAAGGGAATGATGAAATTGTCGGCATCTGAATTGGAATTTACGGTATCGATATGATCATTCACAGCAATGAAACGCACACCAAAAGCAGGAAATACTCTCGTGATGTATTTCCCCGTCTCAGTATGGTTTCTTCCCAGACGGCTCAGATCCTTCACAACAACGCAGTCAATCTCATTGTCATAGATCTTCTGCATCATTTTCTGAAATCCGGGACGGTTGAAATTCACACCTGTCCAGCCATCATCCTTAAAAATCTGTTTGATCTCGATATCCGGATAGGATTTTAGATGAGAACGTAAAAGAGCCTCCTGATTCACAATGCTGTCCGACTCGCCCAGTTCTTCATTAAGCTTCTGGTTAGACAGCCGCAAATACAAGGCGGCATGATAGATAGGTTGTTTTTCTTTTTTCATTTGAGCTACCACCTTTCACATAATCTTTCCACGGTCATGTAAAAGTGGCTTCGCTCGGTTAGTCCATTTACATTATACCATGTACTCTTAAAAAATCAAGTCTCAGTCTCATCTTTATTGATCAACGTGAATTGTAAATTTAAATTCCACTCTCGCCAGCAAAGGTAGAATTAAGTCTGGCATAAGTGGACTTTACTCTGGCACACATAGCAGACTGCTCTTCCGCGGCACTGCTGCGGAGCGGGAGTGGAGTCAAGGGACAGTACGCTGGGCGCCCTGCGCCCGGGCAGCCCTTGACGGAACGACTCGGATACACCCTTTTGCAAGGGAAAGGTTTTTTAATGCCTTTCCCTGCCTCCCCGACGAGGGGCGGGTCCGGGCAGCGCCCGGCCTTCAGCTTGTAAACACAGCAGCTCTCGGGTACACTTTCTACTGCTTTCCCGGCGGCGGTAGAAAGGAACTCACTATGTCAAAGTTAATACCGGGAAACAACAAACATCTGACCATCAATGACCGTTTATACATTGAGGCTTCCCTTGATTCCGGGATCTCTTTCAAAGACATCTCGCGCTTCCTCTGCAAGGATCCTACAACGATCTCCAAGGAGGTCCTGCGGCACCGGCGGGTGAACACATGGAACCGGGGCAGCTTCAACAATCCGCACAACTTCTGTATCCACCGCTTCCGGTGCAAAAAGACCAATGCCTGCAGCAAGCTGATCATCTGCGACACCATGTGCCGCTCATGTATCAAATGCAACCGCGTCTGTCCGCGCTTTGAACCGGAATGCTGTGACCGTATCGACCGCGCTCCCTATGTCTGCAACGGCTGCAGCAAGCCGCGCCACCTGTGCACGATCCAGACAAAGTATGAGTATGATGCCAAAGCCGCGCAGCGCCTGTATGAAGAGCTCCGCACATCTTCCAGGGAGGGGCTGAACATCTCGGGATCCCGGCTGCGTTCCATCGACAAGGTAGTCCTGCCGCTGATCACCCAGGGGCAGTCTCCCTACATGATTGTCACGAACCATCCGGAACTGGGCCTGAGTGTCAGGACCCTTTACCGGTACATCGATCTCGGGGTCCTTCTCAGCCGGAACATCGACCTGAAACGGAAAGTGAAGTTCAAACTCAGGAAAAGTGATGTCAAAAAACAGATCGTTAACCGTGCTGTGTTCCAGGGCCGCACTTTCGATGACTTTAAGGCGCTGGGCCTGTCCATTGATGAATTCGTTGAGATGGATACCGTCCTCTCTGCCAGGGGATCCGACAAGTGCATCCTGACGATCTATTTCCCGGACATAGAGCTGCTGGTCGCCCATCTGATGCAGCGCTGCACGGAGGGAGCCGTAAAACTCGTTTTTGAACAGCTGCAGAAATCACTCGGCGGCAGCGAGGAGTTCATTCAGTACTTCCCGTACTTACTGACCGACCGCGGCAGCGAGTTTGGTGATCCGGAATCGCTGGAATTCGACCGTAACGGCAATGCCCGCACAAAGATCTATTATTGTGACCCGATGCGAAGTAACCAGAAAGCCGGTATCGAAAACGTTCACACGATGCTGCGGATGATCCTCCCAAAGGGGACCGTCTTCACCGATCTCACCCAGTGGGACATCCGCAAAGCGATCGATCACATCAACAATGCACCAAGAGAAAACCTCGGAGGTAAAACGCCTTATGAAAAGGCCCTCTGGTTATACGGAAAAGAGTTCCTTAAAAAGCTGCAGCTCCGGTACGTGGCACCGGACGAGGTGACACTGACACCGAAGCTGCTCACAAAGTAAACCCATGAGAAATCCGCCGCCGGCCAAAAACCATAGTTTCATCCCAGGCCTGTGGAAGTTAGTTTGGCACACCGTTTTTCCAGAGGTCTGTTCAGTATACCCGGAAAACGAAAGTTTCTCATAAATTCAAGATGATTTTACCATGCTGCAGCCGTTGAAGCTCGAAAAACTTTTAAATATCCTCAACTTTTATGAGGGGGATGGAATTTAATCTGGCATACGGAATTTACTTTGGCAAGTCACGCTTTATTGATCAATCCCGGTAATCGTTTCTACGGCCTGCTGCAGCGTATACCCATTCTCTGAATACTCCATCTCCACAAGCACACCGCCTATCTTAACCTGGTAAGGATCCTTTACCTGCTTCAGGTAAGACTTGATTCTGGCGTCTTTGCCCATACTTTCATCAATATGAACATCCTCGATATTTACCGGAGCCTTTTTATATGGTCCTCTCTTCATTCCACTAACCCTCCTGCGGATAATAGATTTGTCTTTCTACTCTTCTAATCAGCTTTGGAGGCTGTTTTTCCGATGTCGGGACAAACTTTTACAAAAAAAATAAAGGCTGCTCACAGCCAAACAGCCATGAACAGCCTCATCCAATGAACAACATGAATTTGTCCTTATTTATAATCTTGTTGCGTGGTCAAGCGCGATCCAGCCAGCGCCGCTTTTCAAACGTCCCCATCCGCTCGAAGAACCTCTTCCGCTCTTCACCTCTACGATCGTATAAATACCAACTGGGATAAACTGTGTACGTGCATATTCCGTACCTGCTCCGGTTCTGATATTCAGATTAGTGATACTGACTTTTACAAGGAACGGAACATCTACCGCTCCGGTACCGGATGATGATGTAGATTTATCTGAGGATGTTTGCTTTCCTCTGGATGTTCCATTATCATCCTTCATGTCATACTGTATCAGATTCCATCTTTCGATGATGGAGCAAAGCTTCTCCACATAGGTAAGACTTGTTGCATATCCGCCATCCTTGATGATCTGTACTGCATTCTTATAATCCTTGCAGTCCTTCAGGCCTTTATACCTGAGCTTCCTGCCGTTCTTGGCTCCAAGAAGGTAAGAGGAATGATCCGCAATTGAATCCTCAATGCAGGGATACTTCCGAAAATCTGCCGTAATCGCGACCATGCTTCCATCAGGATTCTGTTCCTGCGTCTTTTTCGTGTACTTACTCTTACCATCCCAACTGGATCCGCTCCAGGTATTCCCAGACAGGCTGCACTTCATCCCGAAGATATTGTTAGCATTCTGAGCCAGCTCACTCTTGCCATAGCCGGATTCCAGAATAAACTGAGCCAGAGATACTGATGCCAGAATGCCGCTCTTTTTCTGATCTGCAGTGAATAGTGCGCCTATCTTTTTGATTGCATCCGCCTCTGAAAGATCCTTCAGAACTGTTGCCTGCAGGCCGGTCACTTTTTCTTTGCTGCCTTTTTCTTCTTTTTTGTTTTCTTCCGTTTGTTGGGGAGACACCGTCTTTCCAATCGTACAATATGAAGCATTTTCAAGATAGATCCAACCGGCACCGGACTTCAGTTTTCCCCAGCCATTCTTCACCTGTGTGATCGTGAAAGTTCCTTTACCGGTCTGACCTACAACCTTTCCGGACATAGATCCCGAAGTACGGATATTCAGATCATCAATGATCACCTTTACCAGAAATGGTACCGCTGGAAAACTATTATTCGTTCCTGATCCACTGCCTCCGTAATTGTCACCACTGCCGCCACCAAGCTGTGCTGTAACTTTGTTTGCCAGGTCTCCCATTCTTGCGTACATCCAGTTGCCCGGGCATGACTTGTTCGCAAACCACCTGTGAACCGTCAGAACCATTTCCCCTGACTTAGGCTCATAGTTTAAGGTCTTATCCTTATCCCCGAACCAGATCAGCTTGTTCTTACCATTACGCTTACAGATATCGATACAAAGCTCAATCAGCTTCTGATACACCACATCTCGGAAAGCATAAGGCTCTGTAGTATCGGAAGCACACTCAATTGTGATCGCCCTCTGATCATTAGCATTGCTTGAAGAACACCAGGAACGGTTCTTTTCTTCCACATATAATGCTACCCTGCCGTCACGGTCAATGCCATAATTGCTGGATGCCTGAATACCGGTATTCATGAACCACTCTCCAAGGCCTTCCGCGGTACACTGGCCAACTACACAATGAGGTGTGATGCGGTCAATGCTGTGCGTTCTCTGCCCGGAATGATTCGGGCTGAGTTTTTTACAAACTACCAATGGACTATTCGTGTAAGCCATTATTCTTCACCTTCCTTCTTATCTTCTTCATCCTTACCGGTATCTTCCTTTTCAGCTCTGTCATGCAGTTGCTCCAGCACCTTATGGAGCTTCGTAGGAATCGGAAGTCCCAGATACGCCGCATTCTCCACAAGGCTCAGCCCCTCATTGGAGATATAGAAGAAAATGATCGCGGTTCTTAAGACACCGGCTTCTCCGAAAATGTGAGTATCCAGCAGATGTCCGATACCTACCATCGCAAAGATCAGAACCTTCCTGCAGATTCCCTTGAAGCCCACGGCGCTCGACAGCTTTTTATCCGCAACCGCGCACATGACACCTGTGATGTAATCCAGCACCACAAACGCCAGAAGCGCATAAAGCAGGCCGTCATTTCCGCCTAGGAAATAGCCAAGCCAGCCGCCCACAGCCGCAAAGATCGCTTGAATCACATTCCAAAACTCCTTCATTTCACATGCCCTCCTTCGCATAAAAATAGGGACAGCCGAAGCCATCCCTTGAAAACAAATTATTCAGTTGCCAGCAGATCTTATGTCGTCACCGTCTGCTCCGTCAGCGTATACGTGATCTTCATTGTCTTATCTGCATTCTTCACCACTGCCTGACTCAGATTGCAGATCGTAGCCAGATACGGAGTCAGCAGCCATGTATATCTGTACTGGTTCAGATAAGCGCCGCCCCAGGCAAAGACATATTCCTTGTACTGGAAGAACTGTGTGGACACATTTCCGCAGCGTTCCCCGGCAAAAGTCGCAATCACGTTATCATTCACATCGATCTCAAAATCGTAGCCGATAATGATGTCATTGATGATGGACATGCAGCAGTCACAGCTTCCTGTTTCACCGATGCACCGCATCTTGGAAGTGAACCCCAGGCTGATCAGGGTAATGTCAGTACTGTTGCTCAGGTTGATCTTGTAAATGCCTGTCTTATCATAAGAAGGCACATACAGATAACCATTCCGTACCACCGAATTCCTGCCGCCGGACGGATAACTGGAATCCTCCCGGAAGCTCCCCACCACCATCAGATGAGCGTTCGACAGTGTCCAGCTGCCTTCCGTAAATGTATAATCGCTCTTCTTGATCTTGATCCAGAGCATTGTTGCATTTCCGGAGGAGTTCGCCTGATTGGAAAAGCCATACCAGTATCCATCCCCGCCATCGCAGAAGATTCCATACGGTGTATAACTGCCGTAGAACTTGAAGGTGGAACACTGCAGAACCGTTGTATCCTCCAGCACCAGTGTGGAGTCATCCAGCTTCTCATTCAGCCCGATATCAAACACCGGGATTCTATACCTCTTGATCGTTACGGTATTGCTCGCGTAGCTCAGAGAATATAGCTTCGCATTCTCAAAATCCACCGTCACTGTTCGGAACAGATCATTGATAAAGCCGTCCTCATCATCCAGGCTGACCCTCTTGATCTGAAGCAGTGTGGTATCCACCGCCACATCGGAGCCAAAGGCATTCGCTCCGCCATGCTTAGAAGTAAGCCCGACTGCTGTGATCGTGCCGTTGCCCTGCGAAGGCGTAAACTCCCAGACAAACTTATATCCGTTAGTCAGCTTCGTGCTCTCCGTCAGGTTCATGCTTCCCCTTTTCGTGTTCGCCGTCGCATTGACATCATTGGAAGCATAAGCCACCGGCAGATTCGTTGAGGGCTGATAAATGTTATCCGCCTGCTCTGTTATGGAACTCGGAAAAAGCAGGATGCCCCCGATCATGTTCGGACAGATCGGAAGCAGCTCATTATTCCATGTCAGGGATTCATCATATTCCCCGCCGGCCTTATACATGACACCCATCGGATTTACTCCCAGAATGTCATTGACGGCATTTGTGACCATATTGGTCTCCGACACCGTCTCCACATTTCCTGTATTCTGGTCCTCCAGTTCAATGACCAGATTTCCTGTATATCTCTTCATAAAAGCCTCCTTAAGCGTTACTGCCCGGCACATCTACGACTATCGCAAAACCGCCAACGGCTGTCCTGCCATTCTTCACATCCGAATAGTACCGTTTCATGGTTTCCTTGACCTCCCATTCATCCACCTCCGTGAATGCCTTCACCTGAAGCCGTCCGTTCTGACTTCCATCGCCGATTCTGAACAGGTCAACATACTCTTCAATATCGATCCTGCCATCCCATGCCGCCGAAGCGCCCATGCTCTGGCCGGAAATGGAGGCAATGCACATCCCGGTATCCACCGCAGCCGTACCGCCCACGCACCGCATATAGACATTGAAGATATTCGTGTAGTTCGGCACAACATCCTCGATCGGATAATACAGGAGGATCGTATGCCTTCCAGAGTGCCAGTTCTCCTGCGGATAATGCACCGGGATCATCTGATTATTGAACTCAAAGGAAAAGATCACATCCGCATGGCCATCCTCCTGCCAGCTCATCGGAAGAGATACCGTTATCGTCTGCTCTTCCGTGTTGCCTATCACCACCGGCTCTTCCTCCGGATCATCCGGATCCACCGGCAGATCATCAACCGGGACAGACGGGATCACCACATCCCCGGATGCCGTAACAGACCTTGTCACCGGCTGAGCCGTTACATTCACGATCACCTGCCCGAAGAACTGTGCGTGGTTTGCTTCTGTTGTGGCAAACTCTATGGAAATGATCTTCGTATCAACATCCCTTACCGTAAATGCAGAAGCATTCGTGAATGTATGGATCCCTATCTTTCCTGCCTCGATCTGAGCCAGAAGCCCGGAGATATTCTTATCATTCTTGCTCTTCGCCTGGGACAGCTTAGGGTTCTTTCCTACGCACTTGATGCTCTGCCTGCCTCCGATTTTGATGCTATTGGAAGTAATGCAAGCATACTTCGTAGAATCTGCCTGTCCACCGGTAAATGAAAGAATATCTCCCACATCCAATGCCGGATTTCCAATGGTATCAGAATCAAATGGAACATAATTCACGACAGCCAGATCATTCAGGATATTTGTGCAGAGCTGCCGCCGGGTCTCTTCCAGACCAAACTGCAAAAGCGGATTCACCCCCAGATTCATGGTCAGTCCATCATCCGGATCCAGAGCGTAATACTCCGCAATCTGAGTCCGAAGGTTCGTTGAACTGACCGCTGTATATCTCGTGATAAAGTCCGAAAAGCTGGAAGTAAAGCGGTGCTTCCTCTCCACCGTCAGCACCGGCGTATTACCATATTTCCGAAGTTCCAGCTCCCCTGCTCTGTTGATCACGAAAAAACCGCCAAGCACTTGTCCCATATAGAACAGCACATCGCGGTATGTCTCAATATCATTATCAGAATAGATGGACAGGTTCTCGGTTCCGTTCGGCATTGCCTCAATCGTTGCCCTGTCCTGAGCCAGCGTCACCTCACAAGCTGTACTGCAGAGCACCATGAAATCATATGCATTTCCGATAGATTCCAGAGAAGTAAATGCCTTCTCAAATCTCACCATGTAATCATAGGCCTTGATCTCCAGGCACTTCGCTTTCCTGTTCGCCTCTGATACTTCAAAGATCCCCATCGGGATCCTCTCATAAGAACCGCCTGCCACCTGCAGATGATAGAACAACTCCACCTTCGCATCTTCCAGCGTGTACCTGTTGATCTCGGAAAAGAGCGATATCCCCATCTCCGCAGCATACACCGTTCCCAGTTCGATCTCCGTGGATCCGCAGCACTGGGAAGTGATATACCCGCTGCCCTTGACCATATCATCCTGATCAAACTCATAAACTGTTCCGGCAGTCGTTGTGATCCTGCCGGTCCAGTAATATTTTCTTGTATTTGCCTTCACCGCTTCAAGGAAGGCATTGCTCACTGGATACATAGCTGCCCTCCTTAAAACTCTTTCAGCGTGAAGGACACCTCCCACAAGCTCCCATAGCTTGTATCGCTGACCAGTTTCACCTGATACCCGTCAATGTACATCTGCGTGTTTACAATGTTCATGGTCTCCATGTCCAGATAGCCAACCGTAATGCTTGCCAGCTTCTTATACGCTGAAAACTTATTCAGCCACTTCTTCGACACCCGGAAGGTCACACCGATCTGAACCACGCCCTCACGGACAACATCCCTCTGTGTGGTTCCAGCCTCCGTCACGCCGCCGCTGTCTGCCTCCACATCCGATAAACTCACAGAGTAAGAGGCAGGCATCGGGATATTCTCATTGTTAAAAACAAGATACTGCAAATGAGCCATCTTACCTGCCTCCACTTCTTAAATTCATTCTCTGCTGAGCCGTAACCACGATCTCATCGATCATGTCACCGCCGATATAAACCGGGATTACGATATCCCCTGCGGCACCGCTACCGGCCAGAGCTGTATTCAGTGCCGTATTGATACCGGAAATCAGATCTCCGCTCGATGCAGCCGATCCTGAATAACCTCCCTGAGCTGCCATTACCCTCGGAGTAATGGTCAGATCAGATGTCACTCCGTTCATGGCATTCTCGATCATGCCCCGGCTCTTCTCAATGCCCTTCGCCAGTCCTCCGATAAAGTCCGGCATCCAACTCTCATAATCCGTAAGAGGACCTTCATCCGGCACGGAGAAGTGCAGGAAGCTACGGATCTTATTTGCAACCGAAGAAACCGCCTCGCCGACCTTACCGATCATGGACTTGATACCGTTCACGATACCGCCGATGAAATCAGCTCCCCACTTAAAGGCTTCCGATGCCAGGTTCTTCACGAAATTGATTGCCTTATCAAATCCGCTCTTCACCGCACCATAGATATTTCCGCAGACATTCTTGATACCGTTCAGCATAGCATTGAAGGCATTGGAAACCGCATTCTTAATAGCATTGGCAGCATTCGATACCGCGGACTTGATATTATTCCAGGCTGTCGTGACTGCATTTTTGATTGCGTTCACGATAGTTGTGATCGTATTCTTGATGCCGTTCCAGACCGTAGTAACCGCTGTCTTAATAGCATTCAGCACCGTAGTGATAGCGGTTTTGATCCCGTTCCACGCCGTACTCAGGAAGGTAGAAATCGCATTCACCACTGTCGTGATAACTGATTTGATCCCATTCCAGATCGTCGTGAAGAATGTCTTTATCGCATTCCATATGGTCGTCACAGTATTCTTGATCGTGTTCCATGCCGTTGTCAGGAACGTGCTGATTGCATTGACCACTGTTGTGAAGATATTCTTGATACCTTCCCACAAACCGGAGAAGAAATCTTTGATAGCATTCCAGACCGTTGTTGCCGTGGTCTTGATTGCTTCCCACGCCGCCTGGAAGAATGCCTTCAGTGCTTCCCACACGGCAATAGCAATCTCCTTAATACTCTCCCACAGGTCAATCCAGAACTGCCGGAACTCTTCACAGTTATTCCAGAGATAAATGAACGCCGCCACCAGAGCCACAATCGCCGCTATGATCAGCACATACGGATTTGCCGCACATACCGCATTGAAAGCAGCAAAGACTCCCTTCGCTGCATTGATCACGCCTGCCAGCTTCGGCACCAGAGTCATAATGGTACCGACCGCAGAGATCACTTTTCCGACTATGATCAGTATCGGTCCGATTGCAGCAGCCACCAGGGCAATCGTCACGATCACCTTCCTGGTACCTTCATCCATCGAATTGAGCCAGTCCACAAACTTCTGTATCCAGCCCACGATTGTCCGGATCGCAGGCATCAGCAGCTCACCAAAGGAAATTGCCAGCTCTTCCAGCTGTGACTTCAGGATTTGCAGCTGACCCGCAAGGTTGTCATTCATGGTCTCGGCCATACTTGCTGCAGAACCATCACAGTTATCAATAGCAGACGAAAGTTTTTCAATATCCGCTTCCCCGGCGTTCATCAGTGCCAGGAATCCGGACATCGCATTTTTGCCAACCAGGCTTTCAGCCGCCTGTGCCTTCTCGGATTCAGTAAGACCTGCAAAAGCTGTCCTGCAATCAGCCAGAATATCCGACAGATCTCTCATGGAACCGTCCGCATTGGTCGTCGCTACCGTAACCTCTCCGATGGAAGACCCGCAGATCTTCACTTCTCCGGAAAGGTTATTCATGATCGTTCTGAGAGAAGTACCTGCCTGAGAACCCTTGATACCAGCATTGGCCATCAGGCCGATCGCTTCTGCCGTATCTTCTGCAGAGAATCCCAAGGCACCAGCAATCGGAGCGCAATACTTGAAGGTCTCACCCATCATGGAGACATTCGTATTGGCATTACTCGATGCCGCCGCAAGGATATCCGCGAAATGCCCGGAGTCCTTCGCCGTAAGTCCAAACGCTGTTAGCGCATCTGTCACGATATCAGAAGTGGTAGCCAGATCTTCACCGGAAGCCGCAGCCAGGTTCATGACACCTTCGATACCGGAAAGCATATCCTCTGTCTTCCAACCGGCCATCGCCATATAGTTCATGGCTTCCGCCGCTTCTGATGCAGAGAACTTTGTCTTCTCACCCATCTCACGGGCTTTATCTCTTAATGCTTCCAAATCCGAACCTGTCGCACCGGATACCGCAGCAACCTTGCTCATGGCAGAATCAAAATCAGCGGCAGTTTTCACCGCCGCCGTGCCAAGCCCAACAACACCTGCCGTCACAGGAAGGAACTTCTTTCCTACGTTTGTGACATTATCTCCGACTGTCTTCAGCTTCTCACCCTTAGCGGCGATTTCCTGAAGAGCCGTCCCTGACTGTCTTGCCTGTTCCTCTAAAGACTTCAGCTTTGCTTCTGTCTCTGCAATTTCTCGCTGTAGACCATCGTATTGATCCTGGGTGATCGTTCCATCTTTCAGAGCCTGCTCTGCCTGTTCGGCTGCCGTCTTTAAGGTCTCCAGCTTTTCCTTCGTTTCCTTGACGGCATCCCCTAAAAGCCTGTGCTTCTGTGCAAGCAGTTCCGTATTTCCCGGATCAAGTTTCAGGAGCTTATCGACATCACGCAGCTGGCTCTGAGTGTTTCTGATCTCTGTATTTACGCCCTTTAAGGCAGTCTGTAGTTTGGTGGTATCGCCGCCGATCTCAACGGTGATACCCTGGATCCGTCCAGCCATGCGTCAGCCTCCTTCCTGATTTTGGGCAAAAGAAAAGAACCGGTTGCCCGATTCTTCTCACAGAATAATTTATTCATCAATTCATTTATAGACTAGACTCTTCGCTATCGTTGTACTTCTTTTCACCACCACAAATTAATTCGATCCAATCGATTAAGGTTTTTTCAAATAAAACAATTCTAGCAGAAACTTTCACCTTGCCTTGACTATCCTTTTGAGGATCAACATCTTCAAAGCAATAAACTCTGCCTTTATCCGAATCAATCACATTGAATCTGCAATGAGCAAAGCTATTTCTGATATGTGCAAACGTACTTATAATCTGGTTATTTTTGCTATTGTATATACATATCTTCTCCTGCTCATATTGTGGAAAGATCTTTAGATTTGCTTTTTCCAAAGCATCATTCATTGTTTCTTTTTGCTTTATACTTCCCGCCTTTTGTGTGTAGACCTGTGCAGAATAAAGCAAATTCTTATCAGTAGTTTTTTCCTTTAGTTGTTTATTTAAATAGTAAGGACTACTCCATGGATTTGTCCATCTATAGTCACGACTCAGACTCTTCCCCCTAGCCGATGTCCCATCTACAATAGAATTCACAACAAAGAACGTATAAATCCTGAGGTAGTTTTCACTGGCAAATAAATCATCTGGAAAGTCTCTCAGCCACGAAGCATCTTTCGGAACTTTATATAGCATTTGTCTAATCATCCCTTCGTGTTTCCGGTTTATCTTATGGAATAATATACTTTCTCGGTATAATAAATAAATTATAGCATGTAAGCCGAAAACCGTGTGTGAAAAGACTGTCAATTCTTCATCAGAAACGATCCATATCATCCTGAGATGCCAAGGTGCTGTATGCTCCCTGGTTCTCATCGTTCTGCATCTCCGTGTACATATCGTTGATGGTTCCGATAGTCAGAAGATCCATCTCCCCGATCTGCACACCAAGCTGCACCGCCCTCAGCAGAAGGAGCGGTGTTGTCATTTCCCGGTCAGTCGCTCGAAGTTTTTTTTACTCTCCACCTGCGTCTGCACATTCAAACCCCAGAGCTCAATGATCTCCGGCAGCACCTGATAGATGGAAAATGTCCCGAACTGATCCAGCCATTCATCCGGCGTGTCCGGAACTCCCTGCGGATCCGCATGCTTCGCCATGATGTAGCTGATATCCTCGAACAGCTCCAGCGAAAAAGAATCCAATGCGGAGTTTTCGGGATCGTTCTCATCAATGCTCTTCTGCAGATCGTGAAGATCCTTATAAATATCCCTGTGGAACTTGTTCCTGTATATTCTTGGAATGGCAGCAGAAGCCCTGAAGTTCACATCCTTGCCATCAATATTCACTGTCTTTGTAAGTGCCATTTCGCTTTCCTCCAATCTAAGGTAAAGGGCAGAGCTGAAGCCCTGCCCCACATTCTTAACCCTGTCCCTGCTCAGTCGGTTCCGTTGTCGGAGACTGATAAACGGCAGAATACCAGCCGTTGTAGACCTCATCCGTTGTGTTTGCCCCGGTCTTAACCTTCACAAGACCGCTCGGAAGCGGTGTTGCCGTGATCTCCAAAGACTCTGTCTGGACTTCCTTGGAATCCTCATTGGTCTTGCCTTCGATGGTCGGTCTTGCGGCAGTGCAGTAATACATGCAGTGCCTGATCTTTTTCTTATCCCCGGAGAACTCGAAAAGCAGAGCGAAATGCTCCGGCTCCACCGTAGAATCCTCGATCAGTACACCGTTCGTATCCTCAGTTTCCTTCAGGATATCTTTCCTGAAGCTGTCCGGGATCAATGCAATCTCCAGATCACCGGAATAACCGTTATTGGCCACCGTAGTGTAATACACCATATCGTCCGCATAGAACGGCTCGGTATCGCCCTCAGGATCCAGCGACAGATTCACCGCTCCGGGAATCGCGACAGGCGTACCAAATGTCACGGCATTGGTATCCGGATCAAGTGTTGCCTTCGCATAATGGCAGTTCTTAAGGCCGAACTTCACCTTGTTGTTTGTACTCGGCATAATAAACCTCTCTTTCCGCTATACCGTCATCTGGTACAGCACTTCGTATAGTTTTTCTGATTCGATCCATACCTCTGATTTGTTCCAGAACAGCTCGTGGGCATTCAGCACCGTCTCAACCCGATCTTCCAATTCCGGATCCTTCTCATCGGTATAAAGTTCAATACTCAGGTTGGAAAACTCCATATACACCACGTTGTCCGCAGCAAAATTCTCCGAACCCGGAAATAAAAAGCAGATGAACGGCGGATCAGGACTTTCCCCTTCTGCGAAATGGTCATACGCAAAAGGGATCCCCGTTTCAGCCAGCATCTGCATTACATCTTCATGCGTCATCCTTCTTCCTCCCGATCTCGATAATGCATTCCGCAGCATGGCGGCAGACCGGGCAGTTATACGGATAACCATGACAATCCTCGCCTCTCCGGGTACCGTGGTAAACGGCAGCGCCGATCACCGCAATCCCAAGAGCGATCACGAATAACAAAAGCAATATTTCCATCATTACTAACCGCCTTTCTGCAGATCACGCTCGATATCCCTTGTCAGCTGCTCGATGCCCGCCTGCTCCGCCGGCGCGATATGAGGAAACGCCCTTGTCCTTCCACCGCTGCGCTTCGCATGGCCAAACTCCAAAAGATGTGTCAGCTGGTACCGTTTGGAATGCACCACGATCTGGATGGAATCGGACGTTTCCCTGGTCTTCTTCACCGCCCAGCTCTTGGAATACTTTCCTGTCTTCTTCGGAGCCGTGCTTTCAATCTGCTGCTTTACGGTCTTGCCCGCCTTCTGGACATCCTTCTTCAGGTCCTCCGCAGCAAGCTTCGCGTATTCCTCCATGCCCTTCATCACGGTATCCGCCAGCTGGTCAATCTTTATCGTCTGTGCCATCAGCGCCGCTCCTTCCTGCAGGTGAACTTCAGTGACTTCTTCCGGAAGTTCATATGGTCGATGTTCACGATGTTGTAGATCTCTCCCATGAACATCACCCGGAAATGCATGGAGTCAATCGCAGCAGCTTTCTTGCAATAACGGATAGATACGGTCATGGAAAAATCCTCAACCGTAGTCCCGGCTACTTCATCCTCTTTGGAACTGGCCAGGCCTTCGCCTCCGATCGTGGCAAAGCAGGTATAATAATCCGTCCAGGCATTCTTGTGATTGCCGTACTTGTCAGTCACAGTTTCATTCTTCCGGAAGGTCACCTTTGACCTGAGTGCTGCCACATCCATCAAAATCCCTCCTTCCGGCTGCCGAACAGCAAAGCACGGAGCGTCAGATCCATCGCATGATGATCAGCCTCTTCCCTGTGCTCATACAGATAAGCCACTGTAAACATCACAGCGATCTTCCCATTCTGAGCCGCATCCAAATCCGCCTCATCGTTCGTCCGCAGGATATCCATGCACTGCTTCTTTGCCGCCGTTATGAAGTTTTCGATCAGGGAATCGTCATCCTCGAAATCAACACGGAGATAACTCTTCATCTCTTCCACAGTCACAGTCATCTGCATCACTCCTTAAATCGGGACGGCAGATTGTTCCACCGCCCCGCATTTCTTACTCTGTTCCGTCAGTATCATCATCCGCTGTCATAAGACCGGCAGCCTTCAGCTTTGCCAGAAGACTGTTGAAATCCTCTTTCAGTGCCACAACAGTAGTTGCTTCACTGGCCGCCTGGTTCTCCGCCGGTGTAAAGGAAGAAGGAAGCCCCTCTACGGAACTTCCATCCTCAAAGATCAGCTTGCCTCCGATATGGGTGACATCGCCGCCCTGCTCGGTATAATTCTTAGCGTTGTACTCACTCATGACTCAGCCCTCCTTAGTGCTTCATCTTAAGAAGCTGGATGCCCTCAGGAAGGATCACCTTGCCATCAACTCTCTCAGTTGCGACAAATCCCACCTGTCCATTGGTGCTGTAGAGCTCATTGAGTCTCTGCACGGTTCTACCGGAACGATCAGCGATCCAGTAATTCTTGAAATCACCGAAAGCCACGGTGAGCGCATCCGATGCAACCGTAGGAACATAAGGCGAAGTGTAAAGGTCATAGCCAAGAAGCTTGTCCGGCTCGCCTGCCTGAAGGGAAGGCTGCCAGAGATAAACACCGTTGCCGTCCTTCAGCTTTCTGATTGCAGCGATAGTCGCATCGTTCATAAGGAACTTCGCATTTCTGCGATAAGGACTCTTAAGCGCATACACAAGACTGATCAGTTCATCCGCAGTGATCGCGTTGTTTGCCGCAGCGGTAACGCCCACCTGTCCGCCGTTCGCGGTAAAGATACCCGTAGGCTGACCGGTTCCGGTACCTACGCAGAAAGCCTCTTCCTCTGCGATACCGAAGGCTCTTGCGAATTCAGCCGCAATATAAGATTCCAGATCAAACATGGAATCCTGAAGAAGCTCGATGGAAACCTTCACAAGGTCAGTCAGCTTGAACGCATCGATGGTCTTCTGGTCGAAGGAAGGATCACTCGGAGTATAGGCACCATTCTCAGCCGTCCATACAGCGGTAGAATGAGTCGCCGCAATCGGGATCTTTCTCTCCGCGCTTGTGGTAATGACCTTAGCAAGCCCTCTCACCACATTCGCCTCATCCAGTCCCATCACGATTTGACGCTCAAACTCTTCCGGCACGAGATAACCGCCGTCCGCCTGCACGCCCTCGGAAAGAACGTTATGCACAAGCCTCTTTCCACGGAGATGAGCGCCGAAATCTTCCTTGTAGGCATTGGAAGCACGCCCGGTCTTCTCATCCGGCTTCTGCATC
>Ga0256406_1002715_pt1 | contig 24077 bp, 21 predicted proteins | sample RumenRJG_03DNA_FD_185986 | JGI IMG/M metagenome (GOLD analysis project Ga0256406, IMG submission 185986) | Bovine rumen microbial communities from Lethbridge, Alberta, Canada - RJG_03 | ecosystem: Host-associated > Mammals > Digestive system > Stomach > Rumen | place: Canada: Alberta | collected...
TGATCATATTTAAGGCAAGCATTGCTTGTCTGTTTTGTCATGTCGTTATTCTATTCTCAAAGTTCGCTGTGTTTTTTCTTCAAAAACCACTTGACTTCACATAGTTAGTCTTACATATGTCCACGATTCGAGAGAAAACTGTGTAATCGATTCGCTCAGACAACTCCTCTATACCCAGATTAGAAGTGATTATGATTGGCCTCTTATCCTTGTATCTGCCATTGATCACTCTATACAAAAATTCATTTGTAAAGGGAGAAGGCTTCTCTTTTCCGAGGTCATCTATGACCAACAGTTTCGCTTCTCTCATACTTTCTTCGAGTCTTACTGCCTCATACGAGTGATTCGAAAAGGCTGCCCTTATGTCTGCGAGCACTTCTACATAGCTCACAAATTCGACTGTGGATGAATACCTCCTGATGATTTCTACCGCGACAGCGGCTGCCAAATGTGTTTTTCCTGTGCCGACATCACCTGTGAACAGAAGTCCTTCACCATCGTTATCTCGGAATGCATCTACATATCCAAGTGCCATATCATATGCTTTTGGCATGCGATCGCGTTCAAAGTTTTCGAAGGTTGCAGACAGAAATCGTTTCCCTATCCCGCTGCCCGCGAGCAGTTTTTCTGCCTTATCCCTCTGATGATTCTCCCTCTGTTCAGCAAGCATCAACTGATCTTTGAGGTCCTGTAACCTCTGATGCTCTTCGATCTGATCGTGATCAACTGCGTCCAGCGATCTTTTCATAATCGATATTTTGCCTTCCAGCTGTTTCTGATATGGAGTTTCCCTTTCCATAGTATCCATGTTCCATATCCCTTTCCTTATCCTTATTCACCTTGTTTTACAAACAAGGGTAGTCTTGCAGGCATTCTGGTTTCCGATCGGTGCTCCGCCTTTTTTGCCGTTGGCTTTTCCTATCTGCGCATTCTTCACGGATTTTTCGATGTTTGGCTTTGTAAGCACAAACATGCCTGCCAGATTCTCGGGGAGATCGATTTCCTCCCCGAAGAACGCATACTTCATCACTGCGTCGATAAATCTGATCTTGTCAGCATCGTCTGTCAGGGTTTCGTATGCCTCGTAGTAGGAGTAGAAAAACGGGAACCGTTCAACTCTACGCTCCATATCAGGATGCCTTCACATTGAAGTAATCAAGAAGCGAGTCCAGATTGATCACGTACTTGTTTCCAACACGTCTGCTGGGAACGTACCCTCCGGTCACCGCCTGTCGTATGGCCCACCTGGTGATAGCTGTGTCCGGATCCATCTCCTTGATCGCCTGATACGCCGTCTCCATTGTTCTAAGTTTGATCATTTCGTTCATTCGTTTCACCTCAAATACTCGAAAAGAAAATTGGACTATGTAAATGAGCACTTCAGGTTTTTGAAAAAACTTCTGTTCTCCCTTGATTAATATTGACGAACGTTTGTTCTTAAAGTATAATTTGGGCACCCGATTTTGTAAAGCGGTTTTTGAACTTTTTTCTGAATGAAAGGAACTCAAAATGGCAAACAAGACCAACTATACAATCAACGGAAAGAAATACTACCGCATTACAAAAACCATCGGCCGAAAACTCAACGAAAATGGAGTTGAGATTCCGGTCCGCAAGCAGTTTCTCGGCAAGAACAAAAAGGAGGCTCAGGAAAAATACGAAGAATACATGGCCAATCAGGCTCACGGTCTGGTCTCTTCCAAGCATTACTTCGGAATCACGGCAGATGACTGGATCTACAATTTCTTTATCCACGATGGCAGAGTCAAAGACTCCACGAAGCAGCTGTATATCCTTCACTGGAACAATTATCTCAAGAAGACGGATCTGTACCACATGCCGCTAAGCGAGATCTCGGCAGCCACGATCCAGAATGTGTATAACGAACTGGATGCTCCCCTCTCCGCCATCAAATCCATCAATAAGCTGATGAAGAAGTTCTACAGGTATCTGGAACATGAGGGGTATGCACGTAACATCACAGCCTCTCTCGTGGTTCCAAAGGCAATCAAGTCTATCGACGACGAAGAAGATGTTATCGTTACATGGACGGACGATGAGATCAATAAGATAATGTCCGGATTCGAGTCCGCTGATTCAAGATCGCGCATACGGTTTCTGATCATCCTCGGATACCATACCGGTGCAAGGATCAGCGAACTGCTCGCACTGCGATATTCCGACATCACAGATTCCGGGATCCGGATCAATAAGCAGGTCATCAGCCGTGCCACTTTCAAACAGGGCGAAAAAAACAGCTATACGCTGGATTTGGATACACCAAAGAGCAAATCCTCCTACCGTACCATTCCGATCAACGAGACGGTGCGTGAGGAGCTCCTACGGCATCGCATATGGCACGTGAAGGAAATGAAAGAGAACGGATATGAATCCGACTTCATTTTCACGACGAAGACCGGCGGTCTGTGTGATCAGCGAAACATCACACGTGCCTGCAGAAGGTACTATGAACGGATCGGGGTCGAGCCCAAGGGCTTCCATACCTACCGCCATACCTTCGGCACTACTCTCTGTCGTAACGGGATATCGATCCAGACTGCCTCTGCACTTCTCGGTCACGAAGATATCAGTGTCACCGCAAAATACTATGTCGATATCGGCCTGGATCAGAAACAGGAAGCCGTAGACTCTCTTGTGAGGCTTCCGGCATAGTATCAACTCTTATAGCCTTCGGCGTTTTGAGGTCCACCAGGAATAACTGGTGTGCAAAAAAAGTGCAAAAACCTCGAAATCGGGCAAAAAAACTCCAACGACCGTTTTTCACAACCGTTGGAATTTCAATGATTCTTGGTTGCGGGGAGAGGACTTGAACCTCCGACCTCCGGGTTATGAGCCCGACGAGCTACCAACTGCTCCACCCCGCGACGATATTTATATGTGATGCCGGCTTAGCAGACAGTCCGTTCGATGGTGCCGGAGACCGGGATCGAACCGGTACGCTCGGTAAGGAGCGCGGGATTTTAAGTCCCGTGCGTCTGCCAGTTCCGCCACTCCGGCGAAGATAAAATCTGAAGCCGAGACTTCAGATTTGAAAATTGGCTCCGAGGGTGGGGCTCGAACCCACAGCCTACCGGTTAACAGCCGGTTGCTCCACCATTGAGCTACCTCGGATCATTAACTTTGTCCCGTAGCGACAGGAGATATTATAACGTAGAGACTGAAGCTGTGTCAACATATATCAGCCAATTATCTGATCCTTCGGCCGGTCAGTATTATCACTCCCTTCATCCCACACCGGGCAAATCATGCTATAATTACTACCATGTCAATACACATCGTACTGGTAGAACCCGAAATACCGCCTAATACGGGCAATGTTGCACGCACCTGTGCTGCCACAGGCAGCATGCTTCATCTGGTCAGGCCCCTTGGCTTTTCTTTGGATGAAAAAAGCCTGAAGAGAGCCGGCCTCGATTACTGGCCATATGTGGATCTCGAAGTCCACGACAGCTTCGATGCCTTTCTTCAGAAATACGAAGACCGTCGCATGTGGCTTGCTACAACAAAGGGTTCTCGCCTCTTCACCGAAGTCGAATATGCCGATGAGGACATGCTCCTCTTCGGCCGAGAGACCGCCGGCCTGCCCCGGGATCTAATAGAAGCCAACCCGGATAAGACCATCCGCATCCCCATGAGCGAGGGCACCCGCCTGCGCTCCTTCAATCTTTCCAATTCGGCAAGCATCGTTGCCTTTGAAGCCCTGCGTCAACTGGGGTTCCCGGGACTGAAGTAGGCTGTCATTTTTGGGCCGGATCCTGCGGAAAGAAGATCCCGCAGCAATCACTGCCTGCGTCTGCGGACCGCTACTGTAATGATCCCTGCTGCGGCTATGGCCAGGATGGCTATCAGCAGACCGAGCCTGATCTGATCGCCGGTCTTGGCGCTCTTGCCGCCGTCACCGTCACCTCCGCCGCCTCCGTTATCTTCGGTTTCGGCCTTGAACTGCCAGTTCACCGTGCCGGCGGCGTTCTGATAATCATTGTTCATGGTGAGCGGGACGTCGATAGTAAGGTCCAGCGTTGCCTTTGCACCCGGCGACATCGTTCCAAGGAGGACCCAGTCGGCCAGACCCGCCTGCTGATCGGCAGCTGCATCGAAAAGCTCGCCGCCGTTCTGATTCACAGTCAGATTTATCTGAGACAGGAAATCCTTATCCTCGTCGCTCGCACCCAGTGCGCGCATGTATATCTTCGCCGTCTTGTCGCTGTTGTTGGCTACATCCACAGTGTCCGTCAGCGAATCCCCGGGCATCACGCTGCCGAAATTGCTGAACAGGTTCGTCGGCGAACTGCTGCCACCCGGGCTGAATACGAAACCGTCGGCCTCACCCTCGTATGAGACCTCTCCCGCAAAGGCAACGGCTCCCGAGGCGAAGATTGCCATGATTGCTATAAGTATCGTTATCGTTGCTTTTTTCATGTCCTTCACGCCCTCCTGGTTACGGTCCCCAGACCGCATAGAGTTTCTTTCCGGTGTAGCCGTAGTCATCATCGCTCGGACTTCCTGCCGCATTGACATTCCATCTTTGCTCATTAAATGTGGGCGCCTTGTTGGCGGCAGATACCAAAGTCTCAGGTTTTTGAAGCTTCTTCGGATCACCACATTTAGGATTTACCATCTCTGGATGATATGAGAATCTCAGTTCATACTTTGTGGCCCAGACAGCATACAAAGTAACTGTCTTGCTGGGATTGTCCGCTGCTATGATCTCTACCGATTTAGCGAACCCATCGGTCTTGGTGCCGTCATAGTCACCTGCCGTATTCGCATATGCGAGTTTTCCGTCCCACGTGAAATCCGGCTCCGTCGCTTTTTCACTCAAAGCCCAACCGAGGAATACACGGTTAGAGCTCGACATTTCATCCGGATCGTTTGTATCTTTATGTTTCGGGCCGGTCATATTCCCCTGAGCAGCCAGTTTAGTGAAAGTATAGGAATCATCGCCGGTCTCCTTTGTGACTTTTGCTCCCGATACTTCTTCTCCACTGTTCTTTGTGATATCCGGAAGGCCTTCTCCGCCATTAGCATCATAAATAAGTGTGTAGCCTGCTGCCCACTGAGCATATAGATGGTTCTCTTTCTGAGCTGCCGGCGCGGTGTAAGTTGCCTTTCCGCCTTCTCCGTATTTTGTGTCTCCTGATTCCGGCTGTTCTTTTTCATACCAGCCCTTAAACACAAATCCATCGCGCGTTGGCTTATCCGTAGATACTGTAAAGTCAACAGGTTCTGTGCCTTTTCCATATTCCTTCTGCTGCTCCGGCACAGTGATTTTTGCGTCTTCCGCAGCATCTCCCGTGTTCGCATGATAAGTCAGAGTATACCTGTTTCCCAATTTGAAGATGTTGGTTGCGCTGTCGGTTGAATTAAAATAGGCCAGGACTACGGCGATTCCTGCAATGAGAGCTATCAGCAGGGATAGTATGATTACGCTTTTCTTTCTTGACATCATCTCATCCCTCCTCTCTACTCTGCAGTCTAGCCCTGTGCCTCAAGCACTGTGCTGCCGTTGTTTTTGAACTGGGTGCCGTCGGCATCCACCTTGAGATTTGCACCGTCGAAGCTCGTATCTATTGAATCGCTTATCATTACGGATGTAAATAAGGCATCGCTGGTTTCTCCCGGAGCAAGGGCTTCCTTGTAATACCAATAATCGCCTTGCTGCACCCATTTATCGCTGTCTATTCCGTTGAGTTCGATAAGATTTGGATCTTCGCTGCCATCGCTTAGAACCAGCGTCGGTTTGAGCCTGACCCAGGCTGTCTCATTACCGGTATTTTCGACCTTGGCGATCCTGCTCACCTCTTCACCTGGAACTACTGTAGTCTCGCCTGTTATGGCTACTTCTCCGGAGCCCTTATTCTCCAGCATAAGCAGTTCTATTTTTACATTACTTGCAGTAATCGAGCTCCTGGCAACGTCGGAGATCCGGCTCGCCGCGAAAACACTTGCCGCTACAAGTATCGCAACGACTATGGTTATTGTTATGATACGCTTCTTGTTCATATTGCTCCCCCAGGCTTTGAATACTAAAAATGGGTAGTAGCTTCTCACGTTCTTCCGCGCTTTAAAGCATGCTACTCAGTGTCTTGATTATACATGAAGTCTATGGCTTATGGCAACTGACATTATTTTTCTGATTTGTGATCCGCCTCAGGTGTTTTCATGCGATTCTTACTCAAAAAGTATGCGTAAACTAGTCCAAAAGGCCACATACCGCATAAGTGAAATAATTAACAGCCCAATTATTGAAAAAGTGATGTCATTGACATCACTCTTGTCTATATATTGGAATTTATTTCCAATTTTCTGAGTCCTCCAGGCGCCTTTAGGGCCCAAAGGCAACGGATCCTCGCCGTTCTTATGCGGTAAAGGGCAAAAAAGGGGTGTTTCCGCATACTTTTTTGGCCGGATCCTGCGGAAAAGCACGGAACAGCCGGGATCGGACGAAACGCACGCCGGAAGCGCCTAGTTCTTCTTTCCCAGCCGCTTCACCATGCGGGGTTTATCGGTTGGGTCGGAGTCCGTGGATCCGGCGGTTGAGTCGCTGTCCGCTGCACCTGCAGCGTCTGCGCCCCTGGCTACACCGCTGGCGGCATCGCTGGCTTCCAGTTCATCGGCTTCGGTCATGTCGAAGCTTTCGATCTTGTCCTTGTCCAGAGGCTTAGGCTCCTCCAGTTCAAGTTTTTTGTTCTCGGCTTCGATCTCCCTGGCTGTGGCCTTTTCGTCCTCGGCCTGGGCTTCCTCTATAAGTTTGATCTTTTCAGAGTATTTTTTGATATTGGCCTTGTCCTCTGAAGCTTCGTAGATAGTCAGGAGTTCTCTCATGGACTCCAGATGGCTGCCGTTGATCATCAGGGCTTTTTTGAACTCAGCTACAGCATCGGCGGACCTGCCGGCTTCGGTGTATCCCCGTCCCAGGTAATAGTGGAGGGGCCACCAGTCGTTGAATTTGGTGTCGCGGTAGGGCTCAAGGGCATCTATGCCCTCCTGGACCCTGCCCGAACTTATATCCAGACAGCCCTTCTCTATGGCCACCGGATCTGCAAGCTGTTCGATCCTGTGCTGGATCTCCTTGCGATCCTTGGTATTCTTCGTGAACTTAAGGAAATCCTGCCATGCAAGCACCGCCTTGTTATACAGCCCCATGTTCAGATAGGTATATCCCAGGTAGTAGTATCCCATGGCGAATCTTGGATGTGTCTCCGTCAGCAGTTCGAACCAGTCCATAGCCTCAGCCTTGAAGCGTCCCACATACTCGGCATTCTTGCTGTTCTCGTACATGACGCGGCAGGCACGGGCATAACTGTACATGGCGTGAAGGTAGTCGTACTGCATGCAAAGGGACGCTCTGAAGTGGATGCAGGCATTGTCCATGTCTCCACGTTCCGCAGCATCTCTTCCCTCGGTCATCATACCTTCAGCCAGCTTTCTGTTGAAGAGTTTCAGCAGGATGGCCACATAGTCCCCGGTATGCTTGAAGTGGGGATCGCAGCCCATGACCCATGCCATGTTCTCTGCGATGACCAGCATTGAAACACCGTCTCCACCGGCAAAATCCTTCACTTCCTTACGTCTCAGGGGGATCGGCACTCCCTTGAGCAGGTCTCCCGCCTTGGAGCGCTCGATGAAATCATCGGAAAATTCCACGAAGACGAACTTGTTCAGATATTTCTTGAAATACCTGCCGATCCTGTCCTCTCTAAGCTGTATATCCGACTCCTCCCTTGGTCTTACCACCGTCCTGGTGATACCCATTGCCTGGAGTATGTTTTTCTTATCCTTATCTCCCATATCGTTCCTTTCTATAATGCTCTGAACCTCTCATCCTTCAAGAGCTGACTGTTCTCCATAGCCTCCCTCAGTATCCCTATCATATGCTCCCTGTCATCGGGCAGGTTGCCTGCAAGGGACAGATAGTTTGAAGCGTGGTTGCTCCTGAATACACAGGGCCTGTTCACTTCCGTGTTCTCGAGCAAAAGCAATGTCTCTGCAACTACCTCCTCAGGGCTGAGCAGCTTCAGTCTTCCGGACCTGATCTCCTCAGCTATGGGCACATCGGGGTCCACCATCAGAGTGAGCAATCCCACGTATGAAGGCTCCATCTCGCTTATCATCGTTCCTGTCTGGATAGCGTGATCCTCCCAGCCGTCCTTGCCTGCAAGGCCGGAAATGAAGGTGACCGAGGCCTTGATCCCAAGATCCTCCACCCTGCGGACGCCCTCTATGAGCTGGGCCCGTGTCTCACCCTTGCATATCTGCTCCAGGACCTTATCGCTTCCTGATTCGGCTCCGATATAGAGCATGGTGATGCCGGCATCTCTAAGCTCCCTGAGCTCATCGTCGGTCTTCCTGAGTATATCCGTAACGCGGGCGTAGGATGTCACCCTCTCGCATTCGGGAAAGTTCTCGCTTATGTATTCCAGTATGGGCAGCAGTTTGCTGTTCTTGAGTGCGATGGCATCGCCGTCGCAGAGGAATATGCGATCCACACGCTTATAGTGGGATCTGGCCCATGCCAGATCCTCCAGGACCTCTTTCTGATCCCGGATGTGGAACTTTTTATCCTTGTACATGCTGCAGAATGTGCACTTGTTATGTGTACATCCTACGGTGACCTGTACCAGGAGGCTGTAGGCCTCACTGGGCGGTCGAAAAATATTTCCTTCGTATCTCATTACATTTTGCTCGGTGCTTTTATTCCCAATAACTTCAATCCGTTTGCCAGAGCATCCCTGACTGCGATCACCAGGGCTACCTTGGCCGTCTTTTCGGCCTCATCCTCTACCAGGATGTGCTCGTCGTGATAGAACCGGTTGTATGCCTGTGCTATATCGACAATGTGTCTGGTGACGATGGATGGCTCGTACTTCTCACCGGCCTCTTCAACAACTGAAGGGAACTCATAGAGAAGCATCTGGAGATGGTGAGCACTGTCGCCTGTGATATAGGATGGATCGAAATCGCCTGCCGTTGCCTTTGCGACACAATCCTCTCCTGCATTCCTGATGATGCTGCAGGCTCTTGCGTGGGTATACTGGACGTATGGCCCCGTCTCTCCCTCGAAGTTGAGGACGTGATCCCATGAGAATACGTAGTCCTTGATCCTGTAATTGGAAAGCTCGTTGAAGATCACGGCACCGATACCTACGGCAGCGGCCGTCTCTTCTATATTGTCTGTGTTCACGTTCTTTTCTCTGATTATCTCTCTCGTCTGATCCACCGCCCGGTTGAGCACATCTTCCAGGAAAATGACCCTGCCTTCACGTGTGGACATGGTGCCCTCCTCCATGCTGACAAGGCCGAAAGGTACGTGGATGCAGTCTCTGGCCCACTCGTATCCCATCATCTCCAGGATCTGTATCCACTGCTGGAAGTGGAGATTCTGCTGGGAAGCCACCACGTATATGTTCTTGTAGAAGTCGTAGTGCTCCTTGCGGTATACAGCCGCCGCTATGTCACGGGTTATATACAGTGTGGAGCCATCGGACTTGGTTATCAGCGCCACGGGCAAATCGTAGTCATCGAGACGCACGATCTGAGCGCCCTGATCCTCTTCCATGAGGCCCTTATCCTCAAGTTCTTTTACGAAGCGGGGCATCTTGTCCGAATAGAAGCTCTCTCCCGCGTAGGAATCGAAACTGATGCCAAGCATGTCGTAGACTCTGTTGAACTCCTTGAGCGACTCGTCTCTGAACCACTGCCACAGCTCCGTCTCTTCCTTCTCGCCGTGCTCCAGCTTGGTGAATGTGGCACGGGCCTCATCCTCAAGGGCCGGATCCCTGTCCGCCTCCTCATGGAACCTCTTATAGTACTCCAGCAGGGTCTCGATGGGAGCCTTCTCAACTTCCTCGCGGTTGCCCCAGCGGCGGTAGGCCACGATCATCTTGCCGAACTGGGTGCCGTAGTCGCCCAGGTGATTTATCCTGACCACATCGTAACCCAGAAAATCATAGATATTGGCTATGGAACTTCCGATGACCGTGCTCCTGATATGTCCGATATGGAAGGGTTTGGCGATGTTGGGCGATGAATACTCCACGATCACCTTGCGGTCTGCTCCAACGTCGCTCCTGCCGAAATCATGGCCCTTTCCAAGCACATCCCTGACCACGTCAGCCGCGAATCCGCCTTTTTCAAGGGACATGTTCACATAGGCATTCACAGGTTCCACCTTTTCGAACATGGGATCCTGCCCGATGGCCTCGGCGATGTCCTTTGCTATCATGGGCGGCGCCTTGCGGAGCACTCTGGCCAGCTTGAAGCAGGGCAGCGCAAAATCTCCCATGCTGCTGTCGGCAGGCACTTCCACCATATCGAAAGCTTCATCGAATGTAAGCTCCTCGACCCTGTCCGCTATCAGTTCTGCTATCTTCTTCTTGTAGTCGATCATTTTATCCTCCAGTATTATCATATTCTGTCCTCAGCCAACGTGGCTGTCGGACAGGTATTCTCCTCATTTTCACAGCTTCAGCTTCACAACGGTGACTCCGTCGCCACCTTCGCTGTAAGCTCCCCTGTGATATTCGCTGACGTTTTTCATCTCGCGAAGTCTTGCTCTTATACCCTTGCTGAGTATCCCCCCTCCGCGGCCGTGGATTATTGTAACTTCAGGCATTCCGGACAAAAATGCGTCATCTATATATTTTTCCACATCCATCAAGGCATCGTCAAGGTTTTTTCCCCTCACATCCACCGAAGTGGAGACAGTCTTCGCCTTATGGGAGAAAAGACTTCCCTGCCTCCCCCGGCCTCCGCCGGATGCGGGTCTCTTCACAGGCTTTCGGTCGATCAGCATGATATCATCCACATTGGCGCCCACCTTCATCCTGCCTACCTGGACCTGAAGATCTCCCCTCTCGTCGGGGAGGTCGATTATCTCGCCGTTCTGTCCTATGGTGAGCACCTTCACCCTGTCTCCTATCTGCAGGGTCTCAGGATCCACAGGCGCCGTATTCTCCTCTTTGACTATGGTCTGCCTGCTTGCCTTCTCCAGCTCCCTGAGCCTTCTTCTGGACTCGTCGCTCCTGCGATTGAGCTCACCCAGATCCTCCAGCTTATTGAGGGCCTTAAGTTCCTTCCTTATCTCGTCGGAGACGTCTTTTGCCTCCCTGATCATCCTTCTGGCCTCGTCCCTGGCTTCCGCTAGTTCCCTGTCCGCCTTCTGTCTGCGCTTTTCTACATCCCGATCGGCTTTTTCCCGCTCCAGCCGCATGTTCTCCGCAGTCCTCTCGGCTTCAAGGCGCATCTCTTCTATCCGCTTCTGTTCATCCTCCAGGGATCTTATGACATCATCAAAGGCAATGTCGCCCACGTCCAGAAGCTGAGCAGCTCTCTGCGTTATCTCAGGGGATATTCCAAGCTTACTGGCTATCTCGAATGCATTGGACTTGCCCGGAAGACCTATGGTCAGCCTGTAGGTAGGCCTCAGGGTCCCCACGTCGAATTCCATCGAAGCGTTCTCCACACCTTCGGTGGCCAGAGCATACTTCTTAAGCTCGGTATAGTGGGTCGTGGCCATACAGCATGCCCCGCGACGTGCCAGTTCCTCCAGTATGGATATGGCAAGGGCCGCTCCCTCTGCCGGATCAGTCCCTGCGCCAAGCTCATCGAGAAGCACCAGGCTCCTCTCGTCGGCCTGCCCTATTATATTGGAAATATTTGACATATGCGAGGAGAATGTCGACAGGCTCTGCTCTATGCTCTGTTCATCTCCTATATCGGCAAAGATCCTGCCAAACAGAGGCAACCTGCTACCTGCAGCCGCCGGGATATGCAGCCCAGCCTGGGCCATAAGTGCCAGCAGACCGCATGTCTTCAGGGTCACCGTCTTGCCCCCTGTATTTGGGCCGGTGATCACAAGAGTCCTGTATCCGCGACCGATGGTCACGTTGATGGGCACTACCTTCTCTCTGTCGATCAGCGGATGTGCCGCCGCCATCAGCTCCATGGTCCCGTCGTCTGAGATCTGCGGCTCCTCACCTTCCATCTCCAGGGACAGCTTCCCCTTTGCCATTATCACATCCAGAAGCACCAGAAGCTTCTGATCGTTTCCTATCTCGTGATGGTGCTCCGCCACAGCGCTGCTAAGCTGCTCCAGTATCCTGGTTATCTCCGCCTGCTCATCTATCTGCAGCTGCCTCAGCTCATTGTTCATCTGGACTATTGCGGCGGGCTCTATGAAGAGGGTAGCCCCGCTGCCGCTCTGGTCGTGTACGATCCCTGGAAGATCCGTCTTGTGTTCCTGCTTTACCGGGATCACATATCTTCCGTTCCTCATGGTGATGATGGCATCCTGGAGTATGTTCCTGTTCCCCGCAGAATTCAGGATCTGATCCATCCTGCTTCTGAGGGATTCTCCCTTTCTCACCATCGCCCTTCGTATATCTTTCAGTGCCGGACTTGCATTGTCCGACATCTCATCTTCAGACACTATGCACCTGTCGATGTTCTCTATGAGCCTGTCCTGACGGGTCAGGATCTCGGTCATGGACCTTATCAGGGGCACATCCGGCACATCGTCGCCCTTCATGAAGGATATGACATCGCCAGAGGTCTTGAGGGTCCTCAGGATCCTCAGAAGCTGTGCCATGGTAAGAGTGCCGCCCTTGGATGCGAATGAAAGCATCCCCGATATATCGGCAATGGCACCTATGGGGAGAGGCCCCCTGGCAACGATCAGGCGGACCGCTTCAGATGTCTCCTGTTGCCTTTGGGCGATCTCATCCCCATCCTCAACATCAAAAACAGGCACGAGCTCTGAAATGGCCTCGCGAGCCATCTCAGAACCTGCCTGCGCACGTAGCATATCGATGATCCTGTCGTATTCCAGGATCTTCAGAGTCTTACCGTTCATAGACTAAAAGTCGTTGTTGTTCTTGTATTTCTCAAGTTCTTTCTTGAGCTGGAGGTTCTCCATCTGCAGGTCGAAGAAACTGTTCTCCAGTTCCCTGCACTTATCCTCGATCTCGGAGACCACCTCTTCCATTCCGCTCTGAGCCTGAGATCTGGCATCATCGGCCTCAGCCTTCAGACGGGAGATCTCATTGTCTCTCTGACGGATAGCTTCCATGAGCTCTTCCTTCTGCTGGGTGATCTGCGCAGTCTCCTCCTTGTACTCGCTGTAGCTCTTCTTTGCCTCATCCCAGAGCTGCACATAGTGCTGTGCATCCTTCTCCAGCTGAGTGTTGAGCCGCTTGTACTCTTCCACATCGTCCAGAGCCTTGAAATACTCGCCGGCGATGTTGACGGCGGAGAGGACAGCAACGTTGGCCGGGATCACACCTGCAGCTTTGGCAGCTTCAGTGATCTCCTGCATCTTCATGTCCACATGTGTGGCCACCTGGATGATGTCTTCCTTGGACATCTCTCCGGAGATGGTGTACTCCTGACCATAGATCTTGACCTTCGCTTTGTTGTTCTCCATGGGTTCTTCTCCTACATTTCCCTAAGTACTGCGTTCAGTTTGTTTTCCAAAGCCCCCAGCACCTTTTCATGAACGGCTGTGACTTCTTCATCCGTAAGTGTTTTGGCCGGATCGCGGTATACAAGTGAAAAGGCAACGCTCTTCTTGTTCTCCTCGACCTGCTGGCCTCTGTATATGTCGAAGAGGCTTACGTCCTCAAGGATGTCTCCTCCCACTTCTCTTATTATACTCTCAATCCTGCCAACTTGCATGTCCTCATCTACGATAAGGGCGATATCTCTCTTCATGGCCGGATATTTGGGCAGCGGACTGTAGGAAATGCTGGTGTCAGCCCTGCGGATCACAGCATCGAAGATGATCTCGCAGCAGTAGACTCTCACACCGCCGAGGCCGTATTTTTCTGCAACATCCGGGTGGATCTCACCCATGATGCCGATCTCCTCGGTCTCGATGCCTGCGGCCTTCATCTTCTCGGAAGCCTCACAGCTTATGCGCGCACATCTTCCGGGATGATATGGCCCGTAGTCGCTTTCCTCTGTGAATATTGGCTCCCTGATGCCGAGGACACACAGCATCTCGCATACTACGCCCTTCAGGGTGAAGAAGTCCTCACCGGCTCCGTACATGCCTATGCAGAGAGCGTGTCCCTCATCGGGCAACTTGTCCGGATTCAGTTCGCTGGCCATGAAGGTGTTCCCCATCTCAAAGGCCCTTGCGGATCCGATGTCGCGGCTGTAGTTTCTCCCCAGGGTCTCCAGCATGTTGGGAGTCAGTATGGTCCTCATGACCGAGTTCTCCTCGCCCAGAGGATTGATGAGTCTTACGAAGGCTCTCTCCCAGGAATCCTCTCCTATCTTCACATCGTCCACCTGTCTGGGGCTGACGAAGGAATATGTCTGTATTTCGTTCAGTCCAAGGGCGCACAGAGTATCGCTTGCCAGTTCCCTCAGGTGCCAGTTGTAGGGCACCGATGCTTCGTTGGCGTTGCGGGGCATGGTTATGGGAAGCCGATCGTATCCGTACATACGGGCGATCTCCTCCACATAGTCCTCCTCGATGAGCAGATCCTGTCTCACCGTGGGAGGCGTGAGCCTCATGACATTGCCTTCGCCCTCGACCCTGATCTCAAGGCCTTCGAGCATGCTGACCATCTCATCCCTGGTCAGTTCAATGCCAAGCACCCGGTTTATCCTGTCCACTCTCACATCGATGGTCCTGGCTGCCTCCGGTGCGGGATATACGTCGACCCTGCCCTTGCATACCTTTCCTGAACCCGTGAGTTCTATGAGACGGCAGACCCTGTCCGCTGCATCCTGACAGAGATTGGGGTCGATCCCCTTCTCGAATCTTGAGGACGCCTCGGTCCTGAGTCCCAGGCTCTTTGCCGTCCTCCTCACAGAATCTCCTGCGAAGTTTGCCGACTCTATGATTATAGTCTGAGTATCCTCTTCTATCTCCGAATTGAGGCCGCCCATGACGCCTGCAACGGCTATGGAGCGCTCGGCATCTCTGATCATCAGCATGTCTGACGAAAGCTTTCGCTCGGTCTCGTCCAGTGTGGTGAACATCTCGCCATCCGTCGCATCATCTACGATGATCTTCCTGCCTGCGATCTGTCTTATGTCGAAGGCATGGATAGGCTGGCCGTATTCCAGCATGACGAAGTTGGTTATGTCCACTATGTTGTTTATCGGGCGCATCCCCGCATACATGAGTCTCTTCTGGAGCCACCATGGGGATGGTCCCACCCTGACGTCCGTGACCGCTCTGGCCACGTATCTCCTGCACTTTTCAGGTTTCTTTATCTCGACGTTTATGTGATCCGCCGTCTCGCCCTGGCCATCTTCCTTCTCCATGGTCGTATCCGGATATTCGAAGGGTTTCCCGAAGGTGGCCGAAGCTTCTCTGGCCATACCCACCATGGAAAGGCAATCAGGCCTGTTGGGCGTTATCTCAAAGTCGACTACAGCCTGTTCAAGACCCAGAGCCTCTACGAAATCATCTCCCGGCCTGAAGTCACCTTCCAGGATCCATATACCGTCCCTGTGGGCCACGGGCACCACTTTGTCGTCGAAGCCAAGTTCGCTGCAGGAGCAGAGCATACCGAAGGATTCTACGCCTCTAAGCTTGCCCTTCGTTATCTTCACTCCACCCTCTACCTTGGGTTGTCCGTGAAGGGGGCCCGGGATCCTGCTCTTGTGAAGAGCCACGGGAACAAGTGCACCTTCGAATACGTTGGGTGCTCCTGTGACTATCTGCAGGAGCTCATCCTGACCTACATCCATCCTGCAGATCACCAGTTTATCCGCATCGGGATGAGGCTCGATACTCTCGATCCTGCCGACAACTACATTCTCTATCTCCCTGCCGAAGAATTCGCAGGTCTCAAGGTTCGATCCGGACATGATCATCCTGTCGCAGAATTCCTCGATGGATACCTCCGGTTCGATATAATCTTTAAGCCATTCAATGGGGACTAACATCTGTTCCGTACTCCTCCTATTTGAACTGTTCGATGAAACGCATATCGTTCTCGTAGAACAGTCTGATATCGTCTACTCCGTATTTGAGCATGGCAACACGCTCAACTCCAAGGCCGAAGGCGAATCCGGTGTACTTCTCCGTATCCAGATCTCCTACCTTCAGAACGCTGGGATGGACCATGCCGCAGCCCAGGATCTCTATCCAGCCGCTTCCCTTGCAGACCCTGCAGCCCTTGCCTCCGCATTTGAAGCAGGAAACGTCCATTTCCGCACTTGGCTCCGTAAAGGGGAAGTGATGGGGCCTGAACTTGGTCTGTGTGGATGTTCCAAAGAGCTGCTTGGCGAAGCTGTCCAGGGTGCCCTTAAGGTCCGCCATGGTCACTCCTTCATCGACGAGGAGCCCCTCAACCTGATGGAACATGGGCGAGTGGGTGGCGTCGGGAGTATCGCAGCGGAATACTCTTCCCGGTGAAATGACCTTGATAGGCGGTTTCTGTTTGAGCAGGGTCCTGACCTGTACCGGCGATGTCTGGGTACGAAGGAGAACATCCTCGGTGATGTAGAAGGTATCCGTCATATCCCTTGCCGGATGGTCCGGACCGGCGTTGAGTGCATCGAAGTTGTTGAAAACGGTCTCCACCTCAGGACCTTCCACTATGGAGTAACCCATATTCCGAAAGACCCTGTTTATCTCTTCCATGGTTATGGTCAGCGGATGCCTTACACCAAGCTTATGGCCCTTTCCGGGCTCGGTCACGTCGATCTTCTCGATCCTGAACTGAGCTTCCTTGGCAGCGGACTTCACCGCTTCGAACTTTTCCTTGAGAAGATCCTCGATATTGGCTCTCACGCTGTTGGCGGCCTGTCCGGTCTCCTTCCTCTCCTCAGGGGAAAGATCGCCCATGCCGCGAAGGATTGCGGTGAGCTCGCCCTTCTTGCCGAGGAACTTTACACGGATATCCTCGGTTTCGCCGTGTGTTTGCGCAGCTTCTATCTGTTTTTTCGCATCTTCCAGTATCTTGTTTAACTTTTCCTGCATCTGTTTTTCTCCTGGCCGCCTGCAAAGGCAGCCAATTTATAGGTTTACGTAATATAATGTTCTGTTGTTAGCCTCTTTTGAGCTGATACATGAGTATCCCGGCTGCTACAGCCGCATTGAGGGACTCTATCCTGCCTTCCATGGGTATCATCAGCCTGAGGTCAGCCTCTTTTATGAGGCTTTCGCTCACTCCTGATCCTTCGTTGCCTATGACCAGAGCGCTCGTTGCCTTTTCATCGGCTTCGAAACAGCTTTCTCCGCCTTCCACCGATGTGACCACCAGCTTCCAGCCGCCCTCTCTGATCATGGAGACCCCATCCTCCTCCGGCAGGCCCGTAAGCACGGGTATCCTGAAGAGAGATCCTGCGGCAGACCTTACCACCTTCGGCGAATATACGTCCGCAGTCCCCTTGAGGGCTATGATCCCTGCATATCCTGCAGCTTCCGCCGTCCTTATTATTGTCCCCACGTTTCCCGGATCCTGGAGACGGTCCATGACCAGTATGTTGCCTTTGGCCGCCTTCTTCACGAAATCCCCTGGACCCATGTCCGGCTGCCGGACCACAGCTATGACGCCCTGGGACGTCTCGGTGTCCGACATGCTGTCGAAAAGATCAGCATCAAGGCCCAGGGCCATCTCTTCGGGTATCATCCCGATCCCGCATCCCTCTCTTATGAAGATCCGCTCGAGGGGGATGTTCATCTCCAGAGCATCCATCAGAGGTTTTACACCCTCCAGAAGATAGGCCCCCATCTCCTCACGGTATTTCCTGCGGAGAAGTCTGTGAGCATCCCTGTATGATGGATTATCTCTTGATGTGATGACTTTCATTTGGATAAAAATTACCTGTGGAATAATGCATCAATAGCCGGCAACCACCGGCTATTGAGGGATATTCAGTTTATCTGGATGTTATCTTTTGAGGAAACCGGGGATGTCTATCCCTGTGTCCTTGTCCTGATTGTCAGGATTCAGATAGTCGGGCATGTCCTCGGCGGGGATGGAGCTGGTGTCCTTTGTGAAGGAACCATCCTCGCTTACGAGAGTTCCGCTCGAGGGGATCACCGTATCGTTCTCAAAAGGTGTTCTCGGTGTAGTGCGGCCCTTGTCGAAACCTGCAGCTATGACTGTGATGGCGATCTCGTCATCCATCTCGTCCTTGATGGCTGCACCCAGGATGATGATGGCGTTGTTGTCCGCCTCCTCTTCGATCTGAGTGGCTACCTTGTCCACGTCGAACATTGTCAGGTTCCTGCCGCCTGTGATGTTGATCAGGACAGCCTTGGCTCCGCTGATCTTGGTCTCAAGCAGCGGGCTGTTGACTGCGTTTGCAACAGCATCCGTAAGCTTGTTCTCGCCGCTTCCTCTGCCGACGCCCATGTGTACCACACCTCTGTCCTTCATGATGGTGGTCACGTCTGCGAAGTCCAGGTTGATCAGAGCATCGTCTACGATGATGTCGGATATGCCCTGTACGCCCTGTCTTAAGACATCGTCTGCCATGCTGAAAGCTTCCATGAGTGAGGTCTCTTCCTGGACCGTCTCCAGAAGCTTGTCGTTAGGTACGACGACAAGCGAATCTACATATTTCTTGAGGAATTTGATGCCGAGTTCTGCATGCTCGGATCTCTTTCTTCCCTCGAATTTGAAGGGTTTGGTCACTACACCAACGGTCAGGATGCCCATATCCTTGGCAATTTTGGCAATGATGGGTGCCGCTCCGGTCCCGGTGCCGCCGCCCATTCCACAGGTGATGAATACCATGTCGGATCCCGCTATGAACTTCTGGAGATCTTCAAGATTCTCCTCGGCACTCTTCTGGCCGATCTCAGGATTTCCGCCGGCTCCAAGACCCTTGGTGAGCTTCTCGCCTATCTGCACCTTGGTCTCTGCACGGTTCCTCTGAAGCGCCTGTTTATCAGTGTTCACCGCTACGAATGAAACACCCTGCATACCCGATTCGATCATCCTGTTGATAGCATTGCAACCGCCGCCACCAACGCCTATTACCTTGATCTCCTGCAGGTTTGAATCGTTGACCTCGAACTGTAGCATTTTAACCTCCCCTGTCTATCTAAAAACTATATGAAGTATAACACATCATGTTTTGTCCGTAAAGGAACAATAATCATTCTCAGCCACGTTGATGGTGCCCTTGTTGACGTTCTGCTGGTACAGTCTGTAGACCACGGATCTGAGCGTTCCTTCCTTCAGTGCGCTCTTGATATTCGCATATCTTCCGCGGCAGTACAGGTCGTCGTATATGCATGCATCCACCCAGCTTCCCTTCATGGTTATCCTCATGAAGAACATGTCGTTTGCCGTTGCTGTGGCTATGAGATCCATTGCCTTTTCATAGGACGCTTCATCGGATACCTTCACCTTGCTCCTGAGCTTGGCTTCCACCACATCCACGTCCTTGATGTAGGTCATATCGAGCTTCTTCTCGGATATCTCGAGCACCCTGCCCTCGCTGTCGATGGCTACGTACTTGCGCTTCTCATTATCCTTTTTGGGTGTGGCCAGCTGCGCCGCCGGTTCCTTCTCCGAGACTATGATCTTGATGGTCCCGGGGAAGACTCTATCCACCCTGGCCGACTCTATGTAGGGGTTGACCTTGACCTTCTTGGCAGCCAGAAAGGAGTTGAGACCGCAGAGACTCTTGCCGTCCTCCATCTCCGAAAGGCGACGGATCTCCGCATCCTCCACCCTTTTGTTTCCGATGACGGAGATGTTCTCCACATTAAAATATGGCAGGTTGATAACTACTACAACTGCTGCCAGTACCGCCAGTACGATGGCTATAATGAGCCTTCTGTTCTTCCTGCGGGTGCTCCTTCTTCTTCGTTTGATTTTTGTCTTCTGTTCCGACTTCTGTTCTTCTATCTTCTGCTCTTCCATCTTACAGGTTCTCGATGTCCTTCTCTATTTCGTCGCAAATGCGCTTCGCTGCATCTATAGTACCACATGAGGCACAGTTTTCCCTCATCCTTTTCAGTTTGGCCGGATCTTCTTTCAGTTCATCCACCAGCCTGTTCATCCTCTCTCTGTCCAGATCCTTCTCCTCGACGATCATGGCTCCGCCTGCAGTGGCTACGCTGAGAGCGTTGTAGTACTGATGGTTCTCCGTAGCCTCGGGGAAGGGAACGAATATGGCAGGGATGCCGCAGGCTGTTACCTCGGCCACAGTAAGCGCTCCGCTCCTGCTGACTATGAGATCCGATGCGTTGAGGACCTCTCCCATGTCGTGTATGTACTTGAGTATGTGGATCTTGTCCGTGGGGACTATCCCCTTCTCCTCAAGCTCCGATAGTATTGCGTCGTAGTAATAGGATCCCGTCCCGAGATAAATGGAGAAGTGTTCGTCGTCTCTGTGTGACTCTATGACGTGTATCATCTCCCTGTTCAGTCGTCCTGCCCCCTGGCTTCCTCCAAAGGCAAGTATGACGAAGTCGTCAGGATCGATGCCAAGCCTTTGCCTGGCTTCATTCCTGTCACACACAGCGAATTCTCTCCTTACCGGATTTCCCACGGGAACGTGCTTTGAAGCATCGCTGAAATAGCTTCCCGCCTTGGAGAAACCCAGGAAGATCTTTCTGGCTTTTCTGGCCAGGAATCTGTTGGTCTTTCCCGGTATGGCATTCTGCTCGTGTATGTATGTGGGTATGCCCATCCGCTCGGCAAAAAAAACCACCGGTGCGCTGGCATATCCTCCCGTTCCGATAACCGCATCAGGGGAGTATTCCTTTACCAGATCTCTGGCTTCCCTGCCGCCTTTCATGACTCTTCTGACGGCCTTCACCGTATTTCGCAGGTTGGTCCCGAAACCGTCTGCGTTGATCAGTTCGATCTCGTATCCGCACTCGGGGACTATGTCCTTTTCCATGCCGATCTCAGAGCCGACGAAGAGGATCTGTGTCTCCTCGTCCCTGCGCTTGAATTCATCGGCGATGGCGATGGCCGGATAGATATGTCCCCCGGTCCCTCCACCGGTTATCATGAGTCTCATAAGGTTTCTCCCACACCGATGCCCACCGGTTCTTCCTCAGTCTCGTGCTTCGATATATTGAGCAGTATCCCCGCTGAAAGCATGAACATCAGGATACCGTTTCCTCCGTAGCTTATGAAGGGCAGGTTTATACCTGTAGCCGGCATGGATGCCGTGACGACCGCTATGTTGAGTATCACCTGGATGGCTACCATCATCACTATCCCTGAAGCCAGCAGCATGCTGAAACGATCGGGAGCATCGATGGCGATCTTCAGGCCTCTCCAGATGAACAGCGCGTAGAGGAGCATCAGGATCAGTATCCCCACAAATCCCAGTTCCTCTCCGATTATGGCCATGATGAAGTCGTTCTGAGGCTCAGGCAGATAGAGGCTCTTCTGTACACTCTTGCCCAGGCCGACACCGGTAAGGCCGCCTGATCCAAGAGCAAGAAGTGACTGAGCTACCTGATATCCCTCGCCGTACATGTCCTGGAAGGGGTCGATGAAGTTGGTCATACGGGCATACCAGTAGCTGTCCCTCATGAATATGATTATGGATGCAATACCGGCGGTACCGACAGCCGCAGCTACAGCCACGTATATCCAACGCATCCCGGCTATGAGCATCATCGTTACCGCTATGCCGAATACGGTGATCGCAGTGGACAGATTGGGCTGTCTTATGATCAGCGCCACCAGTGCAAGGGTAACTATGAGGATCGGGAAAATGCCTCTTGTAAGGGATCTGGCCAGCTCCGGTTTTTTCCCAAAGAACCAGGCTATCAGGAGGATCAGTCCCAGCTTTGTCCACTCGCCGGGCATGAAGGTTATCGGTCCTACCTGTATCCACCTTGTAGCGCCGTTTGCAGTCGCACCGATGAACAGTACCGCCACAAGGCTTACGACACATGCTGCCATAAGCCATGGGGCAGTCTTCTTGAACCAGGTGTATTCCACGTTCATTCCAATGACCATTGCTATAAGTCCCGCTCCGACCCACATGCCGTCCCTGATCAGGTAGTAGAAGGGATTGCCTGTAGCGCTTATGGACGAATAGTAACTGGCACTGAAGACCATGACAAGGCCGAAGGTCACCAGTATGAGGGTCACCAGCATGAATGGAAAGTCAATGGTTCTCAGGTTTTCCCTGCTCAGCGCTGCAATCTTTGAACGCATCCCTTGAAGTCCTCCCCTCTCTGTTCAAAGCTCCTGTACATATCCCAGCTGGCACATGCCGGCGAAAGAAGTATCACATCCCCCGGCTGGGCAAGCTGCCATGCCTTATCCACACACTCCGCCATGTTGGCGCAGATGTGGGTGTTTCCGAATCCGTGTTCCTCTGCTGTTGTGCGGATCTTTTCGGCCGTCTCTCCCAGGAGCACAGCCTCCTTGACTTTGCCGTCGAACCTCTCGACGAATTTGTTGAAGTCTGCCTTCTTGTCGTATCCTCCCGCGATGAGGATGATGTTCTCCCTCAGGGCTTCGATGGCCTTGATGGCCGCATCGGGATTGGTCCCCTTGGAATCGTTGAAGAAGCGGACTCCGTTTATCTCCCCACAGGGCTCTATCCTGTGTTCGACTCCTGCGAAGACCTTGAGAGTTTCCGTTATGTCATCGGGATCGACACCCGCAAAATATGCGATGGCGGAAGCCGCCAGTGCATTCTCCAGGTTGTGGGATCCGGGTATTTTGAGCACGCTGGCATCACAGATATATGTCTTCTTCTCGTCATCCCTTATGACGATCACTCCGTCTTCGACGAAGGCTCCGAAGCCCAGCACCTCCTGCCTGCTGAAGGGCACGACCCTTGCGGGGCAGTCCTTCGCAAGCGCTCTGGTCTCCCTATCGTCGTAGTTTATCACGCAGTACTGATCCGAGCTCTGGCGCATGTATATCCTTGCCTTTGCACGGGCGTAATTCTCGAAAGTCTTATGTCTGTCCAGATGATCCGGCGTCAGATTGAGGATGGCCGAGACCTCAGGTCTGAACTCCTCGATCGTCTCCAGCTGGAAACTGCTCACCTCCGTGACCAGCCAGCTGTCGTCGCCGGCGTCTAAAGCTGTGGACATGACCGGGATGCCGATATTTCCCACAACGCTGGTCTTACGACCCGCCCGCTTGAATATCTCGCCTACGAGAGTAGTGGTCGTGGTCTTACCGTTCGTTCCGGTTATGCCGACGAACTTGCCCGAACCCATCCTGTAGGCCAGTTCCAGTTCGCCGATCACCTCGACTCCGCATGCCCTTGCATCGTTTATGAAGGGAAGATCCGTCGGGACTCCGGGGCTTAAGACCACCAGATCGTACTCGCCCATATCCTCAGGAGTGCATCCGAAGAAAGACCTGATCCCGCTCTGTACAAGCATCTCCATGATATCGGGATCGATCTCCTCCCTGCTCTTGCTGTCCTGGATATGGACCTTCGCTCCGTGATCCACTGCTACCTTCAGGACTGCAGCGCCTGATTTACCGAATCCGACTACGAGTATTCTTTTGTTCTTAAGATAGTTTTTCTTTTTCATTTTCCTAAACCACTACAGGTCCCGCAGTGAAAAAGATCAGCAACACTCCCACTGCTCCGCAGATGAAAGTGAATGCCCAGAACATTTTCACTACCTGGACTTCCTTCATGCCGCACATCTCGAAATGATGATGTATCGGCGCCATCTTGAATATCCTTTTGCCACCGGTGGCTTTGAAGTAGCTCACCTGCATGACTACGGACAATGCCTCTATAACGTATATGAGTCCCACTATGAGCAGGAGTATCTCCAGTTTCATCACTATAGCAGCTGCAGCAACGCCGCCTCCCAGAGCCAGCGATCCGGTGTCTCCCATGAACACCCTGGCCGGATTCCTGTTGAACACCAGGAATCCCAGACATCCTCCGCAGAGAGCTGCAAAGAAGACCATGCCGGGGATCTCCAGCGGATCCGTACCGCTGAACATGTATTTGAATATGGCGCCTGCCGCTATGAATGCCAGCGACACTATTGCCGTGATCCCTCCGGCGAGTCCGTCGAGCCCGTCAGCCAGGTTGGCCGCATTGGTCATCGCCAGGAGCACGAAGACTATGAAGGGGATGTACATGAACCCGAAATCGATCCACCTGTTGAATCC
>Ga0256406_1002717_pt1 | contig 24076 bp, 20 predicted proteins | sample RumenRJG_03DNA_FD_185986 | JGI IMG/M metagenome (GOLD analysis project Ga0256406, IMG submission 185986) | Bovine rumen microbial communities from Lethbridge, Alberta, Canada - RJG_03 | ecosystem: Host-associated > Mammals > Digestive system > Stomach > Rumen | place: Canada: Alberta | collected...
CTTTGACCGTATTGCCACCTGTGGTCCTCTGCCGATGATGCAAGCTGTTGCCCGTTATGCGCACAAGGCGGGAGTTGAGTGTGAGGTCTCTTTGGAGAACAAGATGGCTTGCGGCATTGGTGCCTGTCTGTGTTGCGTGGAAAAGACGACATCGGGCAATATGTGTGTATGTAAAGAAGGTCCTGTAATCAATACAAAGAAACTGACATGGCAGATTTAAGTGTAAGAATAGGTGCGTTGGAGTTGAAGAATCCCGTGATGACGGCTTCGGGAACGTTCGGTTATGGTGTTGAGTTTGCGGACTTTGTTCCGTTAGACGAGTTGGGAGGCATTATCGTGAAAGGCACGACACTCCATCCGCGCGAAGGAAACGATTATCCGCGCATGGCTGAAACGGCTTCGGGTATGCTCAATTGTGTGGGACTTCAGAACAAGGGTGTTGATTACTTTTGTGAACAGATTTATCCGCAAATAAAGGATATTGGCACGAACATGATTGTCAATGTCAGCGGTTCTTCGCTGGATGATTATGTGCAGTGTGCCGAGCGGATTGGCGAGTTGGAGCATATTCCGGCGATTGAGTTGAATATTTCTTGTCCGAATGTGCGCCAGGGCGGTATGGCATTCGGTGTCACTTGCGACGGAGCGGCAAGCGTTGTCCGTGCCGTCCGCGAGCATTATCATAAGACTTTGATTGTAAAGCTCTCTCCTAACGTGACTGATATTGCGGAGATTGCCCGTGTTTGTGAGGCAGAGGGGGCTGACAGTGTCTCGCTCATCAACACGCTGATGGGAATGGCTGTCGATATTGAGCGCCGCCGTCCGATGTTGAGCATCAACACTGGCGGTTTGAGTGGTCCTGCGGTCAAGCCTGTTGCCCTGCGCATGGTGTGGCAGGTGGCTAAGGCGGTGAAGATTCCAGTCATCGGTCTTGGTGGAATTTGTAGTGCTACGGATGCGATTGAGTTTCTCATGGCGGGTGCCACAGCCATTCAGATAGGTACGGCTAATTTCCTGGACCCGGCAGTCACTGTCAAGGTGCGCGACGGAATCAGCGACTGGCTGGATGCTCACGGCTGTCGCTCGGTGTGGGACATTATCGGGACACTTGATGCCTGATGGTTGTACATATTTCCATTTAAGTCCTCTCCGATAGGGCTGAATTCCGGCTGTCTGTCGGCTGTTGAAAGGGAAAAAGAAAAAGAGCGATCAAAAGGATCGCTCTTACCAACACAAAAACTAAACTAGACTTAACTGATTTTCGGATTTTCACAAACCCAGAAGAATCGTTTGCAAATATACGAATTATTTTTTAAATCCAATAATTTTATAAGAAAAAGTTTCGGAAAAGTGCGTTTTTTTTAGTTATTTAACTATTTTCGATAGCAAATAGAAGTCAAAAACCGTCATTGCAGCCATTGCTTCGACTATCGGAATGGCGCGTGGAACGACACATGGATCATGTCTTCCGTGGGCTTCGAGGGTGGCAGGTTGTCCCGTTGTGTCGAGGGTTGGTTGTGCCATCATGATGGTGGGCACAGCCTTGAATGCTACTCGGAAATAGATGTCTTCCCCATTGCTGATGCCTCCTTGTATGCCGCCGCTGTGGTTGGTCAGTGTCCCGATGCGCCCGTTTTTGTTGACGAACACGTCGTTTTGTTCACTTCCCCGCAATCTGCAGGCGTTGAATCCCTCTCCGTATTCGAATCCTTTGGCTGCATTGATACTCATCATGGCGTGTGCGAGTGCGGCATGCAACTTCTCGGCTTCCGGTTCTCCAAGACCTGCCGGGCATCCTTTGATAACGCATGTGGCGATGCCTCCGATGCTGTCGCCTTCCTTTTTCATTTTCATGATGAGTTCTTCCATCTGCTTGGCTTTCTCTGCGTCCGGGCATCTCACAGCGTTTTGTTCCGTCATCGACAGGTCGTACTGCGTGTAGTCGCCTTCAAGTCCGATGTCTCCTATTTGTGAGGTGTAGGCTTGGATGGTGATTCCTGTTTGGCGCAGTGCCAGTTTTGCCAATGCGCCTCCCACACATCTGCTGATGGTTGTTCGTGCCGATGCCCGTCCTCCGCCCCGATAGTCGCGCGTACCATATTTATATAAATAGGTAAAGTCGGCATGTGAGGGTCGTAACAGGTGGCGTATTGCTTCGTAGTCTTCTGTTCTCTGGTTATTGTTGCGCACAATGAATGCGATAGGAGTGCCTGTCGATTTGTTTTCAAACACTCCGCTGAGCAGCTCCACCTCATCAGTCTCGCTTCTTCCGGTTGTCAGTTGGCTTTGCCCGGGTCGTCGCCGATTGAGTTCCGCTTGTATGAAACTGACGTCGATTTCGATTCCCGGCGGCATACCGTCAACCACTCCCCCGATAGCTTCTCCGTGGCTTTCACCGAAGGTTGTCAGCGTAAAGATATGTCCGAATGTATTGCTCATTGTCGTGGTGCATTGGTAGAGACTGTAATAAGTGTGTGTCAGTGGCAGTGTCCGCAGCCACATCCGCATCCGCCTTCTTTCTCGTGTTTGCTGCCGCAATCGCCTTGGCAGTCGTCACATCCGCATCCTTCTCCGCTCATGTGTGCCAGCATGCTTTGAAGTTCATCGTTGGTGGCTTCACGCGTTTCAACAACTTTTCCTTTGAAGTTGAGTTCCTTTCCTGCCAGCGGATGGTTGAGGTCGATGCGCACATCGTCGTCGTTGATAGCCACTACGCGTCCGAGGAAGCGGTTTCCGTCTTCGTTCTGGAGGGGCACGACGGCATCGATGTAGATATTGTCGTGGTCAAAGTGTCCATTGATGCTGAAAATCTCCTTGCTCAGGTTCACCACTCGCTCGTCGTTATATGCTCCGTAGGCTTCTTCGGGCGACAGGATGAAGTCAAATTCTCCACCTTTTTCCAGCGGTTCCACTACTTTTTCAAATCCTTCGATGGTCATTCCCAGTCCACTGATAAAGACAAACGGCTTGTCGGCGTTGGTTTTTTCTATCAGGTGCGGCTTGCCGTCTTCCACGATGTAGAGTTGGTAGTCAACTGCGATGTACTTGTTGATTGTATCCATGTTTTTTTGTTTTTTATTTTTCTTGTGTGCAAAGGTAAGCAAAATAAATGATAGTTGTTGAAAAAAGCGAAAAAAACGGCATCTTTGTGTTTTTCTTTCCGGTGATTTAATTTGTGTGTCTCGTTTTTTTTTATTTATTTTGCAGAACAGATATAGTATTCATTTGATAAGTATTCAGCAATGAGATACCTCTTGATATGCCTGGTATGCGCATTGGGAGTGTTGCGTTCCGGTGCCCAGCGTCCTGTCTTTGAGAAGATGTCTTCGCTGGTTCGTGAATTAGCCTTGCGGGACCATGTGTCGCAGAAGAAGGTTTTTGGGAAGAAATCTTCTCCCCGCATCTGTGCGTTTGTGCGTATGGATTCGGAGGGCGAACGCGCTTTCGGCGAGAACGGCTGTCGGGTGTTGGCACAGGTTGGCGACATTTATATTGCCGACATTCCCGTTCATCGTCTTTCGGCGTTGTCCCGACATGCCGGCGTGAAGCGTATCGAAGCCAATCGCAGTCATTCGCTTGTCATGGATTCCACTGCCATCCATCTCAATACGCAGCCGGTTTATGAGGGAACCAATCTGCCGCAAGCCTATACGGGCGAAGGGGTGGTGATGGGAGTTGTCGATGTGGGTTTCGACGTGACGCATCCTAATTTCTTCGATTCCACGGCAAGCCGTTACCGCATCAAGCGTTTTTGGGACCAGTTGTCCACGGACACGGTCGGCAGTGTCTTGTATGTAGGTGCCGATTATACGACGGAAGAGGCTATCCGGGGCTATGCCCATTCGCGCGACGGACTCATCCAGACACATGGCACCCACACGCTGGGCATCGCTGCCGGCAGCGGTTACGATTCGCCTTACCGCGGCATGGCATACGAGAGCGACATCTGTATCGTGAACAATGCCGTTTCGAGCGACATTGCGCTGATTGACAGTGCCGACATTTACAAGTACACCTATGCCACGGATGCGTTGGCTTACAAATACATTTTCGATTATGCAGCGTCGGTAGGGAAACCTTGTGTCGTCTCCTTCAGCGAGGGCTCGTCGCAGGATTTCCGTGGCGACGACCAGCTTTTCTATGAGATGATAGAAAACCTGACAGGTCCCGGCAGAATCTTTGTGGCGGCAGCGGGCAATGACGGCGGCAGAAAGACTTATTTCCGTAAGCCGCAGGGCACGGAGAGCATGGGCGCATTCTTCTATTCCGGTGGCAATGTGGTCAGCTTTACAGCCAAGTCGCAGTCGTCGTTTGCCATCCGAACGACCATTTACGAGACGCCGCGCGAAGTGAAAACAGTTAGCACTGCCGAAGTCCTTTCCTCGCCCGATTCGATTTATACGGACACGCTTGTGGCAGGTGGCAGGCAATACGTCTTGATGGTCACTGCCTATCCTTCATGTTATAACCCTTCGGAGACGGCATACGATTTCTATCTCAGGGGCGATGCACGCCTCGGAATGGAGCGCGAGATATCGGTAGAACTGGTCGGAACCGATGCCGACGTGCAGCTGTTTAAGGGCTCGGGCTATATCTCTGCCAGCGCTACGAATCCCTCGTTGGATGCCGGCGAGATGGTTTGCAGCATCCATTCGCCGGGAAGTGCGCCTGCGGCAATATGCGTCGGTGGCACTGCTTACCGCACGGGTGTAGTCAATTATCAAGGCGTTTATCGTCCTTACAACATGGGCACGGGCGGCATCCGCTACCGCCACTCGTCAGTCGGTCCCACGTATGACGGACGCACGAAGCCCGATGTGATGGCACCGGGTGTGAACGTCATCTCGTCTTACAGCAGCTATTATCTGGAAGCGAATCCTACCGCCAGCGACATTGCCAGCGATGTGGTTCATTTTGACTATAACGGCAGGACGTATGTGTGGAATGCCAACAGCGGGACGTCGATGTCAACGCCAGCCGTTGCAGGAGCTATCGCCTTGTGGTTGCAGGCGAAGCCGACACTGACGCGCGAGGAAATCATCGGTGTATTCAGCCGCACGTGCAAGCGTTACGACCCGGCATTGACTTATCCCAACAATTATTATGGGCATGGCGAGATTGATGTCTATCGCGGTTTGCTCGACATTCTGGGGATAACCGCCATAGAGGGAGTGTCGCAACAGCATACACCGGCGCGTATCGGACTCCGTGCGGGCGGCTTGCTGACGATTGAGACGACCGAACCGGCAGCCCGTCCGTTCACGGTAAGAATCTATTCCGTGGGCGGAATGTTGCTCCATACGGCGCGGATGTCAGCCGGAAACACCAGCTATTCGCTCGATTTGAGCCGTTTGCCGTCAGCCGTCTATGCCGTGCAGATAGATGGTCATCCAGCCATTGCCGGTTCAACCCTTATTCGTCTGTAGAATGTGCCGCTTCCTCAACGTCCTTATTTATATAATAATGTGACGATGATGCTGGACCCCTTTCAGATAAAAACCCCTATTTTTAGGTATTGCACACTATTTTGAAACACTTTATCTTTGCACTTGGAATATTTAAATACAGCAAAGATGAAAAAAACAATAGTCGTTTACGGTTCCTCTACAGGAACATGTCAAAGCATCGCTGAGACAATCGGCAAAAAACTGGATGCTGAAGTGATAGATGTTGCAAACTTTACTGCCGACGTTATCGCTGAGAATGATAACCTTCTGTTGGGTACTTCGACGTGGGGAGCAGGCGAATTGCAAGACGATTGGTACGATGGACTAAACGTTTTGAAGTCAGCCGACCTCTCGGGTAAGACCGTTGCCCTGTTCGGTTGTGGCGATTGCGAGTCCTATGGCGACACCTTCTGCGGTGCGATGGGTGAGATTTACCATGCGTTGCAGGCTGTCGGTGCAACCATTGTGGGACAGGTTTCTACCGATGGCTATACGTTTGATGATTCAGAAGCGGTCGTTGACGGTCAGTTCGTGGGTCTTGCGCTCGACGATGTGAACGAAGACGACAAGACAGAGCCGCGCATCAACGCATGGTTGGAACAGATTAAACCGGCATTATAGACACCCGAATCTCTGTTTGGACATCATGATAGGGAGGGTATGAGAAAGTGTTTGTTAGTAAAAGAGCCTTTTTTCGTTGCGGGGAAACACTTGATTTGCTTTGCGAAAGTTGAACTTGTAAAAAACAAATTCAGTGAATTTACTCATCAAATTCAGTGAATTTGGTGACCAATTTCAGTGAATTTGGTTTGCGAGACGTTTACTTTTGGTGTCTTATAGTGCTGCCGATACAGGTGTTTCGGGTGAGTTTTGCGTCGCGTTACTTGTTCGTGATGCGGAAGTATTTGTCGAGCACGAGCAGCGAGATGAGGTCTTCCCGTTTCTTGTCTTTGAACTGTGCCACGTATTCGTTGGCGTGTCTGATGATGGCTTTTGCCTCGTCGGGGTGTGCGATGTAGTAGTCCATCTTTTCAATCAAGTCGGAAAAGTCGGGCTTTATCTCGATGTAGTGGTAGTCGGGGATGAGCGTTCCCTCCATGAACCACGTCTCGTAGGTGGGTCGGGGCATGACGGCTACGGAGTTGGACGACATGATCCACTTCAGGTTACTTGCCACGTCGTTGCCTTCGAGCGAGAGGATGAACTTGTATTGCAGGTGGTCTCTGAGCGTGAGCAGTCGTCCTTTCCATTCCGGTTTGGCATCGTCTGTCGAGGCTGCATCCACCTTCGGGTGGTTGAAATATTTCTCAAGAAACTCCCATCGGTTCTTGTTGCTTTTGATACCGCCCCGGAATATCGCCATGTCTTTTTTCTCCTCGAACTCCATATGGTCGTTGAGGAAGATGAAGTGGCGCACCTTGTCGAGTTTCATGACCACCGAGTTGCGGTTGTCGCCTTCGATGGGGCGGCTCTTGACAATCATCGGTATCTCGGGCACTTCGGTGATGTCGCCGGGCAGCATGGCATATTTGAGGTGCTTGGGGAACCATCGTGCATACTCCATCGTGTCGAGGAAATAGACCGACGGGTGGGTTAGTTTCTGGCTTCTGACAGGCAATGCCGCCTTTTTCCATGCCTCTTGGTCAATCGCGCAGTCAGCGGCAAGCTTGTTGTAGTAAGCCACGCGTGAGAGGATGTAGTCCTTGTCGTCGCGCTTGTCCAAAGCCTTCAGTTTGCCATCGAGCCATGGTCGCAGCAAGACATGGGGGAAATATGTTTTCGTATAAGCATTGATATAATACTTATACTTGGGATTCTTGCCGCTATGGAGCAAGTATTTTAATTGATGCGATGTCATAATTGTCAACAAATGACAGACAGCTCTGTTGTCAGGTTTGTATGCGTTTCTTTAAATGTTTGAGCAATAAATGCGCGCAAATGTAGTAAAAGAGACTGAAAAAAATCAGTAATGCAGGATTTTTTTTGGATAAAAGGCTGTATTTCTTACGAAAAAGTCGTATATTTGTATGCGAATTAAATCTCGAAGGATGAAAGACAGTACCTCAAAAGGATTTATCTCACACAAATACTTGAATATTAAAAAGCGTGACGGATTCGCTCTTTAATGCTTTCCGTGCAGCCTCGGAAAAGGTTGTGCGGAGTTGTCAGGCTGCATGGTCAGCCCCCTCTTTTTATCAATTTCCCCGATACATTATTTATTAACTTCATAAAGCAAATACTATGGAATTACCATTTGCAGAATCTTGGAAAATCAAGATGATTGAACCCTTGCGCAAAAGTACGCGTGAGGAGAGAGAACAGTGGCTCAAAGAAGCCCATTACAACGTGTTTCAACTGAAAGCCGAGCAGGTGTATATCGACTGCCTGACCGATAGCGGTACGGGTGCGATGAGCGACCGCCAGTGGTCGGCACTGATGCTGGGCGACGAGAGCTACGCCGGCGCTACGTCGTTCTACAAGTTCGAGGAAGTCGTGCAGCGTATCTTCGGCATGAAATATGTCATTCCCACCCACCAGGGACGTGCAGCCGAGAACGTGCTCTTCTCGTATCTCGTGAAAGAAGGCAACGTCATTCCAGGCAATGCCCATTTCGATACGACGAAAGGACACATCGAAAGCCGCCACGCAAAGGCGATTGACGTGACCACCGACGAGGCGAAAGACACCCAGTTGGAAGTGCCGTTCAAAGGCAACGTGTCATTGGAAAAACTCGAAAAAGTGCTCGTAGAGAACAAGGGCAACGTGCCCTTCATGGTGCTCACCGTGACGAACAATACCGTCGGCGGACAGCCCGTCAGCATGAAGAACATCCGTGAGACCTGCGAGCTCTGCCACAAGCATGGCGTTCCCGTGGTGATGGACTCAGCGCGCTTTGCCGAGAACTCCTATTTCATCAAGACCCGCGAGCAGGGATATGCCGACAAGACCATCAAGGAGATTGCCCGCGAGATGTATAGCTACGTGGATGCCATGACGATGTCTGCCAAGAAAGACGGCATCGTGAACATGGGCGGCTTCATCGCCACCAACAACGAAGAGTGGTTCGAGGGCTGCAAACTCTATTGCATCCCCTTCGAAGGCTATATCACTTATGGCGGAATGAACGGTCGCGACCTCAATGCGCTGGCAGTGGGACTCGACGAGAACACCGAGTTCGACATGCTCGAGACGCGCATCCATCAGGTGGCATATCTGGCAAAGAAGCTCGATGAGTATGGCATTCCGTATCAGCGTCCGGCAGGTGGACACGCCATCTTTGTGGATGCCGACAAGGTCTTGACGCATGTGCCGAAAGAAGAGTTCCCCGCACAGACACTGACCTGCGAGCTCTATCTCGAAGCTGGCATCCGTGGCTGCGAAATCGGCTATATGCTTGCCGACCGCGACCCCGTCACCCGTGAGAACCGTTTCGGCGGACTCGACCTGCTGCGCCTGTGTATCGCCCGTCGTGTATATACCGACAATCACATGAATGTCATCGCCGCAGCCTTGAAGAACGTTTATGACCGTCGTGAGAGCATCACGCGTGGTGTCGCCATCGAGTGGGAAGCACCGCTCATGCGCCACTTCACGGTGAAGCTGCGCCGTCTCGGATAAGAGGCTTTATATGGCGTCAGCGGAACTAAGAAACTTGAAAAATTACAGATGACACTTATGAAAAAAACACTTTCAGACCGCCAGTTGTTGCTCTGTGCCTGTGCTTGTTTAGAGGCACAGGGCGACTTGCGGCGTCTTGACCCAGCCATCCGTCGCGCTTTGGATGGCGGTGTGACCATCAACGAGCTGAAGGAGGCTTTCTCCCAACTCTATGCCTACACGGGTTTTCCCCGCTCACTCAATGCCTTGGGCACGCTCGAGAAGGTGCTTGCCGACCGCAAGGCTCAGGGCATCGCCGACAGTGAGGGCAAGCCGTGGAAGCGTCCGGAAATTTGGAACGATGCGGCACAGGCATTGAAGCAGGGAACGGAGGTGCAGACGCTGCTCGAGGGCGGCATTCCGTGGGACTACGACTTCTGTCCGCAGAACGACTATTACATGAAGTCGCACCTCTTCGGCGACGTCTTCGCCAGCGACCAGCTCAAGGCTTCCGACCGCGAACTCGTCACCGTGTCAGCCCTCAGCGGCATGACGGGCGTCGAGCCCCAGTTGGAAGGTCATAAAGAGTGTGCCGTCTATATGGGCAACACCAAGGAGCAAGTGGACGAGCTCTGCCAGTGGCTCAGGGAAGAAGGCTACAGTCTGTAACCGGCAGACAAGGTGGTCATCTCAAAGAAAAGTGAAACAAATCAAGTGTCAACTCTAAGAAAGCATTGAGAAAATGAAGACCGTAAAGTTCACGTTGTTAGTTGCTTTCGCCGCCTTCTTCGCTTCCTGTTCAGATGATACGGAGGTCATCACGGTGGCATCCAAGCGTGCCTGTTATTGCGATTTCACGGGATGGGTGGTCCCCACCTTTATATATAAGACGGGGAACAACGGTGCCTGGAAGACCGCGAGCGAGATCAACGGCTTTGTCTATGAGCCCGGATATGAATATGTCTTGGAAGTGACATGGCATGAGAGGGACCCGAGGGTGCAGGATGCGGCGTCGAGCTATATGCAGGTAGAGCGTGTCGTCTCCAAGACACAGAAGGAGACCACTTTCCCTTCGACCTTCCAAATGAAAATCTACGACGAGTCCTGGTCGGCACAGAAGCCATGCGAGGAAGTCTTTGGCAATGATTGACAACCGCCATTTCTGATGATCAATGTGATATAACAACGGGAGCCGCCTCTCAGTCTGAGAAGCGGCTCCCGTTGTGTTATCTAACCTGTCGGTGATTAAATCTCGCCGTCGCCGTAGATGAATCCCTGCTGTGCGGCAGTAAAGTCGAACACCTCTTCCGGACGGAAGAAACGTTTCAGTTCGATGGCTGCATTTTCAATAGAATCTGATGCGTGGACGATGTTCTGCTGGTTGCTCATCGAGTAGTCGCCACGGATGGTGCCGGGAGCAGCCACGCGGGCATTCGTCGCACCCGTCATCGTGCGTACCACCTGCACGGCATCCACACCGCGCAGTGCCAGTGCTACGACAGGCGATACCTGCATCGAAGCAGCGAGGGCAGGGAAGAAAGGTTTATCCACCAAGTGCGCATAATGTTCGCGTAATATCTCATCGCTCAGTTGCATCATTTTCAGTCCTACAATCTGCAATCCGCGACGTTCGAAGCGTTTGATAATCTCACCCATCAAGTTGCGTTGCACACAACTGGGTTTCAGTAATACGAGTGTTGTTTCCATAAAAAATATTTATTGTTAAAGCTGATAATAATTAGTCACGGTTCCGTGAAACAGGCTGCAAAATTAGTGAAAAAAATCCGATTACTTTTAATAATCGGTGATGTTTTTGCTGCTATGTAGTGATTTTGCAGGCAAAACAAGTGTTGTCGCAGAGATTTCCGTTACGGTTTCTGCTTATATCCGTTGTAGCGTTCCAGCGCTTTCAGACAAATGTCTTCGTAGGGCAGTCCCAGTTTGTCTATCATGTTGGGGAACACCTTGAAGAAGCTACAGTAATAGAGCGCGAGGAACTTATAGCCATCAATCGTCCGTTCTGGCATATTCTGTATCGTGTAGCGTCCGTTCATCTTCACTCCATCGTGCCATAGTGCTGCTGTTTCCATGGCAATCATCCGACATTTTCCGACGCTGATGGTATCAAGATATTCCATCACGATTGTCATTTCCGTCAGCAACCGCTCCGGATCGATAACATCCGGTTCGTTATCGGCAGTTGGTGTCGTAGCAGGTGTTTCCGTTTCCTTCTTCACCTCCTTCACCTCCTTTTTCTCCAGTTCGCTGGGAGCCGCCTGTTCATCTTCCCCAAGCATTTCAATAGGGGAGAACAGCAATTGCTCGGACAAATCCTCTGTATGTTTCTTTTTCTTTTTAGCCATTGTAGGGGACAAAGTTAGTGCAAACTGAGTGAAAAACAAAAAGAATCTCATTCTTTTTTATATCCGAAGTGCAGCCTAACTTGGACGTCAGTCAAAGTTAGTGCAAACTGAGTGAAAAACAAAAAGAATCTCATTCTTTTTTATATCCGAGGTGCAGCCTAACTTGGACGTCAGTCAAATATACGAATAAGTGAGGACAGTGCAAAAGAAAAGTTGTTTTCTTTTTACTGTCGAGCGGGAGTATCTTATCTAAATATACGAATAAGTGAGGACAGTGCAAAAGAAAAGTTATTTTCTTTTCACTGTCGAACGAGAGTGTTTTATACAAAGATTAAAAAATCTGCTTGAATTTACACATTATTATAATAATATAATAGAAAAAAATCGTATCTTTGCCTTCGAGTTGTGCGCCTCAGCGGAGACGAACAACCATTTTGAGGAAAAATAATAACAGCATTAGCAGTTATTCGGCGTGCTTGGAATGTAGGAAGTTTCAATATGTCCACAATGATAAATGTCTAATGTCTGCGCTTAATGGCGTGGGCATTATGCTTATCAGTGGGCGGGTCTTTCCTACAACCTCAAGCACGGATAAGCGTCCGCGCTTTTTTCGTGTCTTTTCGGTTGTGGAAAACCTGTTGCCCGATAAGTGCTTTTGCCTAAAGCTATAAGCGCAAAAATGCCAAACAATAATGAAAATTCTTCCTTGATAGATATCAGGGAGGACGACTTGTCGGCATTGTCGCCAGAAGTGCTTCTTACACTATTGCGCGACCATACCACAGGCAAGAATATCTTCTGGGCTACACACGACTATAAGTCGCTCGGTCCAGCATACGATTACTATTCTGAGATATTGCCAGAACTGATTACAGGCAAACACGGAATGGTAATCCGTCCTCGTGTGCTCAAATCAAAAGAGAATCAAACAGACCGTTCGAAGGATATGGCAGAAGTGTTTACGCCTTCTTGGGTTTGTAATGCTCAGAATAATCTGGTGGATGAAGCATGGTTTGGTCGAAAGGATGTATTCAATATTGAGGACTCAACCAGCCATACATGGAAATCTAATCCGAACAAAATAGAATTTCCAGAAAACAAAACTTGGAAAGACTATGTACGCGCTACACGTATGGAAATAACCTGTGGCGAGGCTCCTTATCTTGTAAGCCGATATGATGCCACTACTGGAGAACCTATTCCTATAGAACAACGTATTGGACTTCTCGACAGAAAATTGCGCATAGTCAGTGAGAATACAGAAACTACTAGCGACTGGCTTAAATGGGCACAGGTTGCTTATATGAATACCTATGGTTATGAGTGGCAAGGAGACAACCTGTTGTTAGCCCGAGAGGCTTTGCTCTACACTTTCATCGAATATTATCAAGCAAAATTTGGCAAAGCTCCACTCATTAAAAGCATTAACTACATAGCTTATATCATTTCATGGAATTTTTGGCAGATGGACGGATTGAAAGGTGTTATTCCAGACTCTTGCAAGAATGGAGTAAAAGAAAAAATCCAAACACTTTTTGGTGAAGAGGAACAGATAGTCACATGTCCAGCCTGCCAACAGGAAGGAGTTCGAGGACACAATGGCATTTATTGTGTCATTCGTGATTGGGGAAACAACAAAAAGAAAATGCGATTTATTGATCTTATAAAATAATAGTCTATGGCAACATTTGGATCTTCTCTGAAATCAAAACTTATTTATGTATTTGCCATTAATGACGAACGTCATAACGATTGTCTAAAGATTGGCGAGACGACCATCGATGAAGATGATGGTAGCAACCTCTTTACCAATACAGATGTGCTACAAAAGGCTGCCCACAAACGCATACGTCAATATACGAAAACAGCAGGTATAGCCTATCAATTGCTATATACGGAAATCTCCATCTTCGTGCATAGCGGCATGATAATGAGTTTTAACGATAAGCAGGTGCATAAGGTGTTGGAACGCTCAGGAATCAAGAAAAAACAGTTTGAGGGAGTCAGTGGAGCCGATGAGTGGTATTGTTGCGACTTGGAAACCGTGAAAAAAGCCATCGCTGCTGTTAAGAAAGGAGAAACGAGTCTGCATCCTCATGAGATAACCCAAGGACAATCACCCATTATATTCCGCCCAGAACAACAGGAGGCCATTGATAAAACACGCAAGCGTTTCAAGAGAGGCAACCAAATGCTTTGGAATGCCAAAATGCGCTTTGGAAAAACACTCTCCGCCCTGCAGGTGGTAAAGGAAGAGGAATTCAAGCGCACTTTGATACTAACACATCGTCCTGTGGTGGATAAAGGATGGTTTGAGGACTTCGGCAAGATATTCTATGACAGGAAAGACTACCGTTATGGTTCGAAAGGTAACGGAGAAAAATTCAAAGTTTTGGAAAAGAAGGTAGCATCGGGTTCCAAGTATATCTATTTCGCTTCCATGCAAGACCTTCGTGGCTCAGAGCAAGTAGGAGGAAAGTTCGACAAGAACAACGAACTGTTTTCTGCTGCATGGGACTTTGTTATTGTTGACGAGGCACACGAGGGAACAAAAACGGAACTCGGACAGAATGTTTTGAAAGAACTTATTAAAAATGATACGAAGGTTCTTCAGTTATCAGGAACTCCGTTCAACCTATTTGATGATTATTCTGAAGAGGAGATTTTTACTTGGGATTATGTGATGGAACAAAAGGCTAAACAGGAATGGGCTGTAGATAATCCATACGAACCTAATCCATACGCCTCGTTGCCAGCCATCAACATCTACACCTACGACTTAGGCAACCTAATGAGTGAATACATGGAAGACGAAAAGGCATTCAATTTCCGCGAGTTCTTCCGTACAAAGGACGATGACACATTTATACATGACAAAGATGTTGACCGTTTTCTCGACTTGCTTTGCAAGGATGACAAGGACAGCCTCTACCCTTATTCTAATGATAATTTTCGCCGTATCTTCCGTCATACTCTTTGGTTGGTGCCTGGTGTAAAAGCTGCAAGGGCATTGAGTACCAAACTGAAGTCACATTCAGTGTTCGGTATGTTCCAGATAGTAAATGTTGCAGGACAAGGCGATGAGGACGAGGAGAATGCAGAAGCACTCCAAATGGTCAACAAAGCTATAGGTGAAGACCCTGATGAAACCTTTACTATTACACTCTCTTGCGGACGACTGACAACAGGTGTCAGCATCAAGCCTTGGACTGCTGTATTCATGATGGCAGGTTCGTTCAGCACCTCAGCAGCCCAGTATATGCAAACCATCTTCCGAGTGCAGACTCCATTTACTAATCATGGTCGCATGAAGGAGCAATGCTATGCTTTTGATTTCGCACCAGACCGTACGTTAAGAGTATTGGCAGAAACGGCAAAGGTGAGTGCTAAAGCAGGCAAGCAGACAGAGGAAGACCGTCGTATATTAGGTGATTTCCTGAATTTCTGTCCAATCATCTCTGTTGAAGGTTCCAAGATGAAACCTTATGACGTGAACAAGATGATGGGGCAGTTGAAGAAAGCTCAGATAGAGAAGGTGGTGCAATGTGGTTTTGAAGATGGCGCACTTTATAATGACGAATTGCTGAAACTGACGGACGTAGAACTGAAAGACTTTGATGACTTGAAGAAAACCATTGGTACTACAAAAGCAATGGCTAAGACTGGAGACATTGATGTCAATAATCAAGGTTTCACCAATGAGCAATATGCCGAGAAAGAGAAGCTGGAAAAGAAGAAAAAGAAAGACCTGACTCCAGAGGAAAAGGCCCGTCTTGAAGAACTGAAAGCAATGAACAATCAGCGCAAGAATGCCATCAGCATCCTGCGCGGTATCTCCATCCGTATGCCTCTGCTGATATATGGTGCAGAACTTAAGAATGAGGAAGAAGAAATTACCATTAATAACTTCGCCTCGCTCATCGACGACCAGTCATGGAAAGAGTTCATGCCGAAGGGTGTTGATAAGGAAAAGTTTGAGAAATTCAAAAAGTATTACGACCCAGACATCTTCCGCGAGGCAGGCAAGCGCATCCGTGAGATGGCACGCGCTGCTGATAAGTTCACGATAGAAGAACGCATCGAGCGCATTTCCGCTATCTTCAACACCTTCCGCAATCCTGACAAGGAAACGGTGCTCACTCCTTGGCGAGTAGTGAACATGCACATGAGCGACTGCCTCGGCGGCTGGTGTTTCTATGATGAGGAGTTCAAGCAACCGTTGTCTGTTCCCCGTTATGTGGACCAAGGCAAGGTTACGAAAGATGTTTTTCGTCCTAACAGCCACATCTTAGAAATCAACTCCAAGAGCGGTCTCTATCCGCTCTATGTGGCCTACAATATCTATCGCGCAAGAGTCGAGACCGCCAAACAGAAATACGGAGAAGTCTCTCATGGTTTCGCCATGAACCTGTGGGATGCCACCATCGAAGAGAATATCCTCGTGGTTTGTATGACTCCTATGGCAAAGAGTATTACCAAACGTACTCTTGCAGGCTTCCGCAATACCCGTGTGAATGCCCAATATTACAAAGATCTAATCCAGAATATTTCAGAACGTCCAGAAGCCGTTGTCAACACTTTCCGCGACGGCAAACGTTTCTGGAAAATAAATCAAGATACAAATATGAAATTCGACGCTATAGTAGGTAATCCGCCGTATCAGGAAAGGACAACGGCAACAGGTTTTCAAGGAGTTTCAATATATCAATTATTTATTGAATTGTCACGTAGAATGAAACCGCATTATTTTTCAATGATTTCACCAAGCAGATGGATGACAAAAGGAAGTATGGGGGTAAGAGAAGAATGGGTTGATATGATGCTCAACTCTAATCACTTTATAAAAGTAGAGGATTATATTGACTTCTCTGAATGTTTTACTGGTGTTGGCATTGGAGGAGGTGTAAGTTATTCTTTATATAGTGAAGAGTATAAAGGATTATGTGAATACAATCTACATCAAGATGGAAAGATATATAAACGTAAGCAATATTTGAATAATTTAGGTGCTGGTATTGTTATTCGCGATGGCAATGCTTCAGAAATAATAGAAAAGGTTGTACATATTGAAGGCAAATACTTTATTGATAAAAATTTTTCATCCTTGGTAGGGCCTTTACACTTCTTCGATAGAGATGAAACCTTAGGAACAAATTGGCGAGGTTACTCTATAAGAAAAAACAAAAATCATCCGATAAAATGTTATATTAATAAACGATTAGAAACATGTGGTTATGGATGGGTTAAGCTTTCTGATATTCCAAAAGGACATAAAACCATCTCTTTGCATAAAGTGTATATTCCTAAAGCTTATGGAACTGCTGGTGATCCTAATGTGATTGGAACACCATTTTATGGAGAACCAAATAGCGTATGCTCTTTCTCATATGTCGTAATAGGATTCGACTCTGAGAAGCATAACTATAGTAAGGAAGAGTGTTTTAATATAATTACTTATATGAAAACCAAATTTTTCAGGTATATGGTAACAATTAGAAAGAAAACCCAAGATAATCCAAGCCCTGTATTCCAATTCGTTCCCCTCCAAGACTTTAGCGAACCTTGGACAGATGCAGAACTCTACAAAAAATATAATCTGACAGATAAAGAAATTGCATTTATCGAATCAATGATAAAACCGATGGAATAAAAGAACTCCACCGCCTAAAGAAATATAGATTATAATATGGTACATATAGAAGGAAAAGACGACAGAATGGTTGCTAACAATTTGGAACCGCATTACCTTACCCATCCTGGTGAGGTGATTAAGGATGAGTTGCAATTTCGCGGCATTAGCCAACGGCGTTTGGCTGCTCAGATAGGTGTGCCTGCAAGTCAATTGAACGAGGTATTGAATGCCAAACGTCAGCTAAATGCTGAAATGGCTTTGCTTATTGAACAGGCTCTTGGTATTGATGCAGCACCTTTGCTCTCTCTCCAGATGAAATACAATCTGATTTCTGCTAAACGCAATAAAACGTTTTTTGAACACTTAAAAAAGATACCAAGAATAGCTGCCGCATTCTGAATTTAATGAGATGTTTTGGAAATAAGGACGCTACGAATTTTTAAAAGATAGCCTTTTTGATTTCCTGTACCAACTCACCAGAAGTACGATGACCGAGGGGTAGGAAAGCGTTTGTAATCGAGAAACTTTCCGCTTGTTTTTATATTAAGCGCATTACAAATGCTTATATTCAGCCCGTTCGGATAGCATATCCGAACGAACGGAGAACTATCCTACATCTTGGACGCTATCTCCATATTGCGCTTCATGTACTGCGCAAAGTCGCTCGAGTTTATTGGCGATTGCTGCGATGCGGCTATTTTCCGCATCTTGCGCTCCGTCACTTCTTTGTGAAATTGGTTGAGATATGTCATACATATTATATTTAGCTTACTACGTTGCAAAGATAAATAATAATTCTAAAATATCCAATAAAACAAAATAAACTTTTTAGCTCTGTGAACCTTTCCTGTTTCTTCTTTATTTCACATTTTTTCTCCTTTTTGCTGAAGAATCAACTTACTTTCGTATCTTTGCAACGGCTTTATGCCATCAGTAGAAACAAATTTTTAAATGAATTATAAAGATGAAAAAGACAGTTTTAACCTTTTTGTTGGTGCTGATCGCTGGGATGGGCGTGCAGGCACAGTTGTTGTACAAAATTTCTGGTAACGGACTGAAGGCACCGAGTTATGTCATCGGTACGTATCACCTCGCCCCCGTGTCGTTCACTGACAGTATTCCTGGACTGAAAGCGGCGCTGAATGCTGCGGAGCAGGTGTATGGGGAAATCGACATGGAAGAAATGATGAAGCCTGACAACTTGATGAAGATGCAGCAGGCGATGATGCTTCCAGAGGGAACGACGCTGAATATGCTCCTCACAGCAGACGAAATGACTCGTTTCAATGCCTTCCTGAAGCAACTGTTGGGCACGGACATGACGAACCCAATGGTGGAAATGCAGATGGGAAAACTCACACCGCAAGCACTCAACACGCAACTGACCGTATTGATGTATATGATGAAGAAGCCTGGCTTCGATGCGCAGAATCCTTTTGACGGCTATTTCCAGAAGGTGGCAAAAGAGCAAGGAAAACCTGTTGGAGGCTTGGAAACGTTCGATTTGCAGATGGAGGTGCTGTTCGGTTCGATGACTTTGGAACGCCAGAAAGAACTGCTGATGTGTCTTGTTGACAATAACGACGTGATGATAGCAATGATGGAGAAGGTGATTGAAGGCTTCTTTACGCAGGACTTGAGCAAGGTGCAGGCAGCGATGGACGAGAAACTGCATAACAGTTGTGACTCTACACCAGAGGAAGATGCACGCTTAATCTATAAGCGCAACGCTGACTGGATGACGAAGATGCCTGCCATCATGGCTGAGAAACCGACCTTCTTTGCTGTCGGTGCTGCTCATCTCACAGGCGAGAAAGGACTCATCCACCTGCTCAAAACTGCAGGATATACGGTGGAAGGAGTTCAGTAGTAATTAAAAATTAAGAATTAAAAATTAAGAATTATGATTAGGTTTTCGAACCAGTAATTGTCAATTCTCAACTATCAAGTCTTAATTCATAATTCTTAATTCTTAATTATCAATTGCGCGCGTGCCAGTGCGATGTCGATGTGGTTACAGATGTTCTCTTCGCCGAGCAACTGGTTGAAGCCGTTGTTCTTCAATACGCTCTCCACTTTCGGAACGACGCCCGAGAGCACGATGGTGATGCCGTCGTGCTGGCTCATCTTACAGAGGTTCTCCAGGTTGTGGAGTCCCGTGGAATCGATGAACGGCACCTTTCTCATGCGGATGATGCGCACCTTCGGACGATTGCCGTAGCGTGCCATGATGTCTTCGAAGCGGTTGCCGGCACCAAAGAAGTAGGGACCGTTGATTTCATAGACCTCCACACCTTTGGGGATGGTGAGGTGTTCAAGATTTCCACGCTCCATGTCGGCATCCTCGTTGAGGTCTATCTCGTCGAGAATGGCGCGTACCTCGGTGGTTTCTGCCATTCGCCGCATGAAGAGCAGACATGCGCAGAGCAGTCCTACTTCGATGGCGATGGTGAGGTCGAAGATGATGGTGAGGAAGAACGTGAGCAGCAGGACGGTGATGTCGCTCTTCGGATTGTGCATGACGGCGATGAAAGAGCGCCATCCGCTCATGCCGTAGGACACGACAACGAGCACTCCGGCGAGGCACGCCATGGGGATGTATTGTGCCAACGGCATGAGGAACAGGAAGATGAGCAGCAGCATGGCAGCGTGGATGATACCCGAAATGGGGGTCCGTCCGCCGTTCTTGATGTTCGTCATGGTGCGTGCAATGGCTCCCGTGGCAGGTATTCCGCCGAAGAGCGGCGAGACGATATTTGCCATGCCTTGTCCTATCAATTCCGTGTTGGAGTGGTGGTTGTCGCCAATCACACCGTCTGCCACCGTTGCCGAAAGCAGCGACTCGATGGCTCCGAGCACGGCAATCGTAATAGCCGGTCCTACCAGCATCTTAATCGTGTCCCAAGAGAGAGCCGGAACCGTTGCTGAGGGGAGGGTGGAACTGATGTCGAAGCGGTCGCCGATGGTTTCGATGGTCGTCACGCCGGCATATTCTTTCAGCAGGAGCACCACCACGGTGACGAGGATGATGGCAACGAGCGAACCGGGAATCTTCTTCAGTACGCGCTGCGACAGGACGATAATCACGATACTTGCGATGCCTATTCCTGCGCTCCATGGGTCGATATCGCCCAGATGCGAGAAGTAGGCACCCCATTTCTCAATGAAGTCAGCCGGCACATTGTCTATTCTCATGCCCAGCAGGTCTTTGATTTGGGTCGTAAATATGGTCACTGCGATACCGGCGGTGAAGCCTACGATGATAGGATAGGGGATATACTTGATGATGGTGCCCAGTTTCAGCACACCCAAGAGGATGAGGAAGACACCTGCCATCAGCGTGGCAATCGTCAGTCCCTGTATGCCATATTGCTCGATGATGCCTGCCACGATGACGATGAAGGCGCCTGTCGGACCGCCTATCTGCACCTTGCTTCCGCCGAATGCAGAGATGACGAAGCCTGCCACCACGGCGGTGATGATGCCTTTCTCGGGCGATACGCCAGAAGCGATGGCGAAAGCGATAGCCAGCGGCAACGCCACGATGCCCACGATGATGCCTGCCATCGCGTCGGCGGCAAACGTCTTGCGGTCGTAATTCTTGATGACAGATGCCAGTTTCGGGCGGAAAACATCCTGCAGATGTCCGGAAATAGTCTTGTTCATAATCGTGTTTTTGCTATAACGGGATATGACATTGTTTCTAAAACGCCTGCAAAGATAGTGCAAGTTGAGAGAAGAACAAAATAAAAGCTTGTTTTTATTTTTGTTGTCGAACGTGAGTATTTTATAAAAAGGTACGATTATTTTATAAAAAACACGTCCAATTCACTTTATTCTATTATTTTTTCTTAATTTTGCAAACACATAGAGCAATGTTGTTTGTAATAATGAAAGTGTCATAACCAAGTAATCAACGCAAAAATGGGAAAACGAAGAGCGAAAGATATGATGAGAAAAGCGCTGCTGCGGGCAGCCGTAGCCATGATAGCGGTGCAAGTCAAAGCATCGGTGGGCGAACCCTTCAAATATGGTGAGATGCCGACGTTTAATGCAGAAGTGAACATGAGTCTGCACGCTGACAGGGAAACCGGTGTGGAAAGACTGATACTGATGGAGACAAAGAGCGAGCCGGACGGCGCAGAGCGTGCAGAGACAGCAAAACTGATGTGTCTCTATCCGGCATCACTCTCGTCGCCTTCATGGACATGGATGCGTACCAACGAGGGAGTGAAGCCATATAAGGTGATGGACGACCTGACCTTCGTCGGTGTGCCCCTCTTCGTGGCAGGTATCATTGCCAAGAGCGAGAAGAAGGCTTTCCGGCAGAACGACGGTACGAAACACGTGCTGCTGACGGAGTTTAAGACGCGTATCGACGACTATACGCAGTATTTCGGACCAGCCATGACGCTGGGACTGAAAATCGGTGGCGTGGAAGGACGCTCCGACTGGGGGCGCCTGCTTGCCAGTTCAGCCATGTCCTACGGTATCATGGCGATACTCGTCAACAGCATCAAATATACCTCAAAGGAAATGCGACCGGACGGCTCGTCAGCCAATTCCTGGCCCTCGGGACACACAGCGACCTCCTTTGCCGGTGCAACCATCCTCCATAAGGAATACGGACTGACCCGCTCGCCGTGGTACTCCATCGCCGGATATGGCGTGGCTACGGCAACAGGCGTGATGCGTGTGCTCAACAACCGCCACTGGGTGAGCGACGTGCTGTCGGGTGCAGGCATCGGTATCCTGTCAACAGAGTTGGCTTACGCCCTGAGCGATATCCTTTTCAAGGGAAAGGGACTGTTGCGAAACGACCTCAACAGCGACGGCAATATCGTCACCAACCCCTCGTTCTTCAGCGTGTCAATGGGAGTGGGATTCGGAAGCAAAAAGCTGGATTTCGACTTGGAGAAGTTTGACCTGGAAGGAGGTGAAGACAGCAAGGTGCTCAACTTGAAATTCGGAACATCTACCGCCGTGGCTGCCGAAGGAGCTTACTTCTTCAACAAATACATCGGTGTGGGTGGACGACTGAGAGTGAACAGTTCGCCTATCAAGGGATGGGACGGAGTCGAGCAGATTGCGACAAAAGACATCTTCAGGACGATACTGGAAATCAGCAATGATGACATGGCGGAACTCCTCGTCGCAAGGGGAACACCCGGCACACCCGACTACCAGCCGGGCATCATCGACGATTTCAACCTGAAAATCCAGAGCGACCACCTCACAGAGTTCGCTGCCGACCTCGGTCTGTACTTCAACCTGCCGCTGTCCGACCGCTTCGCACTGGGCAGCAAACTGCTCGTCGGGCGCAGCATCATGCAGGAACTCAATCTCGATGCCGTCGTCTCGGGAGGAATGAAGGACTTTGATTTCGAGGAAGACCCGAACGACGAAGATAATTTCTTCGTGAAAAACGTCCGGCATCTGGGCAACTACTCCACCGAATGGGACTATTTCACCGTCGGCGGAAACAAGACCTTCAAGGTCGGAACGGGCATCTCGCTGACCTACGCCTACAAGTCGAACTTCGCGTGGAAAATATTCTGCGACTACGACTATACGCGCAAAACCTACACGATGACCTACAACCCAGGCGCATTCATCATCGATGCACTGCCCAACATCAGCAAACTCGTAGGCTTGAAGTATAGCGACACGGAAGAGACACAGCGCATCAAGAAGGCGCGCAACACCTTTGTGTTGGGAGGCTCCTTCGTCATCAATTTCTAAGATACGAGTTTCTAATCCGATAGAAAAGCATTGAGAAACCACTCGGCAAGACTGTCGGGACGGATGTGCCGACGTGCCTCGTCGGGCGTAAACCAGGCATACGCATCGATTTCGTTGTTCGTGTGCAGTTCATGGTCGTCTGCCACATAGGCGGTGAAATTGCACATCAGCGTGTTCGACGGCTCGAAGAAGCTGGTGCGGTTGAAGGCAATGCGGTGTGCCGTCAGCCCCATTTCCTCTTTCAGTTCGCGCAACACGGCGTGCTCAGCCGTCTCTCCCCGGTTCACGTATCCTGCCACGAGGATGTAGTGGGGGCGTCCGTATTGTTTTACGAGGAGCACCTTCCCGTTTTGCTCGTTGATGACAATCAGGCTCACGGCGACGTTATACATCGGGAAGCGGAATGCCTCGCACTGCTCGCACCAGGGCACGATGCCTTCGCCTTCGAGCGCCTTTTCCGTCAGCAGTGCCCCGCATTCGGGGCAGTGTTTGTGTTGTTTCATATCTGTTCTTTAATATTTGTATTCCTTCTGCGGTTTCGCCTCACAGCCGTCGGTCATTTCGCGATGGATGTGTCGGGCGCGCTTTCCTTCGCCCGCTTTGTAGCGTTCACCGTAGGGCGTATAGTTGCATTTGAATCCCGTGATATGCCTGTCGGTGCTGAAGTTCTTCGGGTCGTCAACAGGCGTGCTCTGCACGGAAATATGGAATTTCCCCATCTCGCGCAGTTCAACGACATAGCCATCCTGCATATACTGCTTCACGGTGTCGAACAGCTCGCGCAACACGAGGCGCACGTCCGATGCCTTTGCCGTACAGTTCTCCTGTATCGTCTGCTCTATCTGCTCCATCGACACCTTTCCTTGCTTCACCGTGTGAGCATAATATTTCCCGTAGTTCTTACTGCTTTTGATTTGATTTTTAATAAGTTTGTAGTGTATTGCCATAGAAAAGATAATTATTAAAGGTTGATTTTAACTTTTGCAAAGTTACTATATATGGAGGCGAAATGCAAGGTTTGGTTAACTAAAAGTTGCACTTTCTAAAAACAAATTCACTGAATTTGCTCACCAATTTCAGTGAATTTGGTCATCAATTTCAGTGAATTTGCATTTCAATCCCTGAACTTTCACGCACACTCTTTTCCAGTTTTGGCGGTCGAGATAGGCAACAGCTATCTGATAAATTGGAATTTTACTTGCTTTCTAGTTTTTCTTTCTTCTCTAGGTAATCAAGCAAATCTATTGTTCCTGTCTCATTTTCAATATTAAGAACAGGTACTTTCTCCACAATCC
>Ga0256406_1002718_pt1 | contig 24072 bp, 18 predicted proteins | sample RumenRJG_03DNA_FD_185986 | JGI IMG/M metagenome (GOLD analysis project Ga0256406, IMG submission 185986) | Bovine rumen microbial communities from Lethbridge, Alberta, Canada - RJG_03 | ecosystem: Host-associated > Mammals > Digestive system > Stomach > Rumen | place: Canada: Alberta | collected...
GCCCCTACCTCTTCAGCAACTCCATGGCCCCAGGCCTCGTCGCCGCAGGCATACGCATGTTCGAACTCATGAGCGAGACCAACGCCCTGCAGGACAAACTGCACGAGAACACCGACTACTTCCTCCGCCGCATGAAGGAAGAAGGCTTCGACTGCAAACCCAGCGAGAGCGCCATCTGCGCCGTCATGATCTACGACGCCGCCAAGAGCCAGCAGTATGCCGCCAAGATGCAGGAAGAAGGCATCTTCGTCACCGGCTTCTACTATCCCGTCGTCCCGAAGGGCCAGGCCCGCATCCGCGTCCAAATCAGCGCCGCCCACGAGCACGAGCACCTCGACAAGTGCATCGAGGCCTTCAAGAAAGTCCGTGCCGAAATCGAGAAATAATTAACACTCGCACGATAGCAGAAAGGGCACCCAACCGGGTGCCTTTTTTTTACCCCTATAGCTACTATATATTCTTCTAAAGAAGAATATATCAATCAGCAAGTTATAGTTGTCAGCAACTACCCCGACTAACACATAAAAAACAGATGATGAGAATTATGAGGAAGATGAGTAATCGATGCATAGCGTAAGCCACCCATTAACATTTCCATTCCTTAGCAACCCTGCGGGAATATATATTATTATCTCTTCGAGATAATAATACCCATGATGTTACGTTATATTGAAGAATCTAGGATAATTCTAGGGAAACTCTAGGGTAATTCTAGGGTAATTCTAGGGTAAATATAGGGACACCCCATGATAACAAACACATGACAAGTACCTAACAAGCATAATACAAGCCTATGTCAAAGATTGATTCTAATGGATTGGAGCACGGCAAGCGTGGCAACAATATATATGTGGAGCTCAACAACCTGCAGGTCAAGAAAGCCCTATACCGTCCAACCAATCCACGCTCACCTGCGCAGCAGAGACATCGAGCCAAGCTGGCATTTGCCAACCGCCTCTCGGCCCATTTATCCGAAGCCGTCAACCTCGGCTTCGCCCGTGTCGCCGAAGAGACCAAGGACCTGACACCTCGCAACGCTTTCGTCAAAGCCAACTGGGACAATGGTGCTTTGTGCTGGGATGAGGAAAGTTCCCTGTGGGAGCTCTGCCCTGAGCGCCTTCTGTTGGCCAATGGTCCGCGGCATATCCCCTCTGGCATAACTGCCGAACTCGACGGCAACTTCCTGCGTATCACCTGTCCGGACGCAGGACTTTATGATATGCATGCCGTACCCGACGACCAACTCCTCGTGGCCGTCTATCTGCCCGACCTTCCCGCGATGAGTCTCTATCGCGGCCCCATGCGTGACAGCTGTTCCCAATGCACCTTCGAGCTTCCCACGGAGATGTGCGCCTCCGGTGCCCTGATGCATGTCTATGCCTGGTTCTGCGCCACCTGCTTCCATCGCGCCACCGCCACCAAATCCCAAGTCCGCCCCGACCAATCCAGCCCCAGCCGTCACCTCGGCACCTTCCATATTCCTACATCCATACACTAACACGCTAACACATTTACATATTAACGCATTCAATAATATTTTGCCAATTCGGAAATTATTCGTATTTTTGCACTCGATTTTGATTAAAAATCGAGTTTAGAAAACAATATTTTAAATGAAATTTATACAATAATATAGTCATTATGTTACCGCGTATTCTCAACTTGTCCAATGAGATAGATAGCAGCATCTTCCTGTTCGGAGCCCGACAGACAGGCAAATCAACCATCCTGCGACAGCAGTTCCCCAATGCTATCTATATCGACTTGCTCGACAGCAGCATTAAAGAAAGGTATCGTCGCAACCCGACGCTCCTTTACGAAATGCTGAACGGGAAACCTGAAGGTACGCTGGTCATCATCGACGAAATACCAGAGGTGCCCGCCCTGCTCGATGAAGTACACCGACTGATTGTCGAGAGCGGTCTCGTTTTCATCCTTTGTGGCTCCAGCGCCCGAAAGTTGAAACGCAAGGGGCACAACACCCTCGGAGGACGAGCCTTCCCCGTATATCTCTATCCATTCGTCAGCGCCGAGATACCGGAGTTTGATATCGACAGGGCCGTCACTTTCGGAATGCTTCCTCCTCACTATCTTGCCAAGAACCCCTCTCGACTCCTGGCCGGATATATAAACATTTACCTGAAAGAAGAGATAAAAGAAGAAGCCTTGGTGCGCAACCTCGACGCCTTCCAACGCTTTTTGGAAGTAGCGGCATTGACCGACGGCGAAATTGTAAACAACGCCAATATAGCACAAGATTGCGGAGTGCGTGCTACCACAGTAAATGCCTACTTCGACATCCTCGAGGATACCCTGATGGGGTATCGCATCCCCGCATTCCGAAAGGTCATGAAGCGGAGGCTGATGCAGGCGCCAAAGTTCTACTATTTCGATATCGGTGTTGCTAACCACCTGCTGCACCGCAAAGAGCTGTTACGGGGTAGTGCTGACTACGGCCATGCCTTTGAGCACTTGGTGATTCAGGAAATCTATGCATGGCTGCAATACACACATTCGGAGGAAGAGTTATCCTACTGGCACACCTACACAGGCATCGAGGTGGACGCTGTCATTGGAGATGCCAGAGTGGCGATAGAGATCAAGTCTGCGGAAGAAATCCAACGACGTCACCTCAAAGGTCTCAAAGCCTTTGCCGACGAATACCCCGAAAGCCGACGGATAGTGGTATCTCTCGACAAACTCAGCCGAACCATCGACGGCATAGAATGCCTCTATGTCCTTGACTTCTTCAAAACGTTATGGAACAAAGGATTATAAAATCCACAAATTCCCACATCCCACATTCCCACATTAAAAAAGCATTCCCACACTCTGCCTGGCTCCATCGGAGACACGGCCTGCGTGGTATGCCTGCGAGCACCTTTGAAAATAAAAATTATTGCAGCGAGTCACCTTGTGGAGCAAACGCATTCAAATATATTTTGCCAATTAAAAGAATCTTCGTATTTTTGCAGGCAAATTAATAAGAAAAAGAAATGATGAGCGACATAGCCACATTAGACAATAGAACAGATACTCTTTTCAAAAGAATATCCGAATTAATAGAACAATCGCGGCGATTTGCAGTCAATGCTGTCAATGTGGCGGAGGTTAGGACTCGTTTTGAGGTGGGACGCTATATCTTTGAGGATGAGCAGCGTGGCGAACGTGCTACATACGGTCAACAGGTATTGAAAAACCTCTCTGCCCGACTGATGGAAAGATATGGTAACGATTGGAGCTATGACACACTGAAACGATGCCGTTTTTTTTATCAAGCTTACGCCAATACTGCAATTGGGGCAACGCCATTGCCCCAATTGAAAGAAACAACAGAATCTCCAGAAAGTGAAAAATCTACAAATTCGGGCAACGGAGTTGCCACAATTCAGATGCCCCGTTACACACTCTCATGGTCGCACTACCTTATTCTAATGCGAATTGAGAATAAAGAAGCCCGCAGCTTCTATGAGATTGAGGCGACTCAGCAACAGTGGTCTGTCAAACAACTGAAGCGTCAGGTAGGTAGCAGCCTCTATGAACGGTTGGCACTGAGCCGCGACAAGGACGAAGTGATGCGTCTGGCACGAGAAGGGCAAACCGTCGAAAAGCCATCAGATATCATCAAGAACCCTATCACGCTGGAGTTCCTTGGCCTAAAACCCGATGCCGCCTATACGGAGTCGAAGTTGGAGAGCGCCATCATTGGCCGCATGCAGCAGTTCCTGTTGGAACTTGGAAAAGGCTTCCTGTTCGAGGCCCGGCAGAAACGCTTCACCTTTGAGGAACGAAACTTCTATGTCGATTTGGTGTTCTACAATCGTCTCCTGCAATGCTACGTCCTGATTGACCTCAAGACCGGTGATCTCACGCACCAGGACCTCGGACAGATGCAAATGTATGTAAACTATTACGACCGATATGTGAGACAAGACTTTGAGAAGCCCACGATAGGCATATTGATGTGCGAGACGGCCAACAATTCCTTGGTCGAATTGACCCTGCCAGAAGATGCCAATATCTACGCACAACAATACACGCTGTACCTGCCGGACAAGACCTTGCTGCAAAACAAACTACGTGAATGGGTCACCGAATTTAAGGGAAAGGAGGGCAACGAATGACGGTTCGGCACATATTAGGCATCTCCGGCGGCAAAGATAGCGCTGCTTTATTTATGTGTAACCCTTCGGTGATCTCTCGGCGACCTCTCGGTGGTTTCCCTTCTTTGATCCTTCTTCGTGGATTCTATGATCCTTCTTTTTACTGACATCATTTCTTGATATAACTGAAACAAAATATGAACACACTGCCCCAATCGAAAACTTTACCGATAGAGCCGCTGACGCGCATCTTCAAGAATACAGCTGCAACCTACAAGTTCTATTGGTTTATTGGCATTCTCGACTTATATGTCAAAAAAGAGATGAAGCGGATGAGCATCTGGGAACTTATGGTTGAGATGACTGCCAACGCATGGTATCCTGTCAGCTATTTCCGGCTCTCGTTTGGCAAAAGCGACTCGCTGCGCGATGCTATCATCTCACTGCAAGAGGTGAACGGCATCCCAATGAATATCAGCCCAAACGAATTGCGTAAATGGTTGCACAACCACAAGAATGACACGATGGTGCGTCGGACGCTCGACTTCCTGCCCAAGAATGTGCCTTATTGGTTTCTGCGTCCGTGGATTGATGTGGCCGACACCAAAGAGATAATGCGCCGTTCGCAGTCGTTGGAAAACAACAGTCTCTACAAACTAACCAAAGAGGAAGATGCCATTTGGGTCGAACTGAACAGCAAGTGGTTGCCCTACCTCAAAGAAAACTACGTTATTCTTAAAGACTTCGCATATTGGAACCTCTCTTCGTTCCTGCAAGTTCGCAATCCCAATGTGCCTAACATTGTCACCAAGTTAGTGAAAGTGGAGAGTCGGCAAGCATTGACCAAACAGCGTAACCTGTGGGACTTCGTACTTGAACACTCACAGCCGATGAACTGCATCTACACTGGCAATATGTTGGAAGTGGGCAACTATGACCTTGACCATTTTATTCCGTGGAGTTTCGTATCGCACAACCTTTTGTGGAACCTTATTCCAGCCGACAGCAGTATCAACTCGTCGAAAAGTGACCGATTACCCGACCTTGACAAATACCTACTATCATATGCACAAACTCACCAATTGGCCGTTCGCACCTGCATAGAGGGCAACTATCGAAATAAAGAACTACTCGATGATTACATTTCGCTCGGCTGCACTCCACAAGAGCTGGTGGAGATGAACAAAACAAACTTGCTCAACTGCTTCAAACGCACTTTCTCACCGATGAGTCAGATTGCACAAAACATGGGATTTGAAGTATGGAGAAACTAACGCACATAGAACCAGAAAAGATAAACCATCCGTATCTGACTGCCATTAAACGGACAGACCTTTCTGTGCCCACACGTTATTTGCTTGGCAAAGGCTTGATTAAAGGTCGGATACTCGATTTCGGATGTGGCTTTGGTTTTGATACGGATGAGTTGAAACGGCAAGGATTGGATATTGTCGGATACGACTATTACTACCGTCCAGATTATCCTACAGGACAATTCGATACAATTATCTGCAATTACGTTCTCAATGTTCTTGAGCCCTACGCACAGGCAGAGGTGTTGATGAACGTCTCGAATTTGCTGAAGCCAACTGGAACGGCCTACTATGCAGTTCGACGCGACCTGGAGGAAGAAGGATTTCGATTGCATGCTATCCACAAGCAGTACACCTACCAATGCAACGTCAAGTTGCCATATAAGAGTTTGGTGAGTAACAGTTCCTATGAACTATACCAATACAATCATTTTAACAAGCTTCCTCGCATAGAAGGAGAAACCTGTCCGTTCTGTCGTTTGGCTCGTCGAGTTGAAGTGATATGCGAGACAGCCACCTGTGTGGCATTCTACGATGGTTACCCAGTTTCTCCCGGACACGCGCTCATTGTTCCTAAGCGGCATGTGGCATCATATTTTGACCTCACACACCACGAGCGAGAAGCAATGAATGTGATGCTGCAATACGTTAGGCAGAAAGTTGACGAGCGTTTTCATCCCGACGGATACAATGTGGGCATCAATGTCGGTGAAGCCTCTGGTCAATCGGTATTTCACGTTCACATGCATTTAATACCACGCTACAAAGGTGATGTTTCCAATCCAAAAGGCGGTGTCCGTGGTGTAATACATAGCAAGCAGAGCTATTCGGCAAAGAAAGAATGTACACCATCCGAGCCATCCACACCAAAAAACAAGATGCGACAAAAGTATGCCAATCACGGTGCAAAATGGACGGCAAAGGATGACGAACGCCTGTGGACGCTACTCACTGAAAAGGCAACCATCGAGGAATTATCGAAACTCTTCAACCGCAGCAGGAGAGCCATCGAACTTCGCATCCGAAAGATAGAGCAAGAAAAAGAGCTACTGACGAAAGAAAAACTGAAAGAAGAATACGACAAGGCATTTGATTTATACAGAAAAATGTTATAATACGATTAAAATCATCAATATTCCGATTAAAAGACCTAAATACCGAAGATAATTATTGTATTAAACACTGAAGACCATGTTGTCTGTTGAGTATATCCCCATGCAATATTATGATGCCATTGTCATTCATTTTATGGATGATGAAGGGTATGGTCATAATATATTTGTGGATGGTGGAGATATTTCTTCACCCAAGTATTGTTATTCTGACAAATTGAAGGTGTGTCTTGAGGGAATTTTTAATAAAGGGGAGCTGATAGATTTATGGATTATTACTCATATTGATAACGATCACATTGGAGGGTTATACAATTTCATCAACGACCTTGATTTCTTTGAAAAGCATCATGGACAACTGAAAGAAGTTTGGATGAACTATGGGGGAGAAGGTGATTTTGTTGTTCAGAGAAAAGGGATAATAGGATATGCCAGTGGAAAGAAACTGCGCGATGTTCTTCATGAAAAGGAAACCAATGTCAAAGAGGGCATTATTGCAGGTGTCTCAAAAGCCATAGCAAATGCAGGGATTACGGTCGTTGCACCTGATGTTGATTCATATAAGCGCTATATCAAATGGTGGAACAACAAAGAGTTTTACAATAATGTGAAAACATCAGACGGCCTTGTTAGTGGGGGTAAATGGGATTATGATATAAAATTTACGGATTTTAATTTGAATAGATATGATGAAGACAAGGAAGTGAAGAATAATAGCAGTATTGCTTTTGTTTTCTATTACAAACAATACAAGATTCTTTTCTCTGCTGATTCTTGTTCTTCAATTATATTGCGTGGTTTAAATGATACGAAGTTGTTGAAGGATGGAAAAATAACACTTGATTTAGTTCATGTGCCTCATCACGGTAGCAGTAGGAATAGTTGCTTCCCATTTCTTAAAAGCTTGGTGTGTAATCAATATGTTATAACGGGTAATGGTGAAAACAAATATAAACTGCCTGATAAAGAAACAATAGCACGACTTATTGGAGCTAATCCGACAGGATGTGAACTACATTTCACAGCAAAGAATCAGAAACTTCAAGAGATTTTTACAGACGAGGATGATGTAAATCTGAGTGTTTGTTATGGTGCCAAGTTTTTGTTTGAATAATATGAATAAAGATTTTGAATCATCGGTAAAACTGATAGCAAGCGATACGGGGAGTGCGGTGTTAGTTAAGCAAGACAATGAATATTACCTGCTTACAGCCGCTCATGTGTGTGAAGGCCAGTCGGAACAGGCTCCAGTTACGATTATTGACTCAGATGGCAAGGAACAAGAAGTCAGTAATCTTAAGCGTGTTCTTTCATCAAGTAAAAAAGGTGATGATGTTTGCGTGATGAAACTACCCGAAGATTTGGCCTTGACAATAACGGGTAGTGTAAAATGCGCAACGTTTGAAGGGTCAGGTTATTCTTGTGAAATTGACGGATACCCTTCAAATGCAAGCGATAACAAATTAAGGATAGAAGATGGTTGCAAGGTCGCAAAAGAAACCGAGGTGGGTGATGGTCTCTATGTTGAGTTGGAAAACACCAGAAATGACGGAATGAAGTTGGACGATATAGAGTGCGGCTTTTCAGGTTCGGGCGTTTTTGTGGACTCTAACGGCGATAAGTATCTCATTGGTATTGTCTATAGAGTGGAGGATACACGAAATTTGTTTATTGGCTGGAAGATGCAGAGAATAAACGAAATTCTCAAAGGAGAGGGTTGGAAAGAAATACCGCTGGTAGCCATTGAACTTCGGCAACAGATTATTGACCAATACAATCATCTTATCAGAAATTCAAACTTTGTCTTGTCACGGATAAAAAACACCATAATTGGTCATGATGATGCACGTCAGCTTAATCATGTGCAACTGCCTCGCACAGCGTTTAAAGCAAAAGTTGAGAATGCAATAGCTGATAGCAGGATTGTTATCATCACTGGCGAGGCTGGAATTGGAAAATCAGCAATAGCAAAGGAGGTTCTTACAAATCCCAAATTCAAATCAGTAGCCGTAGTGGGTGATGATCTTGACGAAAAACGGGAAGATCTTATTTTAAGCCACTGGCAAATCAGCGACAGACTTCAAGATATATACAAGTCACCTATCTGGGGTGAAGGCGACAAAGTATTGCTTGTTGAGAGCGCAGAGCGAATGCTGAACGGGAACACCGACACGGCCATTGTCTTTGTCGATAACCTTTTGAAAGAGACCCCAAGTTTGAAAGTGGTTTTCACCATAAGGAAGAACTCCCTCAATCTATTTAGGGTTGCTTTGCACGGAAATGGAATTGATGTCCCAGAAAAGAGCGTGATTGAAATAGGTTTGCTTGATGACGATGAAATAAAAATGATTGAGGATTCAATATCTTCTGTCAGGCCTTTTCTTGAATCGGATAAAACACGCGATGTTCTAAGAAATCCGTTCTATATGAATTTGGCTTGTTCCATAGTGGCAACAAAGAATATCGATAGTTTTTCTGGCAGTGAATTCAAAGACATGCTTTGTCGGGAGATTGTAACAGGTAAAAAACACGATCCATATCTTGCAACACAAAGAATTAACACACTGATAGATGTTGCAAGAAAGACATCTAATGCAGGCATGAGTTTGGTGAAGTGTGAAATGACGGATGCTGCTATTTCACTCATGAAAGACGATGTGTTAACTGGGATTCGCGATTCTGCCATGTTACGGCCTGGACATGATATTTTGACAGACTGGGGCCTGTACTGTTATGTTGATGATTGTTTTCGTAGATTGGAGTCAAACGAGATAAACCTTGCAGTTTTTTATGAGCATATAGACAAGAATATTGCCTCAAGAAACATTTTTAAGCAATTCGTTGAGACGCATATTAATGAGGAATATCCTAAATTTGATACATTCGTATTGGAAAGCCTTTCACTTAAACTTGAAGACTTCTTTTGCGATGACTTGTTTTATGCCATTTTGGTCTCAGAAAAAGGTGCATCATTTCTGGCATCGATTAAACCGGTGTTATTGAGAAACAACAGCTCTTTATTGAAGAGAATGTCCAATGCACTATCTTATATGTTCCGCAAAGTGGATTGGGACATCAAAGATTTTTTGATGAAAAATGGGATGATAGAAGAAGGTGGTAAAATAAGGAATTCAGACTATATGCTACCTACAGGCAAAGGCTGGTACACGTTTGTGACTTTCCTCTACGAAAACAGGGATGCGTTCAAAGCATTACGAGAAGATTTAATCCCATTGCTTTTACAATGCGAACTGGTTAGTATGCCTCAGGAGGATGCTCCGAATTTAAAGAAATATGTTTTTTCCATTCTTGCTGACGATTTGGAATTGGCATTGTCAGACGAAAATAGTCTTATTGACCCCAGTAAGGCGGTGGTTCGCCTTCTCTTTAAATGGATGGATGAGAATCCCGAACTGGTTAAGACTTGGGCTGAAAAGACTATATCCTCAAAATTATATAAATACAAAACGGTTAAGGAGTTTCTTTTGCTCAGTGAAGGACTTGATGCCTTTAGGTTCATTCATACGTATCCTGAATTATATAAATCACTTATTCGCAAAGAATGGTTTGGGAAGGATGGGTTTGTTAGAGACTATTACCCCATGATTCATCAATCAAGTGCAGTGTCAACCACTTACATTTGTTTCTTCTATGCAAATCCTGTCGATGCTCTTGTTTTTCTCTGTGAACTTTTGAACGAAGATATTGAGAAAATGAAAACAAATAGGCAGTGTCAGTTGCAGGAGATAAAGGTAAAGCTGGAGGACAAAGAAATAACTGTATGGGGTAATGACAGTCTATGGAGAGAATACAGAGGCGTGAACTATCAATCCCATGTTAGAGAAAGCCTGCTGATGACAATGGAAAAATGCCTGATGGATTACATCAACAATAATATCAAGAAAGCACAGTATACTTATTCTAAAGATACTATCCTGGCTTTTTATGATATCGTTTACAACAAGTGCATAAATGTCTGTGCCTGGGGCGTGTTGGCAAGTGTCGCGACGAGATTCCCGTTGTTTGTTGGTATGAAAGCTATGCCTATTTATAGTTGCAGAGAGTTTATCCTGTGGGATAAAACAAGGTATAGCACGGAATCAATGAAACCAATGGTTAGCCCTCATGCTTCAAAAACTGTTAGAAAAGAAGTGGCAGATAGTTATAATCTTCCACACAGGAAAAAAGACTTGGAAGGCGTTATATTGACGATGTCCATCACGGAGGGCTATTCTGAAGAGTTTAGAGAGTTAGTGAAAAATTACAAAGATAGTGCGACCACTTATTTGGAAAAGGTCTCGGCAAGCAGGATGGATATTTCACAATATGAAATAATAAATAAAACAGATGAAGGCTTTCTTCTTCAGGGAAGCCCGTCGGATGACATAAAAGAAGAGGCAGAGCAAAATGAAGTGTTTCACAATCAGTTTAATAGTATTATAGAAACGAGTAATCTTTCTAGAAAAAGATATGATGATGATACGTATAATATAGATGAATGGAGGAAGGCATATAGTATCCATAAAGAACAAAACAATTTTATAGAATCAAAGGGCTTGGTTGCTTCGCTTGGTGTGAAAAAATATTGGAAAGAACTTAATAGAAAAGAACGAGAATGGTGTAAAAGTGCCATTTTGGAAGATACAATGAAATTTGTTACGACAGGTCAATATCAAGTTGATAGCGAATATAGTTCGGACGGTTTGTTGTATCTGTTGGATTTGTATCAGAAAGACAATAAAGTGTATTTGGCAACGCTTTATCTTATTGACTCAATTGGAGATAACGACTCCCTCTTCATGCGTTTTGAAACCACATTTAAAGATTTGATTTTTGGCAAGCATAAAGAGTTGGCTAAAAAGATTATATTACAATACCTTTTGAATACGGAGAATAGAAGGGATGATGTGAATAAATTTGCCCATGTATGCAAACTGCTGCCAACAACTGTTGAGGATGGAGATATAGACGAAATGGCGTCGGTTTATTGTGGCCAATTTTTTGATAGATTGGCAGTTGGGGATAGATATGCACATTTGTGGGATATGAGAATTGAAACTTTCTGTGCCGAGTATATGGTAGCCAAGCCATTAAAACGTCAGAAGTTTATTGAGGAAACGTGGCTGGCATCGTGCCTGAAATCTGTTGCAAGACCATACGGTGTGCATGAAAACCCGATTTCATCAGTATTCAACCATTTTTGTTATGTGGCCACGTTAAATAATAAAGAGAATTTCTGGCAGTTGTGGGAAATCATGTTTGAATGGTACAAGACAAACAAAACAAATGCAGTCCTTTCGTCATTAATGCTCAATTTTGATGTGTTGCGACCCGATTTGTTGAATAATTGGCCTGTGATGGCAGGTTCGGGTGAGCATATCAATAAACTTATGTGCATATTGCCTGCGGAAGGCTTGCAGTATTTGTCTCGTCTCATTTGTCGAATCGGTTTTAATGACCTTATGCCCGAATGTTTGAGGTACATAGATAAAGGTTTATTACGTAAGTCTGCATCAGACAAAAGATTTATGCGTAGTTGGCAGGATGCGATTGAAGATTTGTATGATGATGCCAAAACCAGAGACGCAATTAAGAGGGATGGGGATTTGAGGGCTGCGTATGTTGAGATTTTGAATGGGCTAATTTCAAATGGTTCTGCAATTGCTTACATGATACGGGATTATTACATATAGTGGATATGGTTATAAGGGAGAGGTACTAGATATGGGACGGATCCTTCAACGAGAGAGAAAGGAAACATATGAGGTTGTGAAAGTGTAACATTTTCGGTTTTTGGATACTATTAGAGATTCCCCCACCCCGCCACCAGAACAGGTGAGAAATGTGTAACTTTGCAAAAAAATAACAACAAAATATGTCTAAACAAGACCTCATAGAACGCAAGCAATACATGCAACAGCTGCGAAACTTGAAAGACCAGAATATTATCAAGGTCATTTCTGGAGTGCGGCGCTGCGGTAAATCGACTTTGCTGATGATGTTCGCCGATGAACTCATCAACAATGGTGTACAGCAAGAACAAATTCAGTTCTACAATTTTGAAGACCTCGACACACTGGCAATAGGAGATATTTACCAAATTCACACTCATATAAAGGAACGATTGGTTGAAGATAAACCCAACTACATTTTCTTGGATGAGGTTCAAAACATCAAAGAGTTCCAACGCCTTGTTGACAGCATTTATATCAAACTTAATGTGGACGTTTACATTACAGGTTCCAATGCCTATATGCTTTCCGGCGAGTTGGCGACATTGCTCACGGGACGCTATGTTGAAATTAATTTATTCCCACTGCAATTTTCAGAATACTATAATTTTATCATATCAAAATCGCCAAACTTATTAAAAATCGATATTTTGGCGAATTTTATACATTACGGGGGTGTCCCTGAATACATTAAACAGTTACAAATTAGCGAAAAGCAAGCCGATCTATTTGCCGACAGTATTCTGAAAACGATTGTAGAGAAAGACATCTTCCAACGCTTGGGTATTACAAACAAACACGACTTCAACATGATTCTTGATTATATATTTGACTCCGTGGGCCACGCTCAATATCTGACACCCTGCGTTCCAATGGTACGGTGGTTGACAAACAAACTGTCGCCAAATATTTGGATGCTATGTGCGACGCATACCTGATATACAAGGTTCCTCGATTTGAGATAAAAGGAAAAGGCTTGCTGCAAACATTAAACAAATATTATGTCGTTGACCCTTGCTTTGCCAAAGTTCGCCTGAAAAAAGGCATATTGAAGGATCGTTCACATTGGTTGGAGAATATGGTATATCTTGAATTGATAAGACGCAACAAAGATGTTTTCATTGGCAAACGCAACAACCTTGAAGTTGATTTTGTCGTCATTGACAACAGCGGATATACTTCCTACTATCAAGTGGCATGGACCACAGAGAATCCAGACACCTTAGAAAGAGAGCTTGCTTCGCTCAAAGCCATAAAAGACTCCAATCCCAAATACCTCTTGACAACGGACATGGATTTCAACCCCGTATACGATGGCATCCGCAAACTTAATGTAATAGATTGGATGCTACAGTAAAAAAACAATAGTGAGTGGATATCAGGTGACACATTTTCGGTTTTTGGATACTAATAAGATGTAGGATGGAAGATGTAAGAAGTAAGATGTAATTGCTGCCGATGGAAAAAAAGCGCAACCGATGTTGCTGATATGGAGCAGCTTTTCCGTCTGATTCAACCCATAGAGATATTTCCTATATGTCTGACATAAAGGTAATTAGAGGGGTTGGGTCCGATAAAAAAGGGTATTGGATTATATCTGTGTTACAATAAATGTTACAGTAAACTTTACATTAAATTTTACAATAAATTTTACTATGGTACAAATTGGAATCAAAGGCCGTCTGGAAGAAACGGTGACGGCGGAGATGAGTGCTGCGCGTGTGGGAAGCGGGCTGGTGGATGTGTTCGCTACGCCGATGATGATAGCATTGGTCGAGAAGACCTGCAACGAGAGCGTGCTGCCCTACCTCGACGAGGGGCAGGGTACCGTGGGTACGTTGGTCAACGTGGTGCATACCTCCGCAACGCCTATCGGCATGCGTGTGTGGTGCGAGAGCGAGTTGGTGGAAGTCGACCGCCGAAGGTTGGTGTTCAAAGTGAAAGCCTTCGACGAATGCGGTCCAATCGGCGAAGGCTCTCATGAGCGTTTTATTATCGACACCGCGAAATTCTTTGAAAAAGTAAAGGCCAAGATGTGAATCTTGGCCTTTATTCATTTTATTCTGCCGATTATTCTGCTGAGTGGGCGTTGGCGTCGGGATTGACACGTTTCACCATGCCTTGCAGGGCGGTGCCGGGGCCGACCTCGATGAACTCGTCGGCGCCGTCTTTGAGCATGTTCTGCACGGTGTAGGTCCAACGGACGGGTGAGGTGAGCTGCATGAGGAGGTTCTTCTTGATCTCGGCGGGGTCGCTATGCGGCAGGGCGTCGACATTCTGGTAAATGGGGCAGATGGGCTTGCGGAACTCGGTGCGCTCGATGGCTTCGGCCAGCTCCACGCGGGCAGGCTCCATGAGTGGGCTGTGGAAGGCGCCACCCACCGCCAGCGGCAGGGCTTTACCCTTGGCCTCTTTAATCTTCTCGCAGGCAGCAGCCACACCCTCGTTGGTGCCGCTGATGACCAGCTGGCCGGGGCAGTTGTAGTTGGCCGGCACCACCACCTGGTCGGTGATGGAGGCGCAGATGTCCTCGATGGTCTTGTCATCGAGCTTCAGGGCGGCGGCCATCGTCGACGGGGTCTTCTCGCAACATTTCTGCATGGCATTGGCGCGGGCGATGACCAGGCGAAGGCCGTCCTCGAAGCTCATGGCACCGGCGGCAACCAAAGCCGAGAACTCACCGAGCGAGTGGCCTCCCACCATGTCGGGCTTGAAGTTCTCACCCATATATTTGGCCAGAATGACGCTGTGAAGGAAGATGGCGGGTTGTGTCACCTTGGTTTGCTTCAGGTCCTCCGGCGTGCCGGCGAACATTAGGTCGGTGATGCGGAAGCCGATAATCTCGTTGGCTTGCTCGAACATGGCACGGCACTCTTCGTTGCCGTCATAGAGATTCTTTCCCATGCCCACAAACTGGGCTCCCTGTCCAGGGAAAACGTATGCTTTCATTTTTTATTCTTTAGTTTGATGTTTCAATAATAACGATAAATTTTTATAAATATTGTGTGGCGATGGTGGAAGAAATGCCTTCAGGGGCAGCCGGAAGAGGCGGATGGCCAGTAGGAGTTGTGTAATGGCCATGAAACTCTGGGCGGTGAGGGAGGCCCAGGCGGAACCTGTGGCACCGAAGTAGGGGATAAGCAATAGATTAACTACTATGTTGAGCAGCAGCGTTGAGGCGGCGAAGATGTTCAACTGGCGCAGGTAACCACCGGCGGTGAGTAGTGTGCCGAAGATGTAAGTGATGCTGATGGGGATGATGCCGAAGATGATCACACGGAACACCGGCACGTATGGGGTGAAGTTGTTGTGGTAGAGCAGCTGCATGATTGGTTCGGCCCACACGGCGCAGGCCACCGACACGCCCACGGCGAAGAGCATCATGGGCCAGAAGACGAGGCGGAGGATGTCTGAAAGGTGAGAGGTGAAAGGTGAAAGGTGAAAGGTGACGGGTTTCATCTCCTTGCAGAGTCTGGAGAAGATGGGCAGTAGTGGCACACTGACGAGATAGGCCACCATGGTGAGGGCGTCGAGCAATCGGAAGGCACCGGCATAGATACCGGCATCAGCATTGCTTGCCAACTTCCGCAGTAGGATGGGGTCAATTCGGTTATAGCTTGCCATCAGCAGTACCAGTAGGGCAAAGGGGGCGCTTTTCTTGAGGATAACCAGGAAGAAACGCCAGTCCCACCTGAGGCGGCTGAACTTCGCCTTGCTCGCGATGACGGCGAAGGCCAGCAATGCGGTCAACCCGTAGGCAATCGCCTGTGCATAGACAAACCAATAGATATTGAATTCTTCGCGCAGGGGACTCCACAGTAGGCAGCCGCAGATGAGAATCATCAGCACGCGGTCGAGCACCGAGAAGAGACTGTCCCATTTGAAGAGCAGCAGTCCTTCGAAATTGCTGCGCAGATAGAGGATGAGCGAGTTGAGAAACTGGCACAATGAGAGCCACGCCAGCAGGTAGAACTCCTCGCTGCCGTAGCCCATCAGGGCCCCTACGGTGAAGGTCACCACCAGATAGAGCCCCAGTAGGCACACTTTGATGCCGAGGATGCCGGAGAGATGTTTAGTGATAAGTTGCGGATGTTGCGCAATGTTGCGCGTGTTGAAGTTGGTGATGCCCAGGTCGAGCAGGATGTTGAGGATGTAGCTGAGGTTGAAAATGGAGAAATAGAAGCCGTACATCTCGTTGCCGACGGCGTTCTGCACGCCTACTTCGACGCCGAGAATCCAGAAGGGCTTTACCAGTAGGTTGGCCAGCAATACCCAGAAGAGTCCGGACAGTAGCTTCTTCTGCATGGTCATGGGCTATCTCTCCATCGTTGGAAACTTGATTCCTTCGGGCGAAATTTCTTTCAATGGCTTCAGAGTCATTGTCTCCATTTGTTCTCTTTTCTTCACTACCCACGTTTCTTCCATCTCCCATTTTTCGCGGAGATTGAGTGTTTTCTCGAAAAAGACTGACTCTTCGGGAAGGCGCTGCTGGCGGTAGTCGCCGGGGGTCCAGCGGCCGTCGCCGTTGCGGTCGATGACGGCACGCAGGCGGTAGTCGCCACTAGGCAGGTGGGTAAATCTCAATTTTCCCGAGGAGGCAATCACTTGCTGTTGTATCACGGTGTCGCGTTTATCAAGCACTTCGATGACCAAAGGGAATTCCATGAGGTTTTCGATGTCAATGCTGAGGATGCCGTAGTCCTTGGGCGTGAGGTCGAAAGAGAGGCTGTCGCTGAAGTTGCCATAGAGGTCGGTGAAAAGGCTGTCGGCGATATGTACATGGTATTTCTCGCCCGATTTAAGGCTGGCCTCAATACGCGCGATGAGGCCGGTGCTGTCCACCGTGATGGGATAGTATCTTACGGTGCTGTCTTTCATCAGCATCACCTCGGCTTGCGGTGCTGGAGACGCGGCAGGCTGCGTCTTTACAGACGAGTCGGGTGATGAAACGATAGGGTTGGTGAAAGCCAGCTTCAAGTCGTCATAGTAGGCTTTGTTGCCGTCGCAGAGGGCTTTCATCAGGGGTGTTTTGCTCTCGTTGGCACCCACTTTGCGCCGTCCGCCTTTGATCTTTTGAGTGTAGCGTAGTTTCAGGGTGTCCTGAATGCCCGAAGGATCGCTGACGACGAAGCGGGCGGAGTCAAGCTTGGCGTCGATGCACCACAATGTCAGGGTGTCGCGACGGCTGTTGAGGCGCCACTCGGCCTCGAGGCCTTCAATGGTGGGACGTTCCAATGGCAGCTGGGTGGCAACGACAATGCGGCCTTTTTCGGCGAACCCGCTCTTGGTGATGCGTTGCTTTGTGTTGTCGGGCTGAGAGAGAAAGAGGGTGATTGTTTGATTGCTTGATTGCTTGATTGCTTGAGTACTGTCGGGGATGGGATGAGCCTTGAAAAAAGCCGTGTCCCATGCCACGGCATCGGCCACGTCGACACGCAGGTTGCGATTCTTGTCCTCAAGGGCCACCAGGCGGTAGCTGCCTTCGGGGATATAGTGGAAGGCAAAATGGCCCTCCTTGTCGCATCGGGTCACGAAGTCGGGCTGGACAAAGGTGGCGATGGTGTCGTCTAAAGCGACGACATCGCTTTCGGGGTCTTTGTAGGCCATCACGGTCACCGTCTCTTTCCGGGGATTGCCGCTACGGGCGTCAATCACCTGCCCATTGAGACTCATGGTATCCATGTCCGCGCCGGTGGAGAAGACATACTCGTAGCTGGGCAGCAGGTTCCCCTCGGTGAAGTCGGCGATGGCCTCCTTGAACTGGAAGAGGTAGGTGGTGTTGGCCTGCAGGGTGTCGTTGATTTTCACCAGCACGCCCTTGCCTTTGGTGGTGAACTCGGGCTTTTGTTTCATGGGAGGTGACACCAGCACATTCTCCGAGGCATTCTTCAGCACCACATACTCGTCGAACTGGATATAGAACTCCTTCGCATTGAAGTTACGGCTCTCGTTGGCGGGCTTGCATCCGAGGGCCACAGGCGGCTCCTCGTCCTTGGGGCCGCCGGTGGGGTAGCCCGGACGCGCACAACCGCTAGTCGTAGCTAGTAGTACTAGTAACACTAGTTCAACTAGGAATACTAGAAATTGTTTCATTGTCAAAACAATTCGTTAATCTCCTTATGCAGATCCTCGAGCGCGTTGTCGGTGGGTAGGTGCTTGGCCGCCGAGGCGAAGATGGAGGCTGCCAGACGCGTTGGGTCGTCGGTGTCGGTGAGAGTTACGGCGCTGGAATTCACCAGATTGACCATTTCATCCTTTGCCTCGCGGATACGAGCCCAAGTGGCAGGGGCAAGGTAGACCTGCTGCGAGAGGTTGTGCTCCCACTCGTCGCGAATGTTTTTGGTCATCACGCCTTGCAGCAGCTTGAGGTCCATGCCGGGCTGGTAGCAGCGTAGCACCAGGCTGTCGGGCGAGATGCGCTCAAGAAACAGCGCCATGCGTTCGTAGGCCTGCAGACGGATGGGTGCCACTACCTTAAGGGCTTCGCGGCGTTCGTCGATTTTCATTTGTAGCAGACGTTCTTTCTGTTGGTTGTCAAAGTATCGTTTCACCAATAGGTAGAAAATCGCGCCCGCAAGGGCAAAGGCGGCCAAGATGGCCAAAGCTAACAGTAGGTATTTCATTGTTCGTTTAAAAGTTGATTGACTAATTGTGTAACACCCTCGGTGGCCACCTCTTTGATGAATGTCACGGGGTGGCTCACGGGCACCTCCTTGGGGTCGACCACGTAGCACGGCACACCGCGCTGCACGTAGTGGATAAGGCCTGCAGCAGGGTAGACAGCCATTGAGGTGCCGACAACGATGAAGATGTCGCATTGTTCACAGAGCTCCGCGGCGGGCTTGATGTTGGGCACCGCCTCGCCGAACCAAACGATGTGAGGCCGCAGCTGCGTGCCGTCGGGGGCCTTGTCGCCCAGCTTGATATCTTTGTCGCCTACTTCGACGATGAGGTCGGGGTTGCGGTCGGAGCGCCCTTTGGTCAGTTCGCCGTGCAAGTGCAGCACATGACTTGAACCCGCACGCTCGTGCAGGTCGTCGATGTTCTGCGTAACAATCTGTACGTCATATTTTTCTTCCAAGCGCACCAGCTGGCGGTGGGCCTCGTTGGGCTGCGCCTTGAAAAGCTGTCGGCGACGCTCGTTGTAGAAGTTGAGCACCAATTCGGGATTGCGCTCATAGGCCTCGTGTGTGGCCACATCTTCCACGCGGTAGTGCTCCCACAGCCCGTCGGAGTCGCGGAAGGTCGAGATGCCGCTTTCGGCGCTGATGCCCGCGCCGGACAAAACCACTATTTTTTTCATATCAAAGATAACGCGCGCGTATTTTTTTTATTGTCCGAGGGCAATACAAAATCTATCCGATAGCTTTTCCCGACGTTACTTCGACGATGCGCTATCGTTGAAATGTTGTTTAAAATACCTATTTCAAGGGAGTTAGGGTGGTGCGGCGGTTTTTGGCGCGGCCTTCGGGGGTGTCGTTGGTGGCGATGGGACGGGTCTCGCCATAGCCTCGGTAGGTGAGGCGTTCGGGATTTACCCCTCTAAGGATGAGGTAGTCGTAGACGGCCTTGGCGCGGCGCTCGCTGAGGACGAGGTTGTCCTCGTCTTTGCCCACGTTGTCGGTGTGTCCCCCCACCTCGAGGCGCAACTTCGGATGGCGTTGCAGGGCTTCGGCCAGACGGTCGAGGCCGGCCTTCGAGGCTTCGTAGAGTTCGGCACTGGCGGTGAGGAAATGTATGTTGCGCAAGGTCACCGTGTCACCCAGGGTCAGCAGGTTCTCGGCTTGTATCACCGGGTCGATGAAGGTGATGCGCTCCGGTCGCACGGGAGCAGGCATGACGAAGGAGTAGAGGTCCTGCTTGCCATAGCCACCGAAACGGTCGGAGGAGAAGATGGCCGTGCGGCCGTCGGGAGCCACGATGAGGTTGTTCTCCTCACCCGTGGTGTTGATGGGGTACCCCAGGTTCTTGACTTCGCCCCAGGTACTGTCGCTCAGACGCTTGGCGCAGAAAAGGTCCATGCCGCCCATGCCTGTGTGGCCGTCGGAGGCGAAGTAAAGTGTCTTGTCGTCGAAGTGGATGTAGGGAGCCGTCTCGTTTCCTTTGGTGTTGATATTGGGTCCCAGATTTTTAGGTTCGCTCCAGCGGCCTTCCTCGAGAGTGCAGCACCAGATGTCGGTGCCGCCGTAGCCACCGGGCCGGTTGGAGGCGAAATAGAGCGTGTAGCCGTCGATGGAGAGCGAGGGGAACGACTCCCAGTAGCGCGAGTTGACGGGGATGCCCATGTTGCGTGGCTTGCCCCAGCGGTCACCTTGCTTCACACTCATGTAGATATCGCAGCCTGTGGGCTCCTTGCTGCGGCCGCAGGCAGTGAAGATGACCACGCGGCCGTCGTGCGAGATGGTCTGGGCACCTTCGTTACCGTGGCTGTTGAGGGGTTCGGGCATGCGGTGCGCGGGCCCCCAGTCGAGCTCCATGGTGTCGTAGTCGGAGTAGTAGAAGTCCTCTTCGAAGTCCAATCCGTGCTGGGTCTGTGTGTTGCGTGGCATGCGGCGTGTGAAGACCAGCATGCGGTAGTCGGCTGTGAGGGCTGGCAGGTATTCGTCGTTCTCAGTGTTGACGTTGGGTCCGAGGTTGATGGGGCGGAAGGGCACGGGGTTCTCGACGGCGTGTTTGCGCCAACGGGCAGTACGGAGACCCTCCTGCGCCTCGCGGCACCACTGCTGCACGAGTTTGGTCTCTTTCATTTCCTTAAGCAATGTGGTGGCGTGCTCATAATGCTCGATGGCTTTGCCGAATTCTTCCAGTATCAGGTGCTGTCGGGCTAGGAGCAGCCACGCCTCGGCATAGTCCGGGTCGGCATCGATGGCCTTGTTGAGCAGCTTCACGGCTTCCTCATACTGCCCCACAATACTCCTCTCCACTGCCTGTTCAAACAGCGGCTCGCTCTTCTTGTTCTGCCCCATTGCCGCCACCATTGGCACCAGAAGGAGCATTGTCAGTGTCAACTTCTTCATACCATTATAACGAAAAACCGCCATGCTTTATTGCATGGCGGCCCTGTAATTTGTGCTGTACAGTTGCTACTTTGTAACGAGCTTGTAGGTATCGCTGGCGATGACGTACTCCTCGTCGGTGGTGACGACGACGGTGGCGACCTTCGAGTCGGGGGTCGAGAGGATGACATCCTCGCCCATGACGTTGTCGTTCTTCGAGAAGTCAATCTTGATACCGAGGCATTCCATGTTCTCCAGGATGGGACGGCGCATGAACCAGGCGTTCTCGCCGATACCACCGGTGAAGAGCAGCAGGTCGCAGCCGCCCATCTCGGCCATGTAGCCGCCGATGTATTTCTTCACCTTCTGGGCGAACATGTCGAAGGCGTAGGTGGCACGCTCGTCGCCTGCATCACGGCCGGCACGGATGTCGCGCATATCCTGCTTGTCACCGCTGATGCCCAGCAGACCGCTCTGCTTGTAGAGCATTTTGGTGAGGGCCTTGCTGTCGTAGCCGAGGTCCATGAGGTAGAGGATGACGCCGGGGTCGACATCGCCGCAGCGCGAGCCCATGATGAGGCCCTCGAGGGCGGTGAGTCCCATGGTGGTGTCGACGCTCTTGCCGTGGTCAATGGCGGCAATGGAGGCACCGCTGCCCAGGTGGCAGGAGATAATCTTCAGGTCGTGCCAGTCTTTGCCAATCATCTTGGCAGCCTTCTCGGCGACGAACTTGTGGCTGGTGCCGTGGAAGCCGTAGCGGCGGATGCCGTACTTCTCATACATCTCGTAGGGCAGGCCATAGAGGAAGCTCTTCGGCGGCAGGGTGCTGTGGAAGGCGGTGTCGAAGACAGCCGTCTGGGGCACGCCGGGCAGCACCTCGCGCATGGCGTAGATACCGGCCAGGTTGCCGGGGGTGTGCAGGGGGGCCAGGTGCTCGAGGCTCTTGATCTGCTCGATGACCTTGTCGTCCACGCGCACGCTCTCCTTGAAGATTTCGCCGCCGTGGGCCACACGGTTACCAACGGCACCAATCTCCTTGAGGTCTTTGATGACGCCAATCTTCGGGTCGGTCAGGGCCTTGAGGACAATCTTGATACCCTCGGTGTGGTTGGGGATGGGCAGCTGCTCATAGTGCTTCTGGCCGTTCCACTTGTGGGTGAACTCGCCCATTTCCAGACCGATACGCTCCAGCAGACCTTTGGCCATCACGTTGGCGTTGTTGGCCATGTCGACCAATTGATACTTAATCGATGAACTTCCGCAGTTTAAAACTAAGATCTTCATTTTATTGTAACTGTTTGATTTTTATATTTTATTGTTTGTTCTTGGTTCAAGATTGAATAGTCAAAGATACAAAAAAAAAATGAAATGCAATATTTTTAACATTTCATTATTTCGGCGGAACCATGGACCAAATATTGCCGACCAGAGGTGATTTCTTTGCAGAGCCATCGGGTGCGGCGCTTCTCGAGGGACTCGAATATGAGCTCGGGTTTGCGCATGAGGCGGAAGCGGTTGCCGACAGAGAGTTGGTCGAGGGTGAGGAGGTCGGGGTTGTAGTCGGGGTCGTAGCGGTGCAGGGCTGTCTCGATCTCTTTGCCGACGGGGTGGGAGAGGGGGATGCGGCGTGTGTATTTTTTAAGAAGGGGGTGAATTTCAGGAGGGAAGAAAGTGGCGTAGGAGATGAGCAGTTGCCGATACTCCTCCTGCCATTCATGGCCGTGGGGCTGCACCTCTTTGTATTTCAGGTGCGTCTCCAGATGGGCAGCCTCGTGGAGGAAGACCCAGAGGAAGAAGTATGGGTTGAGGTCGCCGTTGACGCTGATTTCGTGGAAAGTATGGTCGGGACGTGGCCATCTGTAATCCCCCAGCTTCGACATCCGCTCGCGGGTGATGTGAAAATGGACTTTGTGGAAGTTCAAATAGTTATATACCCAATCCACCGCCGCAGCAGGCAGATGATTGCTTAGGATGTGGCGGTATTTCTCTTCGGTAGTCATCAGAACGAGGGACAGTCGCAGTGGGAACGCTTGTGTTTGTGCATATTGGCACTGCTTCCGCAGGCACCGCATGCCAGCACCACCACCAGCATCAACGCTATCAGTTGAAGAAATTTCTTCTGTTTCATGTTTTTGTAACGTCGAAATATGTTCTTTATTGTATGAAACCTCTATCAACACCTACCGTGGTAGGAGTTGGTTAGGAGTTGGTAAGGTGTTTGTAACTGGTTTATAGTTAGTTGGTGTTTTGTTTGTATGAGCGGGATTATTTGTGTATATTTGCAGTATTATAAAAGTATGAGAGAATGAGGAAAAATGTATTTTTTGCATTGGTATTCACGTTGTTGAGCCCAACTGCCCTGCGGGCACAGGTGGTGGATTCTGTGGATGTGAGGGATTATGACGTGACGTTGGATTTGAGCAACGGGGCGCCCTTCGGCGGCTATGCCGACTTGACGATGCGTCTGCTGCGTCCCTGCTCCACAGTGAAACTTGATTTCATTGGTACGGTGGATTCGTTGAGAATCAACGGCGTAATGGTGGAAAGCCCCGACATGGAGGCACTGCCGACGGCGGGCATTTCCGCGGGAGTGGACTTTCATGTGCAGGTGTGGTATCATGGGCAGCGCTATGTGGAGAGCTACGGCTGGGGTGGTTTCCATTTCGACAGTGATATGCACTACAATCTCGGCGTGGGCTTTAATGAAGACCCACATGTGATGGGTCGTGCGATGATGCCTTGCCGAGACAACTTTCACGACAAGGCCACCTACACTTTCCGTGTGACGGCAAGGCAGGGGTGGACGGCCGAGTGTG
>Ga0256406_1002719_pt1 | contig 24066 bp, 34 predicted proteins | sample RumenRJG_03DNA_FD_185986 | JGI IMG/M metagenome (GOLD analysis project Ga0256406, IMG submission 185986) | Bovine rumen microbial communities from Lethbridge, Alberta, Canada - RJG_03 | ecosystem: Host-associated > Mammals > Digestive system > Stomach > Rumen | place: Canada: Alberta | collected...
TAGGGCGGCAGAAAAAAGAATGGATGACGAATAGAGAGACATGAATCCAATCATAGTGAGGCTAGACAATGAAAGGTGAAAAACTAAGAAAAGTAAAAATATCGGTAATCGAAGTGACGTTCAATAAAGAGAGAGCTGAGAAATACGCGCCGGAAGGATATGGTTTATGTGAACTGCATTCTGTCGGACAGGTTTTCTATTCCAATGGCTGGCAGAAACCGACAGGCCTTTGCGACAATGCGTGGAACTGCATGAGAGACTATGTCTTGGCGATCTCACAAGGTGCCGGTTATATCTATGGGGATGGTGGATTTACTAACAAAGAGGGGATGGTCATCGTGTCGTGCAATGATGGAATTCGTCCCGTCATTTTCAAGGTTGAAAAAACAGATATGATTGCGGACACATGGAACGAAGATTTGGCAACAGTCCGCGATCAACATAAGGATCCCGATAATACATCCACAAAATAATACGCATCAGGGCAACCTGTCGGAAATTCTGACAAGTTCAATTAAAGAGAATAACAGAATAGTTAGCTGTCGATTTAAGACTAAAAACGACAGCCAAAATTGGCCGCCGTTTTAAATGTATGAAATTTCTTAAGTTGCTTATTTTAGCTCGATCAGTTTATCTATTACAGCCTGTTCCAGTTGCTGTTGTTGAGATGCTGTAAGATTAGAAGCCGTTCTGATCACCAGCGTTCCAATTACTTTGTGAGAGCCAGAATTTACTAGTCCCGCAGAATCGAAAGCCGCTAAATATTCATTTCTTGCTTTTGCATCTTTTGCTGTTTTAAAAGCTTCGATCACTGCGCCTCCTTCTGTTCCCGCCTCTACAGGTGACTGACTTGTGTAATACGAATCAGTGACGAGAGATGATTTCATAGCGATATATGCATAGTATCCGCTCGGCTTGTTCATCAATTTATTTTGATCATTTTCCTCTGTGGCTGCTTCAACGGCAGTAACTGTATCCACAGTTTTTGCTCTTTCAAGAAGAAAGTTTTCAGATGGTTTTGTAACTTGTTTTAATTGTTTTATACTGTTTTTGTATGCTTTGATATCGCCATTGATTTCTTTAGTGGATTTTTTGTATTCTGCGTCGCTATTTGCATTTTCGCTATTCTTTACAGCTTTCTTCAATGCAGTCTTTGTACTCATATTGTAAGCTTTTTGATTTTTTTCCAGCAGTTCATTTGCAGAATTTACTGCTGTATCCATTGATTTCTTTGCTTCTGAGCCGCATCCGGCAAGACAGAAAACAAACGAGATACAGAGTAAGGCAATAATTAACTTTTTAATTTTCATAATCAATACCCTTTCATTCTTTTTTATATATGGTTTCTAACACAAAATATTAATTTTAATTAAAAAAACCTAAAAATATTATAACTTTATTAAAAATAAAACACAACTTTAAGTTGAAAAAACATATTTAATTGAAAAAATTCAAAGAATTACCTTACGTGTAATAACAGTAGCTGTATTTGTAAAATAAACGACTCAGCGATTTCTGTTACTTTTTTCTTTATCTCGGTGTGCAGATCATAATGTGGTAAAATAAAAAAGTAACGATTTCAACTTAGAAGATACAGATAAGGTAGATTATTTAGAGATGAAAATCTGCAGATACGATATTTATAGTGATATTGATGATTTAAGTATTTATCTGCATAATGGCTGAATCAATAAGTAGAGAGAGAAAGGAAATAATAAATGTTTGAAACAAAGAAAACTTTGATAGTAGTCTACAAAGATGAGCTTCTGATGAATCAATTAAAGAAACTTATTGAAACGCATGATGACGATTCTGATAATATGGTTGGTACAAAAGACGATTCTATTAATGTTGTATCCTGGGAAGAAAAGGTTTGGTTAGGCAATAAAAAAGCAGGAAATATCCAAGGGAAGATTCTGTTCCTAGATGAAATTAAGGGAACGGATAAATTGATTCCAGTTCTTGACATCAAGCTGGATAAATATGGAATTAAATTTGGATGGGCAGGAAATCAAGCTGTGTTGTTTGCTGATCCAAAGGCGTTGAAAAACAGCAAGCAATATGACGAATTCCGAGAAAACTTATCATCGCTTCCTGTTCCGGACTTTCTTAAGTCCGAAAAAAATCGTATTATTGATCTTCCCAATCTTAATGACTTACTTGCTGTGAAAAAAGAAGAAAAACAAGAAAAGAAACAGGAAAAGAAAAAGATCAAATTGCCAGATATGCTTAAACCTGTGGGCGATGCCATTTCAGTGGGTGCAGACGCAATTGAAAAGGTTGGCGATCAGATTGTTGTAAAATCAAAGGAACTGTTTCGCAATAAGGAATTGGTGAAACGGCAGATGCTCTTTTATGGCGCTGTGCGGCTATACAATGATTATCTTGAACAATTCATGAATCAGTGAGGCGCCCCTTTATGCAATATGCAAGTGAAGTCGAAAAGGGCTGGAACTTTTCAACTGAGATTCTTGGCGCAAATTTGGCGGCCGATATGAGTTCAAATTATATCAGCAAAGTCGAAGAAGCTATAAAACAACTGGAAGAAAATATAAACAACCATGAATACCGGAATCTTGGTGTAAAGCAACTTCAAGGGTATATGCTCGAAGAATGGGCAGCAGGCACCTTCAATGTTGACGCTGCTGCGGTTGAATCATCTGATCTGGCAGAAGTTCAGCATAGCCTTGAAAAGGACTCGGTGGACATTGCTTTAAAATCTGGCAGAAATATAAGTGCGAAGTCCTATGCAACGGCTGAGCAGACCGCGAGAGAACAGGCACGGCTGAATATTGATACCGGAAAAGCGAGTTATAAAGGAATGGACAGATTGGTCCCGTCAGATAAATTGGATGCTGCAAAAGCCCATGCACATAAACAGGCTTTGAGGAATGCGCCTATCAGGAAAAATGTATCGAAGGCTTATGCTGAAACAGAAAGAAAGCTGACGGATACAGTCCAAAATGCCGAAGGAGTGTCGTCAAAAAAAGTAAGCCGCAAGGATTTAGATAAGATTGCAGAGGAAAGTAAAGAGAAAAAATTTAAGGCAGAAAATCATGGTGTAACTGCAGATAGCTCAATTAATACGAAATATCTTGTAAAACAAGCAATGAAAGCTGGATATACAGCAGCTGCGGTTACAGTTGTGCTGCAACTTGCACCGGAAATAATTAAAGCTATTGACTATCTTATTAAGAATGGTGAACTTGATATAAATCAAATAGCAAGAATGGAAAAAAAGAGTATTTCCGCTAGTGCAGAAGGATTCCTTCGGGGAACTGTATCGTCTGCTCTTTTAATCATGTGTGAGAAGGGCGCATTAGGTGAGGCGTTTAAAGCCATTAATCCTATGGTTCTTGGTACGGCAGTTGCGATTGTCATGCAAACAGTAAAGAATAGCGTCCTTGTAGCTGCAGGTAAAATGTCACCTGAGCAAATGGGAGCAGCATTTGTGGATACAGTAGTTGTTTCCGGCGGATATTTATTAGGTGCACACATTGGAGGGATTGTTGGACAGGCGATTACTTTCCAGATTCCGTGTGTAGGATATCTCTTAGGCAGCCTCATTGGTACGCTATGCTGTTCTGTATACCATGTCGGTAAGAAAAAGCTGATTTCGTTCTGTGTAGATACAGGTTTTACTTGTTTTGGACTTGTAAATCAGAATTACGAACTGCCCGAATCTGTAATGAATGAACTCGGCGTTGAAACCATAGCGATCCCGAGAACACAGATACAGCATATCAATGTTCCGAGAGCTCAGATTCAAACAGTCGATGTTAATACTGCACAATACGAAACAGTGAAAATGACAGTACTTCGACGAGGTGTGATTGGCGTCAATAAGGTTGGGTATGTATTGCCGGAAACTTTAAGATAACAACTGGATGAATCGCAGAGGAATCAATTATGAAAAACATTGATAAATATAGAGGCTGTTTAATCGGCGGCGCGGCTGGAGATGCGCTGGGTTTTCCGATTGAGTTCATGGAGGAAGGCGAGATATTTGAGCGTTATGGCAGCGAAGGCATACAAGCCTATCAGTTGACTGGCAATTTGGCTGAGATCTCTGATGATACACAGATGTCCATGTTCACGGCTGCGGGTCTGCTTCAAGGGACGACGCGGGGAATGACGAGAGGCATCATGGCTTCTTATCCGGATTATATCAAGTATGCGTATCACGATTGGCTGTTGACGCAAAACGCGCGCTATCCACTGCCCGAAAATGAAACGCACTATTCGTGGCTTGTCACTGTGCCGGAGCTGTTCTCCAGCAGAGCACCGGGAAATACCTGCCTTGACGCGATTGAAGCGGGATGCCCGGGAACGATCGAAAACCCTGCGAACCGGAGTAAAGGCAGCGGCGGCATCATGCGGGTGGCGCCGATTGGTGTTTATCTGGATGCAGTCGACGGGAAATATACCTACAATGCAATTCAGCGGATTGGGGCAGAAACTGCGGCGTTGACCCACGGGCATGAGCTCGGGTATCTACCTGCGGCGGTACTAGTGCATATGGTTTCTGAATTGGCGCACGATCCAGAAGCTACTGTAGAAAAAGCGGTGTACGATGCGATGACGACATTGCGAGAGACGTTTCCCGACAAAAAATCGATAGCACCGCTTTCGAAGCTGGTTCGCAAGGCCGTTCAACTTTCAAAAGAAAATTTAGATGATTTGGATGCGATTCATCAGCTCGGTGCAGGCTGGGTCGCGGAAGAAACGCTGGCCATTGCCATCTATTGTTCGCTGAAATACAGCACGGATTTCAAAAAAGCGGTGACAGCGGCGGTTAATCACGAAGGAGACAGCGACTCAACCGGCGCGGTGACGGGCAATATCGTTGGCACCTTCCTTGGCCTAAGCGGCATTCCCTCAGCATTCACGGATCATTTGGAACTTAAAGATATCATTCTGATTCTGGCAGACGACTTGTATCACGACTGCCAGATGACAGCAAACGGCGAAAACTACGATCCGGACTGGGATCATAAATACATACGAAATGATTATATGACGTGGAAACGTCAAAACCAATGAGATCAGCAGAGCAGGCGCCGGTTAGGTGGCCATTTCAAGCAAACGCAATTCCGTGTTTGCTTTTTTATTTACACCTATTTAACTTCGTTGGTTAAAGTGGTATGTTTCGAAAAATAAAAGCATTGCAAAAACACATAAATAATGGTATAAAAATGGTAGAATTATCATATTATTTTAGGAGGGAACGACATGCCACATATTATACCGATTAAAGATTTGAAAGATACGGCAAAGATTTCAGAAATGTGTCATAAAAGCAGTGAGCCTATTTATGTGACAAAGAATGGTTATGGCGATATGGTGCTGATGAGCATGGAAGCCTTTGAAGAAATGATTCAAAAGGAAAAGTTATACTGTGAGCTGGAAATTTCTGAGAACCAGATCAAAGCTGGAAAAACCAGAGACGCCTGGGAGGCTTTAGCCGAGGTGAAGGAAAAATATGGTTTATAAGCTGATCATTCCGGAACATACAGCGCATCAGATTGATCAATCCATTGGTTATATTGTGGAGACGCTGAAAAATCCTTCCGCAGCGCAAGCTGTTATGGAAGATATAGAATACGCATATAATCAGCTCAAAAAAACAGCAGCGTCTTTTGCTTTTTGTGAAGATCCTTATTTGCGAGCGAAAGGATATCGAAAACTAGTATTGCAGCATCACGATTATGTTTTGATATACAGAGTAGAAAAGGAAACAGTGTATCTTGCGGGATTTTTTCATACATTGGAGAATTATATTGTGAAGTTGTGATATAAAGACACTGTGTCGTTGATATATGAATGCCTTGTGGAGAATAAAATCGGATCAATAATTTCTGTTGATCTTAAACTCAAAGCAAACGCTACTCCGCGTTTGCTTTTTTTGTTACATAAATAAACACTAACAGGTTTTTAATTTGATGGCTTAACGTCTAAAAACATTGTATAATACAGTTAGCTTTAACTAATAAAAAGCAAATATACATGACGCGGTCATGAAATTTCGACACTAATTTAAACAAGCTGTTAGAGAAACACAGGTACAGGAGAACAAAGATGAGTGACGATCTGAAAAAGAACAGCGTGGAACGCACGCTCTGTATTCCGCTTTGGTGCCGGGCGCTCGCTGTCAAAAAGCTGCCGCAGATCCTGCCGGATTACGACGCGGTGCGGATTCTGAAGGAAATGGGAGAGACCCAACCGCCGACGGTTTTCTATCACATGGAGTGCGCCTGCCTTGCCGGCGCGATCAGACAGTACGATTTTTCAAAGGAAATCGAAGGGTATTTGGTGCAGCATCCGAACGCGGTCGTGGTCGAAATGGGCGCGGGCCTATCCTGTCTGCGCAGGCAGATAAAAAATGAATACAACTTGTGGATCAATCTGGATCTGCCGGACGTGATCGCCTGCCGGGAGAAATACATTGCACCTGGGACAAATGAACGGAACATCGCCTGCGATCTGACGGATGCGGCCTGGTTGGACCAGATCCCTTACGATCCCGATAAAGGGGCAATTTTCTACGCGGCCGGTGTCCTGCACTATTTCTCCAAACCTGAGGTGAAGCGTCTGATCACGGCGATGGCGGACCGTTTTCCGGGGGCGGCCTTTGTGTTTGACACAATCAGCGACAAAGAAGTGAAGCAGGGCCAGGGGCAGGTCAGCAGTACGGACAACGCGACCCAGCTGACCTTCTACATGAACGATGCCGAAAAAGAACTTCCGGCGTGGTCGGATCGTCTCGTCCGTATCAGCCAGAAGAGCTATCTCGAAGGCTACCCGGTCGACGGCGTGCATTACAATTTCATCACCAAGCTGTACATCCGCTCCAAGCGGGACAAGCTCTTTATGGTGCACACGGAATTCAAAGCCTGAAGCGATGAATGATGAAACATGTTCATCGTCGTATGGAAGCACGTCTTGTCAGAACGCCGCATACCTGCGCCGTGGAAACGGCGGTCTATCCGCATGGCACGCATTTTGTATTCCCGGAAAGCATGCTGAAGACGATGCTGCCGGTGGCGCGGATCTTTTTGTGCGGCTGGCATTTAAAGCCGCAAGGAAATATCCAAAGGAATGCAGACAGACCAGGCTTGATATTGACCACCGCATTTTAAAGGCGATTCGAGAATGGAAAGATCAGACGTAAAATTTAAATGGCGTGATTGTACATGAAGGCATCCGCGCGAACAGATATGGGAATAACAAATGAATCATCGCTTTACCCTAAGCAAACGCAGCTCCGCGTTTGCTTTTTTTCTTTGTCTCGGCACGTCACACACAATATGGTAGAATAAAAAACAAAGCAAAAAATCATGGGGAGAAATTGTATGCAGATCAAAAAAGTAGCGCTGATCGGCGCCGGGGCCATCGGCGGATATTTTATCTGGGGACTCGCCAAAAGCATGGGCGACAATTTCATGGTGGTCGCGGAAGGCGAACGCAGGGCACGCCTCCTGCGCGACGGGATGGTGATCAACGGGGCACATTTTCCGTTAAATGTGCGGACTCCGCAGCAGGCCCACGGCGCGGACCTGCTTCTGGTCGCGACCAAATACGCGGGGCTGTCATCGGCGCTGCCTGAGATTCAAGCGGTCACAGACGACCATACGATCGTGATGAGCCTTTTGAACGGCGTGGATTCTGAGGAGATCATTGCGACCGCCATTCCGGAACGTCAAATTGTCAACGCGTATATGAAAATCTCATCGATGCGCACGGAAGCAGGCGTCGTCTTTGATCCGGAGGTCACAACAGGTTTGATGTACGGTGAAAAGCACACGCCAGAGAAAACCGAACGCTGTGCGGCCGTCGAAGCCTTTTTCGCGGACAAGCCTGTGCGGACCACTTTCGTGCCCGATATTATGACACAGCAGTGGACGAAATACGCGCGCAATATTTCGATGAATCTGCCCCAGGCGATTCTCGGTGTTGGCATCGGCGCTTACGAAGACAGCGAGTATCTGCTGGCTTATTCCAAAAAGCTCGAAGATGAAGTCCGGACGGTGGCCGCGGCTTACGGCTATCCCCTGGAGCCCCTTGAAAGACCGCATATGGGCTACCGCAAGCTCAACCGTTATTCGACCCTTCAGGATTTGGACGCAGGGCGCCACACCGAAATTGAGATGTTCTGCGGTGTGCTGATGAAGAAAGCCGCTGCGAAAAATATTGCCGTCCCTTACGCGGAAGGCGCTTATGATTTGATCAAAACGCTGGAAGAAAAAAATGACGGCAAATTTGATTATGCGGAAGATGAAACATGATGAAAATCGTAAAAGCGAATAAAGACCAATATGAAGATGTGAGGCGTTTTTATCATTCACTGATCGACGCGATGCAGGATTCACAATACGACATCGGGTGGGAAAAGGATATTTATCCGGCGCCGGCGTTTCTAAAGGCATCGATCGCAGGCGGCGCACTTTATCTATGCACCGAGGGTCATCGGATTGTCGGTGCGATGGTCCTGAATCATCAGTGCAATGAGGGGTACAGCAAATTTCAATGGCAGACCGAAGCGGCTGAAGACGAGATCTTGGTCATTCACGCCCTTGGTGTGCATCCTGCGTATAGTGGAAAGGGCTACGCCAAGGAGATGGTCTTGAAGTCGGGGCCTGCACGCATCAGAAGGCTATTCGGTTGGATGTGCTTGCGGGAAATGTACCTGCGGAAAAGCTCTACACCGGTTTAGGATTTAAGTACATGGATACGTTGAACATGTACTATGAAGACACGGGGTGGACAGATTACAAGTTGTACGAATATGTCCTAGATGGAAGAAAATAATCAATCAAAATTTTGAAAGGAAATCAGCTATGAAATACGATGTCGCCATTGACCGTCGGCTGTTTGATGTATATAAAGAGTGCAAAGCTGTAAAAATGGTGCAAAGTTGGAAAATAGTGTGCTTGCATTGAAGCTCATATACAGCCAATAATTTAAGAGGTGTATATATGAAGCACAAGGTAAAGGTAAAAGTTTCGACAGAAAAGCGCGGCCTTTTTGGAATTAAGAAGACAGTTATGGAGACACGCACGATAGAGGTTGATGATAAGACCTATCGGAAAATGTTACGTGAACAGAAAAATCAGTCATGCAGCATCGAAGAAATGATGCAGTATGATGATATCTTTTTTGATGAATAGATTACTTCAGGAAGATTGCTTATGAAAAGATGTCCGAGATGCGGAAGCAAAAATGTCGCTGAAATATTATATGGTATGCCTGTATACGACGATGAGCTGCAGAAGAAGTTGGACGAGGGCAAGATAGTGCTTGGTGGCTGCTGTATTTGCACTGCTGATATTAATGGTAAGCAGGTGAAGGTCATGCCGTCGATGCACTGTAATGACTGTAAGAAGGATTTCGGGAAACCACCGATTCTGATTTCAAGGAAGAGCGGAGAGACCGAGGATTACAGAGATATCGTGACATCGATTTATTTCTGCGTGGGCGGATTTTTTCAGGGCGGTGACGTTGTATCGATTTCACGGAACCGTGATGGTGCTGTAGTTACAGCGGGATGGCTTCCCGGTGATATCAAGAAATTTGAAAAAAGACAGATTGCGACCAGCGAATGGAAACAGATAATAGACGTTTTATATAAGCGGTTATATCTGCAAGATTGGAAGAGAAGATATGTGGACCCATATACACTCGATGGCACACAGTGGGAACTGAAAATCCGGTTAACTGGTGGAAGGCGTCGGAACTATTATGGGAGCAATATATTTCCGCCGTACTGGAATGAATTGAAGAAGGTTTTTCAGAAATACACCATAGAATCGATGTTGACTGATATCGAAAAGGATTAGGATTGTGCAGAAGATTACAAACAAGCAGTATGAAGAATATCAGAAGCTGCTGGATGATAAGAGACATGGCCGTATGTTGACGCCGGACGGGCTGCGGCTCATCTGTTCCGCATGCAATTATGATCCAACTGAGAAGAGAAGCAGCATGACACACTTGTGTAAATCGCAAGTAGTCATGCTGTTTTTTTTCTGGAAGAGAGCGCTTGAATTGGCGGATGTTGTGGCAAAATATAATAACCCTAAGGTATCATCTAAGGACATTAAAATATATAGTAAATAAGGTGTATAAAGCATATAATAAATAATAAAAAACACGTGCATATAAAGCTGATAAAGGAGAATATAAAAATGAATATGAGGAAAAGAAATATTGTAATTGGGTTAATTATCGGGTTAATTAGTATTTCAATGTTAGCGAGTGGATGTTCAATAGGTAATCAATCAGCAAAAGGTCATTCACATCATAACAAAACAAAGGTTGAAAAGAGTAGAGATAAAAGAATTAAAGAATATTTTGATTCAAAAGAAAATCCAAAAACATCAAACGTTAAAATTAATGGAAATACTGTTTCAGTTACATTTTCATATGGTTCAAGTTATAATCAGAGACCAGATCCTGTAGAAGATGGTGATAGCCAGTATGCATCAAGTCTCTGTGGCACTTTTAAAGGTATTTGTAGAAAATTCAGTGTTGATCAGTCAGACTTAAAGTTTTTCAATGAAGATGGAAACGGGAACGAAAATTGGGAGGCATATGCAGAAGCTAATGTATTCAAGATTGTGTATCAGGGGGATGTTTGTTATCAGGAAAATATGAATACCGGAAGAATTGTTGATATTCATGATCCTTTAGGGTCATTAAGATCAGATGATTCAAGTTCTTATTCATCAAATGATAGTTCTTCTAATTCGAGTTCCTATCCATCCAATGGCAGCTCTTCTAATTCGAGTTCCTATTCATCAAATGATAGCTCTTCAGATAATAGTTCATATGATTCTGAAGGGTATGATGGGGATTACTACAAAGGTGTCTACGATGCAGATCATGACGGATACGCTGATGGCGATGGTAGACCAATTGAATAATAATCTTAAAATTTGAAATCAATTAAAATGTATTGCTATTGTACGCACATAAAAGCTTAATTAGATTAAGAAAACATCTGAAAGGTGGTGCTTTATATGGCAACAAAATCATCGAATCTTTATGCTCGTATTGAGCCGGATGTGAAAGAACAGGCAGAAAAAATTTTATCAGCACTGGGCATTCCGGCTTCCAATGCAATCAATATGTTTTATAAACAGATTATTCTTCAAAGAGGACTTCCATTTGATGTGAAGCTTCCATCTTCTCGTCCCGTAAATATGCCTGCTTTATCAGAAGCAGAATTGAATGCAGAACTTGAAAAAGGATATGCGGCTATCAAAACTGGAAGAACGAAGGAGGCAAGTGCAGTTTTTGCAGATATCCGTAAGGATTATAATCTATGAGTTATACCATCAAGATTACAGATCAGGCAGATAACGATATCCGTAATGTTTATGAATATAGTGCATATGTAATCACAATTGACCAGGCCTTTCGTGAAAGTAATGTCTAAATCACGGAGGGGCTTTTAATATGGACAGAATGTTGAAATCAGGGGATTACCACTAGATGGGCAGGAGCGTCCTTTTCTTGAAATTTTATTCTACAGGTGATCCCTCTTTTTCTTTGTCTCGGCGCGTCAGCCATAATATGGTAAAATAAAAAACAAGTATCGATTTCAAAAGGGGAGGGACCGCGATGACAGACGCAGAACAGCGCGAGGCGGCGCGCCAGTTTATCAATAGATGGAAGGGCCGGGGCAACGAGGACGAGGACGGCCGATCTTATTGGATCGACCTGCTGCACGACGTGCTCGGCATGGACCATGTGACAGATCACGTCGAATTTGAAAAGAAGGTTTACGTCGACGGCAATAAAAAGCGCATTGACGCCTACCTGCCGGAGACCCAGGTCATTATCGAGCAAAAGAGTCTTGGCAAGGCGCTGGATCAAAAGATTCACAACTCCGGCGACATCGACTTAACGCCCTACGAGCAGGCGAAGCGCTACAGCGACAACCTGGATTTCTCGGAACGGGCGCGGTGGATTGTGACCTGCAATTTCGCGGAAATCTGGATTTACGACATGAACCAGATGAACACGAAGGATTTCGAGCCGACAAAAATTCGCCTGCCGGAGCTGCAGGACAAGTACCCGATGCTGGATTTTCTGATCAAGCAGGACGTGAAGCAGGTCTCCCACGAAATGAAGGTGTCGATCGAAGCCGGGAACATCGTCGGCAAGCTTTACGACGCTTTTGCCAAGGAGTTTGGCCTGCCGGAGGGAACGCCGAAAAAAGAGACGCCTGAAGAAAAGGCACAGCGCGAAGCGGATTTGAGAAGTCTAAACGCGCTCTGTGTGCGCCTGGTCTTCTGCCTGTACGCGGAGGACGCAGGGATTTTTGAGCGCGCGTCTTTTCACGATTATATCGCGAGCTTTGAGCCGCAGCGGCTCCGCGGCGCGCTGAAGGATTTATTTAAAATCCTCGACACGCCACTGGACCAGCGCGACCGTTTTCTCGCTGACGATCTCGCCGCCTTCCCCTACGTCAACGGCGGGCTTTTTGCAGACGAGTCCCTCGAAATTCCACCTTTTAGCGAAGAACTGAAACACGTGCTTTTAATTGACGCGTCGGAAAATTTCGACTGGCGGGGAATTTCCCCGACGATTTTTGGTGCGGTGTTTGAATCGACCTTGAATCCGGAAACACGGCGCAAGGGCGGGATGCACTACACGAGCATCGAAAACATTCACAAAGTCATCGACCCGCTGTTCCTCGACGATTTGAAGTCTGAATTTGCCGAAATCAAAGGGGAACAGGTTTGGAAGACGAAGAAGCGTCAACTCGAAGCGTTCCAGCGCAAGCTGGCGTCGCTGAAATGGCTGGACCCGGCCTGCGGCTCCGGCAACTTCCTCACCGAGACCTACTTATCGGTGCGGCGAATCGAAAACGAGGTGATCTCCGAGTTGCAGCACGGGCAAATCATGTACGCGCTTGAAGGGATGCACAACCCGATTCGAGTTTCGATCTCGCAATTCTACGGCATTGAAATCAACGACTTCGCCGTCACCGTCGCCAAAACCGCGCTGTGGATCGCCGAAAGCCAGATGATGCAAGAGACTGAGAGCATCATCAAGACTGAACTCGACTTTCTGCCCCTGACCACCAACGCCAATATCGTCGAAGGCAACGCCCTGAGGATGGATTGGAATGAGGTCGTGCACGCATCACAACTAAATTATATTATGGGTAATCCGCCGTTTGTGGGTGCAAGACTCATGTCGAAAGAACAGAAAGCAGATATATTTGATATTTTCGGAAAAATTAAAAATGTAGGCAATCTAGATTATGTTAGCGGTTGGTATAAAAAAGCAACGACAATGATACAAAACACAAATATCTGCGTTGCGTTAGTTTCAACCAATTCTGTTTCGCAAGGAGAAACGGTTGCCAATCTTTGGGAACCTCTTTTTAACGAGGGCATACATATTGATTTTGCTTATCGGACGTTTCGCTGGGATAGTGAAGCAAACGAAAAGGCACACGTTCATTGTGTAATCATCGGATTTAGCGCAGTAAAAAATAACAAACCCAAAATTATTTTTGCAGATGGTCAACAAGATGTGGTCAGGCACATTAATGCTTATTTAATTGATGCTGATGATGTTTTTATTGAAAGCCGTACAAAACCGATTTGCGACGTTCCCGAAATTGGTATTGGAAATATGCCTATAGACGATGGTAACTATCTATTTACAGAAGAAGAAAAAGACAGATTTATTAAAGATGAACCAAAATCAGAAACATTTTTTCACTTGTGGTACGGCTCAAAAGAATTTATCAATCGCAGTCCGCGCTATTGTTTATGGCTTGGTGAATGTTCTCCTAAGGAGCTCCGACAAATGCCACAATGTTTAGAACGGGTACAAGCTGTTAAAAATTTTCGATTAAAAAGTAAAAGAAAGGCAACATTAAAACTTGCAGATAAGCCAACACATTTCGGCACAGAAAATATCTTACGGAGTAATTATTTGCTTCTTCCAAGAGTTTCTTCATCAAGAAGAAGATATATTCCGATCGGTTTTATGAATCCGTCGTCATTAACAAGCGACTCATGTCATTTGATTCCAAATGCAACAATTTATCATTTTGGTGTATTGACATCTAACGTTCATATGGCTTGGGTCAGAACAGTTTGCGGCAGACTGAAAAGTGACTACCGTTATTCAAAAAATATTGTCTACAACAATTTCCCCTGGCCATCGCCAACCGACAAGCAAAAGGCACTGATCGAAAAAACCGCGCAGGCGATTCTCGACTCCCGCGACCTTTATCCTGACAGTTCCCTGGCTGATCTTTACGACCCGCTAACGATGCCGCCGGATCTTCGCAAGGCGCACCAGATGAACGACCGCGCGGTGATGCAGGCCTACGGGTTTTCGACGAAGATGAGCGAATCGGACTGTGTCGCGGAACTCATGAAGATGTATCAAAAATTGACGGAAGCGGAAGGAAAATAAGGCGGAACAAAATGGAGCGTGTGAACGATGAATAATCCAATCGAAAGCGATATCCAGCGTTTTCTTTTAGAACTTGGAACTGGTTTCACATTCCTTGGACGGGAATATCGCCTCGCTGCTGGAGAAACGGAACAGTTTTTAGATATGCTTTTTATAATGTGACGCTTCATTGCTATGTGGTCATAGAGGTAAAGACCAGAGCATTTGAACATGGAAGATTTTTACTAAATGACGCGTTCGACCTATCATCAAATGCATAACGGACAGTCTAATCGCTGTCCGTTTTTTCTTTGCACAAAGCGCGAATTTGCAACATGAAAAACAATAAACGCTTGCGTATGCTTGCGATAATTGATAAACATGCTATAATAAAGAAAAAAGGAGTGTGATCTATATGGCGAAGACATCACCTGTTTACGCAAGAATCGATACAGACCTAAAAGAAAACGCTGAAAACATCCTTCACCGCCTTGGCATTTCACCATCCAGCGCGATCCAGATGCTTTACAGCCAAATTATTTTAACGAAAAGTTTTCCGATTAGTCTCAAACTTCCTTACGATAAACCAAAGGCGCTGGGGTCGATGTCGCACGATGAACTCAATGCAGAACTTTCCAAGGGATACGAATCGATCCAATCCGGTCATGCTTATACGGCAGATGAAGTGGACGCCATGTTAGATGACGCGTTCGACTTATTATAGTCAAATGCATAACGGACAAGTCTAATCGCTGTCCGTTTTTTATTTGCCCTAAAGCGCCGAACAGAATATGTTAAAATAAGACACAACGATTGAAAACGGGAGACGTCAATAAAAAATAGAAAGGCATGATAAAATATAGTGACGAAAGAAATCTGCATTATTTTTGATTTGATAATGGCCTCCATTTTCTTATTGATTGGAATCTTATTTTATAGATCAAACGGAAAAGCGGCAGACTTTTTGACGGGCTATAATACGAAGTCCGCTGAAGAACGCAAGAAGTACGATGAGAAGAAAATGTGCAAGGATTACGGGAAGCGGATGATGTTATGGCCGATCCCTTTCACAATTGGAGCTGTTATTGACTTTGTCTTTCCCATGAAGGGAACGCTGACTGCATGGATCATATGGGCAGTGATGTTAATGCTATTGTTGCTCGAAAGACATAAGAGAGAAAAAGTTAATTAGAATTTGAAGGAGAATCCCAATGATTGCAATTCGCAAGGCAGAACTGTCCGATGCGAAAAGACTGGTGGAGATATACGATTATTCCGTGAAAAATCAAAAGCGTTGTCATAACCACGGACAAATAACGCCCCGGCGGCTATAATCAAACCGTTCAGGAAAAAAGAGAGATTTTTAAGTTTGATGATATAAATAAGGAGACGGGACGGATGAGAAAACAGGTTAAAAACAACGTGAGCTGGGTCGGCTACATGGATTGGGAACTGAAGCAGTTCCACGGCGACGAATATTCAGTGAAAAACGGGTCGAGTCAGAACGCCTATCTGATCGAAGAAGACAAGACCATATTGGTCGATACGGTGTGGATGCCCCATCGGGACGCCTTTATCGACAACCTCCGGAAAGAACTCGGCGGGGATCTGTCGAAAATCGACGCCATCGTCATGAATCACGGCGAACAGGACCACTCGGGTTCTCTGCCGGCACTCATGAAGGAAATTCCGGGCACGCCGATTTACTGCACGGCCGCCGCTGTGAAGAGCATCGAAGGCCAGTACGGCAAGCGGGGCTGGGATTTCCACAAAGTCAAAACCGGCGACACCCTGTATGTCGGCAACGGCAAGCAGCTCATCTTCGTGGAAATGAAGATGCTCCACTGGCCGGATTCCATGGCAACTTATCTGACAGAAGACAACATCCTGTTCTCCATGGACGCCTTCGGCCAGCATTTCGCCGTCGAAGAAATGTTCAACGACAAAGCGAACCAGGCCATCTTGTATAAAGAAGCGATGAAATACTTCGCCAATATCTTAAATCCCTTCGCGCCCTTTGTCACCCGCAAGCTTGCCGAAATCGCGAAATTGAACCTGCCCATCGACATGATCGCGCCGGCTCACGGCGTCATCTGGCGGGATCATCCGGAACAGATCGTGCAGAAGTACGCAGAATGGGCGGACGCCTATCAGGAAAACCAGATCACCGTCGCCTATGACACGATGTGGAACGGGACCAAGACCCTGGCCCACGCCGTGGCTGACGAAATTCACAGACAGAGCCCGGACACTGTGGTGAAGGTTTTCAACATCGCCGAAACGGACAAGAACGAACTCATGACCGAAGTGTTCAAGTCCAAGGCCATCGCCGTAGGCTCGCCGACCTGCGTGAACGAAGTGCTCACGAGCGTCAGCGCCTTTCTCGCCTTTGCGAAGACTCTGAAGTTTAAAAACAAAAAGGCCGCGGCCTTCGGGTGCTACGGCTGGAGCGGCGAATCGGTGAAACTCTTGAAAGAACGCCTTGCCGCCGACGGCTTCGACGTGGTCGACGCGAGCGTCCGCTCCCTGTGGAATCCGGAAGACGGCGACTTCGCAGCCATTCCGGAAATGGTCAAAGAACTTCTCGCTGGAGAAGAAGCACCGGAACAGCCGGCCAAAGCCGAAAGCAAAGTCTATGTCTGCAACGTGTGCGGCTGGACCTACGACGAAGCCAAAGGCGATCCGGAACACGGCATCGCCCCGGGAACGAAATGGGAAGATCTTCCCGACGATTTCAAATGCCCGGTGTGCGGTGCGCCGAAATCGGATTTTTCGGTGCAGTAAAAAATCATATAATCTCAAACAATTAAAGCAACACCCCTGCGTCATATGGCGCGGGGGTCGTAAGAAAGTAATATCACATTTTTGTAGGAACGGCATGGCTTCGGTCATGCCGTTTCCTGTTTCAGCAGTTCTTCCACCGGGATAAAGCCCACAAGGTCATAGGAAATGCGGATGTTCTGCCGCCGTTTGCCGCTGCTCTTGTCAGGGGCTTCAATGTAGATCGCCTTGACAAGCTCCCGCAGAGCATAAGGGGTAAGCTCGTCTAAATCCTCATATTTGTGTACCCGTTGGATAAACTGTTCCAAATTCTCAATCTGTCGTTCCTGTACTTCGATTTCCTGCTGTAAGCTCTGGATTTCCACTTTGAGCTGCGTCTACTCGTCCTCGTAAGTCCTGCTCATCATGGAAAACCGTTCATCCGTAATACGCCCAGCCACGTTGTCCTCATAGATGCGGATAAACAGACGGTCAAGTTCCGTCAATTACAGCATATCCTGTTGAGATTCACTGTGTATTCTCCGGCAGTATTGCTGCTTTCAAACGGAACATGATGTACTCTACGGCATGTGCTTTCGGAAACAGATACTCTATTCTTTTACAACGATCCAACACCCATTTGTCACGGGAATGCTTCATTTCTTCCGTGATAACAGGCAAGTCAAATCCTTTGCGAACGTAATTCATTCCTCGCCATGCGTCCTTGTCCAAGAAACCATGTACTATGAGATAGTGGAATATATCATCACGAAAAGCAATCAGTTCCGACGGAGCATAATCGAGGTAGCGATTCATAAAAACTGCCTCATCGTCCCATGCCCCGGTTGCGTAAATAATTCCTGAAAATGAAATCAAGTCAGCAAAAGTGTTCGTGCCAAGAATACTCTGCTCATTATAACCATCATAGTAATCCAAAAGCGTTTGCCATGCGCTCAACGATATATTGACGCACGATGCATCCACTGTTTTGCTATGAAAAGTTTTATGAATAGACGAGCACTCCAAGCGAAACGCAAAGCTGATATTAGAAATGAGTTTTTCAGAATTCATTTTCAGTGAAACGGAAGCATCTGATTCTTTTTTTCGCAGCCAGTGATTTTTCAATATAACAAGAAAATCATCGCGCAAATTTTTCGGCAAGTCAATATCAAATACTGGAACATGCTCTCCATATCCCCATAGAGTCTGCCACGGAACATTGTGCCCATCCGGAATAAGAGTGGCTTTGTCCTGTTCGCAGGTTTTCTTTTTCGACAAATCAAAACCGTCAAGATAGTCTGTTTCCCACTGAACAGAATGACACACAGGACAATGGTAATGGGGTGGAAGCGGATTGCCAAAGGTGATTCCCAAAAGATATAGGATAAAGCTGGAGCCGGCACATCCGCGCATCCAATATGGATGATTGTTCTTTTTGAGCCAGATAACCAGCTCGTATAAAGCGGCAACATCAAGCACCGTATCGCTGCGCTCCATAGCCGCCCATTCGTCGATGATCCGCTTCTTAATCAGTTCATCAGGCTTGTCACCATATTTTTGATAGAGGGCGTTTTCAATAATCTGCCGGAGCTTACACTCGACTTCGAAAGCAGATAAGCCGCTAAACATATATTCAAAATCCATCAGCATATCAACCCCTTCCCGTTGCGGTTTTCAAAAACAGTTCCCTTATATAAAGCATATCTCGGTACAGCGGAATAAATAGTTTTTCATGCCCTCTGAAACCGTCAAGATTTGTGACTTGCGGATGGCAAAAGCTGATAACCGGCACTTGCTTTTCGTTGATCTCAGTGAAGTAATACCACCAATCCCGGTCAAAAGTCTTGGATCGAAAAGATTCCCATTTCGTTGAAATCGGTAACACATACTCTTTGAGCAAAGTCGCATTTCCAGTAATTCCAGATGCGGTTAGTCCGCAGCAAATGATAATACCCGGATTGCACAAGCAGATTTCTTCGTAAATCATTTCATGCTGTGCTTGCACCGCTTTCAGAAGCTCATTTCCGGCGGTACGGCTAACACCGCCCTCTTTCTTCAAGTTCATAACAGCAATGCGTTTTAGCTGCTCCACCCGTTTTGCTGTGGACATATCCTGCGGATATTCCTCGTCACCATCCAACAGAGCTTTTGTCCACCTGCCGATGTTGTTCCAAGTTTTCCACCCACTTCCGTCATTACGCAGGTCGGCGCACAAATCCCGCTCGGATTGGCAGTTCATATCTCGAAGAACAAATAGAATATGCGGGCTATCGTAGTGTTCAGAATCAACAATTCCATCCCGAATAAACGCATTAAAGTCATACTTGCTTTTCCATTTTATAAACAGCGCATCAAAATTCATTCAGAAATCCCTCCTTTCCCATATAAACGGCTGCGTTCACATTTTGACTCCTGTACTATTCATCTTTTAGATGATCTCCGAACAAAACGGAAATACCAAATTGAAGCCGCCACCCTCTTTTGTAAGTATCATACTCAATCCATTCGCCTGCTGCCTGTAAGGCGGAAATATACCGTTGAATCGTCCTCGTCGGCATCTCCAACTTATCAACAAGCTCCTGTGTCTTGATACCGGGATGAGAACGAATCAGGGATAAAATCATCAAGCAGTCCGCCATTTTCTTGCTGAAATCTTTCGCTTTTTTAGATTTGCTGTGTGCCGATAAAAGGTGATATTGCAGATTAGTGGCAAGTTCTTCAAAATTTTCATAACACTTGAACTTTGCCCGCAAATGCCTTGGGGGCTTGGGAGAACCAAGCCAGAATACGGTTTCATCGGTACAGCCTCCGATCTCCGTGTAATAATCAATAATCATTTCTTTGCTGTCTGAATCCAAGGCAGCTGCATTGATAATGAGCGCCGCCGCAGAAATGGCAATCAGATCGGTTGGAGCATCGGTGTCAAGCAGTTCGTACCCCTTTGCTGGCAAAGCGTTTTTGACCAATTCATTCTGTTCTTTGCTGAGTCCGAATGTTGTCACTCTGCCATCCGGGATAGTGATATACTCCCCGTTCGGGGCAAGAAATGTTTTCATATACCGTCCTCCTGCCGTGTGAATAAACAGATTATATCATATCATCACGACAACAGTGTGGCACGTTGAAAACTTTCTCAAAATTTTAGTCCATTCTTTTTCGCCCACTCACTCGCTGCCTGTTTCCGCTCCTCGCTGTACGGCGCAGTTAGCCGGAAGCTCAGTCTGCCTTTTTCAATCTCAAAGGTCAGTCCGCCTTGTTCATCATCGTCAATCTGCCGGCAGCACTCCGGGTACTTCGCCGCAAATGCCGACAGCCGCTTTTGGAGGTCGGCATTATGGGTCTGCACCTCGATCATGCTGCCATACTCGTCAAAATAGATGGCAGTTGTCTTTTCTCTCTTAGTAAATCCTGTTCTCATAAAACCTCCTGTTTTTTACAAATTTTTCTCGGCTCTTGAATTGGAAAAGTGAAGCGATTTTCCAATAGAAATGCTTCAAACGATGCGGAGTATGTTCCGGCTTGCGCTATCGGCTGATTTGCTACTTTTCCGGCTCTTGACTGTGTTTTCACGCTTTCCTGTTTGTACGGCTTTTCAGCCATTCCACAAGCTCATTTTTCATCACCAATTTACGCCCGCCGATCCGCAAGGTTGGAAAATCCGGGCTGTTCAAAAGGTTGTATGCCTCGGCTTTTGAAATCTGCAACGCCTGTGCAAGCTGCTTTGCGTCCATCACATCGGGCATGGTTTCAAATGGCTCTCTGCTCATAAAATCTTCTTTCCCGCATAAAATGCAGCAGTCACCACTTGGGTAACTGCTGCCGTATTGCGTCTGTTTACTTGTCCAAATACTTCTGATATTCCGCTGTCACATAGTCCTCATAAGCGGCTGCAATCTTGGCGATCCGCTTATGGACTGCGCTGGCGGTTTTGTAGCCAACTTTGTCTGCAATCTCCTGTTCAGTGTAGCCCTCCATACGCAGATTCAATATCTCCCGGTCTTTCTTGGTAATGGTGCTCTCTGCAAAGATGGCTACCTGCATTTCAGAAATAACCGATTGCTCAAACTTCATTCGGATGTAAGGAATAATGCTGTACGACAATCTCCACAGGGGGAAATATCCTGCATACTGCGTCCAGTTGCCGGGAATGTCACGATAATTGCCCTTGCGGTCTTTTACTTGGAAAAACTGCCATGCGCTCCATGCGTAGCAGTCCCACACAAGCAACTTGAACATATCGTCATATACGATGTGGTCGTACTTGTCCGTCCTCAAAACTTCATAGGGGCAACGGGCAGTTCATAGGCAGGCTTCCACTTTTCCGCAAGTTCCCTCGGTAGGCTATAAAACAGGGTCAGCCATGACTTGTCGCTGTCCTGCGGTACCTCGATGACCTCACCGGGCAGCACTACAATGAAACCTTTCGGGCTTTTCCGATTCTCTATAAGCGTCACCTCCAATCGTTTTGAAATAACCCTCTGTGCACAGGCAAAAAAATAACGGGTACTCGGCTTTCACCGAATACCCGTTATTTCGTTTACCAACCCCTGTCTGACAGATGCCATAATCGTAATTTCTGGAATTACTTTCTTATGAGCACCCGTGTATATGGCGCGGGGGTGTTTATCTGCGGCCTGGTTTATTTTTTGTGGTCGATGTCGTAATAGATCAGGGCCATGAACACCAGATCGGCGTTGTAGGGATTGCTCATGCCGTGGCATTCTCCAGGCTTGATCAGGCAGCAGTCCCCGGGGACCACCGGCGTGACCGATCCGTCATTGTCTCGGAAATCGCCAACCCCTTCGAGGATGTAATAGGGTTCCGTTTCCCCGGTGTGGGTGTGGACGCCGATAGAGGCGCCTGGGGGAATCGTGACCTTGGCGTACATGCGTGCAGCGCCGAGGAGTTCATTTTCATCAATGATATGTTCAATTTTAACCGTGCCTTTGCCTCCGGCAAGGTGTTCCACGTGTTTGACTTGTGTTTTGCGAATCATAAAATCACCCCTTATTTCGATAGAATCTCCTTTATTATAACATGATTCGGTTTACATCCTTTGCTCAATTAAAACCTGAAATCTGCACGATTCAAAACCCGGAAGCGTGGTCTTAAGCGGATGCTTCAGCAGCGGAAGCTCAAGCAAATTATCGGAAGCTCTTCTTTACGAATATTCAAAAGTGCTGGGCACGATCAACGCAATGTGGAAGTTTCCAAGGGATATGAATCGATTCATTCCGGCCATGCTTATACGGCAGATGAAGTAGACGCCATATTGAATGACGCGTTCGACCTATCATCAAATGCACAACGGACAGTTTAATCGCTGTCCGTTTTTTCTTTGCCGCAAAGGCCGAACAAAATATGGTAAAATAAGACACAACGATTGAAGACAGGGGAGAACACGGTAATGACAGACGCAGAACAGCGCGAAGCAGCACGACAATTCATCAACAGATGGCAAAACAAAGGCAACGAAGACGAAGACGGCCGGTCCTATTGGATCGAACTGCTGCACGATGTGCTCGGGATGGAAGATGTGACCCAGCATGTCAATTTTGAAAAGAAGGTTTATGTCGACGGCAATAAAAAGCGCATTGACGCCTACCTGCCAGAAACAAAGGTTATCATCGAGCAGAAGAGCCTGGGCAAGGCGCTGGATCAGAAGATTCACAACTCCGGCGACATCGACTTAACGCCCTACGAGCAGGCGAAGCGCTACAGCGATAACTTGGATTTCTCGGAACGGGCGCGATGGATTGTGACCTGCAATTTCGCGGAAATCTGGATTTACGACATGAACCAGGTGAACACGAAGGATTTCGAGCCGACGAAGATCCGCCTGCCGGAGCTGCAGGACAAGTACCCGATGCTGGATTTTCTGATCAAGCAGGACGTGAAGCAGGTCTCCCACGAAATGAAGGTGTCGATCGAAGACGGGAACATCGTCGGCAAGCTCTACGACGCCTTCGCCAAGGAGTTTGGCCTGCCGGAGGGAACGCCGAAAAAAGAGACGCCCGAAGAAAAGGCACAGCGCGAAGCGGATTTAAGAAGTCTGAACGCGCTCTGTGTGCGCCTGGTCTTTTGTCTGTACGCGGAGGACGCGGGGATTTTTGAGCGCGCGTCTTTTCACGATTACGTCGCGAGCTTCGAGCCGCAGCGGCTCCGCGGCGCGCTGAAGTCTGAATTTGCCGACATCAAAGCTGAGCAGGTCTGGAAGACGAAGAAGCGTCAACTCGAAGCGTTCCAGCGCAAGCTGGCGTCGTTTAAATGGCTGGAAATCAATACTCAGAGATTGATACAATTTAACGGAGTTACAGCAGCCTGAATATCGAGGGGGTGCAAGGCACATTGAGGGGGTGCATTTGCCTCCAAGGGGGTGCAAACTTGAGTACAGAATCAGAATACCCGGATTATGTTTTCTGTTCGTTGGCAGATCATGACATTGATGCTGGAGCCTGTATGGAGAACAGAGATGTTGTGTTAGGAAACATAAAGTCAAATCTTCTGCACGAACTTCCGGAGGAATATGTTGTAAAAAAGAACTGGAAAGCTATATGCCGGAATTGTCGGTGGTTTTCTGCTTAGTAACGGAGTAAAGGGTTACATGGACAATTATGAAAACAAATTAAGTGGTTGTACGAGTCTTGACGATCTCTTTGAAATCTGGAGAAATAAGCCAGCGAAGGAAATAACATATCTGTCAGGAAAGAAGTCGATCACCAAAGTTATCAATCATGGTGTCGATTTTTTTATATCTGACGGGATTGTAAATCAGGACGTCTGGAATAGTGGTGAACGGAAAAGAATTCTTTATGTTCTGAAAGAAGCATATGGGACAGACTGGGGCAATAAGACTCTGGCAAGTTGGCTTAGAATCGATCA